>Ga0315279_10008661_pt1 | contig 12285 bp, 8 predicted proteins | sample YL17G06_20_MG_FD_203694 | JGI IMG/M metagenome (GOLD analysis project Ga0315279, IMG submission 203694) | Sediment microbial communities from Yellowstone Lake, YNP, Wyoming, USA - YL17G06_20 | ecosystem: Environmental > Aquatic > Freshwater > Lake > Sediment | place: USA: Wyoming | collected... | reverse complement strand
CGAGCGCCTTAGCGAGCATCGGGTCAGTCACGTTGAAGTTCATCCAGGTGTCCAGGCTCGGGTTGGAGACATTGATCCAATATGTGATCGTGTCGCCTACCGCGGCGCAGTCGAAGGGTGACCACTTGACTATGTCGATATCAGCATTGAGGACATCAATCTGCCAAGTACTAGTCGGCCACTCGCCATTGATCTTGAAATAATGTAGCTGAGCGTCCCATGCGTGTACTGTCGCAGTGTTCTGCAGCTCCGCACCTAGATTCTGGACAAGGTCATCCGCGCTGACGACATAGTCGAATGATTGGTTCTTGTACCAGAGCTTGTTCGTAACGTTGTAAGGAGCGAGATAGTCGCTCATTATCGGATCGTCGGAATCAAAACCGAGCTCATCAGCAATCATCGAGTCGAAGACCTGGAAGTGCATCGAGGTGTCAGCGCTCGGGTTGGAGACATTGATCCAATATGTGATAGTGTCGCCTACCGCAGCGCAACCGAAGTCTGACCACTTGTTGATCTCGATGGCAGGGTGAAGAATGTCTACGAACGCGCAGCTTGTGTTCTGTACAACATGAAGCTGCCGATCCGCGGCTATGACTAATACATCGTTGGTGATCTCAGGAAGACCGGGAGGCGTGGCTAGATCGTCAATAGGATAATCGTATGACCATTCAGTCCACTCCAGCGGGTCCAGAGTCTTGTCAAAGTGCGCAAGTATGTCCCCCTTCAGACCATCATCAACCTTCGTGAGCGTCATGACAGTATCTTTGCTCGGGTTGGTTATTCTGATAGTGAAATTCACTGTGTCCTCGTAGCCATAGGCGGCGCACGACATGTTAACCGTCTTCTTGACTTGAATGTCCGGGTGGAGGATGTCCACGGAGGCATTGTCGGTAGCTGTCGCCTTGTGATTCTGCACGTCCCAGGCCGTAACCGTCACAATGTTGTTTATCTCATCCTGGCCCGGGGTTGCAGGCAAGGCTGTGACCGTCCAATCATAATACCATGACGTATGTTGGCCAGGGTTCAGTACGAGTGGGGCGAAATTGGAGGTTATGTTTCCCTTGAGGTCGTCGATAACATCCGTGATATTCATGATCGCATCGGAACTTGGGTTCCAGATGTCAATCGTGAACCTAACAGTCTTATCGAAGAGCGGCCCATACGCAGCGCAGGTTGGGTTGACCGACTTGTCAACCCTGATGTCCGCGTGAAGTGTAGGTATGGTAAACTTGCAGCTCGCCTCCAACATGTCGAAATAACCACCGTGATCATCCGTGTAGTTCAGAAAAGCCCAGTTCCAATAGTCCCCGGGAATAGACAATGTGACCTTTGCGCTGAAGTTGATTGAATAATTGTTGGCCTTTGAAGGCACTCCGCCAACACCGGTTCCAGGAACATTCCCCAATGACCAATTGAAATGATACGGTCTCGCTGGATCGAACACTGGATCCGAGATTGGAACACGCGTTGGACTTGTCGTGCTCCATGTGCGCGCGGAACCCTCAATGTAGTCGAGCACCAACGGCAGATTGTCGTCAAGAACAACATTCACTGCCGTCGCCTGTCCCGTGTTGTTGTAGCGGAGTATGAATTCAATAGTCTGTCCCAGTCCAACCTGTGTCGGGCTGCATGTCTTATGCAAAGTCATTTCTGGCTGAGTCTCAATAGGATACTGCCCATGAACCGCAATAGGAACTTTCTTGCGACCACCAGAGTCCCCATCGATTGTCCACAGATAAACCTGCAGGCTTGACCCGTGTATGTACGATGCGCCCTTGTGATTCTGCGCAAGATCAGTGACGTTCAAATGCGCTCCAAAACGAATGTTCGCATGACCTACGAAGTCCGACGAGGGGAACGCGATAGTGAATACCCATGTTTTCACGATCATATTATTATAGGTGTACTGGGAGCCCGAACCCTGACTCAGGATACTGCCTGGAGAACCAGACTCGAGAGAAAACGGTTGTGAAGTCGGACCATATGTATTGTATGAAGGCGCAGGGGGGGTCTTGCTGTACGCAGTGAGATAATCAATACCATATGCGTCGTAGCCAATCTCTTGGTAGTCAAATCCGATCTCCACGGTTCCTTGAGAAGGATCGTTCCTGCTCTTCGCAATCGTTAGATTGAACGGGATGCTGTCATCTTCGTTGTACCCTCTAACCTCACCAGACGTCCAGTTTGTGTTCCCGGTTGCATGGAGAGTCCATCCCTCGAGAGTGAATCCCAGTGGTTCCAAGAACCATGTTTCAGCTTGATGCTCGAGATCCTCATAAGCTACAATGTGAACCTTGACCTCGGGACTCTGTGCGACTTCCTGACAGACGTAACGGGTGTACTTGAATGATGAATCAGTCAACTGGAACGAATCCTCCCACGTCTGCAACCCAGGATGACTAATGGTAATCGTTATACTCTCACCTGACACAAAGCCCGATCCCATTATGACTACGACCTCTCCTGGCAAGTACTCTTCCTTCTCAGTCCATATCTGCGGCTGAGTTACAGCGCCTGCAACGGCAACGAAGAATGACGTTGCAACCATTACAAACACGATGAATACCGCTAGAGATGTTTTTCCCAGATCCAGACTCTTGGTTGCTGTGCCGCTCGCGACAGCATCTTTTGTAGATATCACTCTGTTTCCCCCCTCTTGAAACGGTTTACGCGCCTTTCCCCCAACGCCGGCCGGTCACCCACTTTGTACCCCGGTTTGCAGGCAAAACGCAGAAATGCCGATAGCTATCCGTGTTCATAATCTTTCCGACACTGACTCGATACTGACCCGCAACAAATGCCGACCTAGATTTCCTATGAAATTCGTCCTCAATTTCAGGTGCAAATCACATGATTCTCAAAATGGAGACGGACATTGACTCAATTGATGTCCGTTCTGACCAGTCACTCTTCGTATACAACCCAGTATATCGTAGCATATACACGAATGTATTATGTATAGACTCGATGTTCCCCCCTTCGAGTGACAAATCAATGCCCATTTCTATCCAATCGTCTGAGATTCATGGAGACAATCCCTTCCAACACGGAGTCGCTGTGACGGGCAAGGACTTCGTCGGGAGAGAGGACGAAATGCAAGAGGCACTAACTCAAATCAGAAAGAGAAAGAGTATCGTTGTGTACTCGGATAGAAAGATGGGAAAATCGTCGTTTCTGCTGGAGCTCGCGCAACGCAATTCAAGAGAGTTTGTATTTACCTACATCGACCTGCTCGGAATGGTCGATCACAATCAACTCCTCGAGTCAATAGCCAAGGAGAGTCTCCGATCGTCATCTGAGAGATCAGGAATTCTAGACCAATCCATCTGGGAACTTCTCAAGAGCATGAGACTGAAGCTCGCGGCCCTCGAGAGTGGGGTTCTGGAAAGGGACGAGAAACACGGCGACGAAGTCAAGAATGCCAGAGAAATCAAGATGTGCCTAAGATGTGGAAGACCACTGAAGTGGGTGGAGAAGTATTCAAGATTCTACTGCTACGCCTGCAAGAAGTACGCCCCTAAGCATAGGAGGGTCAAGCTCCCCGTCCCCGCGAAGGTGCTCACTGAAACTGATACATGCCCAGTTTGCGGAGACACAATGGAGTTTGTCGAGAAGTATTCCGAGCACTATTGCAGCACTTGCAGGAGGTACCCGCTCGTTCTGCGCAGGAAGGGGAATCAAGAGAAGTTCTCTAACGCAGAAACGATTGAAGCGCTCGATCTCCCACAACAGATTGCTGGCCAGATGGGAAGACAACATGTCATCATGTTCGACGACTTCCAGGAAGCATTCTCGCTCGACTACGGAGGCCTTCTAAAGACCTTGAATGAAAGATTTCAGGAGCACAAGGATGTGTGCTATGTCTTCTCAGGAAGCAGAACGAATCAGCTCCAGAGACTATTCGAGGCACCACATGGCGCATTCCACAAGTTCGCTCATCCCATAGTGCTCGGACCCATTGATGAATCAGATCTCCGAAGGTTTCTGGTCGAAAGATTCAGGTCCGCAGGGGGAGAACTGACCAAGGATGCCGCAAGGAGAATCACTGCAATCAGCGGCGGATGCCCTTCTTACGCACAGCAGATCTGTCATGAACTGTTTCAGATTTCCAAATCACCATCGCCAGGACAGGTTGAGATTGCGGTCCAACATGTACTGAATCAGAATAGCCACTCATTTGTACTGACCTGGGACTCGATAAGAAGCCCGCTGCACAGACGATATCTGGTTGCCATAGCCAAGGAGCCTCTTGTTCCGCACGGAGCGGATTTCGTGCAAAGACACGGACTTAGATCCAGATCTCATGTGCAGAGGATTGAGAAACAACTCGAAGCGAAGGGCATAATCCGCGACGGCGAGATAGTAGACCCTCTGTTCGTCCGTTGGCTACGAACGCGAGTTCCAAGCAAATGATTGAAGACAGCATAACCTCACCCGGCATTTTCAAATGATAGATAGTCGTTCATAAAGAAAAGGCGATCTCAAATGGAACTTCGAATCGCAGGTATGCGGTTGCGCATCTCCCGATCTAGCGTCATCGGTCTGGGGCTAATTGCCGTCGGGATTGCAGCTCTATTCCTTGTCTACCACGCTCAATCTAGCATAGACGGGATTGGACCCACAGCCGACCCTAAGCTGCAGAACGAGATCTCGACTTTGGAAGGCCAGCGCAACTTATGTTTGGTGACAGGGGTCGGAACAGTCTTTCTAGGCCTGTTTGCGGTCGCGATACTTGGAGAGCCAAGCGGTCCTATCGTCGTTTCAGAGAACCAGATGATAGGAGCAGCGAGGACCACGAACGAGATGCTGATGGGGTTCTCGCTCTCGGGAAACTCATCGTACATGCCTCCGAAGCACGGTCTTACGAGAGAGAAGATGTTTGTCACCACCGCGAGCAACGCTGTGATCCCGCCAACCGCACTCTCGGACGATTTGATACTATCCCCCGGAAAGGACGGGTCGACGCCAGGGATTCTCTTGGAACCGTCTGGGTTTGGTCTGCTGGCAAGGATAGAGAAGGAGCTCGACGTGACTCTGGCAGGAGATGGTCTAGAGACCGCAGAGGGAACGCTCCAAATCCTGAAGCATGGCTACGGGATGATGAAGGATTTCCATTTCAAGGAAAGGGAAGGAAAAACGATCCTGCGAGTGGAGTATGCCGGGCTACTGGGTGCTTGCCGGGAAGTCAGAAAGGAACTCCCCGACACATGTCGACAAGCGCAGTGCATCGGATGCTCATGTCTTCTGACAGCAGCAACCAGAGCGAGTGGAAAGATGGTCAGCGTCGACGAAGTGGACAACAAGACAGACATTGTAGTCTTCACACTCAACCTTCGGGACTGGTGAATGATACCCCGTGGCATTTCTGATCGATTGCGAACCTGGCGACCTCCAATGGATAGTGTTTATTAGCCGGGAGACAATGGGTTTTGGACTCCATGACTAGTCCCGCTCGACCTCGCACCAAGTTCTCGTCAATCGGTGCGATTGGATTGCTCGTCATACTCCTTCTACCGGCGGGCCTATCATTCAACTCGAGCGCTGAGATTCCCCACGAGAACTACGACCTCGCCAATCCCAACTTGAACTTCCTCATAGCACTTCTCAGTTCCTCAGTGGTGTATTCTGAGGCCGCCCTTTCTTCGATGCACGCCGAAAACATGAGTTATGTTGAGCAGAACCTGTCAATCGTGAGAGGGGTTCTGACGCCTGCAAATCAGCTCCTCCAAGAACTAGGGAGCTCAAGCGCAAGCTACCGGAATCTGAGCAGACTACTTCCGCCATTCGTCGATCTTTCCGCGGAGGAAGATTCGTTTTCCTCCATGGAAAGCACGCTCATGGTGGCGAGAGACAACATCATATCGTCGTCTCAACTTCCGAACCTAACCGGGCAACAGTTGGATCAAGCTCTGGATGCCATCAGGACAGCCAGCTCCCTGATATGGCAGATGAACACGACAGTAGACAAGATGCTGGTCTCCGCATCAGAAATTGACGCTCTGACTGTAAACGGACAGATGATTTTCGCTGATAACGATCTTATTCCACTAATAGAAAGCCTACGTGATCTTCTGTTCACGCTCGAGAGAGAAATCGAGGAACTAGTCCAAGAGGGCATTCCGTGGAACGCAGGCCAGCCGTTCATACTCCTATGGGTCTCACCCACACAGTACTACCTCGAGCAAGTGATTAGAGGCGGGGGGTATGTCTACGTCAATGGCACGCTTGCGTCTGGGCAACCAGTGCAGATACAAATGGACGGTGACAATCTAACAATGTCTGCCACTGGTGCGGACGGCAGATATGTCTTCGGCTATCAGATACCGCTAAACGCCTCCTGGCTGGGTACGCACTCAATCCGGGCAGTGGCAGAAACACCCCCGGGAATCCTCACGTCCAAGACAGTTGTTGTTAGTATCACGCTCGTGCCAACCTTCATCACGCTAGAGCTGAACGACACTCAGTTCTCGTATGATGGCAACATCATAGCATCGATAGGACTGCGTGATGTGAACGACATTGGGCTTGGTGGAGCGCTCTGCGACCTTGTTGTGGACGGATTAGCGTCGACGTTCGAGACCGATTCGAACGGAGAATACGAACGCCAGTGGAGCGCGTCTGAATTCAGCTTTGGCACTCACGAGATTTCAGTCCACTACGAAGGCGTTCTGCCATATGCTTCTAGCTCTTCCAGAATCGCTTACTTCGCTGTGAACATCCCGACGACTATTGATCTCAGCCTGACTGCGACGAGAGTCTACATCGGTTCCAGCATTGTGGGGAACGTGACTCTCTTGGCGAACGGAACAGAGGCGCTTCAGGACCAGACTGTCACGCTGTATGTTGATGGCAGACAGGTGGAGAATGTCACAACAGATACTAACGGAAGATTCCACTTCTCATTGGCTGCTTCCTCGATGGGATCTGGATCACACACGATACTTGCTTCATTTCAGTACAGAGATGAGATCTGGAGGTACTCGCAAGACGAGAAAGGGCTCACCGTTTACGGGCAGAGGAAGGTGGCGTACCCGTTCTTTCCGTTCATACCTGGCTGGGGGGGCGGACCTTCGGAAACCATAACTGACCTGTTCTTTGGGGAGCACGCATACTACGTTTGGCTCCTTATCCTTGCTCTGGTGTTCATCGTTGTCCGAGTCCTGCAGACAAGGAGAAGAGAGAAGAGTCGGAAGGAATCGTCTACAGTCAATCTGGAGTCGATTGACAAGGTCATTCAGTCTAAACAACCCTCCGTACCGATAACAGCGGAAGTCTTCGCATCTGAGATAGTAAGAGAAGAGGGCTCCCCTAAGAACCCGAACGAGAGGGTTGCATCGTACTATCGCAACCTCATCTCCTTCCTGGCAAGGAAGAGAGGTGTCCCTGTGAGGGCGAGCGCTACGCATTGGGAGCTGGCGAGACTGCTTTGGTCCCTAGGATATCCGCGGAACGCCACTGAGAGAGCCACGATCCTTTTCGAGCGGGCATTGTACTCCGGCAGGAATCTCACCGACGAGGATGTTGTCCTGATGAGCTCTGCATTGGGTGATATCGTTTCAGTAAGAACAGGGGTGATTAAACCTGCAGGCTAGGCTCAGGAAAGGGTACATCGCGATCGCGATAGCCGTGATCGCAGTCGCTCTGCTGGGACTTGGTATGATTGCTCCCGTCGTCTCAACAAGCACGGACTTCTCAATCTACAACAGCGGCTGGAATGGCACAAGCAAGCTCGCAAGAATCACATATCAAGCAGGGAAATTCGCACCGACATTCCAGCTGAGAACCAACGGAGCAGACGTAACGATAGAGCATGTTGGCTTGGGGCAGCTGGACCTTGATCCCGCGAAGAGCTCACTTGTCATAATTGGACCGACGACCCTGTTCAGCGCGTCGGAAGGGACAGTTGTTGGCAATTTCGTCAAGAGTGGTGGTATGCTTCTGCTCGCAGATGATTTCGGGACTGGAAACAGCCTCCTCGAGAAGATGGGGGCGAGCTCCAGGCTTTCAGGCGACCTGATACTGGATCTTTCCTATGAGAAGCAACCAGAGTTCGTGGTCTGCTTCGACATCAGGATTGATGATACTACAGAGAACGTCCGCTATCTACTCCTCAACTACGCGTCCTCAATTGCCCTTGGCACCTCTTCGGCCCAGGCGCTTGCATACTCGAGTCCTGCGAGTTGGCTGGACACAAACGGAGACCTCTATCAACAATGGGGAGAGCCTAGAGGGCCTTTCCCAATCCTCGCAAAGGAGCATATGGGACTGGGCACCATAGTCCTCCTCTCTGATCCCAGTGTGCTAATCAACGGCATGAGCATATACATGAACAACAGTGCCCTCGCGACAAACCTGCTCGAGTTCATATCCGCAGGCAGATCACAAGTCTTCTTCGACGAGAGCCACAGGGACTACTTCGATCCAGTGGTTGTGGCAGCCAAGTTCACCGGAGGGATCTCGTCGAACGTCAAAGTCGGCATCGTCGTTATGGCATTCGTCCTGACGCTGTGGATGGCGACAGACGCACTTGACCTTGTTTTCAGATGGTGCATTCTCAAGGCAAGAGCAGCAACGCAGAGAATCTTCCGGCTGTTGCTGTTCAGGAGAAGAGCTGTTGAGAAGCCCGCTATGGCTGGACCACCAGACTTGGATGCACTGGTCGCAGAGGTTTCAGGAAGACATCCGGACTGGAATGTCGATCTGCTGAAGTACATCACGAGGGAAAGCAGCAGGCATGGCAGGGTGCGCAAGGAAAAGTCTCTATGATAGAACGAGCCAAACGCGATGGAGCACTACGACTACGAACAACACAAGCCCGGCATAGATAAAGAAATCAATTCGATGACGGACGTCGCGCATCAGGAACCCGTCTGTCAGTTCGCGCGCAACGAGCAGACCGATTAGCATCAGAGTGACGAGGACTTCGATGCCCGCAGAAAGCGAAATCGCAACTGAAATCACCGTCCAGATGAGCATACCGATGAAGATCTTGTAAGATACCAGCAAAGCGCGCACCTATCTTGGATGAAGACATTACTTGTCTTCCATTCGGACTCGAAATGAGGGAAGGCTCTATAATATCCTGTCCTCGGATGCGCTACATTTCATATACAGTAATGGGTTTCGGAGTGGAGCAGTCATGGCAGAGCAGGAAAGACGACCCTGGAGATTCCACTTGGAGGTTCGGGACCCTCCGTACGACCTACTCGCTTGCATGGTGCTCGCGCTCATCCTCATAGCGCTTGTGTACCTGTCCCCGGACAACGCGTTGAGACAGATCCTCGGCCTCGTCTTCGTCCTGTTCCTGCCAGGATATGCCGCCACGGCCGCGCTGTTCCCTGAGAATGATCAAATCGATGGCATCGAGAGAGTCGCGCTAAGCTTCGGCCTGAGCATTGCCATCGTCCCCCTGATTGGTCTTGCGCTCAACTTCACACCCTGGGGGATCAGACTGGACCCGATACTCGCTTCGGTCTCTGCTTTCATTGTCGGCGTCTCACTTGTTGGATGGTACCGAAGGATGCGGCTTCCATCAGACGAGAGGTTCGTGATCGTTGTCAACTTCGAGATGGATTTCGGGGGCATGCCGCTCGTGGACAAGATCCTCACAATTGGAATCGTGGTGATGCTGATAGCATCAGTCGTCGTGCTCGCGTGGGCCATCACAACGCCGCGCATCGGAGAGAGGTTCACACAATTGGCGATCCTCGGCCCCGGCGGAATGGCCACGGACTATCCAAGGAACCTCACGATCGGCCAGGACGCGAGAGTTCTGCTGTCGATCAAATCGTTCGAGCACAGGGATGTCAACTACACGATAGCGATTGTGCTCACCAACGCGACGGACAACAGTTCTTCAGTCACACGGTACACCATCGACTGGGCGCAGACGCAATCGCTAGTCCCAAGACAGGCGATTGCGCAAAACTTCACGCTGAGACACCTTGAGTACTACAACCAGACATTCAATTTCGACGTGACCTCAGCTGGAGAGTGGAAGCTGCAGTTCCTCCTCTATGTCGAGGGACAGCCTTTGACTCAGGACGCCTACCGCGAAGTACACCTCTGGCTTGGCGTCACTTAGACGATTTGGAGTCGAGGAATCGAATCGAGCTCAGGTCTCAGATGATGACAGTTGCATTGGAGGGCATTTCACGTCGCCATAGGAGCAGAATATGCAGCACGTTCCTTCTTTCGGAGTCATGATGTAGCCACAATTCTTGCACTCGTATTTCACGAGACAATAGTCGGTCGGCATCCGCACTGTGCTCTTGAAGCCACATTCCGGGCATTGAACGGTCGACTCGAGTCTGACCCTCCTGTCCATGTGATGTCCCTCTGTTAGATCTCGGCTGGGAAATAGTGCGCATCCGTCCTTAATATCATTGACGCGAACGTGTTTGGCAGAACGGCACAGTCAGTTGGTCCACCTTGTATTCAGACATGCAAGTAGACTCAAACCTTTCTAGCGAGGACCGAAATCATATAACCCGAGCCTGGGAGAACCTTCTCGGCCGCATTGTACATTGCGAGAACAGCCTTCGACTTGGACATCTCCTCCCTCCGAGATGGACCAGCGGCGGGGTACAGGTGGACCGACTCGATTTCAAAGCCGACCAAGCTCAGCATTCTCCTCAGCTCGGCTATGGTGTACTCTCGGATATGACCAGCAAAGACCGCCTGTCCCTTTTTGCTTATGTGCTCTTGGCAAGTGCCCAGCCAATAGTCCAGAGGGTAGTATACGCTTCTACCGAGGAGGAGCCTGAAGCGATTGATAAGCCGAGCTTGGTTCGGGGTCAGCACAGCCAGAATGCCTCCCTTCTTGAGGACTCTCCTGCATTCTCCGAGCAGCCTCCTTGGGTCATAAATGTGTTCGATGACGTTGTCCATAATCACCAGGTCGAAGCCCTCGTCGGAGGTGGGCACGTGATGGCGGTCGACATCAGCACATACGTAACCGATGTAGTCTCTTCTCACAAGAGGATCTGGTTTGCGCCCTACGTCTATGCCCACGAGAACCGGAAGACCCATTTCTTTGAGAAGACGCAGGTCCCTGAGTCCGGGGCCGCATCCAAGATCGAGGGCCGATTGAAATCGTGAGGGTTCCTTCTTGATGGCTTCCCTCAAGTGACCGAAGTAAGGAGACGACTCCAAAAGTATCTCCAACTCTTCACAAGCCCCAGACACCAATCTGAATGACCCCTTCTCAGGAGAGCGTTCTTCTCATAAGTCTTTTTCTCGCATCCTGGATTCCTCCATCTTCCCTGTTTCCCCGAAGACATGAGAATTTCAAGCATTTGCACAATACGACCTGCGCACCCTCCAATTGAATTCAGAGAAATGCTCAACTTTATACACTCTCAGTTAAATACTCTGGCAATTGTGGCGTTGAAAGCACTTCGAGGATCGGCTCCATGAACAGCAAGAAGATAGCGATCATCGGCGGCGGAAACATGGGAATGGCCCTTGCGAGCGGAGTACTCCAGACGAAGTGGGCGAACCCGGAGCGCATCATGATCGCGGAGCCTCTGAAAGAGAGGCTCGAGAAAGCAAAGGGAATGGCCCACGGCATCAAGACTTCGCACTCGAATGCCGACGCAGCAGCTTGGGCAGACATCATCCTGCTGTCCGTGAAACCTCAGATCATGGGGCATGTCCTTGACGAAGTCAAACCGACGATGAAGGACTCGAAACTTGTCATATCGGTCGCCGCTGGTGTTACGACTGCTTTCATAGAGGAGAAGCTCGGCGGGAAGATCCCTGTCATCCGTGCGATGCCGAACATCGCAGCCGTGGTCAGAGAAGCTGCCACAGCTATATGCACTGGCAAGTATGCAAACGAGGAACACCTGGGCATCGCGAGGCACATCTTCGAATCAGTCGGCATCGTGGTCGATGTCGAAGAGGACCTGATGGACGCGGTCACGGGACTCAGCGGCACTGGCCCGATGTACGTCTTCCAAATACTCGAGGGTCTTTCCGACGCAGGAGTCAAGGTCGGGCTGTCCAGGGACACGGCCAACGTGTTAGCTGTGCAGACCCTGATCGGCTCGTCCAAACTGATCAAGGAAACAAAAGAGCACCCGGCAAAGCTCAAGGACCTCGTGACTTCTCCCGGCGGGACGGCAATTAGCGCGTTGCACTCACTGGAGAGGAACGGACTGAAGGCACTCCTGATTGACGCGGTCGAGATCGCAGCGAAGAGATCGAGCGAGTTGGGATCGCAACGAAAGGATTAGCCTACTCGAACGCCTTCTTTGCCTTTTTCGGGTCGTCGGCCACCAG
>Ga0315279_10008660_pt1 | contig 12285 bp, 10 predicted proteins | sample YL17G06_20_MG_FD_203694 | JGI IMG/M metagenome (GOLD analysis project Ga0315279, IMG submission 203694) | Sediment microbial communities from Yellowstone Lake, YNP, Wyoming, USA - YL17G06_20 | ecosystem: Environmental > Aquatic > Freshwater > Lake > Sediment | place: USA: Wyoming | collected... | reverse complement strand
GCAAAATCATCAGGCATAGTTGTCTTCTTCCGATAGCTAATTTATTGCTATCGGAAATATAGTACAAAAAAAAGGCCCTGTCAATACTTATTTTGAAAAAAGTGGCCCCAAATCGGGAATGCGCCCTTTACAACGTTGAATCCACCTGACCGGGTATTTGTTCTGATTCTTGAGAGCAATTCAGGCTGATCCTTGGTTGGAATCAGATGCAAGCAACCAATGGCAACGAACAGGTCATGTTTTCCGTTAAATTCAAAATCTCGCATGTCACGAACGCATGAATTGATCTTCAATTTCCTTAGGGCAGCGATTTCATTCAGCTTGGCAATTCCTGTTTCTGATACGTCAACAGACGTAACTTGAAAGCCTTTCGACGCCAGATAGATTGAGTCGCGTCCTGCACCACAACCGAATTCCACGGCATTTCCGGAATTTAGGTAGTTTTCAACAACAAATCTAACCGTTTCTGTTGGTTCTCCGCCGTGAAAGGTCTTTAGTCCGTCCTTCTGTGCGTACTGGTCTTCCCAAAAAGGCTTCTTGGGCAAGGTCATTTCTTTCTCCGAATTCTTTCTATTCTGCTGCGCCTCGGCTCAACATCAATTCCGTGTATTGCGAGGAGAGTCAGACGAGAACTCAATTGTTTCTTCATGGCTTTTTCGGGTATCTCTTCCCAGTGTAACACGGCGGTAATCTGCTGGAACTGGCGTTTACAAGTTAGTCGAAAATACCGAGCCAGTTCCAGTCATGATTCACCGCCATGTTGTAGCTCTCCGCGACATAGACGAAGCTGGCACTGCAATGCACCACCGTTTGGTTGGCAATATACGATTTCGAGACATGGAGGAAACCAAGGTATTCTTCGGAAAGAGTGGAAAGCCCTCGTCATGCTGCAACGTCACCTTCACCTATTCAGCCATCTGCCTCAACCACGGAGGAGATTTCTCCGTGGCGCTGCAAATGATGATCTGGTTCCCGTCAGGATCCTCAAATCGAATGGACTTCATGTTGAGGTGGTCGTCTGCTGGTTCAGCGACCTTCAGCCCCCTGCTACTGAGAATCTCTCGGTAGGCGTAGACATCTTTCACAAGATAGGAAAAGGAGCATTTCTGTTTGAAGTGCTTTGAGAAGTCGAGGTCGATACCGTTCACGCCGGGGTCAAAGATCTTAAGACCCTCCATATTCTGCTTCGGCGCGAGGCCGAGCGTCTCTTCGTAGAATTTCCTGGTCTGTTCGAGGTCCTTGGACAAGAGCTCAACTTCGAAGAGCTTGAGGTGCATTCTTGCCTCCGTTCTCGCTGTGGATGGAGATATCGAATGTCTATTGACAAAAGTACTATGTGCGACTATTCTGCTGTCAATTTTCGAAGCAAGACGACGTCCGGCTTCGTCCAGCCCATGGATTCATAGAACCCCTGGGCGTCTTTCCAAACGTCTGAAATCACGACCCGACAACCGCGCGAGTTGAGCTCACTGGTCACGCGTTCCACGAGAGATCTACCAATACCGTTCATCCGGCACGGTTCTGCGACAACGAGTTCGTTGAGGTATGCGCGGAAGCCCAAATCATGCGCGCAGACAAAACCGAGTATCTGGCTCTCATTCTCCCAGACATATGCCAATACCGTGGAAGACCCGAGGGCAAGCTCCAAGGCGTTGTGTCTCCAATCGGAGCTCCAGAAGCCTGGGACTGACCGCATCAGTTCGCGAATACGTGGAACATCAGCTTCTTCAGCTTTGCGCAACATTGAAATTCTGCCTTTTTTTCCCTACAACGAGGCGGTTATTGGTTTGCCGAGACGCTTCGGCAATTTCCTACAGATTTAGTTGCGTTTATGTGCGAAATCTCGAAACCTTATTAACCTCAGCTCATTGAATTGCCGCTCGGCAAATCCATTACACCGCCAGGTTAGCCCGCTTTTGTAAAGGATAACATAGAATACATCGGGAAAACACAATCTGGAAATAGCTAAAATCGAAACTATCGGACAATCCATGAACGAAATTGAATCGAATTTGCTTTTATTTTGCGATTCCCACGAATTAATCTAGAAATCCTTGAGAATTCTCGGCCGTATACTTCGTGAACGTTTGGCCGAAGTATGCCGTTGCCGCCTATCAATTGCCGCGGAGTGCCTGCAAGTAGGGACACGTAGCGGCAACCAATAGTTCTGCGGCAATGGCAATACTCGGCCTGTTGGATGCAGTTTTTAGACAGGCTTTGCCTTTATGTCTTAGATCAGCATTCTATTAGCCCTTTGATCATCTCTGGATAATAATGAGCTGGCTCAAGAACTCCTGGGAAATTTGGTCTCAAAAAGGTCCTGACCTCATGACATAAATGGCACTTATCTGCGTAGCCTGATTCGCGCATATGGTATCCAAGAGATTCAGCCATTCTTGCTAAACCCAAAGGTCCTTCTTTCATTAAAACCGAAAGAATGGGGTGTGAAGAAGGCTGATAGGAATCAAGAATTTCTGTCAGCGTTGCTTCTTTAACATTTCCGATGCAAATCCCATGATCCACCATTACCCATCCTAATGGATCAATCTGAATACCACCTAATTTCGCAAAGTCTTCCGTCGCAAACCATGGCACTCCACGACAAGTATCAGTTGGCAAGCATGTTCTTCCCTCATATCTATTGCTAAGATTTATTCCTCTTCCTTGAAATACTGCTCGATCTGAACTGAAATTTACATCCTTTTCGGAATATTCAGCTCTAAGACTGCTAATAATTCGTAGTGTCTCTTTGTCATAGGGATTTACCGCATCCTGGCTATCTAAAAATCTTGATGCGCATCCCACCGGGTATCCAATTCGTCTTGCGGCTTCCAACGCATTTGAAACACAAGACATTGGAATAAAATTCTGGTGAAACGCATCGGCGCTAATCCCTAAACTGATGTTAGCATCTTTTACACGAGTTAAAATCGCAATTGCTTTTTCAATAGTAGTCGCCCATGAAGCATTTGAATCGACGCCAATCTTTCCTACTCCATATTTTCTTGCTATTCCTGTGATCTTTATGATCAGATCGACATTGAGTAATGGTTCTCCTCCTACGATAGTGATACCAACATCTAATGAATTTGTTGCTGTGATCGTTTTGATGTAGCCTTCAGCTTCCTCGGGTGTCATCCAAGTATTAAATCTTGGACTGGCTGATAAACAACAATGCTCACATTCTGCGGAACATTCGTACGAAACAATTAGGGTCAGGTATTTTATACTGTTCATTTTGATTACTTTCTATTGTTAATTTAATGAGAATGGTTTCCTTAGACCTTTTGATTTTAAATGACACTTGAATAGTTGACATAATCATAGGTAGCCTCCTTTGTGAAGTGTTTAACTTAGGTCTGTATGTTATTTGTCTTATTCTTTTCCTGCGTGCCTTGGCTTGTTGTGTTAAGGATTAGCCAGAAATTGCAGCTAACCTTGCATTTGAAATAATGCGCAATGCCTTTATCGATCATCTGCTTGCAGCCGGAACGGCCGCATGGACGGATGAGCAAAAGAAATCAATCACCGGATATGCTATTCCTTGCGAATGAGACCGGTGTAACCATCGACACAGACGGTCATGCCCTCAGCCAAACGGGTAGTGGCATTTCCGGTACCGACAACACAAGGCACATTCCTTTCCAATGCGATGATTGCCGCGTGACATAGCCTGCCGCCATTATCCGTCACAATACCCGCAATTTTGTCGATGCAGGAAACCAATTCGGGCCTGGTCATCTGCGCCACCAAGACGCATTGGTGCGGAATTGCGTAGTCGGGAGTATCTTCCGACCATAAGAAGGCTTTACCCCAAACAATACCAGGTGAAGCGGGAATTCCGCGACAAATGATTCTGTCGTCATCTGCCAACTCATTGACTTGAGAAAGTGAATCATCAGTTAACCGGCATTGTTCTAACGCAGTCTTGAGCTCATGCGACTCCTGGTGGGAGTACGCTCTTGGCACTAAGAACTCGATGTGCATAGCCCCAACTGCGGTGTCAAGCGCAATTATTCTATCAGATATGCTCAAATCATCTCGCAAAATCGCATCGAAGTAAGCCTGTTTTGGGAGCTGAATGGCACTCTTGAACTTTTGAAGCTTCGGGCCGAGTTCGTCGATGGCGTTTCTGAGCAGCTTTTCATTCCGTGGCGATCTATTCTTCTGGAACCTGCCAATCCGCATGTAGGTCTCATGCAAGAATGGAAGGACTTCCTGCACCTGCTCTTTCATGTAATAGCGAACTCTGTTGGACATAATGAACCGGCTTGCCTTTTTGTTAATGCATTTAGATCTTATGGGGCTAACAGGTATTATACCGCAATCTTGATATTCAATATATTCTTAACCGATATATCCAATATTTGCTTAAACGGTATATTCAATACACCGTTTAAGCCAAAGCGCAATCCCTATTTTCTATGCACGTTCCCCAATCCGTCCCCGCGACAGTATGGAATGAATACCCATCATGCTTAACAAATTAGGTATTTCAGAGCCTTAAAGCAAGTTTTATTTATTCCGGATAAAGCGATATCTCATGCATCGCAGACGTGGCGGTCCGCGGTCCATGAATGTGTCGCGCTTCCGCGTGTGCAGGCTTGACGTGAAAGGCGGGTACGCAGTAAACAATCAGCGGTGAACGGTTCAGGATTCAGGATTTCCCGGTTGCGGCTTCCCGCGCTGAGCCGGCCGAAGCATGCCGCGCCAGGCGCTCGGTGCGGGAAGCTTTTTTCTTTGCTTCGATGCCTGCCCGATACGTCGCGGCAAGGTCCATACTGCGCAGGAATATGAATTTCCGCCCGGCTTCGCCCGCCAGATGCTCTTGCTCACCCAACTCAGATATTCGCAACGTCAACGAATCTATCCCGTGGTCCGGGGCATCACCGTCCCTCGCAGTTCGACGCTCTTATGACGCACCCAATGGCCGGCGTGCGGATGCAGCAGATAGTGCACTATGGTGGTGGCTGCCGCGTCAAAGTTGAAGTTGTACGAGGTGAGTCCCTGCTCGCAGCTCTCGATTTCGTCGTCAAAGCCGATAATGGAGATCTGCTGCGGGATGACGATGTTCTTGCGCCGGCAGTAATCTACGGCCATGCGTGCCGTGAGATCATTGGCCACGATCCATGCGGTAATGTTCGGTTCGCATGCTGCTTCGTCAAGCAACGACTCTAATGCATGACGAATCTCCCCGGTCATGAACAACTTGCGGCCGAAGAGGGCTGTGATGGTCTGTGCGTCGGGCTGAAAAGACGCGGGTGCATTGGCGCGCCACTGCCGAAATGATTCCTCGATCACGGCGCCCTTGCTGCGCTGCCTTCCCTGGTCGGCGTAGGTGTGATCCTTCAGTGAACGGGGCAACGTGTGGAGTTGCAGCGAGTGCCCGGACCCTGCTCTTCCAACAATGCTCTGGATACCCGCGCACCGCAATAGCGACCACGAGTCTGCGTGAAAGGGCGAAATGTAGGCAATGTGCCGGTGTCCTTTTGACAAGACGTACGCGGCAACATCGATGCCCGACTGTCGATGCGCGGATGCGTTGAACACTCGCACGCCCCTGTGAGTGACGCCCTTGAGCGGGCCATGGAGAACATCTGCTCCGTTGTCAACAATGGCCACGGGCTTGCCGGCGGACAGGAGTCTGTACATGACTTTCTGGCTCAGCGCTTCGGGGCCCTGGACCAGATACACGTAGCCCGCCACGTCGGGGCCCACTGGTGGCAGGCTCTGCTCCTCCTCAATGGCGAAGGTTCCATCACGCTGCGTTCTTCCCCGCAGCGACGCGACGCGCAAGGGCACCTGCGCGCGAATACACGCCATCTCGCAGGCGCACAGAAAATCGCGTTCGAGCGCGGGGAGTTCGGGCGAGCCGTCGTAGGTCATGAGCGCAACGAGAACAATGGATTGACGTGCGGGAATAGGAGGGGTGAATGCCGACCAATGACGGCCCCGGGGCACGATGAGCCCCTCCTGCATTGCCCCGGCGAGAACTTTGCGCAATGACCGCGGAGACGTGTGGTATCGCGCAGTCAGTTCCTTGACAGAATGTAGATTGACACCCCGGAGGATGGCGCCGCCGAGTAGATCGCGCGTGAGTTGTTCCTGAATGCGCCGATGCGGTTGTGCGGGCGGCTGCTTCTCCCGCGGCGTCACGGATCGGGGAGGGGCGGTTCCGGACGAAACCCGGTACGTGCCTCGCAATGTTCCGGTCGCCTTGAGCCGCTTCACCGCCTTCCACATTGTCACGTATGACACTCCGGCACGCAAAGCCAACTCGGCGACGCCAAGAGCATCGTGGGGTTCATCGGCCAGTCGGCTGAGGAACTCCTCTGCGATCTTCAGTGCGGCAGGTGGACGACCCATGTGTAGTCACTTTCTATGTAATTATACAGTTTAATATAAACGATATCATCCATAATTTAGTGAAATCTCGTGTTTCTTCCCATAGATTACTGCCATGGCGAGTCTATATCTTGATCTTGCGTCTATAGAGCAACCAATGTCACTGGAACCCACTCACCCGGAAGGAGTCAGTCGTATGATGCTCACCCGTCTGATGCAGAAAATCGCGGGAATCGCGCTCTGCGCGCCCATGTTGCTGCTTGCAGCAGCGCCACCTATGCGCGATGAAGTCAACCTTGCAGGTGCCTGGACAGGCGGAACGGTTCCTCGCTATACCAGCGGCAACGGGTTCACAGGGACGAGGACCTATGAGCGTACCGTCATAGTTCCATCCAACTGGACGGGAAAAAAGATCTTCCTTGAGCTGGAAGCAGTCGCTTGGGGCGATGTTACGAGCGTCAACGGCACGCAGGTCGGCAGCAGTACTGGTGGATGGCTGCCTCATTCGTATGATATTACTGCACGGGTTACGCCCGGACAAAATGCAACCATCACGGTTGTTGCTGATGGCGACAAGCCTTCCGGCAGCTGGCCAACAGGATTTCCGAATTACGATTTCTCGGGCCAGTTTTATGATGCATACTTGCGCGCTTATGGTACGGTTGCCATCCGCGATGTCGATATCGTTACCTCGGTAACGAACAAGACGATCACCGCGAAGTATTCGGTACAGAATTTTGGCACAACCAGTAAAACAATCACCGTAAACGCCGATGCGGTTCCGTCAACAGGCGGTGCTTCAGCGGTATCTCTTGCCTCAACAAGCACCACGATTGCAGCTGGGGCAACAAGTACCATTACCGCAACAACGTCATGGACTACCCCGAATTTGTGGTGGCCTACCGATCCTAAGCTCTATCTACTCTGCTCGAAAGTCAAGGAGGCGGGAACAACGCTTGACTCACAGACTGTTCGTTTTGGGTTTCGCGAGGTTACCATTGCTGGGCGGCATATCAAGCTTAATGGCGTGCGGCTCAATCAGCGGGGTAACAGCTATGAAATGGGGCGAAGCACCTTGAGTAGTGCCAGTGCGATGGCGAATTATATCACTCAAGTCCAGGCCACCAATAGCAATTCTGTGAGATTTCATGCAAAACCGCAGGCTAACGCTCTGCTCGATGTGTGCGATGAAATGGGTCTTTGTGTAGAGTCCGAGGCACCCCTCTGGCAAGCTGAGGACGAATGCGTCGCCTCAAACACGAAGAACATCTGGTTCCCTGCATATGTCAAGAGCCTGCGCAACCACGCATCAATTATCACCTGGAGCGCGGAAAATGAGTGCTACGGTCTAGGTGATGCTGATGCAGTGTTCATGGTCAACAACATCCACACCTACGACGGCAACAATCGTCCGGTATGGCACGAGGATGTTCAGTACAACGACCTTCCCACAGCAACCAAGCACTATCCGGAAGGATATCTCAATGCCGGGAGCCCCAGCTTGGTGTACAGCACGGACTGGATCGATGAGACGAAGCCGGTGAACAGCGGAGAGTGGTGCACCAGCTACGATGTCAATGGGACGGTAAATAAATTCTGGCACGGCACCTGGGCTCGTGGTATGCGGTACAACGATGTTTCAGTTATTCATGGATACACAGAAGATTGGGCTTATACAAGCACCAACTCTGCCGAGAGGACAAATCTTGTCAACTCCCACAATCCGGTTGCGCTCTTTGACAAAGCTTATGACGGTCTTGGTATAGGCCCGATCCAGAGCAATAGCTATCCGTCAATTGCTGCCGGGTCAACTGCTAATCGCACCCTTGTTCTCTACAACGATGAGTTTTCTGATCAGATTGTATCGGCAACGGTAGAAGCAAAGTCGGGTAGTGCCACCTATGCCACGGCAACGAAAAGCTATCAGGTGGTACTTGGTGAACATGTTGAAATTCCCTGCTCGTTCCAGGTTCCCTACGTTGGTGGTTCAACCATGACGGTGGTGCTTACGACCCGCAAAGGCGGCGCGATCAAGTTTACCGAAAACCGGGTGTTCAATGTAACCGGAGCAAGCACGGGAACCTCTGGTTCAACCGTAACCCTGGGCGGTAGCGGCATCGTTCCGACGGTCCCTTACATGCGGATCTCTCCCGGCAATCGTCTGTCGATCATGCTCGGACGGTCGATCATGTCGATCCCGCTGAGCAGCGGCGCACCACTGACGGTCTCGATCTTCAACTTGCGTGGCGGGCTGGTGAGCAGCGCGCCGGTGTCCATTGGAACCGACGGCGCCTGCGTTGCGCGGCCGGATTTCGCCGGGACCATGCTTGCCAAAGGGCAGTATGTCGTGCAGGTCAAGGCAGGAAAGACCCTGACCACGCAGACGTTTGGCGTGGCGCGGTAGTCGCGGCGGAAGCGGGTGCAGCGGCCGCGGGTGCTGCTGTCGCAGGCGCAGGCTTGGCCACCGGCTTCTCGGGCGCTCCTGGAGGCTGCGGGTGACACCATTCCCATGAAAGCAAGAAATACATTGCCTGTCTTTGCGCCAGCTTTTATCTGCGGAATGACTTTGCAGGCGCGCAAGCCAATTCGGATCCGCTATAATCTCATGCAAGCCCGGGCTTCTCCGCACATTGTATATTAATGCGCCGCACTGATAATTCCGATTCCGCTTTGCAGGGGTTTGCGAGTGTAGACGTCTTCATTAAATCCTTCGCGCCTTGTGCCGGCCCCATCGGCGGGATAATTAAACTCATTTCCATTAAAATCATCTTGTTACATGAGCACAACCCAGGAACTAGTCCACAAACACTTCACCCGCAACTTCTCCTGCCATCTGCTGGATGGTGGGTTCTGGGGCGCGGGTTTTGCCGCTCTCGGTCTATACACGATCATGCCTGGGCTGATCCACGAAATCGCCATGCGGCATCCGGCGATCGCGCCCTATCAGAACCGGTTGGCAACACTCTCCGGTGTATGCTTTTTCGGGCTATCGCAATGGATCGGCTTTTTCGTGGCCGGGATTTACGAAACAAAATCGCGCCGCCTTCCGGCCTTCCTCTTTGGCGCGGCCATGCAGCGGGTCGCTTTTTTCATCATTGCGCCGGCAACGTTCTTCATGGACCATATCGGCTACGGACCATATCTGGTCTTGCTCTTTTTCGCACTCTCCTGGTACGGCGTTGCCAGCGGCTTCGTGGGCCCGCTGTGGATCGATTTCGTGGGGCGATTGGTGCCGGTCAACCGGCGCGGGATTCTTCTGGGAAGCCGCGATGCGCTCGCTACGGTCATGAGCGTGAGCGTGCTGGCCCTTTTCCCGGTGCTGGGCCGTCATTTCTCCTTTCCGCACAATTACGGCATCATGTATACGATCTCCTGGGCGCTCTTCGGCTGCTCGTGGATTGCGCTGTTTTTCTTTAAGGAAATCCCCTATGCCCGCGAAGACCTTAAACCGCGCACGCCATTTTCGCGACAGGTGCGCGAAAACCTGTCCATTCTGCGCGATGACATTGCCTTTCGCAAACTGATCATCGTATTTTCGGTGCTGGCCTTTGCCGGCCTGGGCAATCTGTCGCTCATCACCATGCGCGCCATGGAGCGGATGTCGCTGTCCGGCGTTGCGGCGGCGAAGTTCACCGGCCTTGTGGCCATGACCGTCACCATCGCCAACGCCGTGTCGATCCTCACCTTCGGTTATCTGGGCGATCGGTGGGGGTATAAACGCATCGCTTTCGTGGCCTACGGATCGCTCTTTCTGGGCTTCTGCACCGCTATTTTCGCATCGTCAACCATCGCATTCGAGGCCGCCGTGGTCCTGTCCGGCGTTGCGGGCGCGGGCATGACGGTCTTCGGCATCAATTTTCCTTTGGAGTTCGCGCCGGAAAACCGCCGGCCGACCTATATGGCGCTGCGCTCGCTGTGCGGCGCGCCGTTCATCGTGTTGCCGTTCGTCGGCGGGTGGATCGCCGATACGCTGGGCGGCGCAACGGTGTTCGGCATCGCATGCTTCTGTATCGTGGCCGGGCTTATCGTGCTGGCTTTGTGCGTTTCCGACCCGCGCCGGCATGTTCCCCCCGCCATCGTTTCCCCGGACCGGGAGCTTGCGGCTGATTGACAATAGGGTATACGGCGGTCCGCATCAGGACGGAGATGTTTCATGAACCAGTCTTCCGCCGCTAAAAAAGAGGCTTCGCAGATTTCGCTCTGGAGCATGCTGTGGCCCAAGATCCGACCCTACCGCTGGCTGGTGCTGCTGGCGATGGTCTTTAATGCCGCCCACGGCATCGCCATCTCCTACCAGACGCTCATGACCAAATATCTCATCGACGACGTGGTGCTCAAGGCCGGCATCACCATGGACGCGCGCATGCAGAAGCTCTTCTGGCTCATGGGCGCGTACCTGGCCATTTCGCTGATCGGCCGCATGGCCGTGTGGCACATCGGCTTCCGCATCTTCACCTATGTGCGCGAACGCGTGCTCATGGCCCTGCGCCTCAACTTTTTCTCTCATGTCAACCATCTCTGCCTGCGGTTCCACCGGTCGCACAAAAGCGGGGAGTTGTTCAACTATCTCTTCGGCTCCACGCTGGGGCAGATCCAGAGCTATTTCCAGCAGTTTACCCTGCAGGTGCCCGGGGCCGTCTTCACGCTCATCTGGACGCTGGCATGGGTGGCGCGCTGGGACTGGATCATGACCGGCGTGCTTTCCATTTCGGTGGCCACAACCGTGCTGGTGCTCAATTCGAGCCGCCGCATCATGCGCACCATCACCAGGGAGTTCCAGCAGACCGAGACCGCGGTGAGCGGCTATGTGGCCGACCTGCTGCGGGGATCGCGCGACGTTAAGCTCTTCGCCATCGAGGAACAGGTCCAGGAGGATTTTTCCGAGCAGGTGGACATGATCCGCAAAAAAAGCTATGAGCGCGAAGTCAAGACCCACCTGCAGTGGATGAAGCAGGAGGGCGTGGGCTATTTCTGTTTCGTGCTGCTGTGCATCATGGGCGCCATCCGGTTTCTGCACGGCCAGATCACCATCGGGGAATTCCAGGCCTATCTTGCCAGTTTCGGCGCGCTGCAAGGGCCGCTCCAGACGATCTTCAACGTAGGCACGCAGAAGGGCGGGGCCCAGGCCAGCCTCGAACGCCTGGAAAAAGTGATGACCACCGTAAGCTCCACGCCCGATCCGGCAAAGCCCGTGCAACCGGTGCCCGGCGCCGGCGACATTGTCTTTACCGGCGCATCGTTCCGCTACGACGACGCCTGGGTCCTGCGCAACATGGCGCTTACCATTCCCTATGGTCAACATGTGGCGCTTGTAGGACCGTCGGGCGCGGGCAAGACCACGCTCATCCAACTCGTGCTGCGGTTGTACGATGTGAGTGAAGGCGTTCTGGCCCTCGGCGGCGCCGATATCAGGAAATACAAAGGGGCGGACCTGCGCCGTCGGTTCGGCGTGGTGCCGCAGGACCCGTTTATCTTTTCCACCACCATCCGCGAGAACCTGCAGATCGTGGCGCCCGAGGCGCCGGAGCAGCGGATCATTGACGCATGCAAACTCGCCAACGCCTGGGAGTTCATCGAAAAGATGCCCGAAAAGCTCGATACCAAAATGGCCGAGGCCGGGGCCACGCTGTCGGGCGGACAGCGCCAGCGCGTGGCCATCGCCCGCGCGCTTTTAGCGGAGCCCGCTTATTTCGTGCTTGACGAAGCGACCAGCGCGCTGGACACGCTCTCCGAGCGGCTCATCCAGAATTCCGTGGAAACGGCCATGAAAGGCCGCACCGCACTCATCATCGCGCACCGGCTTGCAACGGTCAAGAATTGCGACCGGGTACTGGTGCTTGAAAACGGGTATGTCGTGCAGGACGGCACCTATGCGGACCTGACGCAGCGGCCGGGCCTGTTCGCAGACCTGGTGGCAGGGCAGCAGTTGCGGGCGTAAAT
>Ga0315279_10008659_pt1 | contig 12286 bp, 9 predicted proteins | sample YL17G06_20_MG_FD_203694 | JGI IMG/M metagenome (GOLD analysis project Ga0315279, IMG submission 203694) | Sediment microbial communities from Yellowstone Lake, YNP, Wyoming, USA - YL17G06_20 | ecosystem: Environmental > Aquatic > Freshwater > Lake > Sediment | place: USA: Wyoming | collected... | reverse complement strand
TTCCGGCCAAAAGAGAAGAGGAGACTCAACCGGAAGCGTCCTACGCCGTTCAGGAGACGTTGCTTCTGAGAAGGACTACCCTGCGTCGATAGGGAGACGATTGGCTCTGCGAGGGATGCCGTGCGAGAGGGCGTAGCTGAGTGGCTGCGCCTTTGTAATGTCTCCGCCGCACTGCATTCGAGGCACAGAGGAAGCGGACATCATCCCCGAGCTGCGGCCGCATCCCCGGCATCATCGCCAACCCCCGCCTTTATCGAATGATCTAAGACTCTCGCTCGCTATCCTTATTGACTTTCCCCCATTGCTCTCTAAAATAGGGTTGCTCTGTTTACGGTAGTCGATTCAAGGGCAGCTCCACTATGGGAAGACGGAAGGTCTGGGCGTTTGTCTGGCTCCTGGCAGCTACCCTACCGGCGCTGCTCCTCCAGGCGCCCTCCGCTCGGGGTGACGAACTCCTCGTCAACGGGGGGTTTGAGGGCGGCGTTGCCCCGTGGACGGCCAAAGGGGGGACGTTGCAGGCTGTGCAGGGCCTAGGGCGGGACAATTCCGCGGCTGGGGTCTTCGCTACTGACGGCAGCTACTACCACTACGTCAGGCAATGCGTCCCGGCCTGGGAAGGCAATGCGTACAGGTTCGAGGGCTATGCCGCGGCTGCCAGTGAAACGCTGCTAGTGTCCGCCTACCTTCTCGTACGGTGGTACAGTGAACCGGAATGCTACGGGCAGTCACTTGGCACCCGTGACGACGCGTCGGCGGCTGTCATTCTGGAACCGCCTGGCTCTTGGCAATCTCTGGCTCTTGAGTCTACCACAGCACCCGCAACTAGCCGTTCAGCGCGGGTTGACATTGTGATTGAGCAAGGCGGCGCCACCGTCTACCTGGACGGCTTTAGCTTCACCGGCCCGCCTGCTCCTACTCCCACCCCCAGCCCCACGCCGCCGCCGACGCAAACGCCGCCGCCGACCGTCGGCCCTTCGCCCACTGCTGTTCCCACAGCTACCCAGGTGCCCACTCCCAAGCCCTCGCCGGCGAGTCCATCTCCGACTGCTACCAGCCGGGCGGCGACGCCCTTGCCTGTGGCTGGGCTGGTGAACGGTGGCTTTGAAGAGGCAGATGGTGAGGGGAAACCCCTTGGCTGGTGGAAGTATGGCGGCGAGCTGTCCCGCAGCAGCGTCGCCAGGCGAGATGGGCAGTACGCTGCCGCCTTCACGAGCCGAACGACCTCCACCAAGTGGGTCTTCCAGACGGTGGCCGTGGAAGGGGGCGAGGCCTATGTTCTCAGCGGTTATGCTCTGAAGAACGATGCTAACGTCGGGGCCGCTTATCTGCGCCTTTCCTGGTATACCAGTCCTGATGGGAGTGGCAAAGCCATCGACAGTGTCGATTCTACGACGCGCCTGACGGATGACTCCCTCAGCTTTCGTTTTCTCAGCACGGGTGCGGTGGTGGCCCCTGCTGGGGCCGCCACCGCCAAGGTGCGCCTGATGCTCGACCCTCTCTCGGAAGCGGAGGCAACGGTCTACTTCGACGATGTCTCCTTTGACGGGACGATAATGGTCCCTCAGCCCGAGGAGACACCACAGCCGTCTCCTCCCCTTGCTAGCAGCGAAAGCCCTACGGCCTCGCCGGTTGTGCCTGCTGCAGCGGCGGAAGAACCGAAGCATTCTTCGTCACCAGATGCGTTGCTGCTGCGCCCGTCGCCCACGGTGCTGGGCGCTACGCCAAGCAGTCCCGAGGCGACGGCCTTCAGTCGAGATGGGTCTTCTCAGAGCGAGGAGGACCCCAAAGGGAGCCCCACCAGGCCGTCGGTCGTCCTGTACAGGGAGAAGAGGCCTGGCCAGTCCATCCAGGAAGGGGCGAGTGTCGCCGCGGGTGGCGTTGAGGGTAATGGCCTCTCGTCCATCGCGCTGGTCTTGGCCGTGGTGCCGCCAGCGGCTGCTGTCGCAGCAACGGCTTTCTTTGGCTGGCGACGATGGAAGAAAAGGGCTCGCCCTCCCTAGGGGTTTGGGGTAATCTATAGGTGTGACGGACGCAGGTCAGCGGGGGCCAACGGCCCAAGGCCGGATGGCACTGATAGGTAAAGAGGAGCGAAAGCTTCCCCGAACCATCGCCATCGATGGCCCCAGCGCCTCGGGCAAGAGCAGCGTGGGGTATCTGGTAGCCGAAAGGCTCGGCTATCTCTTCCTGGACACCGGTGCCACGTATCGTGCCCTGACCTGGCTGGCCCTTCAGCGGGGCGTACAGTTGGAGGACGAGGAGAGCCTGGGTCGACTAGCTGCCCAGGTGAATATGAAACTTGGCCCGCCGGCAGCCGCGTCCGGCGAGCGCTGCACTATCTGGGTTGATGGTGAGGATGTGACCGCTGTCCTGAGGCGGCCGGAGGTGGAGGAAGGGGTGTCTTTGGTCTCCCGCGTGCCCCGGGTACGGCAGGCCATGGTAGCCTTTCAGCGGCGTCTGGCCGGTCGGCGCAGGGTGGTAATGGCCGGCCGCGACATCGGCACGGTGGTTCTGCCCAATGCTGACCTGAAGGTCTATCTGGATGCCTCCCTGGAGGAGCGAGCGCGGCGGCGGCAGGAGCAAATGGCTACCCTGGGGAGAGCTTCCTCCCAGAGCGCCATTGGGGAGGAGATACTGAGGCGCGACGCCATCGATTCAAAGAGGGAGGCTTCGCCCCTGCGGGCGGCTGAGGACGCCATCGTCATCAACACCGACGGCCTGAGCCAGGAGCAGGTGGTGGAGAGGGTGATGGCTCTGGCGGAGGGCAGGTCGTGAGGACCGTAGCGACCGCTCTGTTCTATCGCTTCGCCAAATTGGCGGTGGGCCTCGTCCTGCTTATCTGGACGCGCAAGCAGGTAGTGGGGCTGGAGAACGTCCCGAAGAAGGGCCCGGTCATCCTGGCCTCCAACCATGTGAGCATGCTCGACCCGGGGCTTCTGCCGGTCTTGGTGCCGAGGCGCATCGTCTATATGGGCAAGGCTGAGCTGTGGAAGACTCCCATCATCGGGCCCCTGTATGGGCTGGCCGGCTTCATTCCGGTGCGGCGATTCGAGGCCGATCTGGCAGCCATGCGCAAAGCGGAGAAGGCTCTGCGCCAGAACCAGATGCTGGGCATGTTCCCCGAGGGTACGCGCAGCGGCAAGCCGGGCCTGGGCAAGGGACAGCCAGGCACAGCGATAATAGCCCTGCGCACCGGTGCCCCCATTGTGCCGGTGGGGGTTTCGGGCACCGAAGGGGTGACCTTGCCTCGCCTTTTCTTTCGCTTGACACGAGTGCGCGTGGTCTTCGGCAAGCCCTTTGAGTTGCCCAAGGTCCGTCGCCTCAACGCCGAGTTGGTCGAACAGTGCACCGAACGGATCATGAAGGAGATCGCTGTGCTCCTCCCTGAGGAGTATCGCGGCGTCTACGCTGGGCTGGTAGCCAGCCAATCGAAAGAGCAAGCCGAGGGTATTGGTCTGAACTAGAGAGCGGATGTAGCTGTGGAGATCCTGCTGGCAAAGGAGATGGGCTTCTGCTGGGGCGTGCGGCGGGCCATCGGCATGATGGAGAAGGCTGCCAGCAAGCACGGGCGGGTCATCAGCCTGGGGCCCATCGTCCATAATCCCCAGGTGGTGGCTGCCCTGGCCGAAAAGGGCGTTCAGGTGACCAGCAGCATCGACGGAGTGAGCGGAGTGCCGCTGGCCATCACCGCCCATGGCGTCGGGCCGAAGGTGCTGGAGGAGGCGAAGGCCAAGGGTCTGGAGATCATCGACACCACTTGCCCCATCGTCACCCGCTCCCAGCGGTGGGCCAAGAAGATGGCCGCGGACGGATTCAGCGTCATTGTTTACGGTGATGCCGACCACCCCGAGGTAGAGGGGATCCTGAGCTGGGCTGACGGTAGAGGCATCGCTCTGGCCGATGAGGACATTCATTCCCTGCCCCGGGAGCTTCTATCGCGAGTGGCCGTAATTCCCCAGACCACCCAGAGTACGGCTCGCTTTGCTGCCTTCGTCGGCCGCGTTTTGCGCGAGCGCCTGGTTCAGCTCAGCGAACTGCGAGTGGTCAATACGCTGTGCAATGTCACCGCCAGCCAGCAGGCGGCGGCGCGAGAGCTGGCTCAAGAGGTCGAACTGATGGTGGTGGTCGGCGGCCACAATAGCGCCAACTGCCGCCACCTGGCGGAGGTCTGCTGCGAAGCAGGCGTGGAGACCCATCACATCGAGACGGCAGCCGAACTGGAAGAGGGGTGGCTGCTTGGACGGGAGCGGGTGGGCATAACAGCGGGCGCCTCCACTCCCGATTGGTCGGTGGAGGAGGTCGTCCGCTGCCTGCGGGAGCTGGCGCCAGAATGATCGCCTTGCCGCCGCCGTGTTGGCTCGTAGGTTTGATCGGAGAGCGATTGCGATGAAGACATACAGTAGGGGCGGCGTAGGGGTGTATACTGATTATCGCTGCAACATCATTGTTGACCCTGATCACCCCATTCTGGTCTGGAAGGCGAATAGGGACAAATTCAGCCCGAAGCTATTTTGTTCAGAGGTACGGGAGAGTTTTCCGGAGGGGTTGGCACGTATTGGTAGCCAGCATAGCGAGGACGCCCTTTCGTGGAACGTTTTTCGCTCGCTGCAATTGGCTGGGAAGCTGGCATTGGTGGGCGACTTCGCAGCGCCGGGGGCCGATTTCGACACCGTTTATTTCTGGAACCGCGACGCCCACCAGCGAAGTGAGCAAATCGACCCCGAAATCCAGGAGCTCCTAAACGAGATGGAGCCATGGGGGAAGAATGGAACTCAGCCGCAAACCGAACCCGATGTCATACTGCGCGGAGAACGTCACATCATCATGATCGAGAGCAAGCTAGGGAAGCCTGGAGAAGCAAAAGGGCGCTGGTGCCGAAGCAGGCCGGGCATGCGCCCTGAGTATAGGCCCTTTCTGGAGAGAGTGGAGGAGGAGCGGGGCGAGCCCCTCTTCTCCCCTTCCTTTGACTACGAGAAGGACGGGAACCGTTTCCACCAGCTCTTCCGCAACTACCTGTTGGGTGCTGCCCTATCCCTGAAGTGGAAAACGAAATTCGCCCTGCTGGCCATTGTCAACTCCCTGAACTCTAATCTGGACCGCAGGAGCCACCAAGAGGAATTCGAGTCCTTTAGGTCTCTCTTGGTGCACCCCTCCAACGCCTTCTTGATAACCTGGCAACAGATTTGGGAAGGTTTGCGCTCGGAATCAGGCTTACACAACTTGCAGATGTGGCTTCTGAACCATCCGCTTTTAGAGTTGCGGGATAGGTGACGCGTGCACGGCTTTTCATACGGCTCCCGTTGCCGTTAAGGAGTTGAGGCGTCATGTGCGGCATCATGGGCTACGTGGGCAACAGACCAGCCGTTCCCATTCTCCTTGAGGGGCTACAGCGGCTGGAGTATCGGGGATACGACAGCGCGGGCCTGGCCGTGCTCGGCGAGAATGGCGAGCTGTGCATCGAGAAGAGCGTGGGTAAGCTGGCGGCACTCACCTCTGGCTTGCGTGGCCGCTGGCCCAGTGGCTTCTTGGGCATCGGCCACACCCGCTGGGCCACCCACGGCCGTCCCAGCGGCATCAACGCTCATCCCCACCGCGACTGCCAGGGCCGGGTGGTGGTCATCCACAACGGCATCGTGGAGAACTACCTGGCCCTCAAGGAGAGGCTGGTCGATCAGGGGCACACCTTCGTTTCGGACACGGACACCGAGGTCATCCCCCACCTCATCGAGCACTACCTTCGGGATGGCAGTAGTCTGGAGGTGGCGGTGGGCCGAGCCATCGGCCAGATGGAGGGGGCCCACGCCATGGTGGTCTTCAGCCTGGGCGAGCCCGGCAAGCTGGTGGCGGCGCGCGTAGGCAATGCCGGCGGCGTGGTGGTGGGCTACGGCCAGGGGGAGATGTTCCTGGCCAGCGACCTGCCCGCCCTCCTGCCTCATACTTGTCGGGTGGCCTTCCTGGCCGATGGGGAGATCGCCGCCGTCACGTCAAGCAGTGTGTCATACCTGTCGGCCGATGGCGCCGTCCTGAACAAAGAAGCTCAGACCGTGTCCTATGACCCCCTATCGGCGGCCAAGGGCAACTACAAGCACTTCATGCTCAAGGAGATCACCGAGCAGCCGGAGGCCATCCTGGACTCTATTCGTGGGCGGGCGCAGTTCGAGCCGCCGGCGGTGACTCTGGAGGACGTGGCGATCCCCAGGCGAAGGCTGGCCCAGATTCGGCGCGTGGTGTTGTTGGGGATGGGCACCAGCCTCCACGCCGCCATGGTCGGTCGCCATTACATCGAGCAGATAGCGCGCATCCCTGCCGAGGTGGACAATGCCTCGGAATTCCGCTACCGCAAGCCCCTGCTCGACTCGGACACCCTGGTAATCTCTGTGGGGCAATCAGGGGAGACGGTGGACACTCTGGCGGCCATGGACGAGGCTCGCCGCCAAGGGGCTCTCCAGATCACCATCTGCAACGTCGTGGGCAGTCAGGCCACTCGCATTGCCGATGGGGTGGTGTATACCCGTTGCGGACTGGAGGTGGGCGTCGCTAGCACGAAGACGTTCACCGCCGCCATCGCCGCTCTCTACCTCCTGGCTTGCTATCTAGCCCAGGAGAGAGGCGTCGTCGATGATGGAGCACACCTGCGAAGCCTGATCGACCCCCTGGCCCGCATGCCCTCGCTCGTGGGGCAAGTGGTCCAGCGGGATGAAGAGTACGAGCGGCTGGCTCATCGCTTCTCCCGTTGCAGCAACTTCCTCTACCTGGCGCGGGGCGTTCAGTTCCCGATAGCCATGGAGGGGGCACTCAAGCTCAAGGAGGTCAGCTACATTCATGCCGAGGGCTATCCGGCGGGAGAGATGAAACACGGGCCCATTGCCCTCATCGCTGAGGAGATGCCCGTGGTAGCCATCGCCCTGCGGGACGAGCTTTATGACAAAATGATCAGCAACATCGAGCAGGTAAAGGCGCGGGAAGGCACGGTCATCGCTATCGGCAGTGAGGGAGACGAAGAGCTGGCGAAAATGAGCGATTATGTCATCTACCTGCCTCAGGCTTCACCCCTGCTCATGCCCATCTTGGCTGCTATTCCTCTCCAGTTCTTCGCCTATCACATAGCTGTTCGTCGGGGCTGCGATGTGGATCAGCCGCGCAACCTCGCCAAGACCGTCACGGTCGAGTAGGCACAGGGGATCGATTGCGGCCAAATTTGGGCCACGGGGAGAGTAACAGCTGGCTCCCCCCGACCGTCTATCCTATACCTAGCCATTAGGATATCTTGAATTGTCCCTGGGCAGGCTTATAATAGACAGTAGCTCCTGAAGCGGCCAGGATATGGCCCGAAAAGGCACTAGGAGGCGAACCAGATGAGTGTTAGTGAGCGAGACGTGCTGTGGTTTACGGACGTTGGCAAACACGACACGCCTTCGGCGGGAGGAAAGGGAGCCAACCTCGGGGAGATGACCCAGGCCCAGATCCCGGTACCGCCAGGATTCATCGTTAGTGCCCAAGCCTATACCCGGTTCATTGAGCAAGCCGGTCTTCGCCCCGTCATCGAGAAGCTTCTCTCCCCTCTGGACTATAACGATAGCGCTCAGCTTCAGCGGGTCTCTGAGGAGATAAAATCCCTCATACGCAGCACGCCAGTGCCTCAGCAGATCGCCACTGAGATCAAGAAGGCCTATCGCCAGTTGGGCGACGGACCGGTGGCTGTACGCAGCTCGGCCACCGCTGAGGACCTCGCCGACGCCTCTTTCGCCGGCCAGCAGGCCACCTTCTTGAACATAGTGGGCGAGGATGAAGTGGTGGAGGCCGTGCGCGCCTGTTGGGCTTCCCTCTTCGAGGCGCGGGCCATCTTCTACCGGGCTGACAAGGGGTTCGAGCACATGAAGGTGGCTATCGCTGTGCCTGTACAGCGCATGGTGCAATCCTCCCGCTCGGGGGTCATGTTCACCCTGGAGCCGGTCAGTGGCGATCGTTCCAGGATCACTATCGAGGCTGTCTTCGGCCTGGGCGAGGCGATTGTCTCGGGAGAGATCACGCCCGATCTCTACGTGCTCGACAAGGCCAGCCTGCGCATCCTGGAGAAGCGGGTGGTGAACCAGGAGCGCCAGTTTGTCAGGAATCCCCAAGCGAACGGCGATGGCGGACCCAACGTCTGGCTGCCCGTTCCGGACGAGCTAGCCCGACAGCGGAAGCTGAGCGATGAGCAAATCGTTGCTCTGGCCACCATCGGCAAGCGGGTGGAGGATCACTACGGCTTCCCGCAGGACCTCGAGTGGGCGGAGGAAGGCGGCGAGCTATACATCCTTCAGACGCGGCCGGTGACCGCCTTGGCGGTCGCTGGGGTGGAAGCGGGGGAAGCTGAGGAGACGGCGCCGCTGCTTCTCAGTGGCTCGCCGGCTAGCCCGGGCGCAGCGGCAGGGCCGGTGAGGATCGTCGTTAGCGCTTCTGAGATCGACCGGGTGCAGAAGGGCGATGTGCTGGTGGCAGAGATGACCACTCCTGACTTCGTGCCGGCCATGAAGCGGGCGGCGGCCATCGTCACCGACCGCGGCGGCCGCACCTGCCACGCCGCTATCGTCAGCCGCGAGCTGGGCATACCCGGTGTGGTAGGGACGGGGGAAGCGACCACCAGATTGCGCAATGACCAGCTTGTGACCGTCGACGGGAGCCAGGGCAAGGTCTACGACGGCCGCGCTGAGACGCGGATGGCCTGGGCTGCCCAGGAAAAGGGTCGCCAGGCGGTAATGGCGGACAGCAAGACCCGCACTAAGGTTAAAGTGTACGTCAACCTGGCGGAGCCGGACCTGGCGGATGTCGTGGCCGCACGCAACGTCGATGGGGTGGGGCTCCTGCGGGCCGAGTTCATGATCGCCGAGATCGGTGAGCACCCTCAACTGGCCATCGACGAGGGGCGAAGCGAGGAGTACATCGAGAAGCTGACCGAGGGCCTGCGCAAGTTTGCCAGGGCCTTCGACCCGCGGCCGGTCGTCTACCGTACCAACGACTTCAAGACCAATGAGTATCGCAACCTGCGCGGCGGCGAGAAGTACGAGCAGTTCGAAGAGAACCCGATGATCGGCTATCGGGGCGCCTCTCGCTACATCCGCGACGTCGACATCTTCCGCCTGGAGTTGGAGGCGATCAAGCGGGTGCGGAAGGACTATCCCAATCTGTGGGTGATGATCCCCTTCGTGCGCAGGCCCGAGGGGCTAGCCGCGGTGAAGGAGGTCATGGAACGCGAGGGGCTGGTGCGCTCTCAGGACTTCAAGCTGTGGATGATGGCTGAGGTGCCCTCCAACGTCTTCATCCTGGACAGGTTCATCGACGTGGGCATCGACGGCATCTCCATTGGTTCTAACGACCTGACGCAGCTCATCCTGGGGATCGACCGCGATAACGCCCGCTTCGCCGCCGAGTTCGACGAGCGCAATGAGGCGGTGATGCTGGCCCTGGAGAAGCTCATCAAGACCGCCAAGCGGCGGGGCATTACTTCGTCTATCTGCGGGCAGGCACCCTCCGACTATCCGGACCTGGCCCAGAGGCTGGTGGAGTGGGGGATTACGTCCATCTCCGTCAACCCCGATGTGATCGACAAGACGCGCCAGATAGTGGCCGAGGCGGAGGCGAAGCTGGCCTCGGTGGCGGCCAAGGCGTAGGCAGAGGGGAGAGGGCAAGAGGAGGTAGGTCGGGGGCTGCGTTTGATTGTTCGACGGAAGTAGGAGTTTTGGGGGCCTCGCGGATTGGCGCGAGGCCCTGTTGTTTGATTGTTTGGTGCGCGAGGTGAGCTTGACAGGCTCGCGTCGGCGGGATTACGGTTGCGGTGATTCTAGGGCGGGCGTATCCACGGAGGTGAGCGATGCGTAAGGCGTCGGCCAAAGCTGTTCTGCTGCTCCTGGGAGGGACAATTGCCCTCGCTGTGCTGACCCTGGCGTGGGCTCTGGCGGCGGGCTCGTCCGAGGCCCAGCAGGACGGCATGCACAACTGCCCCCAGGCGGGCAAGTGGGCGATATCGGTCTGGGAGGGCTCGGATGGCACCGAGACCGGCGAGGCGCTGGCCACCTGCGGGGCGGGGATCGTCGATTTCGCCTACTACCTCGATCCAGGGACCAACGGCTGGCTGGGCTACTTCGAGGGGCACGCCGACATCAGCCAGTTGCTGGCGCTGAACGGCAAACAGGGCGTCATCGCCCATGGGGCAATGGGGGCACCGCCGCGCACGCCCACACCAGAGCCAACGCCTGGTGCGGGGGAGGCCGCCATGCACAATTGCCCCCAGGCGGGCAAGTGGGCGATATCGGTCTGGAACGGCCCGAACGGCACCGAGACAGGCGAGGCGCTGGCCACCTGCGGGGCGGGGATCGTCGACTTTGCCTACTACCTCGATCCAGGGACCAACGGCTGGCTGGGCTACTTCGAGGGGCGGCCGGAGGTCACGAAGTTGCTGACGCTGAACTACAGGCAGGGCATCATCGCCCACAGGGCGGTGGGCGCGCCGGCGCCCACGCCAACCCCCACGCCCACCGCGGCGCCCGGGCTGGCTAGCGCCAAGGAGGCCTATCCCCTTGCCTTTCAGGCTGCTGGGGCATGGCGTCCGGATGCGTATCTCCATTGGGTTGACGCCGGGTGCAATTCTGGGATCATCTCCATGTGTTGGAGCTCGGACTACGACAACATGGCATCCGGGGACGGCCGAAGCGAGGAATGGACCTTCTGGTTCTACTCGCCGGCGACGGGCGAGAGTATCCCAATAGATGTCGCGCATGGCGAGGTGGAGGAGGGTTCCGCTATGGAATGGGGTCTTCCCTCCTTGCTTCCCGGCCCAGTGCCCCTGGAAGAGGTGATAGACAGCACGGAGGCTGTGCGCATAGCAGATGACCAGGGAGGGAGCGCCTACAAGGCAGCCAGTCCGGGCAACCGGCTGTGCGGCGCTGAAATAGACGCGCCGGGCCCAGAGTGGCAGATAGACTATTGTCCCCCGTTCTCGCAGGGGGGGACGGGGCTCGTGGTGTGGATAGACGGGGGAACGGGCGAGGTCACGAAGACACAGGACTCTCACTTGGACGAATTCTGGACGTTCCCTTAGCGTGTCTGTCACCCACGCCGGTGCCCGTGGGGCCACGCCCGGTTGGCAGGCCGTAGGCCTTGACTGCGGCGGGGTCGTCGGCTGATTTCTGTCGCTACAATGTCCGCTGCAATGAGCCATCAGCATGAGGTTCGTGCGCGCCTGGAGGAGCGCGAGCGGCTCCTGTCGCCGTTTGCTGCCAGGAGCTACCAGTCACGAGGGCGGGAGCGGCCAGAGGAGCCGTCGCCTCTGCGCACGGAGTTCCAGCGCGACCGCGACCGGATCATCCACTGCAAGGCCTTCCGCCGGCTGAAGCACAAGACGCAGGTGTTCATCGCCCCCGTGGGCGATCACTTCGTCACCCGCTTGACCCACACCCTGGAGGTGGCCCAGGTCGCCCGCACCATCGCCCGCGCCCTGAACCTGAACGAGGACCTGGCGGAGGCCATCGCCCTGGGGCACGACCTGGGCCATCCGCCCTTCGGCCACGCCGGCGAGGAAGCCCTGGCCGGACTTCTGCCCCAGGGCTTCCGCCACGCCGAGCAGAGCCTGCGGGTGGTGGAGCGCCTGGAGAACGGCGGCCGCGGCCTGAACCTCACCTGGGAGGTGCGTGACGGCATCGTCAACAGCTCCAAGGGGCGGGAGGACATCCTGGCCGAGGCCCTGGGCCTGCCGGCCACCCTGGAGGGGCAGGTCGTGCGGCTGGCCGACGCGGTGGCCTACATCAACCACGACATCGCCGACGCCGTGCGGGCGGGCATTCTGGCCGAGGATGAGCTGCCAGCCGAGGTGAGCGAGACGCTGGGGCGCGGCCACTCCCAGCGCATCGATGCCCTGGTGTGCGACATCGTCGACCACTCGTGGGCGGCAACGGGCCTGGCGGCGAGCGAATCCCCTCCCCGCATCGGCATGGGGCCATCCGTCCAGAGGGCGGCCAACGTCCTGCGGGAGTTCCTCTTCCAGCGGGTCTACCTGTGGGAGGACCGGCAAGGAGAGATGGAGCGGGCCAAACGGGTGGTGCGGTTCCTGTTCGAGTATTATGGGGAGCGGCCGCAGGAGATCGATAGCGACTTCCGGATTGCCTCGGACCCGCCCTGGCGGCAGGCGGCGGACTACGTCGCCGGCATGACCGACCTGTTCGCCCTGAATACGGCCGCCCGCCTGGGGTTCAGGGAAGAGAGACCGTGAGAGCGAGCCGACCTCTCGCATAGAGGAAGCGTGTCGTTTTTTTGT
>Ga0315279_10008658_pt1 | contig 12286 bp, 5 predicted proteins | sample YL17G06_20_MG_FD_203694 | JGI IMG/M metagenome (GOLD analysis project Ga0315279, IMG submission 203694) | Sediment microbial communities from Yellowstone Lake, YNP, Wyoming, USA - YL17G06_20 | ecosystem: Environmental > Aquatic > Freshwater > Lake > Sediment | place: USA: Wyoming | collected... | reverse complement strand
CCGACGGCACCCTCGAGCGCGCCGGCTTCATCCCCGCCTTCCGCGGCATGGACCCGATCTTCTACTACATCCGCCAACTCGGCGGGAGCGAACTCGACCCGAGCGGGACGAGGTGCCTGCTCGATAGCCCCGAGGCGCTCGCCGCGCTCCGGTTCAACAAGGACCTCTTCGATATCCAAGGCGGCCGGCCGGCGGTCTCCGCCTTCGCCATGGCCGCGGCGCAGACCGGCAACGTCGACGCCTTCCAGGCCGGCAAGATCGCCATGGTCATCGACGACGACTACATCATCTACCGCACCGCGCGCTATGGCGACAAACGCGTCGTGGACCTCGCCCTCGCGCCGCCGCCGATGCCGACCGACACGTCGAAGCTCGTCGTCTACCAGCGCGGCACCGTCTGGGCGATCCCCTCGAACGCGAAGCACGTCGAGGCGGCGTGGGAGTTCATCGAGTACTCCGTCTCGTACGAGGGGCACGCGGCGTTCAAGCGGGCGATGGCGGCGCAGGACATGGCGCTGAAGGGCATGCGCTACGGCGGCATCGACGCGCGGAAGCCGAACAACGCGGTCTTCGCCGAGCTCCTGCCGCCGGATTCCGCGGTCGCGCGCGAGGCGCTCAAGATGCCGCCGATGATGGAGCACGTCTGGTCGCCGCGGACGAACGCGGTGGCGAGCTTCATCTGGGACCGGGCGTCCGAGGCGTACGACGACGCGACGTATGGTGTCCGCACGCCCGAGGAGGCGCTCGCCATCGCGACGGCGAAGACGAACGACGAGCTCGCCCGCTATTATGCCCCGACCCGTGGGGCGCTCGTGAACTGGACGCTCATCGCGGTCGTCGTGGCCGCGGTGCTGCTGGTCGCCGCGCTCGCGCTTCGGCTCCACGCGCGCCGCGCGGGCAGGCGTCGCAGTCGCGGCGAGTTCTGGACCGGGATGGCGTTCCTGAGCCCGTGGATCTTCGGCTTCCTCGTCTTCACCGGCGGGCCAATCATCTTCTCCATCATCATCAGCTTCACCGAGTTCGACATCATCAGCCCGGCACGCTGGGTCGGCTTCGACAACTACCGGTTCCTGCTCACTCAGGATCCGACGTTCTGGAAGTCGCTCTGGAACACGATCTTCATGACGCTCGGCATCCCCATCGGCATGGTCGCGGGCCTGGGGATCGCGATGCTGCTCAACGCGAAGGTGAAGGGCCTCACCGCCTACCGGACGATCTACTACCTGCCGGCGATCGTCCCGGTCGTCGCGAGCGCGATCCTGTGGACCTGGGTCATGCACCCGACGCTCGGCGTGCTCAACGTGCTGCTCGCGGACCTCCACGTCACGCCGGTCATCGTGCGGTTCGTCGAGTGGATCGACGTGGTCCTGGGCTGGTTCGGGCAGAAGCCCATCGATCCGCAGTTCTGGCTCTGGGTCCAGAGCGAGGATTGGGCGAAGCCGGGCATGATCCTCATGGGCCTCTGGGGCGCCGGAGCCAGCATGATCATCTGGCTCGCGGGCTTGAAGGGCATCCCCGAGCACCTCTACGAGGCCGCCGAACTCGATGGCGCCGGGCCGATCAAGCGGTTCCGCCACGTGACGCTGCCGATGCTCACGCCGTACATCTTCTTCAATCTCGTCACCGGCGTCATCGGCACGTTCCAGGTCTTCACCCAGTCGTTCGTCATGACGCTCGGCGGTCCGGCGCAGAGCACGCTCTTCTACGTCTACTACCTCTTCAACAACGCCTTCAGCTACTTCAAGATGGGCTACGCATCGGCGATGGCGTGGATCCTCTTTCTCATCATCTTCGCCCTGACGATGCTCCAGCTCTGGGGCGCCAAGCGCTGGGTGCACTATGAGTGACCTTGGGACCGTGCAGAGGCCGCAGAACAGGGAGGCCGGCCGCCAGCGATCCCGCACGTGCACGGGCTTGGTCGGTCGGAGACTGTCGCCGAGCCAAGGGTCGCGTGGTGGAACGATGATGGGTCGGACACCGAACGGTGGCGTCCGGGAAAGGACCGAGCATGTCGAGCACGGAGATGGTGAGCGAGGCGACGATGCAAACCGTGGTACCTGCGCGTCCTGGGCGACGCGGCCTGACGCGACGACAGCGGAGCACCATTTCGTCGGCGGTCCTTCACACGGTGCTGATCGCCGGCGCGGTCGTCTTCTCGATCCCGTTCGTCTGGCTCGTGACGACGACGTTCAAGACCGACGTCGAGATGGGCGCCCTGCCGCCGATCTGGATACCGGAACGGCTCCGCTCATGGCCGCACGACTGGGACGCGTTCTTCCTCAACTACCGCCAGGCGCTCACGTACATCCCCTACTGGCGGCACATGTTCAACTCCGCCTACATCTCCGCGATGAACATCACCGGAGAACTTCTGGCGTGCAGCCTTGTCGCGTACGGGTTTTCCGGCGTGCGCTTCCGCGGTCGGGAGGCGCTCTTCGTCCTGGTCCTCTCGACGATGATGCTGCCCGGCCAGGTGACGATGGTGCCGGTGTTCCTCATCTACAAGTCGCTCGGCTGGTACAATACGCTCAGGCCGCTCTGGTTCAGGGCATTCACCGGGAGCGCGTTCTACATCTTCCTCCTGCGGCAGTTCATGCTCACCATCCCGCGCGACCTGGAGGACGCGGCGAAGATCGACGGCTGCGGGCATTTCCGCACGTATTCCCTCATCGTGCTTCCGCTCGTGAAGCCCGCGCTCGCCGCCATCGCCATCTTCACGTTCATGGGCGCGTGGAACGACTTCGTCGGCCCGCTCATCTACGTCAGCGACATGGACCTCATGCCGCTCTCGCTCGGCCTGCAGATGTTCAAGGGCTCGCACGGCGCGGAATGGGGCCCGCTCATGGCGGCGTCGTTCATCATGGTCCTGCCGGTGGTCGTCCTGTTCTTCAGCGCGCAGAAATACTTCATCCAGGGCGTGACGTTCACCGGGCTGAAGGGCTGACCCCCCGCGGCTTGCTACGCGGCGGCTTGCCGCGCGGTACCGGCGGTACCGGACGACGGCCTCTCTACCGCACGAGCACCATCTTCCTCACCTGGACGTTCCCTCCGCTCGCGAGACGGTAGATGTACGTCCCGCTCGCGAGTGACCGACCGTGCGAATCGGTCCCGTCCCACGTCACCTCGTGGTACCCGGCGGACATCTGGCCATTGACCAGCGTGCGGACGAGTTGGCCGTTCGCGTTGTACACATCCAGCCGCGTCGGCCCGCCGGAGGCGAGGCTCAGCCGGATCGTCGTGCTAGGGTTGAACGGGTTCGGCGCGTTCTGATCCAGGGCGAACCGCGCGACGCGGTCACCGTCCAGGATCGCGTCCACGTAGGCAACCGCCGGCTTGTCTGTCCGGGTGAACATCGTCGACTCGTTCCCCTGCGCGTCGAACGTCGTGAGGTAGTAGTAGTACGACAGACCCGTCAGGACAGCGGTGTCTGTATACGATAGCTCCCCCGGAGGCGCCTGATGGATCAACGTCCAGGCCGAGTCGCCCTTCATGTTGTCGAGCGCGCGGTACAGCCGCCAGCCGCCAATCGTCGAGCCGGTCGTCGTGTTGAGCGTCCACGAGAGATCGACCTTCGCAGCGCCGCAGGCCACGGTGAACGTGGCCGGCGCCGGCGGCGAGAGCGCGAGCGTGCCAGCGGTCATGGCCGCCCGAAGCGCCTGCTCGAACTCCCAGCGCGCCGAAGCGTCCCGCCCCCCGAACTGCTTCGCTTGGTACACCGCCTTCGCCTGCCGCATCGTCGCGAAGAGCGAATCGATCGTGCTGTTGACGAGGGCGTTCTTCTGCGCGTCGGTGATCGCGCCGTTCAGCCACTGCCTGCCGATCTGCTGGCAGTACGGGATGTCGAGGCCCTTCACGCCGAGGACGTGGATGCCGTTGATCGTGTCGTTCGGCGCCATGTCGTCCGGACCGAACCCTGCCTGCTGCTCGACGTCGGTCACGACCGAATCGACGCCGAGGACCTTCCCCGGCCAGTACGTCCCCGAGGTCGCCGGGTCGTTGCTCGCCTTGATCCACGACGCTCCCTGCGCGGCGAAGGGATGAGTGCCCCGGCCAGGGGTACTCTGCACGCTCCCCAGGTAGTAGCCGCCGCCCTTCTGGTAGCCGAGGCACATCTGGTTGTATTTCGCTTCCATCCCGTGAATGCTCGTCTGGAGCAGGGCGTTCCAGTTCGTCCAGCCGAGCGTCCGCGGCTGCGCCGGATCGTCGTTCCGGTCGGTCGGCGAGACGTCGTAGTGGAGGATCTGCCAGCCGCCGGTCTTCGCGCTCAGGAGTTCCCCGGTGATCGGGTCGGGATCGCCGATGTCGTCCTGCGAGCCGTTCTTGTAGCTCGCGTTGAACCTCACCGGGCTCTGATCACCGTCGATGGCGTACACGAGGCGCATGTCCTGGGTCCGCGCCCCGTCGTAGTCTGCCCCATAGTACCGCCAGATGCTATCGTTGTTCCTCTCACCGGCGCCACCGGTGAGGAAGGCGCCCCTCGACGATCGGTCCCACTGGAACATGAGGCTCATCATCATACCCTGGACTGTGGCCCACGTGCCGCCGCAGCAATCGACCTTGTCGATGCCGAGCCGACCCCAGATTCCGTCGTTGATCATCCGCCAGTGCCAGAACATGTAGTCGTCGTTCCGTCGGTCGACGAAGGCGTAGACCATCCGGTTCGTGGAGATGCCCATCCGAGACCAGGAATACGTCTCCAGCATGACATCGGCGGGGATGCTCGGGTCGATCCTGTCGTTCTGGTACGGCCCGTCGGCGGCGTTACCGAAGGGCGCGAGTTCCGGGGCGGTCCGGGTGATGTTCTCGTACTTCTTCAACAGCGCATTCACCACTCCGTCCACGGTCACTGTCGGCAGTGCTTGCCGGAAGGTGCGGCGACAGAGGCGGCCGTTGAAAAGGATCTGGGTGGCCATGTTCGGCGTCGTCACATTCGGTGGGGCGGTCAGTATGTCGGCGCCAGACTCGCCGTCGTTCAGGCCGTCGCGCTGGCCGACCATGTACGGCCAGACCACGTCCGGGTACTGCGGGTCGTGGACGTTCTTCGCGCCGATGACGAAGCCCTTGAAGTTGGCGAACGTCCGCCGCTCGACAGGGTCGTACGCGTTGTTGTCCCACCAGCCGCCGGGCCACTGGAGCGCATTCTGGATGCCGCCGTAGTTGCGGTTGGTGCACACGTCCCAGAAATTCCCGTACCAGACCTCGCGCCAGAGCGAGCCCCAACCTACGCCCGGCGTCGGGACGCCCGCCATGCTCGCCGCGGCACCGAGCAGGATGATGCCCGCCGCAGCGCTGAGAGAACCCATCGAGACGAAGTTCATGGCAACCTCCTCCGCGAGACGGACTGACTGTCTTGCAGCCTCCGACCCAGGCGAGCCCGGCCAGGCGCCGACCACGGACTTCGCCAACGATGGAGGCCGACTGTGGGGAATATACGCAAGAATACACCAGACGAGAACAGGACGTTACGCGAGCTCGCATTGACCTGTTCTTGGCTGTCGGCCCTACGTTGCCATGTACGGTATGGGAGGCTGGAGTGAGAGCGCGATCATCCCGGACCGGTGCGTCACCGTCTTCCCGCGTCGAGCACGGCGAGGAGCACCGGCAGGAGGACCAGGACGAAGGGGAGCTGGATGACGAGGCCGGAGATGATGGCGATGGCGAGGGGTTGCTGCATCGCCGAGCCTTCTCCGATGGCGAGCGCGAGCGGCGACAGGGCGAGGATGGCGGCGAACGTGGTCATGGCGATGGGCCCGCCCTGTCGCAGTGGGCACGCCCGCGCTCGACGAGCCATGGACGGCGTGCAAGGATGCAGGCCGCCCGCACGGTGCCACTGGTCTCCATAGCCTCGGCCTCCCAGGGCGAAACGATAGCCGCACGGAAATGGACGGTTATTGCCATCGAACGGACCCGGATTGCGCGTAATCTTGACACTGCGGCCGGAAACCACTACCTTTGCGCTGGGGAGAGACCGGGCACGAGGAGGAGAGCCTCGACAATTCGTTGTTTCCCACAATCTTAGTGCTGCTCTCCCGTGGGAGGCAGCTCATGCTCGCTCTCCGGCTGGAGCCCGGCCACGAGGCACCGGGCTGACACACATGCCACCGCCACGCGGAAGGAGGACTTCGCTCACCCAGCAACGTTGCCCACTGCGCGTTCCCGTCGACCAAGTCGGACTCAAGAGTGGAGGGAACTTGGATGAGACCGTTGTTTCGATGGGTGCATCGATTCCGGGGGATCGCCGTGATCGGGGTGATCCTCGTCAGTGGCGCGGCTCAGGCGGCGATCACCGGCAAGATCGTCGGCCGTGTGACTGATGCGAACCGCACCCCACTTCCCGGCACCGCCGTCGTGATCGAAGGTCGGCAGCTCGGCGCTACGACCGATCCCGACGGCCAGTATTTCATCCTGCAGGTGCCCCCGGGGACCCACACCGTGGAAGCCCACCTGGTGGGCTATCAGCCCGTGCGTCAGCAGGGCGTCGTCGTCAACCTCGACCGCACGACGCGCGTTGACTTCGTCCTGTCCGAGTCAGCGATCGAAGTCGAGGCGATCACCGTCACCGCCGAGCGCCCGATCGTCGAGCAGGACGTCACCTCCTCGCAAATCTTCATCAGCGCGCAGACCGCGCAGCAGCTTCCCGTCAACACGCTCCTCGACGCGCTGGCCCTCCAACCTGGCATCGACATCGTGAACCGGACGGCGATATCGGTCCGTGGGAGCACGCCGGACGAGATCACGTTCCAGGTGGATGGGTTCGAGCAGAACAACGCGCTCGAGCAGCGCTCCTACACCTCCATGAACCAGGCGATGGTCCAGGAGGTGCAGGTGCTCACCGGCGCGTTCACCGCGGAGTACTCCGCGCGCGCCGCGGTGGTGAACGTCGTGACGAAGGACCCAGGGCAGATCCCCACGCTCTCGCTCGACGCGCGCATGATCCCGGCGCGGCAGCAGCACTTCGGGCCGAGCGCCTTCGCCGACGATCAGTTCGACCGGCTGCTCTACATGAATGAGGGCGCGGCCACCAGCGGCCGGATGTTCAACGTGCTCACGTTCCAGACCGTGGGCGGCAAGAAGATTCCCGCGACGTGGACCGAAGAGGTGAACTCCAACAAGCCGGTCTACCTCGCCGACATGACGGTGGGGGCCGTGCAGCCAGAGCCGGGGCCGGTATTCGTCGGCTGGGACTCCCTCGCAGTGCTGGCGAACAAAGGCTCCTACCTGGCCGCCGACCCGCTCGTCGCGGTGCACAAGGGCTCTTGGACCGCCGCGGGGCTCAAGGAAGTATGGAACTGGCAGCATCGCGGCTGGGATTACGCCGGCCAGGGCGACCATTTCGTGGACGCGGCGCTCACCATCCCGCTGTACGGCATCCCACGGACTGGTCTCGTGCTCGGGTTCAAGGACGTTCAGGCGCAGTTGCCCTTCCCGGCGATCGTGCAGGCGTACAGCGATCGACTGTACGAGGCCACGTTCAAGTCGGGCATCGTCCCGGGCATCAAGCTCGAGGCGCGCGGCCGGTACGAGGTCGTGAGGACGACCGTCGACGGCAGCCGTGGAGCGGGCGGCAACGGCGGCTCGCGCGACCTGCGGATCTTCGCCTCCGGCGACGAGAGTGACATCGTCGGCGGCTCGGTGGAGGCCGGCGGCACGACGCTGCTCGGCTCCGTCCAGAGCTCGTTCACGACGAAGAACGACCTCAACAAGTACAACATCGCCGGCAACATACCGTACAAAGAGGCCGTCGCAGGCGCCGGGTTCCGCTTCACCCATACGCTCTCGCCGTCGACGTACTACAACGTCTCCTACGAGTACGTCGGCAGCAACGTGACGGCGCACCCGACCACTCCGCGGCGGTCCATCACCAAGTTCGCCGCCGACGGCAAGCCGCTCAACGCCGATGGCACGTCGGCCATGGACTCCGTCGCGCGATCGTTCACGATGGGGACCCGGACGGTCTACCTCGATGAGTCGCCCGTGGGGCACAGCGGCGGCTCGAACATCGAACTCGACATCGCGAGCGGCTACTACACCGGTGGTCGCGGCGAGCTCTCGGACTACTCCGAGTGGCGGAGCGATCGGGTCCGGACCGACTTCTACACCCAGGTGAACGCCAATCACGCGATGAAGGCCGGCGCCGAGTACTCGTTCCAGCACCTCATCAAGGACATGCGCGGCATCAACCGGGACAACGGCATGAACGGCGACTGGGACCGGTACGACGCCAAGCCGTGGCAGGCCGGGTTCTACCTCCAGGACAAGATGGAGTACGAGGGCCTGGTCGCGAACCTGGGCGTGCGTCTCGACGGCTACCAGGCCAATGGCATCATCCTGTTCCCGGACAAGCGCTTCCCCGACGAGTTCGTGCGCGGCCAGCTCGTGCCATTGCTGATGGCGCTCGGCATCGATCCGGACGACTACGCCCACGACGAACTCGCCTACATCGATTCGCCGCGGTCGGTGGACCCGAGTTGGACGCTCATGAAGATGATCGAGTCGGTCCTACCGCATGCGCGGTCGCAGGCCTACTGGCGGTTCGCGCCGCGCATGGGCGTCAGCCATCCCATCGGCGTCTCGACGAAGTTCTTCTTCAACTTCGGCTGGATGTACAGCGCGCCGAAGGCAGGATACCGCTACGGCTTCAACTCAGAGAACGCGCAGATGGGCACGTCAGGCGCGGAGATCCGCGGCGCTCCGAACCCGGACCTCGTGCCGCCACGCTCGGTGGTCTACGAGGTTGGCTTTGAGCAGAGCCTGCGGAACATGTACGTCGTCCGCGTGAAGGGCTACTCGAAGGATGACGAGGACGAGCCGGGTAGCGTCACCCGGATCGGCCTGGGCAGCTCGGTGATAAGCGGCGGCCCTGGTCGGCTGTCGGTCATGTACGTGACCTTCGAGAATACGCAATACCAGAGCTACCGCGGCCTGGAGCTCACCATGGAGAAGGCGCGTGGCCGGTTCCTCACGGGCTCGTTCAACTTCGACTTCCGCGTGATCACCATTGGCCAGAGCGGCTACAACCAGGAGTTCGAGGACCCGCGGGCGATAAACCTCCCGGCGACCGTCATCATCAACCAGCCGCAGTTCCAACCCACCTCGCGGCTCACGGCCACGTTCCACACCCCGGCCGACTGGGGCATCGCGGCCGGCAACTGGAGCCTCTCGATCCTCCAGACCTACGAGCGCGGTCGGAAGCAGGTCTACTACTACGGCGGCGAAGTGACCGATCCGAAGGTCCTGCGCTGGGTCGACACGTGGCGCACGAACGCCCGCCTGCAGAAGAGCATCCTCTTCGGAGGCAACCGCCTGGTGACGCTCTACATGGACGTCCGGAACCTCTTCAACCAGAAGCGCTTCAACCCCGGCGCCATCGTCGATGGGCCTAGCTACTACCAAGGCATGCTCATGCAGGATGACAAGAATGGGACGCCGCAGCCGAAGTACAAGATCGGCGACAGCCGATTCACCTCGGACATCCAGCGGAGGCTGGTCCGCGAGAACGACTGGCTGCTGTTCCTCGACCCGCGCGAGTTCCAGTTCGGCCTTCGCATGGAGCTCTAGGGCTGGACGCTTCGGCGGTCCCGGCCCTTGGGGACGGGACCGTCACGGAGGTGCATACATGGCGACACACAGTGGTCATGGAAGAAGCGTGGGCGCGGGCTTGATGGTGGCGGCCCTGACGGCGGCCTGCCTGACCGCCGCGTCCGCGCTTGCGGTGGGCAATACCATAACGTTGCCCGCACCAAAGAACCTGATATGGAAGATCGCCGGCACCGGAGCCCCTCTGACGGCCATGGGCGATAGCACGGCCACCGAGTTTCAGAGGTCGGGCGCCGACATGTGGATGCGCGTGGGCAACCTGTGGCACGTGTTCGACACCTCGTTGGAGCCGGGCTGGAGCGCGTCGTGGCCCTGGCCGGGCGGCGTAACCGTGCCGTGGCAGAGGCTCCGCAACAACGAGCGCTACGGTTGCGTGAGCCGCAAGCAGGGCGCGATGGTGGCGACGCGCAACTGGGTGCCCCCAACCGCGGACGAGGCGGCGAAGATCAGGGACTGGGTCACGGACGTGGCGCCCGTATCGCCGTTGGGGCCGCAGGCCGTGATGGTGATGCACTCATTCCGCGGCCAGGGCGCGTGGGGTGACATCTCCGGCATCGACCAGGTACAGGTCCAACGTTTCCTGCCGCCACAGGTCTACGTGAACGGCATTCAGCTCCACGACCAGACCGAGACGTTCGGGGTGCTGCCGGGCTCACCGCCGAACGACGACGGGCTGGACAAGTTCGGCGAGGTCCGCGGCGTGATCGACCCGGATCTGCCGAGCTACCGTGCGATCTACCGGCATCATCGCTGGGAGATGGGCGTGGACCTCACCGAGACTATCCATGCCTACGCGACGCAGGCCGACGGCGACTACCTGCTCTATGAGTACTCCTTTAAGAACACAGGCGTCATGAGCCGGCGGCCGATCGTCAGCCATCCGCTGCCGCTGCAGGACTTCTGGTACTCCTTCAACTTCCACGCCAGGCCGGCCGCGCAAGGCATGGCGTTGTACGGCGGAGGCGATGACCTCCTCGAGTTCATCAACCCGTGGCCGAACTACACCGACGCCGGGGGCAACCACCACACCATCTGCGTGTTCTACGACGGCGACAAGACAGGTGGCTTCGAGGACTGGGGCGACCCGGGCTATAGCGTCGCCTCCGAACTCGGAAAGGACCTTTGGTCGAAGCAGCACACCGCCGTCGGCTTCGTCTTCGCGGAGACGGCGCCGGGCACGAGCACCGACGATCCCTCGCAGCCGCAGGGAAACGGTTGGTGCCGCGAACGCGACTACAACCTCAATGCCTTCCAGCTCGACATGGCCAAGCAGTACCGAACGATCTTCTGCGGCGGACAGACCGATTACGTCCCGCGGCGGCTGCCGGAGAACGTCACGCAGGCGTCGGTTGGCGTGAGCATGACCGATCCGACGCCGTACCAGGGGGTCCACTGGAGTGCTCTGCCGTTCAATGCCACGGTGCGCGCGATCATGGTCGTCGCCGCTGGCGGCCTGGACGGCCGGACGAGCCGTAATCTGGGTAAGATCCAGATGGCCCGACGGGATGCGGGCACGACGCCGGTCCAGACGCCGGCCGAGATCGCCCTCATCCTCACCGGCAAGGACTCGGTGAAGAAGGTTCTGGACCGCGTGTTCTGGAACGTCTACGGCTACGATCCGAACCCGCCGGGCGGCACTCCGCGCTGGGCGAACAAGCCGACTGCGCAGAACAGGACCTTCAACACACCCGACCCACCGCCACCTCCCGCCGTGGGGTGGATGATGAGCGGCGACGGCAGCGCCATCATTCAGTGGCAGCCGATCACCGACGCGCAGAAGAAGGACCCCGACACCGGCGTGAGCGACTTCGCCGGCTACCGGGTCTACCGCGCCGTCGGCGCGTCGGACAGCGACTACGTGAAGGTGTACGAGGGAACCGCCACGAGGTACGAGGACACGGCCGTCTCGAAGGACTTCGTGTACTACTACTACGTGACCTCCTACGACGACGGCACGCAGAACTGGTCGAACTCGAACGTGAAGCTTGAGAGCGGTCGGTTCTGGGTGTGGAACGGCTGGTACGACGCGGGCGTGCGTCCCGCCGGCAAGATTGCGAAGACAGCCGCGGAGTTGGCCGACATCCGCGTCGTGCCGAACCCGTACAACGTCCGTTTGGAGTTCCCGACGGGCGCGCCGAAGGAGGACATCACGTGGAAGAACCTCCCGGCGGTCTGCACGATCCGCATCTACACGGCGGCGGGCGACTTCGTCCACGAGATCGAGCATATCGTCGGCGGCAGCGAGCCGTGGGACATGCGCACGTCGAACAACCAGTACATCGCGACGGGCGTGTACATCTACACGGTGGACAGCGAGATCGGCTCGCACGTGGGCAAGTTCGTCGTCATCCGCTAGTGCGGCACAGGAGGGCATCTGATGAGACGCATCTTGATAGTCGGGGCGCTCGTGTGCCTCGGCATCAGCACGATGGCGCGTGCCGACGTGCAGCGCGGGCAGGCGACGTTGGCCTGGCTGACGATCTCGGCGAATGCGCGCGACGCGGCGATGGGGAACACGGCGGTCTTCACCGACGAGAACGCCAGCGCCGCCTTCCAGAACCCCGCGGGGCTGGGTCGCATCCAGCGGGGAAACGTGTATGTGGACTACACGAAGTGGCTGGCGGAGATGAGCGTGGCTGATCTGGCGGTGGCGTATCGGGTGCCACAGATTGGGACGTTCGCGCTGGCG
>Ga0315279_10008657_pt1 | contig 12286 bp, 13 predicted proteins | sample YL17G06_20_MG_FD_203694 | JGI IMG/M metagenome (GOLD analysis project Ga0315279, IMG submission 203694) | Sediment microbial communities from Yellowstone Lake, YNP, Wyoming, USA - YL17G06_20 | ecosystem: Environmental > Aquatic > Freshwater > Lake > Sediment | place: USA: Wyoming | collected... | reverse complement strand
GCCGGGCAAAACCATGCAAGTAAAAGCAGATCTCGTCGCTGCGCCCAAGTCGTAAATCCCTTGTGCCCAGCAGGTTCACTCGCCCCGTCTTCCGACGCAGCAGCCGTTTGGCCCTGCGTCGGAAGAAGACAATTCCCACCGACAAACTCTCCCTGCCTGTGCTGTGCAACAAAACCTCAGCAAAGCGGCAGGGATGTCTCTGGCATTCTTTCCCGTTATTCTCCCCAGCGAGAACCAAAGCATGGTCAGGGATTCGCATAAGCGATGCCGCGCGCGGCAGCTCTTGAACCCACACTTGCGCTCATGATGTGACACCCACCGCCTAGAGTCAGTATCCGATTCAGGAGGCGTGCGAAAAGCCTTTGCGTAGCATGAAGCCAGAGTCCTACAGCGCTGCTTGAGATTCAACCACTTATCAAACACAGATAATATTTGCGTAGCACACGCAAGGCTCCTCCGCCCCCGGACGAAACAAATTGGGCTAGCCAAGCGTATCGCTAACCGACGGCATAGATCAGTATCTTGGTCGATCACGGCTGAAGCAGCTACCGGAAGAGCCGAAAGCAGAAGGTGAGCCAAGCTCAAATGTGGCACGATACAATGCATGCAAAAGGCCTCAAGACAAAGACAACCGAAGGAATGCCCAATCGGACCCGTTTCGTAGCAGACCACGCAAGGGCATCGCGAATGGAAGGGCATTCCGAGGTCCTGCTTGTGCTGGCTGCACTGGCCGGAATCTCAGCTGTTGCCTATGCCGATAGTCTGGTGGTGACGATTTCGCTCGGGTATCTCTACGTTCTGCCGCTGAGCCTCACTGCCCTTACGCGATACCGGCGCACGACCTTTTCCCTCGTGGGGGTCTGTGTCGTGCTGCATGATTGGTTGGGGCCCTATGCGCATACCGGGTGGCAGATGTTGCACAGAGGCGTGCTCACCTTAATAGGATTTACCGTGGTGGTAATGTTTGTGGGGAAGCTCGCCGACCAGCGCCGGCGCTTGATGCAGGTGGTAAGCGCTCAACGCAATGAATTGGCACTGGAGCTTGCGCAGGCAGCCAAAGTACAGCAGCGTATGCTGCCGCAGGAGTCGCCCAACATTCCCGGCATAGAAATTGCTGGCCTGATGTCTCCCTCGAAGGAGCTGGGCGGAGATTACTACGACTATATCGAGTTGCCGCAGGGGAACCTCGGTCTCGTGATCGCAGACGTTTCGGGCAAGGGAACGGAAGCCGCTCTCTTCATGCCTTCCATCGAAGTGGCACTCCACATGGATACTCACAGCCCATCACCGTCAAATAAGGTTGTCACCAATCTGAACAGGGTGCTTTACGATCTGACAGAACAGACTCGCTATGTGACGCTGTTCTATGCCAAGCTGGACGTCCCCCGACGAACGCTGGAGTACACGAACGCAGGGCATTTCCCGCCCGTGGTACTGCGAGTGCGCGAACCGGAAATTTGGCTGACCGAAGGGGGACCCGTCGTAGGGCTTTTGCCAGAGGCGAGCTACCAGACGGCGAGTGTCGCTTTGAATCCGGGCGATGTCCTGATCCTATACACCGACGGGGTTATCGATGCGGAAAACGACAAAGAAGAGATGTTTTCAGTAGAGAGACTCGTCAGCGTTGCTCGTACCAATCGGGCGAAGACCGCTCAAGAATTGGTTCAAATGATTCAATCCTCCGTGTTTTCCTTCGCCGGCACCGAGGAACTTCGCGATGACCTTACACTGGTAGTGCTCAAAGTCTTGCCGGATAACACGGAAACGAACCAGGGTGCCCCTGAACCCAGGTAAGTCACTTCGTCAAACGCCACAGATCCTTAGAGTCCCGCAAATAGCCGCTTCCCGGTTCTCGATCCTGGTCAAATACGATCAACCTTTTCTTTTCAAGGGCACTGTCAACTTGGCGGGGACAGCTCATAAATGTGTGGCCATTGTGGCCAGAGAAACTAGTTTTTCGGGGTTTCAGCAGACGAAAGTGGCCGGCTTGCTGGATTCAAGTTTTCGGACACGCCGCTCAGTGGACATTCTCCAAAGCCCCTTTTGTTAAGTTGACAATACCGCTGGGGCTCTTCCATGAGTACCGGATCTCCTACTGGCAGCCGTTGGCCAAAGTCGCACCGAGCCGATAAGCCACATAACCCTTGCTGTGAAGTGTGCGGGAGCGCGTAGTGCGGGAGATCCGCACGCTATGTGCGATGCGGCGGGAGCTGGAGACGGAGCTACGGAGAGTCCTAAACGAGCACGTAGGGATACCCCGGACACAGCCAAGGAGTCACCTACGGGCCACCGCGCCAGTTCCCGACCCTCCCGGGGAAATTGAAAATAACAAAATCCCCCGCAGGCCTACATATCATCGAAAATGAACCTTACTAGCGAGTTTTGAGACAGTCTCTCCAGAGCCCGGCATGCACAATTATGTAGAGGCTCCAGAGCGCGACTTGAACAAATAAGAGAACGCTGTAACAGCAACGGAGTAGAGACGTATCTCATTGCGTAGGGAGTGGGGTTCCAGGAAGGGCAACGGAGGAAGAAATGACAACTCTGAATTCGGCCAACCCGCCAGCAGCATCCACAGGAGTATCCTGTTCGCGCTCGTTGCTCGGCAATCTTCGCTTGAACCTTGCGTGGCGTGTCTACGTCTTATCCGTTACCGCCGATTCGATAGGACAAATGCTGTTCGGCGTCGGAACCTTTTTGCTCTTGCTCCTCGCGAGAAATCTATCGGGAGTATTCCGCGGACATCTAATCTCCTAATGGATTCATTTTTTGCGCAGGGTGGTTTTTAGGGCTCAATGAAAACCTGGATATGTAACAAAGTGGGGATCTCCGCATAGGTAACTCATGGGAGTTTCGGGTTAAACACTTCGAGGGTGTAGAAATTGAAAATCTATCGGGCAACTCTGTCCGCGCACCATCTCTGGATTATCGAGTCAGTCAGCGGGAGTTGGTATCTCTGCATTACCGGCAGAAAACCTGTCCAGGAAGATCACGCATTCGAGAGTCTCGATGCCGCCAAACGGACGGCTCACTCCCTGGCGCACTGGCACATCGAAGGAAAAAGGTATTGCGACTGCGCGGAGGAGTTGAATTGGGAGTCGGCTTCAACCGCTCAGACCGTGGGCGATATCGATGCCGCAGCCAGGAGGCGTGAATTTCAAGAACTCAAATCAGCAGCTGCCGGATAAAAAAGTCCGCAATAATTCGCTGCATAGCGAGAGATAATTGCGTGTATCCCGCTTGTGTTGCCTGCGCATATAGATCAGGAATCGGCGATCCAAACCTTATAGTGTCATCGATGGCACTCCGGCCGGACCGTCATTAGAGCTTCTCTCCAATCAAATAGTTTTGCCACCAACATCATCGTAAGGCGGGTTGCATCGGTGGCCCGGTGAGGTCGAACTTGGCGCTCTTGGTAGAGGCTCAGCTGTTTGCGCAGGAAGAGGTTCTCAGCGGCGAGGGTGGATCGGGACTGAAGGAAACTACCCAGGAGCCGAATGACGTCCACAGTGAGGTGATAAAGGGTCACGGAGGCGTGCGAAAAGCCTTTGCGCAGCATGAAGCCAGAGTCCTACAGCGCTGCTTGAGATTCAACCACTTATCAAACACAGATAATATTTGCGTAGCTCAGTCGAACATGGTCGGCATACAGCAAAATGGGCCGCCCGGAAGAGCGGCCCTTGCGTCAGATCGGCAAAATCGGACAGTCTCTATTTTTTACCCTTCACACCGGCATGAGTGTGCTTGCCCGGAGCAGCTTTGAACGCATAGCCGTCGATCGTTACCATGTGCACCTCAGCGAGGTAATGATCATTGCCGACAACATCGAAGACCACCTCGCTTTCCTTTGTCGAACGCGGCCCCAGACGAGTGAGAACAGACACCATGTTGACTTCGCCGGTTTTCGCATTGCGCACAGACATCATCGTTCCGAGTTCAGCCTCCTGAAACGTATACGTTCCGGCTGGAAGTGTCTTCCCGGCGGCGATAAAGCTAAACGGAATGTCGGCTTGAATCATTTCTTGAGCCAAGCCGAGTGCCACGGTTGAGATCAAAAGCACCAAAACCAAGACCGCATGTCTAATCGTTGGAGCCTCCCTTGAGAGAATCTGTTTTTTCATATGCCCCTCGTTCTCGGATGTAGCTAGGGATCGCTGATACCTACCCATCCATGTAGGCAATTCTGGAACCTACGGCGAATATACAAGGTGCTACAGCCCAAACGGCCAACTGGGTTTCATCATACACCGCTCGCTTTTCCCCCGGCTGAAATATCTTCAGCCAACGACGCGATAACTAAATTGACTTACGCACGTACCAGAGCGCTGTTTCGTGGAGGAATCATTCGCAGGAATAAATTGTCCGAGGAGAATCTGTCTGCTCGACCATGAGAGATCATCTCTTGTCTTCTCACATGCCGAATTCAAGAGCCAATGTCCGGGCTCGGGACTTTGGCGTAATGGAGGTCGACGGGGAAAACCGGGTGCTGCGCTTTGTGGAAAAACCCAAGGATCCCCCTGGCATCCCGGCTAATCCGGAGAAGTCCCTCGTTTCCATGGGGATCTATGTTTTCAACACTGTCAAGCTCGTGAGAGAATTGATTCGGGATGCGAAGGACCGCCATTCGAGCCATGATTTCGGAAAAGACATTGTCCCCGCCATGATTGGGCGAGGCGACCGGGTCTACGTGCATCCCTTCCGCGATGGAAGCAGCGGATCTCCCAGGTACTGGCGTGACATTGGAATCCTGGATTCCTATTTCACATGTAACCTCGATCTCCTTGCACCTCAACTGGAAATTGACCTCTACGATCTGCATTGGCCGATTCGCACCTGTGTGGGTCCGCATCCGCCGGCTCGCATAGTTGATTCCACGGTCGATTTCACGAAGAAAGGGGCGGCCGAGCATTCACTGATCAGCCAGGGGTGTGTGGTGTCCGGCGGCCGTGTGGAAAGGTCCGTGCTTTCTCCCGAGGTCCGGGTCCACACGGGCGCCCAGGTATCCGAGTGCATCCTGACGGAGGGCGTCGACGTCGGGCGCGGAGCCGCAATTCGCAGGACGATCGTGTGCCCCGGTGTGCGCATCCCGGAGGGGATCAAGGTTGGTTACGATCGCGATGCCGACCGACGCCTTTTCACGGTGACCGAGCAGGATGTCGTCGTCATCCCGGAGGAATATGCCTGGCGACCGCTCGCAAAGTCGGTCTCGCTTCTGCGACTGGCCGCAAGTTTCAGGCAACGCCCTTTGTGGATTGAGAGTGTCAAGCCGCCACGCCGATCATCGAGGATGGCATTGTCAACTTAATCATCGATGGAATGAGGTTGGTTGGACTTTGCAGGCACAGGTTACCTCATGCCAGACTAGGAAAGAGCGGTCTTGCAGGATCCGATGAATGGTTGATCCCAACGGGTGACGTCCGACCCGGAAGAGATTCTAGATGACTCCGCGAACCGACAAGAATCGTTGTGCTTGACCCACGGATTTGAATCCTCGCATTTGTCGCTCTCGCTGTCGTGTCGGCTGGTGTGAGACTTCAGCTCGATTGTTGGCGTGGCGTTCGGTGTTATAGATAACCGAAGGCATCACGGTCCGGTGCGCCGCCCCATAACTCCTCAGCTTATCAGTGATCAGTCGGCAGGGCTCGCTCCCCTGACCTTTCAATAGCTTACGAAAAAAGCGTTCAACCGCATGCGTCGAACGATCTGAAGGGCGTCGGCTCATTCATTATGGCGAGCATCGAGATCGACCTACTCGGCTCCGGCAGGAATAAGCAATAAATATTTGCCACGAATTCCCCGAATTCCACAAAACCGAATTCGCGAAATTCGTGGCTGCATTTTGTCTTCCTAAATCCTCCGCGCGCCCCGCTTTGAAACCTTTGTGCGCATCATTCATCAAATTCATTGAGATTGAATTGAGCATGTTAAGTGAGAAAGGAAGGAACATATGAAACACCTATTCCTTTGCGCATTGGTTCTGGCAGTGGGTCTCTGCTTTGTGCCGCTTGCGGCGGCGCAAGGTCAGCCGGACAGGCCCGCGGTAACGAACCCTCCGAGGTATGGTGACACGTCGCCGGCCGACAGGCCGTATCCTCAGGCTGCACCTGCTGCAAATCAGACAATGCCTCCCGGGAATCAGGCGGTACCTCCCGAGCTTGTCTTGCCCGCAGGGACTCTGGTAATGGTCCGGCTCACCGATCCGTTGTCGAGCGATCGCAACAAGACAGGCGACGGCTTCACCGCGGTTCTGGATCAGCCGCTTGTTGCTCAGGGTTGGGTCGTAGCTCGGCGCGGCCAGACCGTGGTCGGGCAGGTTGCAGCCGCCCAGAAGGCAGGGCGCGTTCAAGGTGTGTCGCAGCTGGCAGTGGAGCTGACCGAGCTTGTGCTGGTAGATGGCGGTCAGATGCCCGTGCGCACCGAACTCGTCCAGAGTTCTGGCGGGACCTCGCGGGAACGTGATGCGGTTGGAATTGGAGCCACGACCGGTTTAGGCGCGGTGATTGGCGCCGCAGCCGGTGGGGGAGAGGGTGCCGCGATTGGCGCCGCAGCCGGTGCTGTCGCCGCCATTGCGGGGGTTTTGAGCACGCGCGGCCGCGCCACGGAGCTTTATCCTGAGACGCTGCTGACTTTCCGTTTGCAGGACCCGGTGACAATCACCACACAGCAGAGCCAGCAGGCGTTCAGACCGGTCAATCAGGCGGACTACAGCGGCACTGATGGGCGCCGCAATGCGCCACAGACCTTCCGCGCGGTTGAAGCGTATCCGCCGCCGCCTCCTCCATATTACTACTCACCCTATTACTACCCGGACTATGGGTTTTATGGCTTCTACGGTTATGGTCCGACGGTCTTCGTGGGGCCGAGGGTGTTTATCGGCGGCCGAGGCTTTTATAGGCATCACCGCTAGGTTTATCAACAGGCATGCGACCAAGGGGGCATTTCGAAGTCCGATTCGGGATGCCCCCTTTTAGTGTCTCCATCGGGGATGGTCGAAGCCCCTCGCCTTCAGGCGAAGGATAGGGCAGCTAAGTCGACGTAGTCGACGAGCCAGCGATCAACGCCAGACTCTCGGGGTGATGGCGGCGCAACTCGCGGCGGGGCATGACACTTCGTTGGCAGCTATTCCCGGCTGGGACCTGCAGAGTCTCCCCCCCGCTGGATCGCTGCGATCGAGCGCCAACCGCCCGCTGACCTTTCTGGCCGCAAACCTCGGCTGCGTAGAATCGCAGCCCAGCTCTGCAATGTCTGCAATGCTTGCTAAAAGACTACCGACGGGCGCACCGGGACTGCAAGTCGCTCTTGGCGGCGACGGCACCGAGATTGCCTGGCACGGCGGAACGAGTGAAGGTTATCAGTCGTGGATCGGCTACTTCAATCTGCGAACGCGTGTTGGGGTCGAGGTAGATTTTGTGGTCTCTTTTGTTCACCTGGAATGTGCTCCTATTGATTGTGGTGGTTACATGCAAAGTCCTATTACAATCAATAACGACGCACGTTCCAGGCTGTTTCATCCCTTTTCGCTAAAAAACCACGCTGCTTTAAGGCCTAGTGGAGGGCTATCCATTTGAAGTGTACCCCCCGGAGGGGTATAGTTTCCCACAGCCAACGAATTGCCCGATCTTCGGTGGATAGGTATCTACATCTAGAGTTTCGAGGAGGAAGAGGGAATGAAGACACACTTGGCTCTTGCGATGGCTTTGGCTTTGGTTTTAGCTCTCCCCGCATTATCGCAACACGCTGGCCAGGCGCAACGCCCCAGCGAGCCGCGCGCCGGCGAACCGCAACGCTCCGCCGAGCCGCCACGCGCCAACCAAGGACGCATTCCCGCGCCGCCTCCGCAGCGCGCGCCGCGTGCCAAGCCGGAACCGGAGCGCAGGGACGGCGGGCGTGTGAACAATATGCCGCACGTCAGCAATGACCATTGGTACGGCCACGACAAACCGAACGATAAGCACTATCACCTGGACCGTCCGTTTGAGCACGGACGCTTTGAGCACTTTGGCCCTTCGTACCGCTACAACATCGTCCGGATCGATCCCAACCTGCGTCGCTTCTGGCTGCCGGGCGGCTTCTTTTTTGAGATCGCTGCGTGGGACTGGCCTCTGTCTGCGGACTGGTGCTGGAATTGCGGCGGCGATTTCGTGGTGTACGAAGATCCAGACCATCCCGGCTGGTACTTGCTCTACAACCTGCACACCGGTGCGTACGTGCACGTGCTCTACATGGGAATGTAGGAAGGGTGCGCGCGGATTAGAATGTCCGGCCATGCCCGATGATCTGCTGCGCTATCGCTCCGGGTTCCCCATTGTGGAGACCAGTACCTACCTGATCAGCAACTCGCTGGGGGCGATGCCGCGCGGGGTGTACGACGCGCTCCACCAATACGCCGACACCTGGGCGACGCGCGGCGTGCGCGCCTGGGAAGAGAGCTGGTGGATGCTTGCAGCCGAGGTGGGCGACGAGATCGGCGCGCTTATAAACGCGCCCCGTGGCTCGGTCTCCACGCACCAGAAGGTGACCACCTGCCAGGCGGTGGTGGCTTCCTGCTTCGATTTCAGCGGCGGGCGCAACAAGATCGTCTATGACGACCTGAACTTCCCCTCGGTGATGTACTTCTGGGAAGCGCAACGCTCGCGCGGGGCGCGCGTGCACATGGTCGCGACCGACGGTGTGCGTGTCCCGCTCGAGCCGCTGCTAGAGGCCATCGACGAGGAGACGCTGCTGGTGCCCCTCAGGAGCGGTTTTCCGCCGCCAGTTGCCGAGGGTTGTGCTGGTTCTGCCAGATGGACCATCCGGCTCTGACAGTGCGGATCACCGCATCCCGGTCAACGGGGGTGCGCAACAGATCGAAGCCGCCGCCGGGTATCTCGCTCACTCGGGCTTCACCTTCATGATCACAAGCGTAATGTCATCCCACTGCGGACTTTTCGCCACGAACGCTTGCAGTCGTTCCGTAATCCGTTTGCAGATCTCCGCCGCGCTGAGAGAAAGCGACGAGCGAACAATGTCGCTTAACTGCTCTTCGCCGAATTCCTCCTGTTGGGGGTTCAGCGCTTCGACGACTCCATCCGTGTACGCGACCAGAACGTCCCCGTCGTGGAGGAGGACATGCTCGGACCGATATTGGCTTTGTGAGAAGATCCCAACTGGAGGTCCTCCAGCCTCCAGGCACTCGGTCGTGCTAAGGTAGTGCTCAGGCAACGTGCCGTTCCTGAAAAGAAGCGGCGGATTATGCCCGGCGTTGACATAGTCGAGAGTCTGGTTGGAAACGTCGAGGACGGCGAAGAAGAGTGTCGCATACCGGTTGCTGGCGGTCACCTTGTACAGAGAGTGGTTCAGTTGTGCCATGAAAGGGGCGATCTCTCCTTGACGAACCGCGAGGTTCGTTCGCACCAGTCCTTGCAGAGAAGCCATCAACAGAGCGCTGGAGAGCCCCTTCCCGGAAACGTCCCCGACGGCAAGACCCATACGTTCTCGATCGAAAGGAATGAAATCATAGTAGTCACCACCCACTTCACGGGCCGGCTGGTAGAAGAATCCAAAGTCCAGGCGAGGATAATCCGGGGCCTGCGTTGGAAGCAGGCGGCTCTGTACTTCGCAGGCGATTTCGAATTCTTTCTGGACGCCTCGCCGTTCAGCTTCATATTCATTTTCAAGCGCGCCCTTCAGAGCATTTACGATTGCCACGACAACCGTCAGCACGATGAGCCTTTCAGCAATGTTCCAGTAGGGAATCAACACATGGTGGTAGAAAGCCGCTCCTCCCCAGTCATCGATGACCCAGACGACGGCGCTGGCGAGACAGCTTACGTATCCCCAGCGGATTCCGAGGAACCAAGCTGAGTACAGCGTTGGGATCAGATATAGAGCGAAGAGCGATAGGTCGCGATCGAGGACAAGGTCGGGCCACGCAATCAGGATGAACAGACCTAGGGAACCCAGCGCCTGGACGACTCGTGGCTGGCGCTGCAAGTGCCGAAGGGCGTTCAACGGCGCCGTCCCTCTCCTCACGCTGGCGAATTGCTTGACGGCAGTGCTAATGCGCGTAGAGATTGAACCCATCACCATGATCCTTATCGTAATCTGCCGGAGGTGGCTTGGCCAGCCCGGTGCATTAGAGGAGACGGCCTCGTCACAGCATGCGTATCTCCGGCTGGCTGGGTATTCGACGTCGGCGGAGAGGGGCGCAGGGCCGTGGACCACCGCGCGCACGAAGTTGCTGTCGCCGGCGCAGCCACCCCGGCTCCGGATCCGTTCGCTCAGCGTAGTAAGTCCTGGGAAGAGGGTAGCTGCGACGCGTCCCATCCGCCGCCAAGGGCTTGGATCAAGGACACGCTCGCGACCATGCGTCGCGTGAGAATATCGACTGCCGCCCGCTGATTCTGCAGCGTGCTGGTCTGCGAGGTGATTACCTGCAGATAGTTCGTGATTCCTCCACGATATTGGGCAGAAGATATCTCAAGCGACCGCTGCGCGGATTTGACCGCTCGGTCCACGATCTCAGCCTCTTCGGAGAGGATGCGCAACTGTGCCAAACTGTCCTCCACCTGTTGAAATGCCGTCAGTACCGTCTGCCGGTAATTCGCTACAGTGGCGTCATAGGCGGCTTGCGTCAGCTTGACTTGAGCACGGCGCTTGCCCGCATCGAAGAGAGTCTCGGCCAACTGCGTTCCCGCGGACCAGAAGCGGCTTGGCCATGTGAGCAAGTCCGTGGTTAGCGAGCCCGCGCTGGCGCTGAAGGTCAGTGACGGGTAGAGCGCAGCCTTGGCGATTCCGATCTGATCGTTCGCGGCCGCGACCTGCCGTTCGGCGGCAGCGACGTCGGGCCTTCGTTCCAGCAGAGTGGAAGGAATACCGATCAGAGATGCCGGCGGCGGAGACTGGTTCGGCGCGGCAGCAATCGACAAATCGGAGGGTGGTTTACCCGTCAGCACTGCGATTGCATGTTCGAATTGGGCCCGCTGAACTCCCAGGTCGGCCAACTGCGCGCGTGCTGTTTCCAACTGAGTTTGAGCCAGCGCCACATCGCCCATGGATGCGACACCGCCATCGTATCGGTCCTCGGTCAGTTGAACATAGCGCTCGTACGACTTCACTGTGGCGTCCAGCAACTGCCGCGAGGCGTCCAGTCCCTGAATCTGGAAGTAATCCGCGGCGAGTTCCGCCTGATACAACAGGCGGGCATTCTCCAGTTCCGCCGCCGAAGCCTGCGCGATGGCGGAATTTGCCGTAACGCCGCGCCGGATGCTTCCCCATACGTCGATCTCATAGGCCAAATCAATCGGTATCGTATAAAGGCGGCCCACGCCGGAAGCCGAGCCCGTTCCAGAACGCGTGGCGGAAGGCGCGGCACTTACAGTGGGAAATTGACCAGCTCGGGCGATGCGCACTGCCGCTTTGGCCGCGCGGAACTGAGCGTCGGCAGCCAATACATTCTGGTTCGAGATGCTCACCTGGTCTTCGAGCGCGTCGAGCCCCGGATCGTTGTAAACCTTCCACCACTTGCCGCGAAGGGCTCCGTCATTGGGTTGCGCTTCCTTCCAGCCGGCTGGCAGCTCTTCTTTAAAGGCCGGCGGCACCGGAGCGCCAGGACGCCGGTACTTCGGACCGATCATGCACGCGTTGGAAAGGAGAAGCAATACCGCCGTCCCGAAAACGATCGACGGGCGAAGACGATCGGACAGGTTTGTACTGTTGCGGATCAGATCATTCATACCTGAGAGCCTCAATCGGATCCAAGAACGCAGCCTTGCGGGCCGGGTAGTAGCCAAAGGACACTCCCACGAGCGCGGAAAATGCAAACGCCAGGAGGATAGATAGAGGGCTGACCTCGGTCGACCATTGCGCAAAGTGCGAGATGAGCAGCGAAGCCGCCAGCCCAACTGCGATCCCGATAATTCCACCCAGCAAGGAAAGCGTCACGGCTTCCACGAGAAACTGCAACAGAATATCTCGCGTTTTGGCGCCCACCGCCTGCCGCAGGCCGATCTCTCTCGTCCTTTCGGTCACCGACACCAGCATGATGTTCATGATCCCGATGCCGCCCACGATCAGTGATACCGACGCGATTGCGCCCAGCAGAATCGACATCACTTGCGCCGACGTTTCCTGGGCCTCGAACACCTCGGTGAGATTGCGGATCGTGAAGTCGTCCTCCAGGCTTCGGCGCTAAGCAGAAGTAGTCCGCCTTCGCTCGGCAAAAGTGATCCACCCGCACTTGGTTGATCCGCCATTATTTCGTTTCCCTGTATGGTCCGCGGTTTGTACCGCGGCGCTCCCCCTCGTT
>Ga0315279_10008656_pt1 | contig 12287 bp, 6 predicted proteins | sample YL17G06_20_MG_FD_203694 | JGI IMG/M metagenome (GOLD analysis project Ga0315279, IMG submission 203694) | Sediment microbial communities from Yellowstone Lake, YNP, Wyoming, USA - YL17G06_20 | ecosystem: Environmental > Aquatic > Freshwater > Lake > Sediment | place: USA: Wyoming | collected... | reverse complement strand
CAGCGCGTGGACTCATGCCCGCAATGCTTGCAGAAAAAGCCGCTGGCTTGGCGTTTGGACATGCGCTGAAGGTATACCGCCCGCAGGTCAAATTCGAGCTGTTTTCGTGTAGGCTTTGGGCTTTGGGCTTTGGACTTTGGGCTTTGGGAAGAGCGCGGCCAGCCGTGCCCAAAGCCTAAAGCCCAATGCCCAATGCCCAATGCCCAATGCTCAGGCTTGCAGGCGCTTCTCCAGCGCGTCCAGTTCGGCGTGAAGGGCGCCGGGCAGCCGCGGACCAAGTGAACCGTAATACTCGCGGATCAAAGGCACTTCCCGGCGCCACTCGTCCGGCTCCACGCGCAGCGCCTCGCTGACCTTCTCAGCCGACAAGTTCAACCCGGTCAAGTCCAATGCGCCGGCGGCCGGCTGGCGGCCTATAGGCGATTCGACGGCCTGGCCGTTGCCGCAGACCCGTTCGAAGATCCACTTCAGCACGCGGCCATTGTGGCCATAGCCTGGCCAGAGGAGGTAGCCGGAGGAGCTCTTGCGGAACCAATTGACGTAGTAGATGCGCGGCAGTTTTTCCGCGGGGGCCAGGGCGCCTATCTTCAGCCAATGAGCAAAGTAATCGCCCATGTGATAGCCGCAGAAGGGCAGCATGGCAAAGGGGTCGCGGCGCAACATGCCGATCGTGCCGCTGGCCGCGGCGGTCATCTCGGAAGCCAGGGTGGACGCCAGGAAGACGCCATGGTTCCACGAGAGGGCCTCGGTGACCAACGGCACGACTGACGCGCGCCGCCCGCCGAAGATGAAAGCCGAAATGGGCACGCCCTGCGGGTCCTCCCAAGCCGGATCAATCACCGGGCACTGGCGCGCCGGCGTGGTGAAGCGCGCATTGGGATGGGAGGCTTTGCGCCCGCAGCCGGGAGTCCAGGGGCGGCGCAGCCAGTCGGTGAGTCCGCGCGGCGGCGCGGCAGTCATGTCCTCCCACCACACGTCGCCGTCGAGCGTCAAGGCGCAGTTGGTGAAGATTGAGTTGCGGCTCAGTGTCCCGATGGCGTTGGGGTTGGAGTCCAGCGAGGTGCCCGGGGCGACGCCGAAAAAGCCGGCTTCGGGATTGATGGCGTGCAGCCGCCCGTCCGGGCCGAATTTCATCCAGGCGATGTCGTCGCCGACACACTGGACTTTCCAGCCCTGGAGCGGCGGGTTCAGCATGGCAAGGTTGGTCTTGCCGCAAGCACTGGGGAAGGACGCGGCCACGTAGCGCTTCTCGCCTTGGGGCGAAGTGATCCCGAGGACGAGCATATGCTCGGCCAACCAGCCTTCGTCGCGCGCCATGACCGAGGCGAGGCGCAAAGCGAAGCACTTCTTGCCCAGCAGCGCGTTTCCCCCGTAGCCCGAGCCGAAGGACCAGACTTCGCGCGTCTCCGGGAAATGGACGATGTACTTGTGGGCCGCATTGCAGGGCCAGGGAGAGTCGGCCTGGCCGGGCTCCAGCGGCGCGCCGACAGAATGCAGGCAGCGCACGAAATCACCGTCCGCTCCGAGCACCTCGAGGACCCGCGAGCCGACACGGGTCATGATGTGCATGTTGACCACGACGTAGGCCGAATCCGTGAGTTCGACACCAATCTTCGAAATGGGCGAGCCGACGGGCCCCATGCTGAATGGGATCACGTACAGCGTGCGCCCTTGCATGGAGCCTTTGAAGAGGCCCACCAGCTTCCTGCGCATCCGCGCCGGCGGGCGCCAATTGTTGTTCGGCCCGGCGTCGCGCTCGTGGCGCGAGCAGACAAAGGTGCGGTCCTCGAGGCGCGCGACATCGCCCACGTCTGAGCGGCAGTAGTAGCTGTTGGGGCGCTTCGCATCGTCCAGCTTGATGAATGTGCCGCTGGCGCACATGAGACGGCAAAGCTCGTCGTACTCGGCCTGCGAGCCGTCGCACCAGCGCACCTCATCAGGCTGGCAAAGGTCCTTCACCTCCTGCACCCAGTCGTGCAGTTTCCGATTCTCAGACATGGAAAATCCCCTGGGCCCTCGTTGGGCTCCGTATCCGGCCACACCACAGTTCAAGCAGTGTTAGGCATTGCGGGCCCAGCGGCGACTGGCAGACAATCCCGAAACGGCCCGAAATCGGTGTCCGTCCCCGCTGGTCAGCAAACGAAGGAATATAACGGCAGCCGCAGCGAATGCAAGGGTGGGTATGTCTATTGCCAGCCTGTAGGGACTGTTCAGTTTCAGTTAGGGCAATTCCCCCCTTCGTCGGCGCCGTCCATTGTGTCCACTTGGTCCACTCTGTCCACTTTGTCCACATGGTCCACTCTGTCCACATGGTCCACTCTGTCCACATGGTCCACTCTGTCCTCCAGAAGCTAACTGCAACTAAACACTCCCCAGCCTCTACTTTCGATTTCCAGGGCCTGGTGTATGCTATGGGGACGCGACTGCAGTGGGCAATGGGAGAACACGACCATGAAACGACGCACCTTCCTGGGATCCGTGATGGCTGGGGCCGGCAGCATGCTGTTCGCGGACAAGGCGGCACAGGCCGCGCCGGATGAGGCCGCCACGGCACTCGTGCCGCTGGGCAAAAGCTTGAAGGTCTGCCGCCTGGGCGCCGGCACGGGAATGCGCGGCGGGAACCGGCAGACCAATCAGACCCGCATGGGCAAGGAGAAATTCGAGGCCCTGCTCCAATATGAGTACGACCAGGGCATCCGCCTTTTCGACTGCGCCGACATGTACGGCACCCACCCCTACGTGGGCCGGATAATGAAAGGCAAGCCGCGCGAAAGCTTCCAGGTTGTCTCCAAGCTCTGGTTAAACCGCGGCGGATTGCCTGAGCCTGAACGGCCCGGCGCGGATGTGAGCGTCAAGCGATTCCTCCAGGAACTCCAGATGGAGTACATTGACATCGTGCAGATTCACTGCATGTTCAGTCCCAAGTGGCCCACGGAAATGCGCAAGCAGATGGACATCATGGAGAAGCTCAAGGAACAGGGCCTGATCAAGGCCCACGGCGTCTCCTGCCACACGCTGGCCGCGCTGAAGGCCGCGGCCGCCGAGCCCTGGGTGGATGTCATCCACGCGCGCATTAACCCCTTCAACCTGGTCATGGACGGCCCGAAGGAGGACGTCCTCCCCGTGCTGAAGCAGGCGCACGAGGCGGGTAAGGGCATCATCGGCATGAAGATCGTGGGCGAAGGCAAGATCACTCCGGAGCAACTCCCCGAGTCCATCAAATTCGCGCTCAGCTCTGGCGTCGTGGATGCCATGGTCGCCGGCTTTGAATCGAAGGAGGAGGTGGACAGGTTCAAGGCGCTCCTCGTGGAAGCCCTGGCAGCCAGCAAAAAGTAGGATTTGAGACTCGGTAACTGTTCAGCCTCTCCATAGCGGCGGAGTCCGTGTCAGTCCCTGTTAGTCCGTGTTCGTCCGTGCTCATCGGCCTCCCCCACTGAACGGTTACGAAACCTGAAACCTGAAACATGGCTTCACTCACCCTCAACGGCGCGTGGCAACTAACGTTCGGACCACAAGGCGAGAGCGGCGCGCGCGGGCCGGATGAATCGCCCAGGCCCGCGGCCGATTGGCCAACGATCCCCGCCACGGTGCCCGGCAACGTCGAACTCGATCTGCTCGCTGCACGGCTTATCCAGGAGCCTTCGCGGGGCCATCACATTTATGACCTCCGGCCCTACGAAGCTTATGAGTGGTGGTATAGCCGGCGGTTCAGCAGCCCGCAGTTGAACGCCGGCCAGCGCGCGGAGCTGCTTTTCGAGGGCCTTGACTGCTACGGCACGGTGTGGCTCAACGGCAAACTGCTGGGCCACACGGACAACATGCTCATTGCCCATCGCTTCGACGCAACTGAACATCTCCGCGCCGGCGAGGAGAATGAACTGACCGTGCGCATTGCTTCCGCCGTGCTGGAGGGCCGCCGCTTTCAGTCTGTGCCGGGGGAGTTCGCGTTTGGCACAAACTGGGAGTCGCTGCACACCCGCAAGGCGCCGCACGGGTACGGCTGGGACATTCTGCCGCGGCTGGTCTCGGCCGGCTTGTGGCGCGAAGTGCGCGTGGACGTGCTGGATCCCAACCGCTTCCGCGCGGTGTACTGGACGACGCTCTCCGTGGATGCCGCGCGCCGCTCCGCGAAGCTGCTGCTGGACTGGGATTTCGTGACCGGCCGGAGCGACTCCGCGAGTCTGCGCCTGCGTACTACGCTGGAACGAAACGGTGCCACAGCACATCGTTCGGAGCAAGTTGCTCTGGGCACTCACGGCCGTTCGCTCATTGAGCTGAAGGATGCGGACTTGTGGTGGCCGCGCGGCTGCGGTGAGCCGGCGCTTTACCATGCTTCGTTGGAGTTGCTCGGCGCGGACGGCCAAGTGCTCGCCACGCATCACACGCAGATCGGAGTGCGCACGGTTGAGCTGCGCAAGACGGATATCACGACCGCCGATGATCCCGGCGAATTTGTTTTCGTTGTGAATGGCGAGAAGGTTTTCATCAAAGGAACGAACTGGGTGCCGCTGGACGCGCTGCACAGCCGCGATCCGCAGCACCTGCCGTCCGCCTGCGCTATGCTGGCGGACCTCAACTGCAACATGGTCCGCTGTTGGGGCGGCAACGTTTACGAAGACCACGCCTTCTTCGATTTCTGCGATGCGCACGGGATTCTGGTCTGGCAGGATTTTGCCCTCGCTTGCGCGCTTTATCCTCAGGACGGCCAGTTCGCCGCAAAGTTGCGCGTTGAAGCGGAGGCGGTGGTCACGAAGCTGCGCAACCACCCCAGCCTGGCGCTCTGGGCGGGGAACAACGAGATTGACGAATGCTTTTCCTGGGCCGGCACGGGGCTCGATCCCAATTCGGATCGTCTCAGCCGCGAGGTGCTGCCGGACGTAATCAGGCGTCTCGACCCTCTGCGCCCCTATCTGCCCAGTTCTCCTTATCGCAGCCCTGAACTGGTGCGCCGCGGCAACAACTCGGAGCTGGAGCCGGAACAGCACCTGTGGGGTCCGCGCGACGATTTCAAGGGGCCGTTCTACACGAAATCGCTGGCGCACTTCGTCAGTGAGATCGGCTACCACGGCTGCCCGAACCGCCGCAGCCTTGAGGAGTTCCTCGACCCCGAGTTCCTCTGGCCGTGGCAGAACAACGATCAGTGGCTGACTCACGCGGTCCGCCCGCACCCGGAGCAGACCAGCTACAACTACCGCATCCCTCTGATGAGCAAACAGATCGCGGTGCTGTTCAAACGTGTGCCGGAGGAACTCAACGATTATATTGTCGCGTCGCAAATCACGCAGGCCGAGGCGCTCAAATTCTTCATCGAGCTGTGGCGCGCGGGAAAGTGGCGGCGCACCGGGATGTTGTGGTGGAACCTGCGCGACGGCTGGCCGGTCATTTCCGACGCTATCGTGGATTACTACGGCCGCAAGAAGCTGGCCTATGAATACGTTAAGCGCGTCCAAGCCGACGTGTGCGCCATGGTAGCGCAGGCGTCCCCGCCTGCCACCGTCGCCGGCCACCCGCTGGTCATCGTGAACGACACGCTCAAGCCCGTGTCCGCGCAGGTCACAGTCAAGGACGCCGACAGCGAAAAGGTTCTCTTTGGCGGCAAGTTTGAAGTCGCGCGGAACGGCAAGGCCGTGCTCGGCACCATCGCAGCCCCTGCGCGGCCGGCCATGTGGCTGTTGGAGTGGGCAGTCTCTGGCGGCCCGCCCCAGCGCAACCACTATCTCGCAGGGCCGCGGCCGTTCTCTCTCGCACAGTACAAGGGCTGGCTGGAGAAGTTGGGGCTGGCGGCTTTCGATTTTGGATTTTAGATTTGCGATTTTCGATTTTCGATTGCGTCGGGCTGGAAGTTCAAATCGAAAATCGAAAATCCAAAATCGAAAATGTTTGCCCTGTGTCTCTGCTCCGAAAATACAGCATTGCACCTGGTGGTCTCATTATTCCCATTCCTCCCATTCCTCCCATTCTTCCCATTTCATCCTCTCTGGGTGAGTCGCGGCCTCATCGCGACTGTGGTGAATGGTCCAGGTTCGTCCATGAAGCTCACCCGCCAACCGCCTCACGTTGATTCTCCTTTCGGTTTCGTGTAGAGTTCCTGGCTGTGCAGCATCCTAGTGGTCAGGAATCCTGGGCCTCATGAGCAATCATCAGTCTGAAAACATCCCCATTGTCACCCCGGACACTTCCCAACTCACGCCGAAGGAGATTGTGGCGGAATTGGACAAGTACATTGTCGGGCAGGACCAGGCCAAGAAGGCGGTGGCCATCGCCCTGCGGAACAGGTGGCGCAGGAAGAAGCTGCCGCCGGAAATCCGCGAAGAGGTCGCGCCCAAGAACATCCTGATGATCGGCCCCACGGGCGTGGGCAAGACGGAGATCGCGCGGCGGCTGGCGGGCTTGGCCGGGGCGCCGTTCGTGAAAGTCGAGGCCACGCGCTACACGGAGATCGGCTACCACGGACGCGACGTGGAAAGCATGGTGCGGGACCTGGTCAAGCAGTCCATCAACATGTTCGAGACCAGGGCGCGCGAGGAAGTGCGCGTCAGGGCCGCCGATTCCGCCGAAGAGCGCCTGCTGGAGGCGCTGCTGCCCACTCCCAGCGCCTTTCAGGCAAGCGCCGCGTCCGGCGCCGGCAGCGAAGGCCCTGGCGGGGACAGCGCGGCGGAGATGCACGAAAAGACGCGGGCCAAGCTGCGCAAGAAGCTGCGCGACGGCGCGCTGGACAGCCGCGACGTCGAGATCGAGATGCTGGCCTCGCCCGAAGTGGCCGGCATCTTCGCTCCTTCAATGGGCGAGGAAATGGGCATGGAATTACAGGACGCACTCTCGCGCGTGATGCCCAAGCGCACGAAGCGGCGCAAGATGAACGTCTCGGAGGCGCGCAGGATGCTGGAAGCCGAGGAGGCGGAGAAGCTGATTGACCAGGAGGCCGTGGCGCGGCAGGCCGTGGATGCCGCGGAGAACCTGGGGATTATCTTCATTGACGAGATTGACAAGGTGGCCGGGGCGCACAGCATGCACGGGCCGGACGTGTCGCGCGAGGGCGTGCAGCGCGACATGCTGCCGATTGTCGAAGGCTCTTCGGTCAATTCGCGCTGGGGCATGATCCGGACGGACCACATCCTGTTCATCGCGGCCGGCGCGTTCCACATGTCCAAGCCCAGCGATCTCCTGCCTGAACTGCAGGGCCGCTTCCCCATCCGCGTCGAGCTGAAGGACCTGACCGAAGAAGACTTCCGCCGCATCCTGACCACGCCCAAAAACGCGCTCACCAAGCAGTATACTGCGTTGCTTTCGACTGAAGAGGTCGAGCTGCAATTCACCGAAGAAGGCCTGACTGCCATAGCGCATATCGCGGCCCTGGCCAATGGACGCAGCCAGAACATCGGGGCGCGGCGTTTGCAGACGGTGATGGAGAAGCTGCTGGAGGAGGTCAGCTTCAACGCCGCGGATCTCAAGGGCCATAAGGTCGTCATTGACGATAAGCTGGTTGAAGAGCGGCTCAAGCCGATACTCGAGGATGAGGATCTCGCAAAATACATTCTTTGAGCCGTTGAGGTCCTGGTTTTGGGTAACCGTTCGGCCTCTCCACGGTGGGAGAGTCCGTGCCAGTCCGTGCCAGTCCGTGTCAGTCCGTGTCAGTCCGTGTCAGTCCGTGTCAGTCCGTGTTCGTCGGCCTCCCCCGCTGAACGGTTACGATTTTAGATTTGCGATTTGCAATTTTCGGTTTAACGGCGAGGCAAACGCGCGTGCCCTGCCATATAATTGCACACCAGCATGAAGGCACTGGAACGGCCGTGTGTGGTTCTGGGACTGCTGGCGCTGGCCACGGCGGTCATGCTTCACGCCAACCTCACCGCGCCGTTCTTCCGCCTCGACGACCGCCGCTATATCTGCCACGCGGTTGAGGGACCGTGGACAAAGTTGCTGCGTCCTCATCGCGGCACGGACTTTGTCCCACTCACCTACTTCTCCCTCCGCCTCGACCGCGTGCTATTCGGGCCAGCGCAGGAAAACGTGAAGTACTCATTCGGCGGCCAACCGGACCAGGCCGCGGCGCTGCGCGTAGGGAACTGGGCGTACGGGCCGCGGCTCATTAACGGCGCGTGCCACCTGTTTGCGGGCTTCTTCCTGTGGCTGTTCCTGCTGCGTCTGGGCGCTGGGGCCCCCACGGCGGCCTTCATCGCGCTGGCCTGGGCGGTGCATCCCATGGCGCTGGAGTCGGTGGCATGGGTGTGCGAGCGGAAGAACACGCTCTGCGCCATGTTCGGCTTCGCCTCGCTGGCCGCGTGGACGGCCCCGCGCGAAAAGAGCTGGCGAGTGCCGCTGGTCTGGCTGCTGTTCGCGGCGGCGATTTTCAGCAAGGTCGCGGCGCTCAGCCTCGTGCCACTTTTCGTGATCCTGGAACTGATTTACTTCACCGCAGAGGACGCAGAGGGAGAACCAGTTGGAATTAGAGGAAATCCTTTCCTGCAAATCCCCTCTGCGCTCCTCTGCGTCCTCCGCGGTGAGAAATCGGGGCTGGGGGTGATCCGGAGGCTTAGCGGGCAATTGCTCATCTCGGTATTCGCCGTGGTGATAGCGATGCGAGTGTTCGAGTACGAGATCGCCACGGCGCCGGGAGGCAGCGCCTGGACCGGGCTGCTCACCGACACGGACGTATTCTGGCGCTACACGCGCAACTTGCTCCTGCCGCTGGACCTGAGCTTCTTCTATGGCCTGAAACCAGTGCTAAGCCTGGCCGATCCGCGCGTGCCGCTTTTGGGCGGCGGACTGGCGCTTTTCTGGTCCGCAATGATCTGGCTGGCCGGCCCGAAATGGCGTTGGTTGGCACTCATCGGCTTTGTCTGGTTCTTCGGCGGCCTGGCACCGAACGCGAACGTGATTGCGACCTCATATCCGATGCAGGACCGTTTCCTGTACATTCCGGGGCCGGGACTGCTGTTGGCGCTTTGCGGCGCGCTCAAGGGTTTGGCCGAACGTTCGCCGCGAGTGAAACGCGCGCAGCCTTTCGGAGGCGCGGCCTACCTTGTGTTTCTGGCGGCGTTATGCGCGGTCCGCTCGCCGCTCTTCGCCGACAGTGCCGCCTTGGAACTGGATGCGGCGCGCCGCCAGCCCGACTCCGGCCTGGCCCGGTGGAGCGCAACGCTGGTTTTGCGGGAACGATTTCTTGAACACGCCAACAGCGCCAATGAGCACGAACTGCGCCAAGCCCCGGATGACGCGGAAAGGCTGATTCGCGAAGGGAGAGCCGCGCTCTCCTGCCGCGACACCTGCGAGTTTGTTGATCCTCTGACAGTGCGCGTCGCCATGGCCGAGGCGCTTTTTTATCTGGGCAGCGACGCGGACGCGCGGGAAACGCTCTCAGCCGCCATGCCGCCGCCAGGCCCATTGCCGGATTGGCGCAATGTCGGCAAGATCTTCAAGGAACTTCCGGAGACGCGGCGGCAGCGCGTGTCGAGCACGTATTTCCGGCAGTCAGTTGCCAAGGCCCATGTGCTGCTCGGCGAGATCGCCTTTAGGCAATCCTTGCTGTCGCCTGCCGCGGATGAGCGATTAGCGTGCGCGCGGGAGGCCGTGGCGCGCGCGGACCGGTCCCGGGCCATACAGGAGTTGCACGACGAAGCGCTTTTGCTCAAAGCCAAGGCCTTGATCCACATTGCCTATCTGCTCGCGGACAAAGGCGCGCTGGAAGAATCACGCAAGGCTTACGCTGAAGGAAAGGCGGTTTTGACGGGGCTGCTTGCTTCTTCGCCGCAGTCCGCCCAGGCCATGCGGATTCTGGAGAAGGCGCGTCCGCCGGGCGAGGGGACCCCAACTCCTTAACCACAGAGACACAGAGAGAATGTTTTTGATTTGCGATTTCCGAATTCCGATTTTAGCTTCGGGCTCGATGCAATCCAGAATCGAAAACCTGGAATCAAAAATGTTCGCTCTGTGCCTCTGTGTCTCTGCTCCGAAAATACAGCATGGCCGCGGGCACTCAGTCCACTTCGTCCACGGTGTCCACTTCGTCCACCGTGTCCACCGCACCAGGTGCAACCATCTTCATCCTCTCTGCGTGAGGCGCAGCCTCATCCCGACTGTGGTGAACAATGCGGCGAGGAGCAAGCCAAGTCATGAAGTGGTATGAGCGGCCCCTGGCGATACTGCTGCTGCTCGCGGCAATGACCGCCGTCCTATTGCACGCTTCCTGGCACAAGCCGTACTATGAAATTGATGACGAGATGCACGTGACGCTGGCGCTGACGGAACCGTGGCAGCACTGGTTCACGCCTTCAGCCGTGCCCACCTACTTCCCCGTGACTCTGTTTTCGTATTGGGTGGACCACCAGCTTTTCGGATGGTTCGCCCCCAGGCCCGTGGCGGCGCGCGATGGCGGGGGCGCGTTGGCCGGCCAGCCCCGGCAACAGCCCAAGTCCTCGGCGCCCGCGATGCGGCTGATGAACGGCGTGTATCACTTGCTGGCAGGATGGTTGCTGTGGATGTTCCTGCGGCGCATTGGCGCGGGCGCGGGCCTGGCGGCGTGCGTGGCTCTGCTGTGGACCGGCCACCCGCTGGCCTGCGAGTCGGTATGCTGGGTGTCAGAACGGAAGAACGTGTTGTGCGCCCTGTTCGGCTTCGGCGCGCTGCTGGCCTGGACCGCGGAGCGAGGCCCCGCCTGGTGGAGCACACAAAGCTCTTCTCCTTTGCCTGCGGCGGCCCCTCCCAAGAGCCAAGAGCTACGAGCCAGGAGCTTGTCTTTGGCCTGCTTGTTGTATGCGCTCGCGGGCCTGAGCAAGCCTGCGGCGCTGGGGCTGTTGCCTGTGTTTGTCGTTCTGGAACTCCTTGATCCGTCAAGGCAGACTCATGTGCTAAGGATTGACGGAAGCACAGCAAAGATCCAGCAACCGGGAACCAGAAACCACAAACCGGAAACCAGAAACCTGGTTTTTCGGCTGGCGCCTCTGCTGGCGCTCAGCGTCTGTCTGCTGGCCGCGGGCGTTTACACGCACCGCACGGACCTGATGGACCCGCCGGGCGGAACGGTATTCACGGCTTTGCTGACTGACGCCGAGGTTTTCGCGCGGTATGCAGTGAACATAATCTGCCCGGTGCGGCTGAGTTTCTTCTACGGCGTGGAGCCGATCGTGTCGCTGGGCGATCCTAGGGCTTGGTGTTACGGCCTGGGCCTGTTGGCCTTTTGCGGCGGCCTGGTCTGGGCCGCGGGACTGCCCCTCACCCTGCCCTCTCCCCAAGGGGGAGAGGGCAGGGTGAGGGGGCGCGTGCTGGCCTGGCTGGGCGTGCTCTGGTTTTTCGGGGCGCTCGCCCCGAACTCAAACCTGGTCGCCATTCCTTTCTGGATGCAGGACCGTTATGTCTATCTCGCAAGCGCGGGCCTGCTTCTGGCCCTTGGCGCCGCCGCAATGGGGATGTTTCAGCGCGCGCGGCAAGAAAGATTCCTGCCTGCCTTGGCCGCCGTGGCCGTGGTCGCAATGGCGAGCCTGGGGGCGTGGCGCGCGAGGTCGTATGCCAGTTACGCCGTCCTGACCGTGGAAGCAGCCCAACGCCAGCCTGGCAGCGCCATGGCGCAACTGTGCGCCGCCAATGTCTTGCGCGGAATTTACTTCGAGCACGCCAGAAAGTGCGAAGGTCTTGCGTATGAATCGCCGCAATGGCGCGAGGAGGCGCAGATGGCGCAGCACTACGCCACGGAAGCGCTGGAGCACTACCAGGCGGCAGGCCGCTGCACGGGCATAGAGATGTTTGTGGACCGCTTTACGCTGCGGACTTGGGCGGCTGAGGTGCTGGCCGCTCTGGGGAGGTACGACGATGCCTGCGCGTTGCTGGGCCCGCTGCCTCCGCAGGATCTGAAAATGCTCCCCGATATGGAAGACCCGCGCCAGCATGTCCTGATCAGCAGGAAAGCGCATTTTGCCGGCTATCCCCCGCGCACTCTTGCGGGCGCGTGGTTGATCCGCGGTGAGGCCAGCCTGCGGCGTTGCGCCACGCCCGGAATCACGGCCGAACAGAAGAAGGCTTGGGCTGAGCAGTCCCGGCAGGAAGCCGCGGAGTCCATGAAGTGCCACAAGATGGACCACGAGGCGTATGTCCTGTGGGCGCGCGCGCAGATGCTGCTGGCGGACCTATCTGCCGCCGGGAAGGACATGCCCACGGCGCTCAATCTGTACAACCAAGCCGTGGCGAAGCTGAAACAGGTGCCCCCCACGTCCCTCTCGGCCTACAGCGCGCAGCGGCTGCTGGATAACGTCCCGCCGCCGAAAGCGAGTGGCGAGTGATGAGTGACGAGTGGC
>Ga0315279_10008655_pt1 | contig 12288 bp, 7 predicted proteins | sample YL17G06_20_MG_FD_203694 | JGI IMG/M metagenome (GOLD analysis project Ga0315279, IMG submission 203694) | Sediment microbial communities from Yellowstone Lake, YNP, Wyoming, USA - YL17G06_20 | ecosystem: Environmental > Aquatic > Freshwater > Lake > Sediment | place: USA: Wyoming | collected... | reverse complement strand
AGATAAAGGACAGCTTCAGGATGTGTGTGCGGTCGAATCCGGCCTTCCCGTAGTTCCAGATCTTCGGGTTGATGAGCGTGCTGACCGCGGTGGTATCGCCATCGACGTAGTCCATGGCTTTGGACCATGTCCAGGCCGCTCCGTATTGAAAGCGGCGGGCGAAGCGCCGGTTGGCCGTCACCTGCAGCGAGTGATAGCTGGAATTGCTGTCGTACGCGTAGAAGGTGATGTTGTTGTAGCCCAGATAGGGCCGGAGCAACGACGCAGGCAGCGCCGCAGTGGCCGAGGTCGCCGAGGTATCTCTGTTCTGCGGCAGGAAATTGGCGCCGAACGGCACCGCGTTGATATTGCGCGCCGCAATCAGGTGGCGCCCGAGCGCGCCCACATAGGACACGTCCACAACCGTGCCGAACCCGACGTTGTGCTGAATGCCAATGCTGTAGTTCATGGTATGCGCCAGCGGGCGAGCCCGGTCAAAGCCCATTGTTGCCGACGGGAAATTCAGCCCTTGAGCCTGCATGAAGGTCTCGAGGTTGTTGTAGTAGATGATAGGGTCGAGCCGAATCGGCGGGTTGCGGAAGGTCGAGTTGAACGATCCATTCCACTCCTGCATGTCGCGGAACGAGCCAAAGCCTCCGCGAATCGCCGTGCGCCCCTTGCCGAACGGATCGTAGGCGAAGCCGAAGCGCGGCGCGATCTTGATGCCGGAAGGATCGCGCATCCCGCGCGGGTATGACGGGTTCGCAGCCAGCGTAATGGTTCCGTTGAACGGATCGCCTTTGCCGGGCGCGATGGCGCTGATCGCGGCTTCCGGATAGAGGATGCCGCTGACCGGGTCCTGCGCCCTTCGAGTGCCACCCGACCTGACCGGCACCATCAGGGCAACCGTGTTGGCCGGGATCCAGAGTTGCGGCAGGAAGGCCGCCTCATTTTTCCCGCTCGGTGTGTGCCAGGGTTGCGACCAGCCGAAGCGGGCCCCGAAATCGAGCGTGAGCTTTCGCGTGGCGCGCCAGTTGTCCTGCGCGAACCACTCGATCACCGTCTGCCGGTGAAGGTAAAGCGGCCGCGACGTTGATTCCGTATAGGAGGCGAAGTTGCCCAGCAGCGCGTTGGCGAAGGGATGATTGGAGTCATTGGGATTGCTCGTATTCCTGCTGAAGTCGATGGTGCTCGGGCCGTTGCCGTATAGGCCCTTCGACTGCCGCCAGCGCATGGCCCAGAAGCCCAGCTTGGCCACGTGCGGCCCATGCGTTTTGCTCAGTGTCACTGTTTCGTTGAAGGTAACGTCGTTGCCGTCGTAGGGGAACCGGCCGTTGGCCTCGTAGGCCGTCGAGACGGCGCCGGTGACGTTGCCGCCGAAAGTCGCCGCCGGGATCAGGTTCAGAGGATTGATTTCCGGATGGAACTGCGGGATGTTCACGCCGGATTTCTTGCGGGTGACGCGCTCCAGGTCCTCCGGCGTGCGCGGCCGGGAACCTTCAATGAAGATGGACAGAGCGCTCGAGGCCTCCAGGATCAGACTGGGGCTGAGAATGCGCGTGCCCGACAGCGTCAACGCGTTGGTGTTGTCACTATAGACGGCCGGCAGGAATCCCCAATTGCTGTTGGCCGCCGGTACGGCGTACCCGCCGACTTTTTCGTCCCATCGAAGATAGCGCGCATAAAACGTCGTGTGCGGGTTGTGGTTATAGTCGAGCCGCAGCGTTTGTGTGTTCCTTGGTACGTCGAGGCTTTCCTGGGTCTGCCAGTTATAGCGGCGCGCGGCCAAGATGGTGGTGGTCGCGTCCAGGTTCGGCAGCGGGAAGATTTTGAGGTAGTTCTGGCCGTTCACGTTGATCCTGCCTGCGGGGACCACATTTCCGGGGAAGCAACCGTTCAGATTGGCGGCGCTGCAGGTCAGCCCCAGCAGCGGGTCGCGAACCAGAATGAGGCTTCCGTTCAGATCCCGTGAATCGCTGAAATCCCCGCGGCGCTCCAGTTCGGTCGGCATGGTCAACTGCCGGATGGCCTGGGGCCGCGCCTCGCCCAGAATCTCGTGTGTGAACGAGAAAAACAACTTGGGGTTCTTGCGGTCGAATATCCGAGGAACCAGAACCGGGCCGTTGATGCTGAAGCCGGCCAGCAGGTGGCGGTAAATCGACTCGAGGACACGATTGCGGTTGTTGAAGAAGCTGTTGGCGTTCAACATCTCGTGGCGCTTGTACCAGTAAGCGGAACCGTGGAAGTCCTTGCTGCCGCCCCGGGTGACCGCCTGAATGCTGGCGCCCGGCTTGCGCCCAAACTCGGCCTGGTAGTTGCTCACCAGGATCTTGACCGTGGTCACGGCTTCCATGCTGATGGCGGTATTGCGCGCGTACATCAGCGCGCTTTCCGTCGGTTGTCCGTCGATGGTGATGCTGTTACCGGTGTTCCTCCCGCCCTGCACGTTGAAATTGGCGCTGCTGCCGCCTGCGAACCCCTGGCTTTCCGACCCGGGATTGTCCACCACACCCGGCATGAGCGACACCAGAACGGCGAAATCGCGGTTGATGACCGTCAGGTTCTCCACCTCGGCGCTGGTGACCACGCCGGAGCGCTCGCCGCTGGCAATCTGCACGCTGGCGCCCTGCTCGACGACGGTGATGGAATCGGCCACCGTGCCCACCTCCAGCCGAATCTGGCCGGCCGAGAAATTGTCGCTGGCGGTCAGCTCGATCTTCTTCCGCTCGTATTTGCGGAACCCGGCGTACTCAGCCGTCAGCGTGTAGAAGCCCGGCGGCACGGCATTGAAGACGAAGTTGCCCTCCGTGCCGCTCTCGACTTCGCGCAGGGCCCCGGTTGACTCCGAAACCAGCTTGAGCTTTACGCCCGGCATCGGGAGGCCGGACGAATCCAGCACCGTTCCGCCGAGCGAGCCGGTCACCTGCGCGCCAACTGCGGCCGCGTGCAACAGCAAGGCCGCCGTGAATACGAGCGTGAATACTGCTCTCATGATCCGAACTCCTTTACCGCGTCATACAACGCGATGATGTTCTCCGTGGGGGTATTGGCCTGGAGGTTATGGCAGGGTGCGATGATGTAGCCCTTGGCCTGCCGGAAAATCTCGATATTCTCGGCAACCTCGCGCCGCACGTCCTGTGGGGAACCGAAGGGGAGCGTGCGCTGGTTATCGATGCCGCCATGGAACACCAGGGCGCCGCCGAACTCACGCGCCAGCATCCTGCGGTCCATGCCGCGGCAGCGCCACTGCACGGGGTTGAGCAGGTCGATGCCGATTTCCACCAGGTCCGGCAGGAGCGGGTAAATAGCGCCGTCGTCGTGATGGAAGACCCGGGCGCCAAGGCCCTGGGCAATCTCCACCATGCGCGCCAGCCAGGGCTTGATGAACCGCCGGAAGGCGGCGGGGCTCATCAGCAACGACTGCTGCGTGCCCAGGTCCTCGGCGACGTAAATGAAATCGATCAGGTCGCCGGCTGCTTTCATGGTGCGGCGCACGATACCGGCGTGGATTTCGAAGATACGCTCCATGGCCGCGTCCACGATGTCCGGGTTGACCAGCAGGTCTTCGAGCGCCTGGTCCATGCCGCGCAGCCGGCAGTAAAGGTAGAACGGTTCGTAGGAGGCGCCCACGATCGGATAGTCGCGCCACTGCAGGCACTCATCCCGCAGTTGGCTGGTGTCCCAATCCTCGGCGCACGGCCAGGGGAAAGACTCGAGTTCGCACCTCTCCCGCACCTGGGCCAACGGTGGATTCACGGCCTCTTCGTAAACGCCCAGCCCGTCCATGTAAGGCACCAGCGCGGTCTCGATATTCCAGACGCTGAACAGCGAGGGGATATGCCAGGTGTCTTCCTTGGCTCGGAGGTGCCTGGGAGCTAGAAAGATGCACTTGTCGATATCGAGTGCTTCCCACAGTTCCCGTTCGGACCTGCAGCCCAGTTCGCCGAGCAGGCGGCGGGTAACCTCGGCGGTCGCCCAGTAGTCGCAAGGGACGCGGTCTGGACGCTTCCCATCGAGCAGGGCCAACCACCGTTCGCGCGGAGTCATGACGCTAAATTTGAGGCCGCTCACCGGCCGCTGTCAATCTTGATTTTGTTGAGATTCCCCGCCCAGGGGCCACTTTCTACGGCGTCAACACCCACCATGTGGGGCTGGCCGCCGGCCGAACGCCGGGCCGTTGGGCCAATGCCGGTTGGACTTGGGGCTTATCGCGGCGGGACGGAGCAAAGTTCGGCGAGGCTGTTGGACCTTATCGGGGCATCCGGCAGCAGGCCCAGTGACGTGAGGGCCGGCTCGGGTAGCGCTGGAAACTGGTATTTGTCAAAGGCCACCGTGATCTGCGCTTTCCCCACGATGCGGGTGCGGACTTCGGAGACGATCCGTGAAACCAGCGCCAGACCGTTCGTGGCTATGTAATCGCGCGTGAAGCTGATCTCCTTGACCCACAGCGACGGCAGCTTCGCCAGCTTCCCGGCTTCGCGCACCGGTTGCCGAGTCAGGCTGTCGATCCAGATCTGGCCCTGGAACAGGCCTGGGCGCTTCTTGCGCGGCTTCACCTGAAACAACAGCAGCTCGCGGCCCGCCTCCCGCACGCGGCCTTTCAGCTTGAATTCGTAGTTGGCGGGAGAAATCTGGGTGGCCAGTTTTTCTTCGGGGCGCTGCGCCTCGAGTTCGGCCGCCAGGTAGCGGGCAATCACATTGGTCTTCACCAGCCCGTCGCCCTCAAACTGCATTTGCTCGTATTGGAAGCGGCTGCCGTCAAACTGGTGTTTTATGGCGTGTAAGTGGCCTTCCTTGCCCAGAGCCGGAATTGAGGCGCTGATCGAGACATCGACGGTGTAAGGGATGTTCTCCTGAACGGAGCGCGATTGGACGTATTGCCAGATGTCGTCGTCCGTGTCGGGAACGGCGAAGGCCGGCCCGCACGTCAACATCAGCGCGGCGAGTATTCCGAGCAGCCAGTTCCTCATTCAACCAACCAGTGAGCAGGCCCCAGGTCCGCTTTCTTCGCTGCGAGGCCCAGGCAGTGCCCGGCCGCCATCGTCCGGCTGTGATGCGCCTCACCCGCACTGCCTTTTATACCACAGGTGTCAAGCAGAATTCACGAAAAGCGGCTTAGCCCTCCCCGGAAATCACCTTGTGCAATCGGACGCCCGCCGCTCGAATTGCGGATTTCGGATTGCGGATTTCGAACCGCTGATCTAAATCCGCAATCCGCAATCCGAAATCCCTACAGCCGTTCGAGGAACAGGAAATAGGAGGAGGTCCAGAGGTGCGTGGGGATGGAGCCGGGGGCGGCCGACGTCAGGATGATCTTGAACGAGCCGGTGTCGCCGATGGTGGCCAGGAAATCCTGCTGGGAGGGGCGCGCCTCGACCGTCGCCAGGTAGCGCAGTATGTCGAAAACCACCTCGGCGGCCGGCCCCGACGGCGTTTGGAAATCATCGGAAAGGAACTCGAGCTGCGAGTCGATCTGGTAGAAATGCCAGGCCAGCGCGGCGCAGAATTCGACGGCCCGCTCGAACCGCTCGGCGGCTTTGGGGGCCCCGGCCGCGGCGGCCGGCATCCGCCGGTCGAACACAAGCTGCACCCGGCGCTCGTCCTCACGCGTGAACTCCCGAACCATCAGCAGTCCGGTGTGGGCCGACGCTTTCCAATCCACGACCCGGGCGCCGTCGCCGGGCTGGTAGTCACGGATGGTATACAGGTCGTGCCCGCGCCCGCGCAGGTAGCTTTCCAATTCTCCGCTGAGCAGCGGCAGCACCTCGTAGAACTCCTCGGTCGGCTCCACGGCCGGGTACACCAGCAACTCCCGGCGGGCCGGCACCTTCAGCACCTTCTCCAGGAACCCGAAGGGGAAGCGGGTGCTGATGCCGAAATGTTCCTGGCGGTAGTTTCCCCGGCGCGGGAAGCGCACTTCCAGCGACTGTGTGACGGTGCTGCCCGACCGCACATAGGGGAAATAGACCCCCGGTCCGAGGATGTTATCGCGCCGTTGGCCGTCGCTGCCGGAGCCGCCACGTTTGCGCCGCTCATGCTCATCGCCTACCACCGCGATGGAGAAGGAAGGCGCCAGCCGCTTGCGGTTCTTCAGCCGGACGCGCGCCAGCACGGGCTGGCGGGCGAAGACGTGCTCCGGCAGCAGTACGTCCAGTTCCACTCCCTCCAGCACCATCCGCGAGACCACCCCGGACACCAGGATGGCGGCCAGCATGGTGGCCACGATGAGGAACAGCATGTTGTTGCCGGTGTTCAGCGCCGCAATCGACAGCACGAACACGCTGCCGATAAACACCATGCCTTCCCGCGTCAGGTGATAATCGATGCTGGCGCGCAGCCAGCCCAGGCTGGTGCGCCGCGCCAGGTAGGGGACCGCGGTCAGCGAGACAAAACCGGCCAGCCCCAGCGCCAGCGAGCCGGCCACCGCCGTGCCCAACACGTTGCCTTCGTGTGCCAGGATGTCGGAATAGACGGCGAGCAAGAACGCCACGCTCAGCGCCAGCATCGCGCCGCCGAATCTCTTCCAGGCGGGAACGTCAACGGTCATTTAGGTGCCAGGTGAGGTACCTGCAAGATTCACAACGGAGACGCGCAGCGCCGGGCCGCGTGCCTGGCATGCCCGATTCGGGCCTGCTCTTGATTGCCAAGCCACTGCGGATGCCGGGCGCGAGGCCCGGCGCTATATCGCCGAATTCCGCAAGTACCTCGGGTTTCAGGGGCCAGGCGCGGCCCGGCCCCGCATTCGATTGTCGCACGGAAGCGCCCGGGCGCGCTGTTAAGCAAGGACACCGGATTCTCGGCAAGATCCAGCGACTCTGTAACGGATTCCCGGCTCACGCGCCCGGCGCTTGCTGCCTGCTCCGCTTGGCACCGGCGGCTTTCTCAGTGAATCGCTGCGCTTTCATTCGTGTACCATGCCCACTGCCGGCCTTGCCACACTCTTTTCCCAGCCCGTGGCGGGGTGGCGTCGAGTTTCACCAGGAGCGCAACCGGCTCCTTAGACTGAAGGGTTTCCAAGGCCTTGGCGAGATCCACTTCGGCCCAGGAAACCCGGCTAAAAACGAGATCGGAGTCTGTTGAATGGGGCGCGCGATACAGGAAAACGTCGCGGTCGGATGAGACTTCTGACTCCGCAGCTACGGCGGTGCGCGTCGCGTTTGCCTGCTCCTTCTCATTGAAGTTGGTAACCAGTATACGGATCGCCTTTTCCGGAATGCCGTTTTGCAGCAAGAACATCGTGACACCGCGCCCTCCATACAGCTCCTCTTTGGCCCGGGCGCTGATCCTTACATACGAGGTTCGGGGGAGCCGCAGAGCATAAATTGTGCCGGCATCTTCAGGCACATAAATCTTGCCACCCGCCGGAATCCGCGGCTCCGCCCTGAGCGCATCGACCAGATCATCGGGTCCGTGGATCGCGGCCTGTGATCGTGCCAACGTGAGCGCCATGGCAACCACAACCACACCCAAAACTGCCGTCAAGATACGGCTCGACGAGTAACGCTCGAGACCGCGAATACCCGTTACGAAACACAGCAGCGGGGGCAACACAAGCGGCATGAAGTACCGGGAGTGGGCTGTCGTCGCCCTGAAGAACAGGGGCACGGCCATGAGGACCAAGCAACATAGAAGAGCGATAACCAGATCTTTTGCAGGGCTAACAAGAAAGACCACCACTGATGCGATCACGAGAACCGCGGCAACAATGACGCCGATGGCCCCTGCGCTCTCCTGCAGCAGGTACAGAAACTGATATACGTCTGCGTGAGAACCGGGTCTGTTGATGTTGCCAAAAACGGCTTTTGCGAAGCGTAGCGGCTCGACCCAGATGTAGGGACACCAGAGCAAAAACCCGGCCAGCAAGCCGGCCGCGAATTGAAGGTCCTGTGTGACCCGCCGGGACCGCACTGCCGGATGAAAACAGAGAAAGGCCAAAACAATGAGGGTGGAACTGGCCATCGTCAGCTTGAAGCTGATGGCCATGGATTGCAGCAATCCGGCACTGGCCAGCGCGACCCACCGGTCGCTATTGCCGTACAGGAGCACGGTCAATGCGCACAGCATGGCCGTCAATCCCGCAGAGTCGCCTGCGGCCATCAACGACTGATAGAAGAAAGCCGGTTGCACAAGAAGAGCCAGCGCACAGAAGGCACTTATAACCCGAGAAGCTTCGAGTCGTCTGCATATCGCAAACAAGAGCGCCGGACCCAGACAGGCAATAGCAGCCACAAGAGCCCGAACGAGAGTGACATGATGGCGGGGATCGGCGTAGGAGTCAGCGAGATAGGAGGAGAAACTCCCGAGCAGCGCCAATTGGTTGCCCGCAAGCCCGCGGCGGATCACGAAATCCAGCAGGAACAGAGGGACCGAAAACATTTGTAGTACCGAACTCGGCTCCATCAGGGTCGTGGACGGTAAACCCAGGAATCGATCCAGACACGAAAACGTCACGTCCGCTTCATCCAGGTTATAGAAAAAGGCTGGGGGCGGGTGGCGGAGTAATATAAAGTGGAGGATCAAATTGACGGAATAGATGCCGCATGCAAGCCAGCGATCTGCCACAAGGAAGCGGTTTGTCTCAATGTTGCGCCGGGCTGCGCCAGATGACGGGCCCGTGGAAGCGTTCGCGAATGCCATAAACCGGTTCTCCGTACTGAATCCCGGAGGTAAAGAATCGGCCGCGCTTGGCGCCGGGATTTTCAAGGCATCGGGGTTTATCGACCCGATGACGTGAAAACGCAGCGGGGGAGCTTCGGTCCCGCGCTGCCACTCATCGTCTCGATGGGCCCACCGGGCTATCCCTCGGCCGTCGCCGCGGCGACCTTCCCATCCCGCAGGGCGGGACGGCTTCCGTTTCACCCGGCAGCATCAGTTTACCTCCGAGGCAGTTTGGTTGCCAGCCGGAGGCGGTCTAATAATAAAGCGAGGTGACCTCATGCCAGACCGTCACTGGAGAGCGTCCAGGGGCTGCGCCAGCAAGCGCGGGGTCCGGAAGGAGTGAGGTATGGCAGACACAGAAAAGGACTATCCCTACGCGACTCACCTCAATGTCTACTACGGGCCGCTGGAGGTGGTGGACGTGCCCGCCCTCATCGCCTCCTGCACCGACCGCTGGTACAACCAGACGCTTTGCCGGGTGAACGACTCGGTGGTGCGGCTGGGCGTCCTGCAGGGTGAGTACCACTGGCACAAGCACGACGACCAGGACGAGTTTTTCTACGTGGTGGAGGGCCGCTTCCTCATCGACCTGGAGGGCCGCACCGTGGAGTTGGCGTCGCGACAGGGCTTGGTGGTGCCCAAGAAGGCCGTTCACCGCACGCGGGCGCCGGAGCGGGCCGTGGTCCTGATGGTGGAAGGCGCGGGCATTGTGCCTACCGGCGACGCCTGACCCAGCTCGCCGCTTTTGCGAAGGATTCGCCCGACATTCATCGCGCACAAACCCGGGCGGATCCGAGGGATACCTGGAATCTCTTCAGCGCAATTCACCCTTCACGAATTGCACCGATTTCTCCAGCGCGTCGAGCGTCAAATCGAGCAGCGGCTCTTTGCGGCCGGGGTGGCCCTGCGGCCCCATGCAGAAGTCGTGATAGCCGTGCTCGCAAACGTCCATGCGCACCGGCTTCCCCGCCTCGGGCGAATCGCGCTCGCTCACCACCCGGATGTATTTGTCGTGCGGCAGTTCGGTGGCGCTGGCCGTCTTCAGCCGGGTGACCGGCATCAACACCGTCATCTGTTATGGCTCGATTCTGTTCAAGGAGCACGGGGGCAGCAGCAGCGCCGCCAGCGCCACTGGCGCCAACGTCGTCATCGGCACCATGAATTTCCTGTGCACCATCGTGGCTATCGCGGCCATCGCATGGCTCTGCGACAAGGGCTACGACCCCAGGTATGGCGCGCGGCCCTTGCGCCGCCTCATCGAACAGCAGCTCGAAAACCCAATCGGCACCAGGATCTTACGCGAGCAGGTGCGCCGCGGGTATATTGTCCTGGTGGGAGCGCAAGGCGGATGCGCTGGCGTTTGAACTCAGCGGCGTGGACACCCCCTGAGCCATAGGTTTCTGACCGCTTAAGAAGGTGCTTTTGTTGTAGCGCCGGCGTTCCGCCGGCCGGCCCCGCGTTCGCCGGGGTGGCTTCGCAGGGCCCGGCCGGCGCGACGCCGGCGGTACAGGCCGAAAGTCGCTCCGACTTCATCGTGATGGAGTACTTGGCCGGCAAGACGCTCGATCAACTTATCGGGCGCAAGGGCTTGAAGCTGAGTGAAACGCTGAAGTACGCCGTGCAGGTAGCCGACGCGCTGGCTGCGGCGCACGCCGCCGGCATCGTTCACCGCCACTTGAAGCCGGCAAACATTATGGTGACCGGGCGGGATGTCGTCAAAGTGCTGGACTTCGGGCTGGCGAAGCTTATGCAGGTGACGGCCGAGGAAGCACCGGTCGAAAAGACGATCGAGGGAACCATTGTCGGAACGCTTTACTACCAACTCAACAGAATGCCCAAAACGACCCGCGTTGCCCCCCCAAAGGCCCTGGCGATTCAAGCTTGACTCGATAAGGCAACCCCGCGTATGATTTTGCGCAAAGGTGAAGCTGAAATCGGAAATTCCGGTTTGTAGTGCTGCTTGCCGATTCTCATTCACTCTTATTCCGGTCCTGAACTTCACCCTGACGGGAGGCAGTATGAAACTGAGAGCGGTAGTCCTTTACCCGTGTCTGGTTCTTGTGGCAACAGCACTGACGCAATTCCACAGACCAATCACGAATGGCCATGTTTCCAGCAAAATTGAGAGCGCGGGAATGCGGCAGGCGGCCAACCTGCGCGTTATCGAGACCTACGGCAAACTTCCGCTCAGCTTTGAAGCCAATCAAGGACAGACCGGCTCCGAGGTGAGGTTCTTGTCACGCGGCAATGGCTACAGCCTTTTTCTGACCTCGAATGAGGCGGTGCTGAGCCTTCAGAGCCGCGATGGAACATCGCGGCCTGCCGTGGACCGTGAGGGAGCGACCACCACGCCTCACCTCGAAGATCAGTTCGGACCGCTTGCTTCCGCGCGCGGCTCGGGTTGGCTTTTTCGGGAGAGGCGGGGGGAGCCAGAAGGGCCAGCGGGGCGTGGGCGCGTGCCATATGGCCCAAATCCGAACCGCGACCGAAAGGGAGCGGTTCTCCGCATGAAGCTCGTCGGAGCGAATCCGGCTGCCCAAGTGACCGGCCTGGAGCAACTGCCCGGCAAGAGCAACTACTTCATTGGGAACGATCCGGCCAAGTGGCGCACGAACGTTCCCACCTACGCCAAAGTTCGTTATGGGAACGTCTACTCCGGCATTGACTTGGTCTATTACGGCAACCAGCGGCAGTTGGAATACGACTTCGTAGTTGCTCCCGGCGCGGACCCCCGGGACATCCGGCTGGCCATTCAGAGCCGCGACCGTGAGGGAGCGGTTGCGCTGCGAATCGACGGCGAGGGCGATTTAGTGCTGGAGTCCGAGGGAAGCGAACTCCGCCTTCATCAGCCCGTCATCTATCAGGAAATCAGCGGAGCACGGCAGCGTATTGGCGGCAACTTCGTGGTCCACGGCACGCCGGGACAGGTCCACGGCAAGCCGGGACAGGTCCAGGGCGGGCGCCAGGTTGGCTTTGAGGTGGCCCGATATGATGCGAGCAAACCTCTCATCATTGATCCGGTATTAACCTACTCCACCTACCTTGGTGGCAGCAACGGTGACGAGGGTTTAGGAATTGCCGTGGACTCCTCCGGCAACGCCTACGTGACGGGGTGGACCTCTTCCACCAATTACCCCACAACGAATGCTTTCCAGGCAGCGACTGGCGGTTTGCAGGATGCTTTCGTGACGAAGCTGAATGCCGCCGGCTCGGCGCTGGTCTACTCCACCTACCTCGGTGGCAGCGGCGGTGAGACCGGCTTCGGAATTGCCGTGGACTCCTCCGGCAACGCCTACGTGACGGGGCAGACCCAGTCCAGCAATTTCCCCACAGCGAATGCTTTCCAGGCAGCGAATGGCAACCCCGGCTTTTACCCCGCCGATGCTTTCGTGGCGAAGCTCAATGCCGCAGGCTCGGCGCTGGTATACTCCACCTACCTCGGTGGCAGCGGCAATGACTGGGGTGCGGGAATTGCGGTGGATGCCTCCGGCAACGCCTACGTGACGGGGACCACCTATTCCACCAATTTCCCCACAGCGAATGCTTTCCAGGCAGCGTTTGGCGGCTGCGGCAATTGCGGCGATGCCTTCGTGACGAAGCTCAACGCCGCGGGTTCGGCGCTGGTGTACTCCACTTACCTCGGTGGCGGCG
>Ga0315279_10008650_pt1 | contig 12289 bp, 8 predicted proteins | sample YL17G06_20_MG_FD_203694 | JGI IMG/M metagenome (GOLD analysis project Ga0315279, IMG submission 203694) | Sediment microbial communities from Yellowstone Lake, YNP, Wyoming, USA - YL17G06_20 | ecosystem: Environmental > Aquatic > Freshwater > Lake > Sediment | place: USA: Wyoming | collected... | reverse complement strand
TCTTCCTCCGCGCGCGCGAAACCGGTGTCTTCATCAACCTGGACATGGAGGAGTGGGACCTCCACGGCATCACGTACGACTTCTTCGAGCGGGTCGCCACGCATCGCGCCCTGCGGGATTGGCCCCACCTGGGGATCGTCGTGCAGGCGTACCTCAAGAGCGCGGCGAGCGACGTCGAGCGCCTCCTCGCGCTCGCGCGATCGCGGGGTACGCCGCTCACCGTGCGGCTCGTGAAGGGGGCGTACTGGGATCACGAGATCGTGCGGTCGCGCCAGCACGGGTATCCGTGCCCCGTGCTCACCGACAAGGCGGCCACCGACGCGAGCTTCGAGCGGCTGACCCTCATGCTGCTCGACCACGCGGACATGCTTCACCCGGCGTTCGGCAGCCACAACCTCCGATCGATCGCCCATGCGGTCGTCCAGGCGCGCGAACGTGGCATCCCGGAGGACGCGTACGAGATCCAGATGCTCTACGGCATGGCGGAGCCGGAGCGGGCCGCGCTGCGTTCGATGGGCCACCGCGTGCGGCTCTACACGCCGGCGGGTGACCTTCTGCCGGGGATGGCCTACCTCGTGCGACGGCTGCTGGAGAACACGTCGAACGCGGGGTTCCTGCGGCTGAGCTACCACGAGAGCGAGGACGTGCGCCACCTCCTCGCGCGGCCGGCGCCGCACACGCCGCCGCCCTCCGCGGAAGGGGTCGCCTTCGACGCGACGACGCGCGGGCAGGACGCGGCGACCGCGCAGGAGAGGCTCGCGAGGCCGTTCGAGAACTGCCCGCTCACCGACTTCACCGATGGGGTCGTCCGGACGCGGTTCGCCGAGGCGATGGCAGCCGTCGGCCGCCGGCTCCCGATCGTAGTGCCGGTCGCCGTGGCGGGAGAGGAGTACGCGCCGACCGACAGCACCGATCGGCGGACGCTCGAGCGTCACTGCCCGTGCGAGCTGGACCGCGTCGCCGCGCACGTGACCCTCGCGACCGCCTCCGACGCCGAGGGGGCCGTCGCCGCCGCGATGCGCGCCTGGCCTGCCTGGCGCGACCGGCCGCTCCTGGAGCGCGCCACGCTTCTCGAAGCGCTTGCCGACCGGCTCGAGACGGACCGGCACGAGCTTGCCGCCCTCGAGACGTGGGAGGTCGGCAAGCCGTGGCGCGAGGCGGACGCGGATGTCGCCGAGGCGATGGACTACTGCCGCTATTATGCGCGCCAGGCCCTCGTCGAACTGGCTCCGCGACGGCTGGGCGACGTCCCCGGCGAGCGGAACATCCTCTCGTACGAAGGGCGCGGCCCCGCCGTCGTCATCGCGCCGTGGAACTTCCCTCTCGCGATCCTCTGCGGCATGACGACCGCGGCCCTCGTCGCGGGCGACACGGCGATCATGAAGCCCGCGGAGCAATCGAACGGCCTGGCTCATGCGTTGTACAACCGCATGCGCCAGGTGGGCTTCCCGGCCGATGTCGTGCAGCTTGTCCCGGGCATCGGCGAGACCATCGGCGCCTTCCTCGTCGAGCATCCGCTCGTCGCGCAGATCGCGTTCACCGGCAGCAAGGCCGTGGGGCTCTCCATCCTCGCGAACGCGGCGAAGACGAAGCCGGGCCAGCCCCAGGTCAAGCGCGTCGTCTGCGAGATGGGCGGCAAGAACGCCATCATCGTCGATGACGACGCCGACCTCGACGAAGCGGTGGTCGGCGTCATGGCAAGCGCGTTCGGCTATGCGGGGCAGAAGTGCTCCGCATGCTCGCGCGCCATCGTCGTCGGCGCCGCGTATGAACCGTTCGCGGCTCGCCTCGTCGAAGCGTGCCGCAGCATGATCATCGGCCCGGCTCACCGGCCGGAGTGTCAGATGCCCGCCGTGGTGGACCGCGAGGCGTACGAGCGGCTGCGAGCCCTCGTCCTCAGTCCCGGAGAGGGGGCCGAGCCCCTCTACATCGGTCGTGACCCGGACGAGACGTTGCCGAACGGCCTCTACGTGCCGCCGGCCATCTTCCTCGTGAGCGACCGCCGACATCCCCTCATGCAGGTGGAGCACTTCGGGCCCGTGCTCGCCCTCATGAGGGCGTCGAGCTTCGATGAGGCGCTTGAAACGGCCGTCGCGGCGGAGTACGCTCTCACCGGCGGGCTCTACTCGCGCAGCCCGACGCACCTGGCGGAGGCGGCACGCCGCTTCTGCGTGGGAAACCTCTACCTCAACCGCGGCTGCACCGGCGCGGTCGTCGGCCGACAGCCGTTCGGCGGCTTCGGCATGAGCGGTGCCGGCACAAAGGCCGGCGGGCCGGGCTACCTGCTCAACTTCACCGAGCCGCGTTGCGTCACGGAGAACACGATGCGCCATGGGTTCGCGCCCGACGTATCGATCTGAGGCGCCGGATGCGCGCACGATGCGTGTTCGGGACGTGGCGGTCCGCCCGTGCGGACCGGAGGAAGCGTCGGGTACATTCAGGGGGTACGGTGTCTGGGCGCCACGCCCGGCGGGAGAGAGACCGAGGCGCACGCCGAACGGCTCGTGGCCTCATCGAGCAAGGGGGCATGCCATGAAGAAAGTCGCCATTGTCGGAGAGCGGAAGGCCGCGATCGTGGACGCGCCCGATCCGCAGCCCGTCGCGGACTGGGCGCTGGTCAAGGTCCACGTGGCGCCGATGTGCACGGAGTACAAGGCGTTCCTGGCAGGCGAGCGCAGCGAGTACCTCGGGCACGAGGCGACAGGGGAGGTGGTCGCCGTCGCGCAGCCCGGGAAGGTGGAGGTCGGCGACCGGGTCGTGGTGCAGCCGACGTATCCGTGCGGCCGGTGCGCGTTGTGCATCGCCGGCGACTACATCCATTGCGAGCATATGGTGGACGTTGCGGCGGTCACCGGCGGCCGGGAGGGCGGTGTGACGATGGCGCAGTACCTCCTGAAGCCATCGTGGCTGCTGAGCCGAATCCCCGACGGCGTCCCCTACGAGCGCGCGTCGCTCGCCAACTGCGGGCTCGGCCCCTCCTTCGGCGCCTTCCAGGCCATGCGGCTCAGCGCGTTCGACACCGTGCTGATCATCGGCGCGGGACCGGTCGGCATGGGCGCCGTCGTGAACGCCCTCTTCCGGAACGCGCGCGTCATCGTCGTCGAGTCGATCCCCTGGCGCGTCGAGCGCGTGGGGCTCATGGGCCGCGTCTACGGAGATGGCGCCGTGCACGTGCTCGACCCCAACGACCCGGGCATCCTCGACCGCATCAAGGACCTCACCGGCGGCAGGGGAGCCGACTGCGCCCTCGATTGCGCCGGCACCGTCCGCGCGGAGCGGCTCTGCATCGACGGGACGGGACGCAAGGGCAGGGTCGCCTTCGTCGGCGAGTGCGGCGACGAACTTACGCTCCGCGTCAGCCCGGACCTTCTGCGGAAGGGGCTCACCGTCGTCGGATCATGGCACTACAACCTCAACGAGTTCCCGCGCATCATGCAGGTGATCGAGCGGTCGCCCCTCATCGACCTCCTCGTCAGCCACGTGTTGCCGATGAGCGAGGTCCAGAAGGCGTTCGAGATCTCGGCATCGCACGAATCGGCGAAGATCATCCTGAAACCATGGGAGTAACCGCGGCGTCGGCGAGCATCCCTCGCGCGCCGCCGGAAGCGAGACGGGCCATTGCCGGCCCCGAGGTGGGAGTCATGACAATCAAAGAGATGTTCGCTGTCCGGAGAGTCGCCGAAGGGTCGGCTGCCCTTCAGCGCGGCGCAGAGGGCGTCATCGGCGGCGCGGGACGTACGATGACCGCCGTGGAGAAGGCGGCGAAGGTCGCACCGATCTCCGGCGAACCCCTGACGGTCCGCGCGTTCATCGAGTCCCTCATCCCGTGGATCGTCGCGGGGTCGTTGTTCCTCATCGCCGCCACGTTCGCCGCGCACTTCGGCGAGAACACGCAGGTGGAACGCATCCTCCGCAGGTTCGATCTACGGCGCGAGGGGAACCCCGCGAACTTCGGCGAAGGCATGTTGTTTCTCTTCCTCGCCTTCACGTACGCGCACATCGCGCTGTCAGGAGCCGGCAAGTCGGTGGTGCCCCGGGCGACCCGCGCGCTCTTCATCCTCTTCGCGCTCGGCAACATGTACCTCTCCTACGACGACATGTTCGTCGTCCACGAGCAGGTGGGCATGGCGATGGAGGCGAAGGAGGGGTTATTCGCGGGGTCGGCGCTTCAGGGCCACGGCTTCGCATGGTTGCTCATCTACGGGCCCGTCTTCCTCGTCAGCCTGGTTGCGATCGGATACCCGACGAGCCGGATCGTCGCGGCGATGGCGGATGCCGGCCGCCGGCGGCGCGCGCGGATGTTCCTCTACGGCGGGCTCGCAAGCGTGGTGCTCGTCCTGGCTTCCGAGATCGCGGCGGGGATCATATGGTTCTACTTCGGCATACCCCGCACGATCCTGGCGGCCTTCGAGGAGACGGCGGAATTCGGCGTCCTTGGCGGCCTGGCGGCCTGCAACGTGCTCATCGCAAGAGAGTTCGACCTATAGGTGGGGCCGGGCTGTACATGACCGGAGGACGGACGTCCCTCGTTCTCTTCGAGAACGCTGTCCGTCCTCCCTTTCCGTGAACGGAACTCCGCACGAAGCGCCCGCATCAGCGTCCCGCCGCGAGCCCCTTGATGTACGCCGCGTCCCGCCCGAGGACCTTCTTCCGCTCATCCGGGGAGAACTTCCCGAGGGACTCGTCCTCGATGCAGAGGTCGCGCGCGTAGCCGGCCTTTCGCAGGAAGCCGACGACCTTCGCGTGGTCCACGTCGCCGTCGGGGATCGGGCAGACGTACTTTCCGTACTCCCATCCCATCTCGCGCGTCGTGTTCCGCTTGTCCGCCGGGTAGTTGATGTTCTTGATGTGGGTGTGCTTCGCGAGCGGGGCGAACTCCTCGATCACCTTGTACGTCTTGTCGAGGGCGTGGCCGCGCCAGTAGAAGTTGCCCGTGTCGAGCGTCATGCCGAGGCGGCTCGAGCCGACCCCGTCGAAGACGCCGTGGAGGAAGGTCGGGTCATTGCCCTGGTAGCCGTGGTTCTCGATGCCCATGTCCACCGGCGCGTCCTTCGTCGCATCGACGAGGCGCCGGATGCCGCTGACGAACTTCTGCACGCGCACGTCGAACGGCAGCTCCTGCTGGCCCTTCATCGCGCTGTCGATCCGCACCGCCGGCACGCCGAGGGCGTGCGCTGCGCGGATCGCGCGCTCCATCCACGCAAGTTCGGCGTCCAGGTCATCGGCGTTCAGGTTGTTCGCGAGGAGGAAGGCGCTGATCGTCACGCCGTGCTCGGCGAGGTGCTTCTTGTACGCCGCGATCTGGGCCGCGGTCGTCACGGGGAGAAACACCTTCGGATCGACGAGCGACGGCAGCGCCGAGTCGCGGTCGAAGTTCGCCTCGATGGCCGAGAGGCCGAGCGCCTTCAGCCCCTCCAGGATGTTCGCATACTTCGCGTCCAGGACGGTTCCATCGCGGATGGATGCGTACATGGGGTGGCTCCTCGTGTGGGAATGGGTTCATTCTGTCTGCGCGCCGGCGCGCGCCGGCCCGGTGCAGATGCGTTCGCAGGATCGCTCACAAGATACGCAATCCCGCGGCGCGGGTCAGCAGGGAAGGGGTGACGGCCAGGGCGATTGCATGAAGCGGCGTGTAGGGCGATTCGCAGAAGGAGCCAGCACGACGAGCGGCAGGGATTTCTCGACGTCGCGAGCGCAGCCGATCGGCTCCTTCATCACCGTGTCGGTCGGCAGGCGGCAGATCGCCCCTGTGGCCCATCTTCCATGCAATCGCCCTGGGAGTGACCGCGAAGACGGTGCGCCGGATGTCCATCAGAACGCGCACTCGCACCCGACGAAGTCCGAGGGCTCGATCTGAATGGTGACGTGGTCGATCCCGAACCGCTCGCGCAGCATGGCGCGCGCGGCGGAGAGCACCTCGGCGACGTCGGCGGCATCGTCCACGATGAGGTGGACGGAGAGGGATTCGTAGTTGCTCGTCACCGTCCAGACGTGGAGATCGTGGACGGCGACCACGCCGGGCAGCGCGGCGAGCGCGGCCTCCACTTCTTCCGCCGCGAGGCGCTCCGGCGTGCCCTCCATGAGGACGTTCACCGAGTCGCGCGTCAGCCGGACCGCGCCGAGGAGGATGATGACGCTGATCGCGGCGCTCGCGAGCGGGTCGGCCCAGAACCATCCCTTCCACCACATGAGCAGGCCCGCGGTGACGGCGCCGACGGAGCCGAGCGCGTCGCCGATGATGTGCCAGAAGACCCCCTGGACGTTCAGGCTGTGCGTATCCTTGTCCACGTCGAGAACCCGCATCGCGACGACGTTCACCGCAAGACCGGCCGCGGCGACCAGCATCATCGGCATGCCCATCACCGGCGGCGGGTGAAGAAGACGGCGGTACGCCTCCCACGAGATGCCGACGACGATGAGGATCAGCGTCACCGCGTTCGCGAGCGCCGCAAGGATCTCCGCCCGGTAGTAGCCGTACGACTTCCGCGGGTTGCTCGGCCGCCGTGCCAGGGAAGCCGCGAACAGCGCCAGGCCGATCGCACCCGCGTCGGTCAGCATGTGCCCGGCGTCCGCGAGGAGCGCCAGGCTGTTCGTCAGCCAGCCCGCGACGGCCTCCACGACCATGTAGCCCGCGACAAGCACGAGGACCGCGACCAGCCGCGTCCTCATCCGCGCCTCGCCGGCCTGATTCCGTAGATGGTTGGCGTCTCCGTGCCCGTGCGAATGGTGGTGGTCCATGACCGCTTGGCTCCCGAGCGGCATCGTGGCTTCACGCACGTGCCGTCATACAGAAATATAGTGATAACAGAATGTTCTGTCAACCGGCTTCGCCGGGCGTTGGGCGAAGCGGCCACGCTCGCTTCGCGGGTGGCGTCCCTGGCAGGGGCGAGGCGGGACGTAAAGGCGAACCTCGTGTTCGCCCACGTCGCATCCCCGATGTGCCGACACATCCCGCTTGTTGGGGGCAGGCCAGCGAACGCGAAACGCGTTCGACGGTGCCTGCCCAGGTGGGCCATCGGGGATCGCCCCAACGTTCGCGATAGAGCACGATCAACGCCAAACCGTCTCACACGTAGTCCTCGGTGCGAAAGGGCTTGCTCACCAGGTGCGTGCCGTCGCTGAAGCCGTCCGTGCGGCCGGCGAGCTCGCGGACGAGCCGCTCCCGCCAGCGGGCGACGCGGGCCGCATGGGCCGGATCGCGCGCGAGATCGACGAGCTCCTGTGGGTCGGCCTGGAGGTCGAAGAGCTGCTGTTCGCCGGTGGGCGGGAACCAGACGTACTTCTCCCGTCCGTCGGTGAGGTAGTGCATCGCGTTCGTATCGGCGTAGCAGGCCGTGTGCTCGCCGTGGAGCCACTGCCGCCACTCGACCGGCTCGCCGGCTGTCGACGAGGACCGCAGGAGCGATAGGACGCTCCTGCCCTCGACCGTCTCCGGCACCTCCACGCCCGCCGCATCCAGCACGGTCGGCATGACGTCCGCCAGGCCGACGACCTCGTCGCGGACACGCCCCGTCGCGAGGTTCGTGCCGCGCGGGAAGCGGAGGAGGAACGGCACGCGAGCGGAGCCCTCGTACGCGTAGGTCTTCCGCCAGAGGTGATGGTCGCCGAGCATCTCGCCATGGTCGGACGTCATGAGCATGAACGTGTCGTCGGCGACGCGGAGCCGGCGCATCTCCTCCAGAAGCCGTCCGATCTGCGCGTCGACGTGGGTAATGGAGGCGTAGTAGCCGATCTGCGCGCGCCGCTGGAGCTGCTGCGGCAGGTAGCCCTCCCACGCGTTCGGATCGAGCGGCGGCGGGACGGCGTGCCGCAGGCTCCACGCGCCGAGCGGCGGCGCCGGAAGCTCGGCATCCTCGTACATGTCCCAGTAGACCTGCGGCGGATCGAGCGGCGCGTGTGGGCGGAGGAAGCTCACCCAGAGGAAGAAGGGCCGCGTCGGGTCGCGCCGGCGGAGGAGGTCGATCGCCACGTCGGCCGTCCAATGCGTCTCGTGGAGCGGCTCCGGCAGGTGAAAGGGTCGCGCCATCCACGAGTTCGAGTCGATCCCGTGCGCGCGCTCGGGCACGTCGGTGCGCGCGCGGAGCCACTCCTCGTAGTCGTCGACGTAGTCGCCGAACCGCTGCATCCCCTCGTGGAGGATGAGCTGCTCGAAGCCGTGATGCTTCCGTTGCGGAGTGAAGTGCATCTTCCCGCAGCCGAGCGTGCTGTAGCCGGCGTCGCGCAGCGAACGCATCATGGTGTGCGCGGGCGAGAACGGTACCTGATCGCGGTAGCCCGGCAGGCCGTGCGTGTACGGCGTCTGCCCGGTGATGAGCGTCCGCCGCGCGGCGATGCACGACGGGCACTCCGAGTACGCCCGGGGGAAGTACGCGCCGTGGTCGAGCCAGGCGTCGAGGTTCGGCGTGAGGACGGCCGGGTGCCCGGCGATGCCGAGGCAGTCGCCGCGTTGCTGATCGGTGAGGATGAACAGGATGTTCGGCCGGTCGGACATGGGCTGTACCTCGCGGACAGGATGAGGCATCATGGACCCGCAAGGTACGGCGACGGGAGAGGAAGCGGCAAGGCGGCGGGGTCGACGATCCCTACCGCCCTCCGGCGGCGAGGAAGAGCCAGTAGACGGCGGTGTTGAGGATGGTGAGCGGCACGCCGACCTTCGCGAACTCGAGGAACGTGAGCGTCTCGCCCGTCCGTGCCTCGGCGTTCTGGATGATGATGACGTTGCTCGCGGCGCCGAGGATGAAGAGGTTGCCCGCGATCGTGCTGCCGGCCGCGAGCGCCACCATCTCCCTCGTGGACGCGCCTTGGTGGAGCAGCATCGGCAGGTAGAGCGCCACGAGGGGGACGTTCGAGATGAACTGGCTGATGACCACGCTCACGAGCAGGATCATGGCGATGGAGAGGACGTTCACGTCCATCCGGTCGAGCACCATCTGGAAGATGCCGGACCGCCACACGCTCTCCATGAGGACGAACATGGCGGCGAAGAAGACGAGCGTCGGCCAGTCGATGCGGCGGACGATGCCGAGGCGCCGCGGGCTGAAGACGAGGATCGGCAGCGCGGAGGCGAGCGCGATCCAACTCAGCCGGAAGTCGACCCGCGGGTCGAGGAAGACAAGCGCCACCTTGGCCGCCACGAGCCCGGACAGCACGACGAGCGACGCTCGGCAGACCAGCGCGAGCCTCGGGTCGGCGACGGCTGCCTCCTCGTCGGCGGGCAAGCCTTCCGCGGGAGGCACCAGCTCGTGAAAGTGCTCGCGGAAGAAGAGCTTGAGGACCAGATACGCGAGGAGGAGATTGATGACGGTCGGCACGAGGAGGAACGCGAAGAAGGTGACGAAGGGGTTCCTCACGTTCCCGTCAACGGCGATGAGCAGGTTCTGCGGGTTGCCGATGGGGCTCGTGACGCTCCCGATCGTCACGGCGAAGGCCAGCGCGAGCAGCATGAGCTTCCCCGGCATGCCGTGCCGCCGCGCGACCAGCAGCACGAGCGGCGTGCCGACGATCGCCAGCGTGTCGTTCATCAGAAGCGTCGATGCGCCGCCCATGCCGAACAGGACCAGCAGCACGAGGCCGTCCACCGACCGCGCACGACGGAAGAGCGCGCGGGAGAGCCGGGCGAGGTAGCCGCTCTCCTCCAGTGCCTCGCCGATGACGAACATGCCGAAGAGGAATGCCATCACGTCGAGGTTGACCGCATCGATCGCGACCTTTGGCGGGATCTGGCCGAGGGCAAACACCGCGACCGCCCCGCCGAGCATGATCTGCCAGATCTGAAGCCGCACCGACCCGATCCGCCGCACCGCGATGAGGACGAAGACGACGGCCAGCACGACGAGGGGGGCGTACGTCATCGAGGGTGCAACCATGGGCGGAGAGGCCGGGGGAGAGCCGCCGTCAGCGCGCGGAACCTGAGGACGTACGCGCCAGGCGCATACGTCCCCTCCTCCGTGCGATCGGCGGGATGGCGGGGGATCACGTCGGGCGGGTCCTCACTGGCGCGGCCGGATGTCATCGAAGTCGAAGATGCCGTCGGCGGAGAAGTCCGGTCGGCAGACCTCCGCGGCGGCGAGGTCCTGCGCCCAGACGTCCTCGAAGCCGAGGCGGTCCACCCATTGCAGGACGGTGCGGTACTCCTGCGGCGTGATCCGCCGGCCCGCCTTCGGGTGACCGATGGCGCGGTGCGTCGGGTAGTACTGCGACATGACGCTGAGACGGACCGACGTGGAGAGCTCCTCGGCGATGAAGCAGAGCGACTCGTACATTCCGGCGAGGTCGTCCGGCAGGACGAGGAGGCGGATGATGAGCCCGCGCTGCACGACGCCTCGCTCGTCCTCGACGACGTCGCCCACCTGGCGGTACATCTCGCGGACCGCCGCGCGCGCGTGCTCGACGTAGTCCGCAGCGCCGCTCAGCTCGCGCGCCGGCTCCGGATAGCCATACTTGAGGTCCGGCAGGTAGATGTCGGCGACCCCGTCGAACAGGCGGAGCATCTCGATGCGGTCGTATCCGTTCGAGTTGTAGAGGATCGGGATGGAGAGCCCTCGCTCCGCGGCGATGGCGACGGCCTCCAGCACCTGCGGCCCGACGTGCGTCGGCGAGACGAGGTCGATGTTGTGCGCCCCTTCGGCCTGGAGGCGCAGCATCATCCCGGCGATCTCGCCCGACGTGGCCGGGTCGGCCATGTGGAGCTGGCTGATCTGGTAGTTCTGGCAGAAGATGCACCGCAAGTTGCAGCCGCCGAAGAAGATCGTCCCGGCGCCGCGGGTGCCGCTGAGGCCGGGCTCTTCGCCGAAGTGGAGAATGGTGCTCGAGACGGTGGCCCGGGCGCCGATGCGGCACCAGCCGACCTCGCCTGCCAGGCGATCGGCACCGCAGGTGCGCGGGCAGACACCGCATGGCGCGAGGAGCTTCTGCGCGGCCTTCGCGCGGGCGGCAAGCTCGCCCCGTTCGGCGAGCGCGCGATATGACGGGTACATTGTGATGTCGTCCTCGCATGCGTCGATGGCGCGCCGCAGGCTCCCTCTCGGATGAGCCCCCGCCTCCGGCGCAGAAGGCGGACGGATACGCGGGCAGCCCGATGCGCGTTCACATAACCGGGACTGCCTGTGCGGTGCCGGGGGGATATGTCTGACGCCGCTCCGTCAGCCCATCGTCGAGCATAGTGGGAGAATGTACGACACGCGGCAAGCGCCGCCCCGTATCAGGGTCGGAGGAGATCATGTTCGAGGAACACTCGGGCACAGGTCGAACGGCCTTCATCAACGAACTCGCGCACACGGCGGACGTCGCGCTGCAGATCGACGCCGAGACGCCGGCGGACCTGTTCGCGGGCGCGGCGGTCGGCATGGCGCAGCTCATGACGGGTGAGGAAGAGATCCCCGAGGACACGACCCGCGAGATCGAGCTGAGCGATTCGGACCTGGAGGGGCTCCTCGTCAATTGGCTGAACTCCATCATCGAGATGTACGACGACGACGGCTTCCTGCCCACGTCGGTGGAGGTGCGCCTCGAGCCGCCGGCACAGCTCAGCGCCACGCTGGTGGGGGCCACCAACATGCCGGCGCACATCCTCATCAAGGCGGCCACGTTCCACAACCTCGAGGTCGGCCGCGTGCCCGTCGGATGGAGCACTACCGTGGTGTTCGACGTGTAATGGTCGTGCAGGTCCGTTCGCGTTCCTACGCGGGTGTTCAGACGCCGTGCATGCTCTGCCGCGGACGCCTGATGGCCGCCAACCAATCGGTTCTGCAGTCCGAAGCGTCTGATAACCCAAGTTGCGGCCGACGAAGTTATACGATTTCGTGTTGAGGACGCTACATCATGGCCGGAGGGGCGAGGCATGCCTCGCCCCTGCAACTACTTGTGAAAACGTATCATACAACCCACAATAAGGGCGAACGTCGTGTTCGCTCATGTAGCGTTTTCAAGGCGAATGCGTATTATTGGAGTCCATGAGCTTCCTTATCAGAGGAAGGAAAGCATGACGACCCATCCTTTGACAGAGGGAAGCCCATGGACGAGATCAAGGTCATGACGATGTACTGCGTCTGCGACGATCTGCTGAAGGCCGAGCATCACCGGGAAGACTCCCAGCGACGGATGAGCGACGCCGAGGTGCTGACCACCGCCATTGTGGCAGCGCGGTACTTCTTCGGGCACCAGGAACGAGCCTGCATCATCATGCGGATGATGGGCTACATCCCCACCATGCTCAGTATCAGCCGGTTCAACCGCCGGCTGCACCGGCTCTGGCCGGTACTAGAGACGCTTGCCATGACTCGCTGGTCAG
>Ga0315279_10008649_pt1 | contig 12290 bp, 14 predicted proteins | sample YL17G06_20_MG_FD_203694 | JGI IMG/M metagenome (GOLD analysis project Ga0315279, IMG submission 203694) | Sediment microbial communities from Yellowstone Lake, YNP, Wyoming, USA - YL17G06_20 | ecosystem: Environmental > Aquatic > Freshwater > Lake > Sediment | place: USA: Wyoming | collected... | reverse complement strand
ACGGTCTGCACGGGATACGTCTCGACAAGCTCGGTTTCCAACGAGCTGCGCAGGTTTTGAAACAGTCGCGGCCAGGGCGCCAGCCCGGCCTTGCGGATAATCCGAAGCGCCTGGGTCCGAAGGTTCCCGCTTCCTTCCCGGTGTCGGGTGACTACATGCTCTTCGCCCGGCTCGGCCGCGTCAAAGGCTTCCATGAGAACCTTCCGCAGCCGGGGAAACAGCGGCACGGTCCGCGTTGCCTTGCCTTGCTTGGCCGTCTTGGGCGAATGTACGAGCAGCCGCCCCGCCTGCCAGTCGATATGACCCCATGCCAGCCCGAAGGTTTCCGAAGGCGTCCGCACGCCGCCGTACCGCGCCAGCGCGAAGATCGCCCGCCATTGGGCATCCGGGCAGGCTGCAAGCACCTTCTCCATGTCCTCGCCCGTGATGTACCGCCGCCGTTCGGAGTTGGCGACGTTCCCACAGGCCATGTCCGCAAAGGGATTCTCGGCCAGCAGCCGCTTCCGCACCGCCGCCTGAAAGAACTGCCGCGCCCGCTTGCACCGCCGGCGGATTGTCGCTTCCGCCATGCCCCTGGAAGCCAGGGCAATGCGAAAAGCGTCCGCATCGCCCGGCGATACCTCGTCAATCCGCTTGTCCCGTCCGAAGAATCCGACAAGGTCCTTCTCCACAAGCTCAAGGTTTATCCGCGTGCCGCCGGTCACGTCCGTCCTGCCTTGGATGTACCCGCGCAGCCATTCGCCCAACGTGGGGCATCCTGGCGCTTTCTCGACGGGTTCCTTGGGCGCGACAAGCCCGATAAGCTCCAGCCGGCGGCGAAGCCCATCAGGCAGGCCGTTCAGCCAGTCGATCACCGCCGGTTCCAGGGCGTTGCTAAATCGCTTCGCGGAGACAAGCTTCTCGATGAACATCTTGGCCATCGCCGCCTGCCGCGCCGTCGCCTTGCCAAGCCGAATCTTCGGCCGGTCCTGATGCTCGCCCGGCGATAGCTGAATCATCCGCCGCCCGCCGCCTTGTTCAACGATGCTCGCCATGTTGCTTTCCCTTCTTCGCCTTGGCCTTGGGCTTTGCCTTGGCCTTGTCCACCGGCCGCGCCACGATTTCAAGCCCCAGCAGCGCCGCAAGCTTCTCGGCCGCCTCGACAGACAGGCCCCGCTTGCCCGCATAGAACATGCACACTTGCGAAGGGCCAAGCCCCAGCGCCCGCGCTATCTCCACTTGGCTCCATGAGCTTGCCTTCGCCGCCATCCGCAGATCGTCAAGTATCGGTGTCATCATGGGAATCATAGCACCTATTCACTCAAAGTCAATAGCCTATTCGCCACTTTCACAAGTTTTTTTTGCTCCCGCTTGGGGGCTTGCGGACTTGGCGGATTCCACCCAGGCCGACAGGTCCGCCGGGTCGTATCTGACAGCCCGGCCGATTCTCACACACCGTATCGGCCCGCGCGGGTCCGTCAAGCTCCACAGGGTCTTTTCGCACAGCCCCAGCGCCGCCGCCGATTCTCTCGGCGTCAGCAGCAGCCGCAAGGGCCTGTCCATCGTCGGTGTCGTCATGTTCATCGTTTCCATTGCTCACTACTCCATCCAGCCGCCGTCATGCCGGGTTGTTTTCCTCATCCGGCCAGCAGCTCCTTTAGCCGTTTCAGATCCTTTTTTTCCTGCCGCTTCACTCCCGCCAGGGCCTTCAGGTCCATCCGGGCCTTAACCGCGTCCTCTACCCTTTGCCGAAGGATCGCCAGCGGCAGCGCGTCCAGTTCAACCGTCGCGTCGCCATGCTCAGCGACAAACCCGGCGTGCCGGGTATCTGTTGTCTTGGCGAAGTCCGGCGGCAGGTTGTACAGGTCGATGTCCGCGTGCAGGATCGCCACCTTCTCGAAGTGCGGGCGACTGCCCAGTTGGGCCAGCCGTTCCTGTAGGGATCGCAGCATGTCCTCGCCGCTCGGATCGTGATCGCCGAAGTAGATGATGGACACCGCCGGCCTGCCGTCAGTCCCGTCGGCAGCGCCCCACCGCGCCGCCGCGCCATGGATCGAGGACCAGCCGTCATACCCCTTGCCGACGTTCAGCGTAACGCCGTAGGGCCTCAGCACGTCCTCGAAGATACCGCTCAGCGCGTCCTTTTCTAACCAAGCCTCCAAAAGCGCCGGTTGGGTGTTCCACACATCCCGACGATAGGCCCGCCGGATGGTTTCGCCGAAGTCGGCCAGGTCATCCCACATGGACACGCGCCGCGGCCGTCTTGTCCGGTCCTCGATATGCTCCCACGGCACGGCGCCTTCGAGCCGCGCCGCCACCATGGCCCGGCAGACGCGGCCATAGGCGCTCTTCGAGTTCTCCACGGCTTGCCGAACCACGAGTTGGTAGTACAACTGGCGCACCGTCATTGGGTGCTCTTGGGCCAGGATCGCGCCCGCCAGTTCAATCAGGTCGATGGTTTTCTGATGCTTGGCCATAATTCCTACACCTTGCCTTTTTCTCCGGCCGCAGCCGGGAACAAGCCGGCCTGCCGCTGCCTGGGCGGCGGGTTCAGCCGCTTTCGCTGTCCGCTCAGGAAGTCGCCGGCGCCCGCCTCGACGGCAGCCTTGGCCTCTGCCGCCCGCCGCGCCGCCGAACGCGGCATCGTCCGGTCGAGATAATCGGCCAGGGATTCGGATTCGCCGGCCGGTATTGCCGCTTGCCGCGGCGTTCCCGATACGTCGGGGCCTTGTTCTTGCGTCGTCATGCGTTCACCGCCTGACCCGCCGGCTGGGGAAAGTAGAAGTCCGCGGTCGCCCGCTTGAAGCTCAGGGACAACTCGCCCCATTGCGTCGTCAACCCGTTTCTCCACTTGCCGACCTTCGCGTCGATCTGAACGTTGCCGCTTATCTCGTCCACGTTGGCGTCGGGGCGGCGATGCAGCAGGATCACGCCGTCGGCGTCCTGTTCGATGCTTGAGCTTTCCTTGAGGTCGTGAAGCTCCGGCGGCCGTTTCTCGGACTGTGCGGTCCGCGACAATTGCGATAACAGCAGGAGGGGAATCTTCAACTCCTGGGCCATCAATTTCGCCGCCCGCGTTATCGCGTTGATCTTCTCGCGGATGTTGTCGCCCTCATGGGCGGGACAAATCTGAAGGTAGTCAATTACGCAGAGGTCAACCGGGCGGTCGAGCCTGTGTGCCATCCGCCGAAGCTCACCACCCATTTGAGGCACGGTCATCGGCCTGTCTGTCAACTCGACATTGCGGCCCCATCGGGCAAACTCAACCTGTGCCCGTTCCAGCCGATCACGGTCACACCCGCCGATGCGGCCCTGGGCGATCAATAGGCCATCGACGCCGCTGTACATTGCCAACAATCGCGCGCCGAGGTCATCAGCCGACATCTCAACGCTGAAGAACTTGACCACGCCCCCGGCGGTTGCCACGTTCGCCGACATTCGCAGGGCAATGGCCGTCTTGCCGATGGACGTCGACGCGGCGATCACCACGAGCTGCCCCGGGCGCAGCCCGCCGCCGCTGGCCAAGTCCAGGTCACGCCAGCCAAGAGACAGCCCGGCGGGCTCCTGGCCGGCCCCGACACGCCTAGCCCTGTCCATCACGTGCTGGGCGGCCTCCGCGGGGGTCAGAGTACGCCCACGGGCCCGGCTGGGCGCCAAGGCGTACAAACGTTGCTCAGCGTCGTGCAAGACTTCGGCGGCGTCGGCCCCGGCGTCATGGCCGGCCTCAATCATCTCCGCGCCCGTCACGATGATCTGCCGAAGGTTGGCTTTGTCCTTGACGGTCTTCGCGTAATGCCCGACGCTGGCCGAACTGGGCACGCCCTGGACACACTCCGCGAGATACTCGATGCCACCGATGGATTCAAGCCGGCCGGTATCGGCGAAGTGAGTCCGCGCCGTCACGAGGTCGCATGACTGGCCCGTGTTGGACATTTCCAGCAGCCCGGCGAAAATGGTCTGGTGTGCGGGGCGGTAGAAGTCGGCGCCCTCGAGGATCTCCGCGACGGTCGCCACGCAGGCCGGGTCAATCATCATCGCGCCCAAGACTGAAGCCTCTGCCCAAATGTCATGCGGGGGTATTCGTTCGTTCATGCCGTTGCGCTCCGCAATTTGTTAAGGGTGTTCCCAGAGTAGCCGTCCACCGGCGGGGATTGCTCCGGGCCGGCCGTCTCCCAGTGCTTCAGCAGAGCCTCGGGTGTTACGACGATTCGCCCGTCCCACTTGGCGGCCAGGGCGGCGCGGCGGGTTTTAATCTCATCAAGCCCAACCCCCGTGGCCTCGCACTTGGCCTTGAAGTCCCGCGCGAGCTTCCCCATCCGGGACTTGTCCGATTTGGTGACTGGATTGAGCCCAAACACCTCGCGGGTGGTGTCCCACCAGGGATCGGGGTTTCGCGGCTTCGGTTTGCCTGTCTTGGAAGAAGCTTTTTCTTCAGCAGTGGGCGGCGCAGCCGCGCTCTTCTTATGGGTCTGGTTCAATGGGTCTGTGTTCGGGTCAAGGTTCTTGACCACCGCGCGCAAAGGTTCTTGACCACTTCCGGCGTTTTGACTGGTCAAGGTTCTTGACCGCTTCGGCGTTTCAACTGGTAAAGGTTCTTGACCACTTGCCGGGGGTGTGCGGTAGTGATTCGTCCGCCCTCTGCCCCGCCTCTCCACCAGCAAGTCGCCCGCCGCCGCCAGTCGGTCAAGGGCGTCAAGAACCGTGGGCCTGCTTACGCCCAGGTCGGCAGCCAGGGTTCGCCCGCCAGGCCATGCCTTGCCGTTGTTGCCGAGACGGTCGCGGATGCAGGCCCAGACCAGCTTGTCGATGGGATGCAGGTCGGTCCTCGCCGCCAGGGGCTTCGGGACCATGAGGAAAGGCTCGGTCTTCGCCTTCTTCTCTGGCCTATCGTTCATGGCCGGTGTCCTCCATGATCGGGGCGAGTTCCCGCAGGCGGCGGTCCAATCGCCGGACACGGCGGGCTATCCGCCGGCCGAATTCGCGCAGGCCATCGTCGGGCATGTCTGCCCATGTGGCGACGCCGTGGCGAAGCAGAATCGCCCGGGCCAGACGCTCTCGGCGAAGTAGTTCCGCGTCAGCCAGCAGCGGGGCGGGGGCGGTGGCGGCGGTAGTCGTCATTGTTGAACGCCCTCCCGTTCATCGCCGGCAGGATGCTCTTTCAGGATGCATTGGCGGCTCTTGGCTAAAAGCCGCAGAGCTTCCCCGACGGCCTCAACGTCGAAACGTAGCCGGCCGTTCGCGTCGAGCGACGGTATCTCGCCGGTTTCCGCCAATCGCCGCAGATAGGTCCGCGGCAGTTCCAGGCGGGCTGCCAGCGCGTCCAAAGGTAGTAGTTCGGTGCTCATGCCTGGTTTCTACCAACGGTAATTGGTGGCCCCAAGCGAAAGGCACGCATGAGCGCACTTTGGGCGCACTTTGAGCGCACTTTGAACGCGCGGGCAATCTAGGGGTGCAACCGGTCAATAGCGGCATGGTCAGATACGGTCGCGGCGGGGCCAATACCGCGCCACTTCGACGGGATCAAGCAGCAGGGGACAATTGGTGCCACGTTTTTCTGCCGGCCGGCAGTCCCGCAACTTTCCCTCCTTGACGGCGCGGCGCAGGATGCCAGACGATACTTTGAAGCTTTTAGTAATCACAGTCGCCTGGACGGGCTTAACGGGCGCCGGGGCCTGGACGTCAATGCACCATTGGCGCAGGTTCTTCTCGTCCACTTCCGGGTTGCCCGTGTAATCCGGCACACGCGGCAAAGATGGGTTCTTCTCGCGCATCCCCAAGGCGCGGTTGAATCCCCGCGATAAGACTCTGCGCTTACGGTCATCGTCCGACTCACTCCAGTTGTTAAGCGTGTCCAGCAGCGGGTCATCCTCGCGCAACAGCGCGTCCAGCAGCGAGTCCACGGCCGCCTCTTCCTTGTCGTCGGGCGTCACATCGACCGTTGTAACAGGCGAATCCATGTTGACGGGAGCCCAGCCCTCGACGGTCTGGTTGGTATCGGGATTGGTGTATTTCCCCCATTTCCATTCTCTCCCCGTCAGTCTCAACAGGTCCGGCCCCGCGTTCGGGTTTTGCAGCAACCCGCACCTGTTCCTGAGTATGAGTTCGACCCGCAGGGCGTCATCCGACTTGGGCTTATCCTGGGGCTTGCCGCTCGATGCGTTCGGGGTGTGCTTCGCCTTCTTCTGCTTTGACATCGTTCACCATCCTTGGCCGGGCCGGTCTGGCCGATCTGCGCCGGATGGTGGAAGCGAAGATCGGCCAGCCGCTCGCCCGCTGGCCGGCGGGCTACCCGTTTGATTGCTGGCGATTGTACCACCCACGCCGGCGAGGTTCAAGCTGGTACCCGAACATTAGGCAACCTTTACCGCAGGTAGGGTAATCGCCGTAGCTCAATCTTTCGCCGAAACTTGCGGCTTTGCACCTTGACGAATAGCCGAAGCGCGGTAGGATGGTCGAGGTAAGGCACCGCTCTACGTTCCCGCCTTCGGAGGAGTCTGTACCCGCTCAACGTGCTCATGGTGGATGGTCTGTCGGCACTTATTGAAAGGGCAGAGCGATGAAGGCTAGCAAGGCGATTGTGGCGGTGGCGTTGTTTCTTGCGGGATGGCTGGCGGGCACGGCGAAGGCGGACTTCGTTCTCGATGGTACCCGACATCTTGACGTGACTACATCGCACAATACAGGAATCCTGGATGACAACAGCACGGCCGCTGTCCTGGCGGGCGGACACATCGGCAAGGCTTACGTCAATGATAACGCGCTGTTGACCGTCGATCGACCAGACGGCAGCATATACAGTTGGGCCGTCGATCAGGGGTGGCTCTACAACAACGGACGCATCCAGGTCTTCAGCGCATACGGCGTGAAGGAACTGGGGGCTCGGGACACCAGTAGCGTGCACATCTCCGGCGGGAGCGTTTCCTCTTTGTACCCCTTAGGCGCAAGCACCGTGGACATATCCAGCGGAAGCGTCGAAAACCTGCCAGCCGGCGACGCCAGCACCGTACACATCTCCGGCGGGAGCGTTCACGGTCTCGGGGCCAACGACACCACCACCATGGATATCTCCGGTGGGAGCGTTAGCGAACTCTCCGCTTACAACGCCAGCACCGTGGACATCTCCGGCGGGAGCGTTAACACCGTTTACGCCGATGGCGCAAGCGCCATCACTTTCTACGGCTACGATTTCCACGCAACGGGCGGCGGTTTGAGCCTGGTTCTGTATGATGTGATTGACGGCGTGCCGCAATACAAGGTCTTGGGAAGAGGAGTCCTGACAGGCAAGTGGCGTGATGGGACGAGCTGGTTCACAAACATCTTCCGAAACGACTCCACCACGCCTATCCTTGCAATTCCCGAACCCGCCACGATCTCGCTGCTGGCCCTGGGCGGGCTGGCGGTGCTTCGGCGACGGCGGCGCATGGCGTAGTCTGGGCGTCGCGGTCGTTCCTTGCTTCAGGCCCACGAAAACGGGCGCAGAATCGCAAAGCTCGTTCAAGGCTACTCCGGGCCGTCCGAACGCAGATCGTCGGCCAGGTGGCCTCTACGGGCCAATTTACGCCAGTCTGGCGGGATTGTGGCGCTCTTGCCCGTCGCGGCGGCAACGTCAGGTTATGCTTTCGGCGTAGGTTCCGCCGCCACGACCGCGCCCGGGTGGACGTCGTCATCCGTGGCATGGGCCAGCCGTTCAAGCTCGTCGGGTGCTTCTTGCAGGGACTCCTGGCCCGCCGGAACGCCGAACAACACCACCTGGATCGGGATCGCCCCGCCGCCGGGGCCGCTGATCTCGTGCGAGTCCCGCCAGTGAACCGGGTCAAGGTTCTTCAGGGCGAATATGGCGGCCGTGGTATAGCGCGGATCGGTGGCAACCTTCTCGGCCGCCGCGTACAGCGCCCGGGCGATGACTTCCGCGCGGGCGGCCCGGCCGGCGGCCCTGGCTTGCCCCACCGCCGCGTCGAAGGGCGGGTCCGCCTTGCGCCACCGCTGCAACGTGTCGTGACTCATCCCCGCCGCCAAGGCTGCCGCCTCCATCGTCTCGCCTTCGCGGAGATGGAGAAGCACCGTCTCGGCGGCGGCGCGGCGGGCGTCTTCCGCCTGTACCGGTCCGGGCAACTTTTTGGGTTCACGCTCAGTACGCTTGTCGTCGCTCATGGTCATACCTTTCCGGCTCCGGCCCCTCCATGATACCGCGCACGCGCGTTGCCTGCCAGGCCCCGCCCCGCCTTGCGCCAGCACGGGCAAACGCGCGCCAAATCGACGATCACCCGCCCGGTCGGCCCGCACCACCCCCGGGCGCTATCGTGGCTCTGGCGCGCCCAGAATGCCCTTGGCGCTGCGTTGGCGGTCCTCTGGCGGTTCACAGGCCCCGTCGCCGTGGTTGGCCTGCCCGCGTTCATTCCCTGCCCCCTGCCGTGCCCGTCGCCAGCCTGGCCGCGACAAGCCCCGCCAGCACCCGGACAGGGCACCACGTTTCCAGCTCGCGTTGTGGGCAGTCATCGGGGGCGGATGCACCGCCGGGGGTCAAATCGCCGCCGGATGCACCAGATTCTGCACCGCTTCCGGCCGAACCGTGCGAATTTCCCGGCAAATCCGGGGTTTGTTCGAGTCCCCTTGGGGTCATCGGCATGGCCCGCTGGCAAGCAATTCTGTCAGCGGGCCATGTTCGTTTATGCACGTTCTCACCCCGGCCGCGCCCGGCCGCGGCGCGTTTTGACCACGAATGTGCCCTACTGGCACGCCACAAACCACCCCGCACCCCCACATATAGGCGCAACGGCCGTGCATAACGCATCTTACAGGTGGCCCTGAACACGCGGCGGCACCCCCAAACACCACCAAAACACCACCTGCACCCCTCCAAAACCACTCTTCGCACCACGTTTTCACCTCGAAAACCACTCATCGCACCACGTTTTCACCTCCAACCGTAGGTAGTCGGTAGTCCCGATGTACATCGGGGGGGGGGATCGTCCTCGTCCTCGTTCTCGTCCTCGGCTTTTCCCTGGTTCCCGGTTCCCGGGCCTGTCCCGGCGCGCCTTGGGGCCCGGGTTCCAGGTTCCGCCGTTCTCTTTTCCCGGGTTCCCGGTTCCAGGTTCCAGGTTCCGCCGTTTTCTACTGCCGTGTTCCGTGTTCCCGGCCTGCCCGCCGCAGACGAGCAAGAACCGGCCTCTCCACAAACTTGTAGCTAAGCGCGCTTACCACTATCGCCAGGACCAATGACGCGGCCGCGAACAGCGCCGCGTTGTCGCCCACGCCAAGCTTTGCCCGCCGCATAACTTCGCTTACCACGCCCATGCAGGGCCGATGGAAGATGTAGAACCCGTACGAGATCATCCCCAACATGCGAAGCGGCAAGGTTTCCATCGCCGCCCCCGCCAGTCGGCCCAGCGGGGCGGAGACCATCATCACCGCCATCAGCAGGGGCACGTAAGGCAGGTTGTATCGCCCAAACGGAACTCGCAGCGCCTGTGAGAGCCCGTCGACCGACAGCACCGCTGCGATGGCAGCCAGGGAGCCCCAAAACGCTACGTCCGCCACCAGTGCCTGCGTGCCAGGGCGCGTCGGCCGGGCGTCGGAGGCTTCAAGGCCGGCGTAAACTCCCGCGGCGATCATTCCTATAAAGAAGTGCGGCAGGTGGGCCAGTAGCGTGTGGGACAGCACCAGTCCGTCCGGCGCCACTACGGACGGGTCGAAGGGCCAGTTGCCCCCGGCTGAGCTTGCCCACGCGCCGACAGAGTAGCTGCCCACATATGCCGCCACCGCCCCCAGTCCCAGCACACCCGTCGCCACCAGCCTGGCCCGCATCAACGGCCTGACAAACAGAATGAGCACCGGAAAGAGCACGTAGAACTGCACCTGCACCGCCAGGGTCCAGAACGGCGGGCTAATGCTGTAGAGCGACCATTCGGTCATGTTGTGCAGGAATGTGGCATGCAGCAGGACCCCAGCCAAGCCGCGATCGCTGCGCCAAAAGTCCCCGACCAGAACCAAAGCGGCCAGGCAAAGGTAGTAGGCGGGCACAATCCGCAGTATCCGGCGCTTGGCATAGCCGAGAACCCAGCGAAGCCCGGATTGCGTCCGGTCGAGCCCGCCGGCGGGGTCGGCCTGTGCCTTCGCCCGGCGCCAGAAGGGCAGCGAGAGCAGAAACGCGCTGAGCATAAGCAGCAGGCAGACACCCGTGTTTCCGTTGGACATCAGCAGCTTCAGGTCTATCGGCCCCAGTTGGCCGGTCAGGCCCGTAGCCTGCTGAAGATGCACGCAGAACACAGCCAGGCACGCAAGGGCGCGCAGGCCGTCGAGCGATCGAATTCGTGTGGTTGTCGGAGTTGTCATTGCCTTGACCATTGCCCGCACCCCGCGGGCGCCTGCAGCCTGGCAGGCCCAGCCGGCAGGTCATGCTAGCCGCTGGATTCGCCCTTGTCATGCCAAATCAGCGCTACGACACGACCTGGGACCAGACGATGCCGGGCACTATACAATTCCAGGTGTCCGGCGGCGTGGTCAACGTCTGCTCCGGGCCGCCTGCCTGCCGGTAGGCAGGTCCAGCGGATAGATCGTCGATTTGGCGCGGGTTTCACCGTCGCCCAGGGTCCCGGCGCGCCGGGGGCGGGGCTTGTGGCGCGTTAGACCGCCGAGTTTGTCCGGGGTCGAGATGGCTATACGAGCCGCCCTGCCCGCCGGCAAACGCCAATAAGTCGCGAATGCGGGGTTTCAGTTGCCCCAAGCCGCTGTTACAATCGCCGCACATGTGTGTTGGGACGCACGGGCGTCGCTTGCGTCGCTGCCGCGTCGGCAGCGACGGCCGGGCCGTCAGGCCCGCCACAACGAACAGACTTGGAGACAGAGAATGAGTCAGTATGTTTTCCCGGCTGAGGAACTAGCCCAGCGGCGCAACAGGCTTTTCGACATCATCGGCGACCAGGCCGTCGCGGTGCTTCAGGGGGCGGACTACGCCCAGGCCATGGCCCGGTTCAGGCAGTACAACGAGTTCTACTACTTCACCGGCATCGAGGTTGCTCACGCCTACGTCGTGATGAACGGCAGGACCCGCAAGACCACGCTGTACCTGCCTCGCGAGTCGCAGATTTCCAAGGAGCACGATGGCGTCGTGCCGAGCGTCGACAACGTCGAGTACGCGATTAAACTCACCGGCGTCGACGAGGTGCGGGGCGTCGAGTCGCTCGGCCAGGCCCTTCAGAACCCCGGCGTCGTATACACGATGTTCCGGCAGAGCCAGGGATTCAACGTGACGTACGGGACGTTGTCGTCGTGGTACGCGGCCGTGACGGCCGACCCGTGGGACGGGCGGCTCATCAGGCAGGCCCAGTTCATCGACAAGCTCCGCAGCCGATATGCCGGCCTGGAGTTCCGCGACCTTACGCCGATCATCGACGGCCTGCGCCTAGTCAAGTCGCCGCGGGAGGTCGCCCTGTGCCGCCGGGCCGGGGAGCTCACCGCCATCGGGGTCTGCGAGGCCCTGCGCTCGACGAGGCCCGGCGTCTTCGAGTACCAGCTCGACGCCGTCATGCGGTACCACTACGTCGCCGGCGGCGCGAGTGGGCAGGGCTACCCCGCCATCGTCGCCGGTGGGCCGAACGCATGGCACGGGCACTACCAGATAAACAACTGCCCGCTCAAGGACGGCGACATGGTCCTCGTCGACTGCGCGCCGGACTATCACTACTACACCAGCGACATAGGCAGGATGTGGCCGGTAAACGGCAAGTACTCCCCCGCCCAGCGCGAGCTTTACGGATACGTCGTCGAGTACCACAAGGCCCTGCTGGCCGGCATACGGCCGGGACGCCTCTACGCCGACATCCAGGCCGAGGCCACAGAGATCATGCGGGCCAAGATCGGCGGCTGGAAGTTCTCCAAGCCGATCTACAAGACAGCCGCCGAGGAAATGTGCGAGTTCCCCTGGCACCTGTCCCACTCGGTGGGCATGTGCGTGCACGACGGCAGCCCGAGAATGAAGCCGCTCGAGCCGGGAATGGTCTTCTCCGTCGACCCGCAGATGAAGGTGCCGGACGAGCGCCTCTACATCCGCTGCGAGGACACTATCGTGGTGACCGAAACCGGCATCGAGAACTTCACCGCCGCCGCCCCGCTGGAACTCGACGACACGGAAAAGATGATGACCGAGCCGGGGCTGCTCCAGGCGTTCGCCCCGATTCAGGAGTAGACGCCCGAGAGATCAAAAGAAGGTCTAAGACCTGGGACCTTCTTTTCATGCTTGCCGGCGAGCCAAAGGCTCATGACCGCCCGCGGCAAACCTCGCGGCCCCTTGCACGCGGGGGCGGCAACGGGGA
>Ga0315279_10008648_pt1 | contig 12290 bp, 9 predicted proteins | sample YL17G06_20_MG_FD_203694 | JGI IMG/M metagenome (GOLD analysis project Ga0315279, IMG submission 203694) | Sediment microbial communities from Yellowstone Lake, YNP, Wyoming, USA - YL17G06_20 | ecosystem: Environmental > Aquatic > Freshwater > Lake > Sediment | place: USA: Wyoming | collected... | reverse complement strand
AAAGGCTTACCCTGCACCCTCGCCGAGACCGTGATCCGCTCCGAGCCGGTGAACTGCGCCGCGGTGATGGTGAAGGCACAGCCGTCGCTGGTCTGGGACTGAAGGCGCCAGCCTTCGGGGACGGTGACCTCGATCTGCGCGTCTGCCGCCGGCGCTCCGCTGCGCAGGCAGTCCACCGTCATGGTGCGAGCAACACCCGGCTGGAGAACCGGGTCCCCGTGGTAGTGCAGCACGAACTCCAGCTCGCGGTCTCTTGCCACCGCCGCGCGGAGGTCGCGCCGTATGGCGGCGACCGCCTGCTCGCTGCGATGCAGCAGGGAATCGAGGCCATCCGGCAGCTCGGCGCGGTCGCCCAAGGACACCTCGTCCTGAGCGAAGCGCTCCGCCACTGCGGCGGTGCGCGCGGTCAGCTCCTCGATGGTCTTGGGAGAGTTGAAGGGGAGGGTGAACTTGTGGAGCACGATCGCCGTGCCCACGGGATCGCTCCACTCCGCGGGGATGCCCGCTCTCCCGCCGAGGATGCCGAGGAGCGCGCCCAGGGTCGCGCCGGTGCAGTCGGTGTCATAGCCGCAGTTCACCGCCCGGCAGAGCCGGTCTCCGAAATCCCGCCCATACAGCCAGCCCAGCACGATGAAGCCGTGGTTGGGGACGGCGTTGCAGGGCTGGCTGTGGCCGTACGTGCACACGATGCACTCTCTCGCCTCGTGCCAGGGCACTCCGTTCTGCGTCAGCCAGACCGCCTCGCGGATCACCCGCGCGATGCTGGACGACGGCGGGATCATGTTGAGCCCAATGCGGATGAGGGTAAGGGGATCGTCCAGCACGAAGGCGGCGCTTTCCACCGCCGCCCAGAACATCTCCCCCCACATCCCTTCGCCGCCCGCGTGGTCCATCGCGGAGTCCATCCACGCCAGCGCCGCCGCTCGCTGTGGATCGGCCGGGGCCACACAGGCCCAGATCTCGCTGCGGATGGGAGAGCCCATCTCGTCTACGTAGTAGTTCTCGAACCAGCCGCTGACGGGAGGCACGAGGCCGCGTTCGAGGTTGCGGGCGCAGAAGCCGTACTCGTTCCAGGGGTAGACGGACAGATACCGCTGCCAATACTCGGCGAAGTCCGGCAGGCCCACCTGCGGCCCCCGTTCCTCCAGCATCTTCAGCCACACCAACTGCAGGTCGAGGTCGTCGTTGGGCGACGGCTCGGTGGGAACGGGCCGGTAGTAGGTGAGGTCGTTGACGTACTTCTGCCCCTCAAAGGGCGCGCCCAGCGTCCCGCCGATGTTCTTGCCGAGCCAGCAGGCGTGGACTCTGTCGAGGTACTGCTGCCGGTTGAGCACAATGCCCGCCATGGGATGACCCTCGCATGATGTGATTCGCAGCGGCTGTCGGCTCGCCATATCTGCTCAGGGGCGGGAGACGATCACCATCTGAAGAACACGCCCAGGCACTCCTCGGGATGGTGGTAGACGAACTCGTAGGCCGCCTCCGCCTGCTCCGGCTTGAATTCGTGGGTGATCATCGGCTTCACCTTGAGTGCGCCCGAAGAGATCATGTGCAGGACCTGGGCGGCTTGCTCCGGCGTCTCGCCGCAGCTCGATGAGAGGGTGAGGTTCGCGCCAAAGAGCGTGCTCGGAAAATGGATAGGAACGGGTTCTATATACATGCCCTGCCCGTGCACCCACCCATCCGCGCCCACCATGCGAAGGGCGAGCAATAGAAGCTGTGGGTTGCCGGTCACCTCGACCACCAGGTCGGGCCCCCGTCCATCGGTCAGCTCCCGCACTGCCTGCACCTGGTCAACTTCGGCGGCATTGACCATCTCCTGGATCCCTACGGCCTTTGCGATCTTGAGCCGGTTGGCGCTCACCTCAGTGGCGATGACCCTGCACCCATGGGCTTTGGCTAGCTGGGCCCAGAAGTTGCCGATGATCCCCTGACCGATGACCGCGACCGTCTGGCCTGGCTTGGGGTTCGCCTTCTCAAACCCGTGGAGGGCGACCGCGCCCAGCACCGCGAACGCCGCCTCTTCATCGGAGACGTTCTCCGGGACCTTGACGGCGCGGCGGGCGCCCAGGGGGTGGCTGTGCTTGCTGACCACCACCCTTTCCAGATGGCCTCCCCAGGCGCAGCAGTAGGGGTCCTCGAACCCCGAGAAGAGGTTGGAGGAGACGGCGCGGTCTCCCTCTCTGAGGTGCGTCACACTCTTCCCCACCCGTTCCACCGGGCCTACCGGCATGTAGCCGGGCAGCATGGGGTACCACTGGTTGCGGCCGTGAAACTCCGCGTTGTACAGGTCCAGTTCCGTGCCGCGGGAGATCCCCGAGACCGCGGTCTTGATCACCACTCCATCATCGTCCATCTCGGGGAATCCGACGCCCTCGTGCAGGGCGGCCTTCAGCGGCCTGGCGAAAACAACGGCTCTTCCTCTCATCCTTTCGCTCATCGCCTACGCCTCCAAGAGTGGGTGCAAGTTCTCCAGACTCCGCCGGGTCCCGTCCGCGGCATCCTCTGCCCGCTCGTATTCTATCGCCCCGTACCCGCGGTAGAACGCGCGCAACCCGGCAAGAATGGGTGGCCAGTCAATCTTCCCCTCCCCAAAGGCGCAGTACTCTGGTCTGCCGTCGAGACTCCATCTCACATCCTTGAGATGGCAATAGGTGACACGTTCGCCAACAGCCGTGAGGCCCCGGAGCGGGTCCGCACCACCGTAGGCGAAGTTGGCGGGGTCGTAGGTGAGACCCACGGTATCCAGATCGCCAACCAGGTCGAGCAGCTTGGCGCAAGATTCTCCCGTCGCCGTTACCCCCCCGTGGTTCTCGACCCCAAGCACCACGCCTCTCGTCTGCGCATACTCCCCCACCTCGCGGATGCCTCCGGCGGCCCGCTGGAACACGGCGTCGTCAAGCTCCTCGGCCCATCCCGCGAAGATGCGCACCACTTCCGCCCCAGCGGCCTGGGCGAGGTCAACCACATGTTTCACCGCTTCCACGTGCTGGTTCCACGTGGCCTCGTCGGCGACAGTGAAGTCGTTGCTAGCTGCGAGGGCCACCACCTTCACCCCGATTGAGCTGGCAAGATCGGCCATTTCCCGCGCGTCGTCAAGTGTGCCCTTGGGCGACAGGTGCTGGGGGACGTTCTCGCTGCAGTTCACCTCGACAAACCCTATGCCCAATGCAAGCGCCTCCTCGAAGTACTTCCGCAGCCCCATCTCCCTGAAGCCCCATCCCGCGCATGCGATCTTCATCTCTGTTCGCCTCCTTTGAGACTATCCAACCAGAGTACAGGGTAACACACAGCAAGTGAGGCGCATAGCAATGCGCCTCACTTGCTGGCAAGGGCCCAGCGTCGGCAAGTCTCAGACTTGCCCTATGGGTTACGGCACGGCGGTGATCTTCACCAGGTCGGTGGAGTTGCTGAAGGCGGTGCTGCCCGTGCCTCCGACCTTAACGCGCACTTGCACCGTGCCGCCGGAGATGTACTGCGACGGGTTGGACACCGTCGGGTTCACGGTGCTGTCCGTGGTGGTCAGCGTACCCGTGGCAATGGAAGTCCAGGCCGCGGTGCTGTAGTTATAGGCGTACACCGTCAGCGGCTGGGTACCCGTGCTCACCTTGCCCTCGGTCGTGACGACCAGGGAGGAGAGGGAACCCAGGCCCGTGTTGATGGTGTAGCTCACCTGGGCGGTGTACTTGTTGCCCGACTTCGCCGCGGTGATCACCAGGTAGACGTTGTCCGAGGTGTGGACGCTGGTGTGATCCCCGGAGGCAATCGTGCCGTTGTTCACCGTCAGTGACACGCAGGTGTAGTCCTGCGCCTGCACCACGGTGATGTAGTTGGTCTTGGTCTCGGTGTCAGAGCCCTGGGCATTGGTGGCCGTCAGGCTCACCGTGTACTGGTTCGCAGTGTTGTAGGTGTGGCTGGGGTTCTGCGTCCCAGAGCTTCCACCGTCCCCGAAGGTCCACGACCAGGAGGTGGGGCTGCCGGAGGAGGTGTCGGTGAACGCCACATTCAGCGGCGCCGTCCCGCTGGTCGGGTTGCCGACGAAGTCAGCCACAGGCGGAGCGGGGGTGCTGTCACACTCGTAGGCGCCGATGTCGAAGCTGCCACCGAGGGGACGAGTGTTGTAGTCGTAGTCGAAGGCCGGCGCGCTGGTGGAAGACCCGTGGTTGATGGCGATGGAGCCGCCCAGGAGGTGGAAGTCCCCGCCGGCCGCGTTCACAAATCCTGGATCGCCCTCGACGTAGTCCGTGCCTTTGACTTCATCAAGGACGCCTTTGAAGCCATCTATGAGATTGTGGTCAACGGTGATGTTGTAGACGTAGGGGGCATTCTTCACCCTGATCTGGACTCCCACGTTCTGGCTGCAGATGTTGTTCCTGACCACGATGTCGTGCACGGAGCCGACCGTCACACTAAGCCCGACGTCAATACCGCCGTAGCTCTCGTCCCACATGTTGCTGCCGTTGTTGTAGAAGGTGTTGTTGATGATGCTGCAGTTGCGGATTTCGCTGGTGCTGGTGCCCTCCCCGTTCCCGACAGTCATGGCCGAACAGGGGCCGTTGCCGTAGACGATGTTGTTGTAGAAGTGGACGTTCTCCAGGGTGCCCCCTGCCTCCACTCCCATGCTCATGGCGGCGCAGCACGTCGTGTTGTTGAACACCAGGTTGTTGTAGACGTTTATGTTGGCCTGGTAGAGAGCATAGGCGTCAACGTAGATGCCTACCATGCGGACGCCGGTCACGATGTTGTCGTGGACTTCGACGTTGGAGGAACCGTTCTTCACGTCGATTCCCTCCCCGCCGTACCGCGGGTTGCCGACGCCGTGGACGTAGTTGTTCATCACATCAATGCCGTTGCAGCCCTCCTGGATCGTGAGGATCTCCTGCGTCTGCTGAGTGGAAAGGCAGGAATTCTCTATTTCGTTTCCGTCCACGATGCAGTTGTCGCTCGCGCTGACAACTATCCCGGAGTTCTGGCTATTGCCGACGTAGTTGTTCCGGAAGACAATGTTGGACGACCGTGTGGGAGGCTGCGGATAGTGCCAGTTGGCCCGCATGCCAAAGTACTGCGAGTTGATCACGCGGAAGCCGGAGAACTCAATGTAGTTCCTGGCGTACAGGATATCCACCAGCGCGGTCCAGGACTTCAGCCTGACGTCAGCGCCGTCAATCGTGACGGTGTGACCGGGATAGGGCAGGTACTTGATCCAGGCGCCCTCGGCGCCCGAGTTGACGGGCACGACCCGCTCCGCGTACGTGCCTGCCTTGACATAGACCGTATCGCCAGCCACCAGTGTGTTGGCGGCCTTGGTGATGGTCAGCCAAGGCTGGGCTTCGGTGCCCGGATTGTTGTCGTTGCCGGTCTTGGCCACATAGTAGGTGGCGGCCGAGGCCGCCGTGGCAAACGACATCACCAGTAGAACTGCGGCGAGCGCGCAGACCATGCACATCCACGCCGCTCCCATCCCTGCTCTGCCCGTCTTGCTCATCTCCTCCTCCTGTGTGGGGAATTGGGCCACCAGCCCTGGTTGATTATCCCGCTGGGGACGGTGGGGGTCTATTCACAGGTGGGACTTGTTCCTGTACAATTGTGTCATGAGGAGCCGGGGACGAGAGCCGCAGGCCACGGCGCGCACCCAGCTACCAGAGGGGCTCCCGTCCAGCCACCACGAGTGGCTTGCTGAGGTCCCGCGCGATCGGATGCCCTTCCCGGCGATCGCACCGATCTATGTCGAGGCCCAGACCCAGGCCGCCGCGCCGCTCGACACCCACATCCATGACGCCCTTGAGGTGGGCGTAGTGCTCGCCGGGGAGCAAAGGCGCTTCTCTGAGGGGTTCACCTTCCGCTCCTTGCTCGGAGATGTCTGGCTGATCCCCATGTGGGAACCACACGGCTGGGAGGTCGTCCGCGAGAAGACTAGGATCGTCATGATGAACTTCCTCCCCGATCTCCTGGGCAATGAGGTGATCGGCGACGCCTCTTGGCTCAGGGGTTTCGCGGTCGCTCCTCACCTCCGTCCTCGGGTGAGTAGCCCGCAGATGCGGAGACAGGTTATGGCGATCGCCCGCGAGCTGTGGACAGAGATCCAGGATCAGGAGTACGCGTGGGTCACGGCTGTGCGGGCGGGGCTGCTGAGACTGCTGACCATCCTGTACCGCTCTTGGCACGGCCCTGAGAACGCCGGCGCCGCCCCCCAGCTTCACGCGAACAGCCTGCAGCGGGTCATGCCCGCTGTTGCTGCGCTTCAGCAACAGTCGGGCCGACGCATCACCGTGTCGGAAGCGGCAGGCCTGTGCGGCCTGGGCCGCCGACAGTTCCACCGGATCTTCTCCCAGACCATGGGAGTTGGGTTCCAGACATTCGCCCTGCGCGCCCGCCTGGGTCACGTCCAGCGTCTGCTGACAGCCACCGACCTCCCCGTTGAGACCGTCGCCAGAGAGTCCGGATTCTTTGACCTCCCACACCTGCACCGCCACTTCGTCAGACACTATGGCTGCACTCCAGGCGCCTTCAGGAGCCGCACCAGGGACAGGTAAGCAGTCTCACCCGCCTGCCTCGACCCTGTCGAACCCTACTCATACCGCCTGTCCGGGACACTGAAGGACGGCAGGTTAGGTCTGCCCACCCCGACGGTTTTGCTGCGGACTGGGGGACGCAGGCTGCAAGCCTGTCCTACCCTCCTTCGTCCGCCGCAGGCGGACTACGAAGGGCAAGCTGGCAGACTGAAAGTCTGCCCTACCAGTGTTCACCCTGCGGTGAGGCGCCGTGCCACTTCCCGGCCCGCGAGCAATCCGCTGGCGCTGGCCTGCATGAGGCCGCGGGTGACGCCGGCGCCGTCGCCGACCGCGAAGAGGTCCGACACCTCGGTCTCCAGACATGCGCTGAGCTTGGGCCGGGCGGAGTAGAACTTCACCTCCACCCCATAGAGCAGGGTGTGGCGGGAGCCGATGCCGGGCGCGAAGCGGTCGAGCGCTTCCAGAGTTTCGAGAATGCCGGAGAGGTAGCGGTGGGGCAGGACGTAGCTGAGGTCGCCGGGGGTGGCGCTGGTGAGAGTCGGCTGCACCAGCCCGCGAGCGATGCGCGCGGCGGTGGAGCGGCGGCCGGAGCGGAGATCGCCAAGCCGCTGGACGATCACTCCGTCGCCGATCAGATTTGCCAGGCTGGCGAGATAGCGACCGTAAGCAAGTGGATCGTGGAAAGGCTCGGTGAATCGGGTGGTGACCAACAGGGCGAAGTTGGTGTTGCCGGTGCGCTGGTCCGCATAGCTGTGCCCGTTGACGGTGACGATCCCCTCCGTGTACTCCTTCACCACCTCCCCATGCGGGCACATGCAGAAGGTGCGCACCCGGTCGTCGAAGGTCTTGGGGTAGCAGATCAGCTTGGACTCATAGGCGACGTTGGTGACGTCGGCCATGATCTCGGCGGGCACCTCCACGCGGACGCCGACATCCACCGGGTTGTCCACGCGGCTCAGTCCGAGGCGGGCCCCCTCCTCGCTGAACCAGCCCGACCCCTCCCGTCCCGGCGCCAGGATCACGTAGTCGGCCGGATACAGCGTGCCGTTCGCGCTCTCCACACCGGTGAGCTTGCCGTTCTCGACGATGACGCGGCCGATCGCTTCGTTGGCGTGGACCTCCACGTTGGGCCCGAGGGCCTGGCGCATCTCCCGCAGTACCTGGGGGCAGTGGTCGGTGCCCATGTGGCGGATGCGAGCGGAGACGAACTCCAGGTCGGCGCGAGTGGCGCGGCGAGAGAGCTCGGCCATCGCCTCCTCGTTGACGCCGTAGAGTTCCTCCGGCGCGCCGAAGCGCAGCCACATCCCGTCCACCTCGGCGAGCAGGGCCTCCACCTCGCGGCGCGGCAGATAGGCGGTGAGCTGTCCTCCCACTTCGGCGGAAAGCGTTAGCTTGCCATCAGAGAAAGCGCCTGCCCCGCCCCAGCCGCACAGCAGCCACTTAGGATCGCGGGCCTTGCCCCTGCCGTGGGAGTTGGCGATGCGCTCGTCAATGTCCGGCCCCTTCTCGAAGATGTGGACGCGGGCGCCGGGCGCCTCCGAGAGGGCAAGCGCGGCGAAGATGCCGGCCGGGCCGGCCCCGACGATGGCTATCTGCTTCTCCTGGGCCATGCTACGTCTCTCCCATCACCCGCCGGCGCAGGCCCTCGAGCGTCTCCTGGGCGTTGCGCTGCACCAGCTTGTGCAACAGCTTCCTGATGAGCGGGCCGATCAGGGGCACATTGTACTCGTACTCGATGCGCAGGCGCACCCGTGTCCCCTCCCCTTCTTCCACAAAGCTCCACTCGCCCTGATACCGGTCCCAGTCGCCCTCGAGGGACCGGAATCGGCAGACATGGGCGGCGTCGTCCCAGATGTCCTCTTCGGTCCACTTGATGGTGCGCTTGAACTCCGGTACCAGCCCCACCCATTCGCTCACCGTGCGCGACCCCTGTCGCTCGCGGATGGTGACTTGCTGGACATTGGGCAGGAACTCGGGGAATCGCTCCACATCCTTGGCCAGCTCATACACCCGCGCTCGCGGCGCGGGGATGAGGATGTCGGATTGTACTTCGGGCAACGGGGCCTCCTGGGTGATCTGCCTGCGCGCGAGCAGGCGGAGTGATTCTAGGTCAGGCTGGGGAAGGTGTCAACGCAGGCGGCCGATGACTGTCCCGACGGAAGGCGACTAGCTGACTCAGCACGATGGCAAGCCTGCCTGGGCTCGTACGCCCAGGCAGTCACAAATCAGTGCCGAGCTTCACCCCTCGGCAGCCGTGGCCGTCAATGCCGCCGGGCGGCTCACGGAACTGCGTAGGATGAACCCTCAGAGTCATCATACACCTTCGTTCCTGATGGCAGCGTAAGCCTCAGGTCATCCTCACTGATGGGCACGTTGATCTTGAACTCCGGGTCATAGGTCCCATAGACCTTCTTCTCTATCGTCCCGTCCGGTCGGTACTCGACCCGCGTGAACTTGGCCGGTCCCCACAGCCCCTCGCCATACCGCCTCGACTCCACCACTTCCTCGCGCAGGAGGATCGAGCCTCCGGGGATGGCCCAACCCAGATAGGGCACGGTACGGACATACCAGGCACGGCACTTAGGGACGGCGAACCCTCTTTCGACATCAACCCAGACGTTCATCCGCGAGATTGGACCTGTGATTTCCAGAACCACACACTCGCGACCGTCGAGCACCTCCCGCCCCACGATTCTCGCACTTCCAGCAGCACGGCGATCCACACTGGCGGGCGGAAATCCCCCGATGTTGCGTGGGTCCACGAACAGGGAGAACATCCCGCCGGTTACCCCGTCCAGCCCCTCGTAGGTGCACACGCCAACACTTGGGTCCGCTAGCAACTCCGTCGTCGTGGCCCCGTTGAAGGTGCCCGCAAAGTCAGCCGCTGCGCCGGTATGGACCTGGCCGGAGATCCGCAAGCGCTTCCCATCGAAGGCCGCGGTGAGGACTTGCACGCTCAGAAGCTTCTCGCCTTTGTCCATCGGAAGCGTGGTGACCAGGTGAACAGAGCCCTGGCAGCTAGTAATGGAGGCGTACCTATGCTGCATTCCCGCCAGCACGCTTTCGAGTGACTCCTTGTCAGACGGGGACGCCGCCCCCGGCAGCAGGACCGTCAGCGCCAGCAAGCTGGTAAGCAAGACACCCAGTGCACGCACTCTGTCGGTCATGATACTGGGTCCTTTCGAGCGGTCTGCAGTACACGAATAGTGACCTGCTGCACATTGGCCAGGGATGCGCATATTCGGTTAGGCCTCCGGCACCAGGTCCTACGACACGAGCGTTCTCTCCGGTGATGTTAGACCCGTGGCACGAGCCTGTCAATCGAGGCTGAGAGAGGTTCGACTGCGGAGCGGCCCGGGCAGCTTACGCCTACACCTTGCCGCCATGGCGGCGCAGCAGGTCGCCCACCCCGCTCTTCTTGGCGAGGCTGAGAGGAGTGGAGCCGCTGTCGTCCTTCGAGTTCACGGCCGCGCCAGCCGCCAGGAGCGTCTCCACCACCTCCCTGAACCCTCTCGCCGCAGCGTAGTGGAGGGCGGTCCAACCGCCCGGCCCCCTCGCGTCCGGGGCTGCGCCCCCGTCGAGCAGGGCCTTCACCCAGCTGGCATCACCCCTGGTGGCGGCGCGGGCGAGCGGCGTCCAACCATCATCGGCCCTCACATTCGGGTCGGCGCCGTGCTCCAGCAGAGCCACAGTGACCGCGCGGCCGAGATCGGTGTTGATGGACAGTGTGTCGCCCTTCAGCTGCCAGGCGCCACTCGCCATCAGCAGGGGAGTGCGGCCCCTGGCATCCCTTGCGTTCACCTCGGCGCCCCCGGCAATGAGCGCCTGCACCAGCGCCGCGTCCCCGGCGGCGGCGGCCCGGTGGAGCGGGGTGGTCCCATCCGTGTTCCTGGCGTTCGGATCGGCCCCGGCGGATAGCAACAGCTTCACTGTCTCCGCGTTGCCGGAGAAGGCAGCGTTCCAGATCAGAGGTGTGCCCCCCGGCCCCGTAGCGGCCGCGGATTCCCCGTGTTCGAGGACCATCCTGACCAGCTCCGGATCTCTGCGCATGGCCGCATTGTGAAGCGATTCGGGTGATGCTTCTGCTCCCTGCTCCAGGAGCACTCTGACGGTCGCCGTCTGTCCCTTGAAGATGGCCAGGTCGAGCGCGGTCTCGTGCCAGGGCCCGCAGGAGGCGTTCACATCGGCGCCTCCTGCCAGCAGCCGCTCCACTTCGGAGACATCGCCGCGCGCTGCCGCATCGTGGAGCGGAGGCAGCCGTGGTTCAGCGGTGGCGCGCCAGAGCACGCATAGCGCCGCGCCGGCAGCCAGCACGATTCCGGCGGGGAGCCACAGGCGCTGTCTTCGCGAAGGCCGCTTCTGGGGATGATGCTCGGCCCCCACCAGCGCCAGCGGGAACCCCTTGCCCCTGTTGGTCACCGCGAAGTGCACCGTCCGCAGCAACAGCACCGTTGCGCCCGCCATCACCGCCAGATCGGCCAGGTTGTAGACGAACTGGCCTCCCCGGCCGAAGCGGAGGAAGTCCACGGTGTAGCCGAGGCGGATGCGATCAATGAGGATACCGAGAAGTCCGCCCAGCACCATCGCGCAGCCGATCTCCGTCGCCGCGGACATGCGGTATCGCTCCCGGCCCAGCCACCGGTAGAACCACAACAGCCCGGCGGAGCAGAAGATGGAGACGGCGAGCAGATGGGGATAGGCATCGCCGAACCCCTGCTCCCCGTTCCACCCGTAGTGGACGCGCACCCATCCGCCCAGGAAGGAGAGAGTGCGCATGCCTCCTTGTGCAGTGATGAGAAGCGGCTCCAATGCCTTGGCTGCCTGGTCCGCCACCACCAGGCCGAGTGCCACTGCCACCCACCGCCAGGGAGAAGCGAACCGGATCAGCCAGAGGGTTAGTACCGCCAGGATAAGGGCTGCCGAGGGGACCGCCTGGGCGCACCAGGAGGAGACCGAGGATGTCATGAGTCAGGCCTCATCAGCTCTCAACCCCACCTACCATCGCAGCCGGTCGTGATCCGGCGGGGCCCGACGGGCCGGCGGTGCGAGCGACGCCTACCCCGGCACCGCCTCCCCCAGAGCTTCCTTCACCCGCTTCACCAGATCGGTGGGCTGGAAGGGCTTGGGGATGAAATCGCTGGCGCCGGAGGCGAGGGCGGCGGCGATGAACTCGTTGTCGGCGTGGGCGCTGACGATGATGATCTGGATGCTGGCGGTGGCCGGGTTGCCCTTGATCTCCGCGCACACGGGGATGCCTCCCACCTCCGGCATGGAGATGTCCAACAGCACGAGGTCGGGCCGCTCCACGGCCAGCAGCTCGAGGGCGAGCTTGCCGCGGTCAACCTCGGAGATCTCGAATTCGTCGCCGCAGAGTCTAAGGCTGTCGCGCATCAGCCTCCGCGCGAACGGGTCGTCGTCTACGATCATGATCTTGGCCATCAGGCCTCTCTTCCACCGCACCCGACCCGTTCCCCACCCTGTGCGTCGCGGCCCGCCTCGCCGCCCTTGCGGGGGTGGCGATGATCACCTGGGGTCCCGCCTCTTTCGCCTCGTAGACGGGCAAGGTGAAGCAGATTGCCGCTTGATATCTGGGAGCATCGCCCTCCGCCTCCTCCGTCTTCCCCTCCAGGGGCGATGCCATACTCACATAGGAATCGTCCAGCCAGATGCGTCCCCCGTGCAGTTCCACCAGCGCTTTCGCCACCCCCAGGCCGAGGAAGCGAGCGCTGTCCCGCGCTCGCTCCACGGCATTGGCGTTGGCGTCCACCAGGGGCGACA
>Ga0315279_10008647_pt1 | contig 12290 bp, 11 predicted proteins | sample YL17G06_20_MG_FD_203694 | JGI IMG/M metagenome (GOLD analysis project Ga0315279, IMG submission 203694) | Sediment microbial communities from Yellowstone Lake, YNP, Wyoming, USA - YL17G06_20 | ecosystem: Environmental > Aquatic > Freshwater > Lake > Sediment | place: USA: Wyoming | collected... | reverse complement strand
GCGGAGGCGCGGGCGGAACTGGAGAAGGTGGAAAAGGGAAGTACCGAGTAGTGGCTACTGAACGATCTTCTCCAATCGGATCTCGTCGCGCACGGGAATGCCCGCGAAGCCGCACGCGAAGCCTGGCTTCATGTGCGGGAGCAGCGCGCCGGGCATGACTTCCGTGATGCGATATCCCCGCCGCTGGTAGAAATAGAGCGCCGGCAGGTTGTCGTTGGTCGAGCAGAAGATCACGCGCGGCGGTTGCTGCCTGCGCGCCATCAGTTCGGCTTCCGCCACCAGGTATCCCCCCACGCCTGATCGCTGCCACATCGGATCGGTCGCGAGCGCGACGATCCGGAGAGCATCGGGCAGCAGGCGATAGGCCAGCGCACCTGCCACCGCGTCTCTCATCTCGGCGACGATGCGCCAGCCGAGCTGACTCGATGCAGGCAAGCGGGCGCGTCCCGGAAAAACGTTAAACCTCCGTGCGTCCCGGCTGTCTAACTCAAGTCAGAAGATGGAGTACGTCCTCTCGCAGGAGACTGCCATGGTGAATCGGTTCAGAGGTGCCAGAACCCTCGGATTGATCGGTGTCGTCTTTGTTTTCCTCTTTGCCGTCGCTTCGGCATCGGCGCAGACGGCTCCGCCTTCGACGGCGAACGGTCGCGGCCAGCGCCGCCCGCTGGCCCGCCTGATGACAACGCCCTATCGTCCGATCGTCATGGAATTGCGCGGCCTGAAACTGACGCCCGGGCAGCGGCAGCAGATCATGGGCATCTTCAAGGCCCACCAGCCCGAGCTCAAGGCGGTAGCCGACAAGCTGCGTGCGGCGCGTCAGGGATGGCAGCAAGCCGGGAAGATCGACATCCAGGAACGGCAGGCCCTGAACGAGCAGCGAATGGCGGTGTTGAAGGCGGTCCGGACCGAGATCCTCGGCACGCTGTCGCCCGAGCAGCAGAAGCAGCTCCAGACGCGGCGTCAGCGCGCGTTGAAACGCCTTCAGTAGGGCAGGGCTTCGGCCCTGCCGGGGACACGGTTTCAGCCCTGCCGGCGTCGTGGCAGCTCGATCTCGAACACCGTCTCCACCCCCGGCTGGCTGCGTACCGAGATCGTCCCCCCGTGCCGCTCCACGATCGCCTTGACGATCGACAGCCCCAGTCCGCTGCCGGCCTCCGTGCCGCTACGTGACGCGTCCACCTTGTAGAACCGATCGAAAATCATCGGGAGATGCTCGGGCGGGATACCCCGGCCGGTATCCCGCACCTGCAGGACGAGGTGGTCACCGGCCGCCGCCGCCCGCAATTCCACGCGGCCACCCGGCGACGTGTACCGGAGCGCGTTGGCCGCCAGGTTCTGCAGCGCCTGCTCGAGGCGATCCGGATCCCCGTTGACGATTTCGGCGCCCGGCTCGATGCAGGTGGTGAGCGTCACCCCCTCCTCCCGCGACTGCCGCTCGTGTCGCGCCATGACGCGGGCGAACAGGTGCGTCACCGGCACGTCCTGGCATTTCAGGGTGCCGCCGCCGGCCTCGAGCCGCGCCAGGTCGAGCAGGTCCCCGATAATGGCCTCCAGCCGAAGCGTTTCCTGCTCGATGATGCCCAGGTAGCGGCGGCGCGTCTCATGGTCCGCCTTGAGGTCCGGCAGGACCAGCGTTTCGACGTACCCCCTGATCGCCGTCAGCGGCGTCATCAGCTCGTGCGAGACATCCGCGAACAGCAGCCGCCTCGCGCGATCGGACGCCTGCAGCTGGGCGGCGCGCATGGCGAGGTCGTCGGCCATCCGGTTGAACGCGTTGGCGACCGCGGTGATCTCGTCGCCGCCCCCAACCGGCGCTCGCGCGGCGAGGTCGCCGGCCCCCAGCCGGCCCGCCGCTTCCTCGAGCCCTTTCAACCGCCGGTTGACGGGCCCGAAGATGAGCAGCGCGGCCAGCCCGGTGCCGCCCAGCATCAGGATCCCGACCATCAGCAGCATGGTCGGGACGATTTCGCGCAGGACGCGCGCAGACGGCCCCCCCGGCTGCACCGCCACGGTGCCGACCGGCACCCCGTTGACGAACAGCCGCGAGAACGCGATCAGGCGGCCGAACCGGAGCGGGATGGTCTCGACCTCCGCCGGCGCACCGCGTGCCAGCCACTCCTTCGCGCGGTCGACAATCGCCGCTGACTGCGGCACCGGGTGCGTCGCGAAGAACCGGCCGTCGGCCATCACCACGAAGATGCGCCGCGACATCTGCCCGTGGTGATCGCGGATGTAACGGCCGATGTCCACCTTCGGGTCCTGCTCGATCTCGTTGCCCACGTCCGAAGCAATCACGCTGGCGAAATCCACGAGCGCATGGGAGGGGAGGGCGCCGTCGGCGCGGGCGACGATCCAGAGGAACAGCCCGCCCTGCAGCACCAGCATGACGGCCAGGAACAGGATGAAGCCGATCGCGATCCGCCAGTAGATGCTGCGGTACCAGGCGCGCTCAGACATCGGCGAACTTGTAGCCCACGCCCCAGACGGTGAGAATGAGGCGCGGATTGGCGGCGTCGTCTTCGATCTTGCGCCGCACGCGCTTGACCAGCGTGTCGACGCTGCGCTCGGTCACGTACGTCTCGTTCTTCCAGATCCGCGACAGCAGCGCCTCGCGGCTGAACACGATGCCGGGGTGCGTCGCGAGCAGGTGCAGGAGGTGGAATTCCTGGTTCGTCAGCGTCACGTCGGCGCCCGCGACGCGCACCCGCCGCCTGGCGGGATCGATCTCCACGCCGTGCACGACGATCACGCGGTCGCTCCCCGGAGCGAGGCCCGCAACATCGAGGGAACCCGCGCGCACGGCGGCGGCAGCGGCTGGCGGCCCCGCGGCGCCCGCGTGCGCCGGAGCGGCCGGCGCAGGGACCGGCCGGCGCCGCCGCATGAGGGCACGGACGCGCGCCACCAGCTCGCGCACGCCGAACGGCTTCGTCAGGTAGTCGTCGGCGCCGCTCTCGAGGCCCAGCACCTTGTCCGTCTCCTCCCGGCGGGCCGTCAGGATCAGGATCGGCACGTCGGAGTTGGTCGTGCCCTGCCGGATCGCGCGGCAGACCGTCAGGCCGTCGAGCACCGGGATCATCAGGTCGAGGACGACGACGTCGAACGCGCCTTCGGAGAACACCCGCAACGCCTCGCGCCCGTCACGCGCGGTCGAGGCGCGGAACCCTTCGAGCTGCAGGTGCAGCACGACGAGGTCGCGGATGTGCGCATCGTCTTCGACGATCAGTACGAGCGGGGAGTCGTTCATCGGGTGCGCCGCTGCCGCGCCACGATCTCGACGAGCCGGCGCAGATCCCACGCCTTTACCATGTTCTCTACTACGACGGGATCGGCCAGGATATTTCCCTGCGCGGAGCAGTCCCTCCGGTAGCGATGCCCATCACGCGCCGCCGTCGGCCCGGTGCAGGAACCGGGATCGTTCTCCCTGGTTGACCGCCCTCGTTCTCAGGATAGCGCCTGCGGGCACAGGATTCACAGTTGTGTCATGGTACCGTCATTATCCTGACACAGCCTGACCATCATAGTAGAAGAGAAGATAAGGAAAGAGGCATGCGGACAAACAGAGTCCTGGAATTGGCGGCCGCGCTGGCGCTCATCGTCGCCGTCGTTTGCGCAGGCATCGTCCGGGCGCAGGCAGGCGAAAGCCCCCTGGGCAAGCGACGCGGGTTCGGCTTCGGTCGCATCATGGCCCTCAACCACGTCGCCCGGCAACTCAACCTCAGCGCCGGGCAGCGCCAACGGATCAAAGACATCGTCAGGAGCCACAAGGACGACATCAAGGCGCTGGTCGACCAGGGGTTTGCAGCGCGGACGGCCCTGCGGCAGGCGATCGCCGGCGGCAACGGCGATCAGATTGCGGGCGCGGTGAGCCAGATGTCGGGTGTGGAGTTGAAAGCGGCCCAGCTGAAGGCGCGCATACGCGCGCAGGCATTCAGTGAGGTCCTGCAGCCGGATCAGCGCACCCGGGCGGATCAGCTGCTGGCGCAGCTCGCGCAGGGAGCCGACCGACGCCGCCAACGGATCGAACGGTTCCTGGATCACTTCTAGCCTTCCTGTCGCCCCTCGAGTTGAACCATAATGGCGCCGATGGTCCAGCCGCGTTGGTTGCCGCTCGTCGCCGTGCTGCTCGTGCTGCCTTCCCCTGCCGTCGCGCAGGTAGGCGGAGCCGCGCGCGATCGGCAACAGCCGAGCGTCGTACGCCGGGGCACGGCCTCTATCGTCGGGCGGGTGGTCGCCGCCGATTCGGGCCGGCCGCTGCGCCTCGCGCGCGTGTCGGCGACGGCGCCGGAACTTTCCGACGGCCGCGTGTCGATGACCGACGAGAACGGGATGTTCGAGTTTCCCGAGTTGCCGGCCGGCCGCTACAGCGTGTCGGCGTCCAAGACCGGGTACATCACCGTGAACTTCGGGCAGCGCCGGCCACTCCGGGCCGGGCGGCCGATCGAGGTGCGCGACGGCCAGCGGGTGCGCGATATCGACTTCCGCCTCCCGCGCGGATCGGTGATCACCGGCCGCGTGCTCGACCAGGATGGCGAGCCGCTCGTGCGCGCGAGCATTCGCGCGCTGCGGTACCGGTTCGTGCAGGGCGAGCGGCGGATCGAGCCGGGCGGAGGCGCCGAAACCGACGACCGGGGCCAGTTCCGCATCTACGGCCTGCCGCCCGGTACCTATTTCGTATCGGCGACCGCGCAGCCGGCAGACGCGGGCGCGGCGGCGCGGATGGCGGCAATGTCCGCGGCGGGCAATCCCGCCGCGAACCTCGCCCCGGATTCCCCGCACACGCCCGGCAGCCTGACCTACGCGCCCACCTACTACCCAGGCGTCGCCGCGCTTTCCGACGCCGCCGCCGTGACCGCTCCCATCGGCGAGGAGGTCGCGGGGATCGACTTCAGCCTGCAGCTCGTCACAGCTGCCCGTGTGACGGGCATCGTGGCCGGCGCGAGCGGCGTGGCCCCAAACACCACGGTGCTGCTCGTGCCGGACGATTCGCGCGGGATGAGCGGGCAGAGTTACAGCGGCCGCGTCGGGCGCGACGGCACCTTCTCCATCTCGAACGTGCCGCCCGGCCGCTACATCGCCATTGCCCGCGGCCAGCCGCGCCGCGGCGAGCAGGACGCGTTCGCCGTGCAGCCCTTGTCGGTGTCGGGACCGCTGGTGTCCGACGTCACCCTCGTGCTCGCCGGCGCCACGACGATCTCCGGGCAGGTGACGTTCGACGGCGCGGCGACGCCGACGGCACAGGACTACACGCGGCTCCGCATCGGACTCTGGGCGCCCGCGGCCGAATCGCTGCCGATGTTCGGCGGCCCGATGAATACGACGCCCCGGCCGGATGGATCATTCACGATCCCGAACGTCCCGGCGGGCAGCCGGCTGTTCCGCGTTGCCGGGCTGCAGAGCCCGTGGGCATTGAAGGGCGTGTATCTCGACGGGCGTGACGTGACCGACGAGATGTTCGCGGTGAAACCCGGCGAAACGGTGGGGCGCGTGTCCATTGTCGTGAGCGACAAGGCGACCACGCTCACGGGCGCGGTCCGCGATGAGCAGGAGCAGCCGCTCAGCGACTTCACCGTGATCGCGTTCCCCTCGGACTCGAACCTCTGGCGCCCGCAGTCGCGCTTCATCCAGGCGGTTCGGCCCGACAAGGACGGCCTCTACACCGTGCGCGGGTTGCCGCCGGGCGAGTACCTGCTGCGGGCGGTCGATGACGTGGATCAGGGCGAGTGGTACGACCCGGAGTTGCTTCAGTCGTTGCGAACCGGGGCCACGCGCGTGATGCTGCAGGAAGGCGACAACAAGTCGGTGGATCTGAAACTGATGGTGAGTAGCCAGTAGCGAGTAGAGCGGGTTTCATGACCTGAGCGGGTGGCCGCGAACGGGCGGGGCCCCCAACGCGGCTGCCGCGTTGGGGACCCCGGGCGCCCGCCGGCGCGGAACGACGACCCCCGTTGCATGCATTGAGGAGTGAGCACCGGTGGGCTGTTCGCGGACAGGACCCGGACAGCGAAGGACCGGTTATGAAACCTGCTACGTCTTGACGAGCCTTCCCGGCCTGCCCCGGCCGACGACCCACCAGACGAGCAGCGCGACGACCGCCAGGGCGCTGACCACGCTCATCGCGAACAGCCACAACGCGCTGTAGAGAATCGACTGCGGCTGCATCTGGACTTCCATCACCAGCGGCACGCCTGCCAGGCGCTTCGTCAGCGGCTGCTCCCAGACGAGGATGTTTCCGCGCAGGAAGTTCTCCTCGCCGGTGTTGTGGCTTTCGATCTTGCTCGGGATGTGCCAGCGGAAGCCGACCAGTTCTCCTCCGTTCCACCCCACCGGACCGATCGGCCGATTGGCCGGCGGCCCGAGCCGCTCGAGCAGGCGGTACCCCGAGCGGAAGCGGCCGAACTCGACGGCGTCGGCCGCGAAGGGCGGCGCGGCCGGCAGGCGGCGCACGTCGGTCGTGTCCAGCCGCACGGTGACGAACCGGCGTCCCCAGCGTCTCCACGTGCGGATGGCCGACACGGTCACGCCCGGGCCGCCAAACGCCTGGCGGATCTTCGCGCGATCGACCAGACTGGCCGGATCGATCGGCAGGTCCATGCCGTAGAGGGCGACCAGCGCGGGCAGCGACGCGCTGACGAACAGGGACGCGCTGCCGTCGAGCGACAGGTAGAGGTCTTCCTGGTATTCGTACTGGTGAAGCATCGGGCTGCGCAGCCCGAGGAGCGCTCCGACGACGGCGAGCACGACGCACACGGCAACGGCGGTCCACTTCAGCCGCGACGCCCGGCTGGATCCGGAATGAGGACGGAAGACCGGCATAATGGCAGATGATATACTGACTTTCTTCGATGCCCGCCAGTAAACCAACGCTCTTCCTCATCGACGGCAGCTCCCAGATGTATCGCGCCTACCACGCGATTAAGGGACTGACCGGCCCCGACGGCCGCTCGACCAACGCCGTCTACGGCTTCGTGACGATGCTCCGAAAGCTCGTCAACGAGCAGCGGCCGCAGTTCATCGCCGCGTCGTTCGACCTGGCGGGGCCGACGTTCCGATCGGCCATCGCGACCGACTACAAGGCGAACCGGGCGCCGATGCCGGGCGATCTGGCCGAGCAGATCCCGTGGGTGCATGCCGCGTGCGAGGCGCTGGGCGTGCCGATCGTGACGAGCGCGGGTTACGAGGCCGACGACGTCATCGGCACGATTGCCACGCGCGCGGCAGCGGCCGGCTACGACGTGGTGATCGTGACCGGCGACAAGGACCTGCTGCAGCTCGTGCAGGAGGAGGCGGGACGCGCGACCGTGCGCGTCTTCAACCCGCGCGACGAAGGCTTTTGGTACGACGCCGCCGCCGTCGTCGAACGGTTCGGCGTGGCGCCCGACCGGGTCGTGGACGTGCTGGCGCTGACCGGCGACGCCATCGACAACATCAAGGGCGTGACGGGCATCGGCGAGAAGGGCGCCCGCGATCTGATCACGACGTACGGGTCGCTCGACCAGGTGCTGGCGCACGCGGCCGAGGTGCAGCAGAAGAAATACCGCGAAGCGCTGCTCGGGCAGGCCGACGACGCGCGGCAGAGCCGCGAACTGGCGCGCATCCGCACGGACGTGCCGATCGAGATCGACCTCGCCGCCTTCCGCTATCGCGGCCCGACGCGCGAGACGTGCTTCGATCTTTTCTCGGCGCTGGGCTTCCGATCGCTGCTGATGGAATTCGCGCCGACCGCGGGCGACATCGCCAGGGACTACGTCCTGGTCGAATCGATCGACGAACTCGACGCGCTGGTCGCCGAGCTGCGCCGCGCGGGACGGTTCGCCTACCGCGTGCTGCAGAGCGGGCCGTTGGCGATGCGGGCGGACCTGGTCGGGATCGCGTTCTCCACCGCCGCGCGGCGGGCGCGCTACGTGCCGGTCGGCCACCATCTGGTCGGCATGCTGGATGGCGGCACGGCAATCTCGCGCGGCGACGCGCTCGAGCGGCTGCGTCCCGTCCTCGAGGATCCGGCGATCGCGAAAGTCGGCCACGACCTGAAGACCGACCTCGTGTTGCTGGCGAGGTTGGGCGTGATGGTGCGGCACCTCGAGTGCGACACGATGCTCGCCAGCTACCTGCTGGATGCTACGCGTTCGGGGCACCCGTTCGAGGACGTGGTCCTCGAGCACCTGAACTACAAGGCGCTCACCGAAGAAGACGTCTGCGGGCGGGGCGCGAGGAGCGTCGCGCTGGCCGAACTGCCGCCGGAAGCCGTCCTGGACTACGCGGGCGAACGCGCGGATCTCGCGCTGCAGCTGGCCGACCGGCTGTGCCCGCTGCTCGCCTCGGCGAGCCTCGAGCGTCTCTACCGCGAGATGGAGATGCCGCTGGTGCCGGTGCTCGTCGAGATCGAGCGCGCCGGCGTCCGGGTGGATGCGCAGGTCCTGGGGCGACTCTCATCCCGGATCGAGAGCGACCTGGCGACGCGAACCGAGCAGATCTACCGCGCCGCCGGCGAGACGTTCAACATCAACTCGCCGAAGCAGCTGGCCGAGGTCCTGTTCGAGAAGCTGAAGCTGCCCGCACTCAAGCGCACGGGCAAGACGCGCGTGGCGTCGACCTCCGTCGAGGTGCTCGAGGAACTGGCGCTCGCCCACGACCTGCCGCGGCAGATCCTCGAGTGGCGTGCGCTGCAGAAACTCAAGGGCACCTACATCGACGCCCTGCCGCAGCTCGTCAACCCCGAGACCGGCCGCGTGCACACGTGCTTCAACCAGGCGGTCGCCGCCACCGGGAGGCTGAGCAGCAGCGATCCGAACCTGCAGAACATCCCGATTCGCACCGAGCTGGGCCGCGAGATCCGGGGCGCGTTCATCGCCGACCCCGGCCACGTGCTCATCTCCGCCGACTACTCGCAGATCGAGCTGCGGGTGCTCGCCCACCTGTCCGAGGACGAAGCGCTCGGCGAGGCGTTCCACCAGGGCATCGACATCCACGACCGGACGGCGGTGAAGGTATTCGGCGCCGACAGCCGCCTCGACAAGTACGAGCTGCGGCGCCGCGCAAAGATCATCAACTACGCGCTGCTCTACGGCAAGACGGCGTTCACCCTCGCCCGCGACATCGGCGTCAGCCAGCAGGAGGCCCAGCAGTTCATCGACGCCTACTTCGCCGGCTTCCCGGGCGTGCGCCGGTTCATCGACCGCACCCTCGAGGAGGCGCGCCAGACCGGGGTCGTGAAGACGATGTTCGGCAGGAGGCGGGCCGTGCCGGAGTTGACGAGCCGCAACACCCAGGTGCGGCAGGCGGCCGAACGCGTCGCGGTGAACCTGCCCATCCAGGGCACGGCCGCCGATGTCCTCAAGCGCGCGATGATCGACGTGCAGGCGGCGCTGGACCGACGCGCGGCCGGCGGCGCCCGCCCCGCGCGGATGATCCTGACGGTCCACGACGAACTGCTGTTCGAAGCGCCCGAGGACGAGGCGCAGGAGGTGGCCGATCTCGTGCGCGACCGGATGGAACATGCCGTCGCGCTCAGCGTGAGGCTGGTCGTGGACATCGGGATTGGGAAGAACTGGAAGGAGGCCAAGGGATAGACGACGACGTCCGGCGTCCGGTGTCCGGTGTCCGGTGTCCGGTGTCGCTTGCCTTATCGCGAAAGTCCGGTGTCCGGTGTCTCCTGCCGTATCAGCGCTTGCGCCTGCCGTCCTTCAGATAAGCCTGCAGACCCGCGATTGTAGAGATGCACTCATCCGCCTGGTGCCGAATGGCCTCAGCCAGTTCCTCATCCAAGTGCGCGACATCGATGCACACGTACAACAACGACTGCACCTCCGCGGCCGACCCTCGCGCAATGTCCAGAAAGTGGATGAACTCGCCGTCGTGTCCGCGCCCGAACCCTTCGGCGATATTGGACATGACCGAAACCGAGGCACGTGTCAGCTGACGCCTCAGTTCAACATCAGGATCGAACTTCGCGGCGTAGACCTTCCTGACAAGAGTGCGTCCAAGCTGCCACGCCTGGATGTCCTCGAAGCGGTGAATAGCTGTCATCGCTCTCCTCCGATCGTCCTGCCCGACGTCGGACTCCGGACGCCGGACTCCGGACTCCGGACTCCGGACTATTTCCAATTCGCCTTGACCCCCTCCCACTCTTTCCGCAACTCGGCAATCGCGCGCTCGCGATCGGGGCCCATCTCGCGTGCGCGCTCGGGGATGATGGCCGTCACCACGAGGTCATCGAGGTCGGCCCGCAGCGCGGCGCCGCGTTGCCGCGAGAGGAGCGCCCGCACCCAACCGGCGACCGCCGCGTTCCACGCCCGCTCGAGGTCGCCGGCCCCGCGCGAGGCGGCCGCCAGCCAGTACGCCGCGCTGGTCGAGGCCGGGTCACGCTCGAGTTCCTCCTGCATGCGCGTGACAATCCGGGCGTAGATGTCCGGGCGATCCTCGGGCGCGCGCGTCAACGCCAGTCGATCGAGCGAACTGGCCCACCAGTCGAGCACCGACTCGCGCGCGTCGGGCGGCGTGGAGGGTCCGAGCCCGCTCTCGAAGATCTCCGAGGCCGCGGCGAACGCGTTGTCCAGGTACAACGCCTCGCCAAAGCCGACCAGCAGTTCAGCCCGGTCGCTGGCGGGCAGCAGCGCCGCCTGTGTCCTGCGCAGCGCGTCTCGGGCCGCCGACAGATCCTCGGGGTTTGCCGACTGGCGGAAGCGCTCGAGGTACGCCCGGCCGATCACGAGCCGCGCGCTGTCGGCCTGCGCCGGCAGCTGAACGGCCTTCTGCGCTGCCGCAATCGCCTGCTCGTACTGGCGCTGGTTGTAGAAGAGTCGCGCTCGCGCGAGCGTGTCCGGCTGCGGGCGTGCGGCCGGGTTCGGCGCCGCGCCGAGCGCCGCGGTCGCAGCCAGAAGCAGCGCAAACGGTCGCAGGATCGCGGCCGGACGGCTAAGTCTTTGTGTACGATAGAGTTGGCTGGCTCGAGTGGCCGGCATTTGCTATAATTCTCCGTCAATGTTGGAGCCGATCGTCGTTCCACGCTCCGAGCACGCGCTTTCCCGCCGCCACATCGACCCGGATGCGCTCAAGGTGTTGTATCGGTTGAAGGAGGCGAACTACATCGCGTACCTCGTCGGGGGAAGTGTCCGCGACCTGCTGCTCGGCCGCCGGCCCAAGGATTTCGATATCGGCACATCGGCGCATCCCTACCAGGTCAAGCGACTGTTCCGCAACTGCTGGATCATCGGCCGGCGGTTCCGGCTCGCGCACGTGAAGTTCGGCACGAAGATCGTCGAGGTGGCGACGTTCCGCCGCCAGGTGGCCGCCGTGGCCGAGGAGCCGGGCGAGGTCGTGATCGACGGCGGGCCGCGCGACCTGCTGATCCATCACGACAACACCTTCGGGACGCCCGAGGAAGACGCCTTCCGCCGCGACTTCACGATCAACGCGCTCTTCTACGACATCGCCACCTTTTCCATTATCGATTACGTCCACGGCCTGCAGGACCTCCGGGAACATCTTGTCCGATCGATCGGCGATCCGGAAGAGCGATTGCGGGAAGATCCGGTCCGGATGCTGCGGGCGGTCGCGCTGGCCGCGCGGCTCGATTTCACCATCGATCCGCCGGTGGCGGAGGCGATCCGTCGTTACGGGTCGGACATCGCGCGAAGCGCCCCGGCGCGCCTGCTCGAAGAGCACTACAAGATCCTGCGCGCGGGGGCGTCCGAGCGGACCTTCCGGTGGCTGGCGGAGGTCGGGCTGCTCGAATCGATCACGCCCGAGTTGCTGCGCGCGCCCGCGCCGGTCCTGTGGCAGTCGCTCGCCGCGCTCGACCGGTACCGCTGGCGGTTCGGGCCGACGCCCGAACGCCTGACCAACGCGATTCTGCTCGGAAGCCTCCTGGTTCCGCTCGGCTTCTCGGCGCGCACGTTCCACGCGCGGGGATTTCCCCACACGGCGCTCCCGCGGCAGGCCGAGCATTCGCGGGAACCGGCGCGGCTGACGCTCGGCGTGCTCCCGTTGCCGCGTCGCGAGCTCGAACGCCTGCGGCAGGTCCTCGCGCTGCAACCGCGGCTGCTCGACGTGGCCGCCTCGCCGCGCACGGCGTCGAGCCTGATGAGCCGCACCGCGTTCGCCGAAGCGGTCACCTGGCTGGAGATTCACGGCGATGCGCCGCAGGCGGTCGAACACTGGCGCGCGTTGCAGGCGCAGCGCGACCGGGACCGGCCCGAACACGCCTTTCCCCCGTTTCAACCGCGACGGCGGCGACGGCGGCGATATCGGCGCCCGATTCAGCCCCAGTAGCCGGCGAGTTCCACATTCCGCAT
>Ga0315279_10008646_pt1 | contig 12291 bp, 13 predicted proteins | sample YL17G06_20_MG_FD_203694 | JGI IMG/M metagenome (GOLD analysis project Ga0315279, IMG submission 203694) | Sediment microbial communities from Yellowstone Lake, YNP, Wyoming, USA - YL17G06_20 | ecosystem: Environmental > Aquatic > Freshwater > Lake > Sediment | place: USA: Wyoming | collected... | reverse complement strand
AGGGATTTGTCGATGAAGAAAAGGGAGAGGCTGATGACGTTAATTGTGATATGCGCAAAGATAGAGGAATAGAGGCTCTTGGTTTTGATGACGACCACGGCAAAGATGATGCCAAGGAGACTGGCAATCACGGTGGTGTACGCCATACCGTAGGAGAGATGCGACAGTCCGAAGAGGACCGCGGTCGCAAGGATCGCAGTTTTCGGTCCTGAGACTCCTCTGATCTTGTCAAGGAGGAACCCTCGGAAGAAGATCTCCTCGCCGATCGGCTGGACCGCGACAAGGATGAACAGTGTTGGTGGGGAGAAGAAATCAAGCAGCGTCGGGATGTTGCTGAGGCTTTCAGGGTTTGCGCCGCTGAACCGGACGACGAGAAGATTGATGATTATAGTGACAATAAACGTGAAAAACACGGCGAACACACCCCACATGAGCGCCCGATCGAGTCGTTCTGTTCGGAGTTGTATCCGCTCAAGCATCTGTCTCACACTGAGTCTGTTGACCAGGAGGTACCAGAGGAAGGGGACGCCAAGAAAGATACCGACCACGACGATAAGCAGCTGGATGATGAGCGCGAAGATTTCAACGTAGATCTGCATGGAGGCTGGCACGGTGCTGATCTGTGAGGATGCGGTGGACGGGCCGATGCCGATGAAACTTAGGATTGATAAACCGATGAGGAGGAAAAACGCGATGAGAAGGGCTAGAAGTGCGAGAAGATGGGTTGGTTTTTTAAAACTGAAATCCATGAGAGGTTGAAACAGCCATAGTCTACATAAACATTGTTGCATTTAAGGGAAATGAAAAAAAATTTGTTGAAGAATTCGTGCGGGGGGACGAGTAAAAGATTTTAAATATCCATGAATGTTACACGGTCGTGCTTGGGCCTGTAGGGTAGCTTGGTTCATCCTTTTAGCTTTGGGAGCTAGAGACTCCGATTCAAATTCGGACAGGCCCACTTCGCCTTCTCGGAGGGATTTGCCGAGACACCCCCCCTTTTTATGCAACAGTCTCTTTTTTCATCAAACTTTCCCCCGCCATCATTCATTAATGAATTTAGTAATGGCCGTCTGAGGGTTTGATGGAAAAGGTCGTTGCGTTTGCCTTTCGTTTGATTCCCGATCTCCTGAGAGAGAAAAACGTAGTGATCTACATTCTGCGTTTTCGTGTGTCCCAGGCTGACGGCTACCTTCTTGATGTCTTTCGTGCGGTCATAGAGATATGTTGCGTAGGTGTGTCTCATGTCGTAGAGGATCGCGTGTGAATCCTGGGTTATTTTCTTGAACACTGGCGCGATGTGGTTCCGTAGATAGTTCCCTGTGATCCTTCGGCTGTTCGGCTGTAAAAACAGTGCATCCCCGCTTATGTCTTGATCGTAAACAATGGGTCGCCAGGAATCCCGGTAATTTTTCAGCGTCCGGTACATCCTTCCAGATAATACCGTAGGATCCCAGGGATACACCCTTCGGGTTTTTCGATGTTTCTTGTCTTCTGTCAGAATCACGTAGCCCGTGCCGTCTTCATGGATCACAATGTCGCCCACATCGAGGTTACAGATCTCGCTAGGTGGTCGTGGGCCGAAGTTAAAACCGAAGAAAACGACAGTTTGAAACAAGACATTCTCGTAAGGGTTCGCGCTGTATGCTGCATGATAGAGCTTGTTAACGATGTTCGGCATTGGAATGACAACATCCCGTTGCGATTCTGAGCCTTTTATCCTGGGTGTTTTGACGTATTTATCCCAGTCCTCGGTGTATTGCCTGAATGCTTTTAGAAACATCAGGATGGCCTTCTTTTCATGATATAGAGCGTTTGGTGTCGCTCCCTCATGTTCGATCCGGTAATCCATGTGTCGAAGGAAATCCTCGGGCCTCAGATTCCGGAAATTGATTGGGCAAACATGCGTTTCCATCATGCGCGCATACCGAAGATGTTTCGCAATCGTGGTTAATCCTAGCTCCTGTCGCACGTGCGCATGAATCGCAACATCGTTAAAGGTCGCGGTCTTTGGGTTGAGAAAATAGGGGACATCAGTTCTTTTAACATTGGTTAGTAGATTTTGCAATTCCTCCATTGATTCCCCACATTCCGGGAGTATGCTTTCTACAATGTCGCCTATTCCTGAAAATTCGCTCCATTTTCTGTGAGTACCTCCTCCCAAATCATTAGCTGACTTGGTGGGAGAGGTATCATTTTTAGAGTTTAAATTACCTTTCAATAAACGGTCATTTAATGAAGCCTGAAAATGGCGAATGCTCTTCTCTGACAATTTAGCCAGAAAAAGCACCCTCCTTTTTTGAAAGAACTTTTTTGATCGCGCTGATTTTTCCGATGCTCGGATGTCGCAGCGCACCAGAGTGCAACCTGTATTTTACCTGTTCATGGATCTTTGATATTGAAACTCCATCCCGCAGCATCGAGGATATCTCTTGGATTGTTTCAGAAGGAAGAGGCGCACGGCCAAGACGCACCCCGCTTTTTCTTAAACGCTCGAGCCCGGCTTTTGTGTTATCGGAGATATGTTTTCCTTGAATTTTAGCGAGTGTCGCTAAAAGAGAAATCACAACGTCCTTTAGTTCACCGGTAGTATTCAAGTAAGGCTCCTGGTAACTGATATATCCGATACCAAGGTTTTCTAATTCCTGTAGTTTCTGTAATGTAAACAAAGTTCCTGAGCGACTGAATCGTGAGAGATCCCAGAACAGGACGATATCAAACAATTTCTTATGAGCATCCAAGAAAAGCGAATCCCAGGATGGCCGGGAATCCTTTTTACCTGAGAGGATATCTATATATTCTCTAAAAATCTTGTAATGAGAATGCTTCGCGTATGCCCGGAGCTGTAAAAGTTGATTCTGCACCTCCTGTTTATCAGTAGATACGCGCACGTAAATAGCTACGGTCTTAGGTCGTGCGAGATCCGCAGCTGTCTGAAAATCCAAAGGATACGCTGATTTTTTCATCAATCCTCGATGGTTAGTTGATTCTGCAATAATTTTTTCATCATGCGGTCCCGCGCTGCTTTGCTCTTGAAACACCGCATGTAATAGATCCAGACGATGCTTCCCTTCCGATACTCGCATTTCTTGATACAAACCTCGGGATGTTCGCTTCGTCGCAAAATCAGAAAACCGGCTTTCAGTAATTTGATATTATTGCTTATGGTCATGCTTTCTTCCGCTCCTTGCTTAATTCAATGCAACGGCAAAACGAGGCCCGGAGATCCTCCAGCTGGTCCAGTTTTGCCGTTAAAACCTCGACCTGGTGATCGAGCTCGATCACTCTTTTGACGGCTTTTTCAAATTCGTATGGTAACATTCGATAAATTTCTGAGTCGGTTTTTAATTTTGAATTTACGCCATTTTCCCAAAATATTTTTTTTACTTTTTCAAGCTCGGCAATATCTTCTTTTGATCGTATGATAGTATATTTTGTGTCTTTTGCCGTTAATTTATGTTGCTGCAGGCCGTCGACGTCGGCCTTTTTACCGTTATCTTTTCGTTGGCCGCGCCTGGATCCTGGCGATATCGCCTTCTTTTTACCGTCATTCTTCACTTTTTCACCCTTGCCTCAATAAATTCATGTATGATGGTTTTAGTATGAACAAAAAAGCTTCTGAAATTGCAAGAATCGCTAATTTTTTATGTTTTGTCCCGATTTTTTCAGCACCTAGAAAAATGGGCGATGGAAATGGGCCTGGGATAAACGAACTGATGGCTCCGAATGATAACTCACGTAACCCTGGTCTTTGTCGTTCTACGGGCTTCTTTGATGGCTTATTTGCCATATCCTTATTTTCGATCCTTTGAGGCCCGTATAGAAGAAAATTAACAGGAGCGATCCATTCATTAAATGGATTAACTATTTGCCTCATAGATTTCCCTCAAAAGTCTCTGTAAATTATTTTTTATCTTTACGTTTGTGAATTCACGAAGCGCGGTTATCAACTGCCTGATTTTCTTCGATGTCGGTTCCGGGAGCTTGTTATTTTTACTATCTGCTCCCACTGACACGAAACAAGGTTCAATCGATCTAATCATTTTTACAAATGGCTCTAAGTCAAAATCAAGGATAGGCTCGATTGAAATAATAAAATCAAATGCGATAGAGTCCGAGATTGCTTTTAGCCATTTGACACGCTCAGAGATCGATGGTGCTTTACTGATTTCATAGATTCTATTACTTTCAAGTGTCGTTCCCAGGATAGATTTCTCAGGGATCGACATAATAAATTCTCCCATTCTTTGAGGATTTTTACTCTGGAAAAGATACCGATTGCGGTTAAATTCCCGGCATTTCTTTAATACCGCGTCTATCCAGTCGGTCACGACCGGCCCCGCGAACATGTCGCAGCTGCTCCCAACAAAGATCGTTTTCCCCGCGCCTAGATCTGTCTGCAATTCATCCTTATCGAACCGTAGACGGCCCACCGGGAATTGCTTCATGTAACAATAGCTGCAATCGTGTGGGCATCGTCCCCGGATCGGATTCCACGTATGCGTGACCCAGGAATACATGTTACCGGAGCTTTTATTCAAACTCATTGATTGGAATCCTCCTTTGGAATAATCATCTCAGATGATGCTTCGATATCGCCAGTAAATTTTATGTTGCCATCTGGGTATTTTGTAATGAGTCCATTCTGGACTAATCGATCAAAGTATTTTTCAGGAGATTTTTTATTAAGCCGATGTTCAATAAAAGCTAAAATTGATTTTTCGAGGACTGTTCCTTTTTTGTTTTTCGTAGTTTTGAAAAAATCAAATAATTTCCTTAGGTCATTCACTTGATCTAGTGTTTGTTGATCGTTTTTCTCCTGGTCAAGGCCAACCGTCCGATTTAGACCGTCCATTTTTTGTTTTAATACGTTAATTATTGCCAAATCAGGTGTTTGATCTGCATTTTTTTGACCATCGGACGGTCGGTCAGATTCTAAGGAGAGAAGATTAGACTTGATTTTTTTGTCAGGAGAAGCAAACGACCATTTGACCGTCCGTTTACCGTCCAGTAGTTCATGCAGTATTTGTTCTTCATTACCACTGATTAATCCATAAATTTCATTTTGTCGGATGGTCAAGAGTGGGTTATTGGGTGGTAAATCGGACGGTCCGAGGAATTTAAAGGCGACATAGACCCGATTTCCTTTAGGGAATTGAGTAAAAATGTTCATATCGCATAACCTGTTTATGTGGTCGCTGATTGTATCCCTTTTCTTGATTCCGAGATCTTTCTGGATTAAACTCCGATCAACCCAAGATAATTTTTCGACCGATTCATCGATATCGATCTCTACGCTGCCAGGTGATTCTTTAATGATTTTCCGATAACTATCAATCACGTGTCTTAATCTAGGTTCCATGCCACTAAATGATTGATTAAAAATCTCTGTTCCTATCTCCATTACGTTGTACAGATCTTCCGCGCTTGCAACTAAAATTTTGTATCCCCGGTGTTCATAGCTTAACCGGTTATGTTGGCATATCCAGGCCAAGGCTCTAATTAAATTCAAAAATCTTTTTAGATCCCGTTGGCTGCGCGCGTCCCTACTATCGACTTCTAAGAGTGCAGCATAGGGGATATCGATGAAATCAAATTTTTTTAGGGTTTTAAGTCCATTTGTGATCCATGTGGGTTTGTTTTTCCTTTCGAACCTATCGATTTGAAGATTAATGTTCCCCGCTACTTTTCGCGTATTAGCATTGACTCTCTCATATTTTGCCGGAGATCCATGAACTGAAATAACACAATATCTCGTTGCCAGTTCCTCATCATTTGGATCCTTTGTCGTGGAATAGATACCTACCTTTCGAGGCTGTTCTTCATATCTGGATTTTTTGCTGTCTTTACGTTTGTCCTTTTTTAGAATCCTAGTCCCGTCTTCAACAAGTTGTTTTATTGTATCCCGGATCGGTGCATTCGCCCCACCTTCAAAATTTCCCTCCCCGACGTACAGACCATTATACTCTTTAACATCATCTTCAATGGATGCTGTTGTGGTTCTTGTAAGATCAAGGATCCATCCGATTCCTTTAGGCAAATGACGAAGAACAGTACTCCATAAGTTATCCTTACCTTCGGATGAATTGCCAGTGATCGCCGTTGAAAACCTATAATCTGGAATCAATTGAGTTGAACACGCGCAAGCGAACAAAAAGAGTTTTGCTTTGTCATCACCCACATGGTCTTTATCCAATGTTTTTTTAATATTTAGAAGCAAATCGGGATCCTGAAAATTCATTTGTCCATCTTTCTCCTGTTGAATCCCTTTTTTGTACTGCTCTTTCAATGATTTTATTTCTTTCTTTGCCCCTTCACCTGAGAATTTCTCCATACCTTTTTTAATCTCTTCAGGCCGATTCTTTTTGAGTTCCGCTTTCGTCGTTTGCCCCATCTCCTCTTCACCTCAATTTTTCAATCCTGATTTTCACGAAATTACGCGCCTGCTCCCAGGCGGTTCTACTATTATTCCCCTCCTTTTTCAATTCTAACAATTCGACAAACAGATATCAATTGAATTTTACCATACTCGGAAAAATACACAAAACCATCCTGGACCTTCTGAATAGTCCCCTCTTTTCTTTTAACCCCGTTACCATCATCAAAAAAGATAATATCCAGCTTAATTTTCTCCATAGCCATAGCCATAACCTCTTGTATTGCTATACATTTCTTGCAATACAATACATGAAATGCAATACACTATATTTATATGTTTGTGTAATGATTCTCCATACATGGCAAGAAACCGCGTCCCTCGATCAATAACGCTCCCACAGGATCTAGACGATTGGGTGCAATCGAAGATTAAAACCAAGGATTTCGCAAATTTTACCCATGCTGTCGAGAAAGGGATTATTTTACTCAAAGCTAAAATGGAATCTAAAAAATAATGTTGTCCAGGGGGCATTAACGAGGAATCACTCTTAGACTCCTTTATGCCCCCTGTCACTTGTCCTATAGGACTCTGAATTTTTATTAAATTATTCAGTCCCCTCCCCCCGTTTTTTAAAATGATTTTCTATTGTTGTTCTGACAATTGAACCTATTGAACATCCGGTTTTTTTTTTTTCATCATGGAGAAGGTCATACTGCCTCTTTGTGAATGAAATTAATATTTTTTTCATTTTCACAATATATAAAAGACATCGTTAATATATACCTCTCCGGTACGTACATCAAAGGTAGGTACGTACCATAATTAAGAAAGTGGTACGTATGAATGGAACTGGAAAGAAATTCCCAATCGAGCGTGGCCTAGCTGCAAAAATTTTTCTGCTTTCTTACAACGATCCAATGAGTGGTTATGGGATTGCAAGGAGAATTTACAATCATGATCATTATAGGATTAGGGTAGTTATCAATGAACTTTCTGGAACTAGTTTTATAGTCAATGAGTGGTCTAAAGATCCTAAAGAACGGTCAAAAGAATGCTTTCTTATACCTGTTGAAAATCTAAAAGGACACAAACCGAGATGGATTGCAAATCCTAATGCGATACTTGCGAAAATCGAGGGCGAAGTTATTCTGAATGATGATTATGTTTTGTGTCAAATTCTTCAATCAACCGCATTTAAATTCTTAGTGAAGAATAATCTTCCAAAAGATCTACAAAATTCAGATCTCAATGCAATTGATTATATTTTATCTCTGATGGATCTAATCTTTATTGTTTCTCACGAGGTCGATTTCTTCAAGAAAAAATCAAGAGGTATAACAACGAAAAAAGACTATGACAAAGTTCTTAGAGAAATCAAAAAAGATAAGGAGCTTTCCAACGAGATTCGGAAACTCGTACTGCCATTGTTCAACATGGAAAATAAACCGGGTGTCGAGATTCCAGATAATGTTTTCGTTGAATTTCCTTGCTTATTTGTCGTTCCTGAGAGATTAGCATACTATTTTAGGGGTCAAAGTGAGTTCGGCCGGAAATATTATCAAATGAGACCTATCGCTGAAGGAATATCTAAATTATTAATCGAAGTCGAACAATCTAAGCTACTTTCTACGAAAAAATAAAAATCAGCACCGATGCGAGCTGCAGTTGATCAGGATCTCGACGGCCTTCCTTCGAGAGAGGTTTCAGGTATAGTGAATTACTACATTTTGTAGTAAAAAAAATAAAAATCATTGAGTTTCATAATATTCTTGCATTGATACATTGTTGGTAGATATCTAATCCCGAAGTCTTTTTTTATCCCATTGATAATAAAAATAACAAACATTACTAAAGTTATAGCTCAAAATAATGAACATCCAACCTGAAAACATGGTCATTAAGATTATTATTTCTTCAATGGCATCGTATAGTTCGCCTCTAATAAGCAAAACACTTACCAGTAGAGTGGTTATCACTCCAAAAAAGGTAGTAATAACTGAGACAGCTCCAACTGTTACGGAAGGGATTTTATCAGGATCGTATTTACCATATGAAATTTTTTTTATTTTATAAAAATGACATATTAGAATAGCGCTATAGAATAATGCAGAATTTAAAATTACTAATTTAGGAAAATCTCCAGCCGCCGTTTCTCCTGTATGAACATTTGTATAGAATCCGATTGTTATAACCCAAATAAGAAGTTGAAAAAAATATGCTCTTTTAATGTAACCAAGAATACTTTTATCTTTCCAGATATGATTATTTTTAGTTTTTTTATTCTCATCCATCATGGCTATCCTCATACTCAATTTTTAAGATTTTTATTCAGTTTAATAAGATGTTTCTTTATAATCCTATTCTTCTCTATCAAGAATTAAATATTTAAAAATAGTTTGTTTTGTAACCATATTCAGACAATTAAAACTTTTACATTCTCGCCATTTTTATTTTTTTTATTTGACTTGCACCGGTGCAACTAGACCTGGTTGCTGCAGCTCGCCGGGATCTCGACAACACGCCTTCGAGAGCCAAACGGCCGTTCATGATGATAAACAAACAGACCAATGAGGCCATGTCAAGAATTATATTTTTTTATTTTTTCAGTATCGATGTTCGTGTCTTTATAAATCAAAATGCCTTAGAGATCTCTTTTTGACCCGTAAAGCCTGGGTTTTCATGAACACATCGGCAAGGTCTTTTGATTTCTTTTCTGTTAAGAATTTCTGCTTCATTAAGAAAATAGATTTTAAAAAGAAGCCTGGCTCGTAGCCATTATAGGGCAACGATCCAGATCTCTTTATTCTTGTAGTTCTGCCCCGCACTTAGGGCATTCCAACATGTAACCATTCCATTCATGACCGCATTTCGGACATTTCCATTGAAACTCCTGTGCTTCCTCGTCTCCGGTCATGGCAGCATCCTTTTTGTTTTCATCCTCTAGCTCTTCAGTATCCTGTGGACCTGGATCTCTATACTTTAAAGGATTTCTTGGTTCTATCCCGATCTCTTCATTCTTCGGATGCTCTATGAGTGTCTCAGGCTCATGTTTTTTTTCCCGGCTCCGATTCTCTTTTTCGATAAAATCCAAGTATTCAGGGGAACCAATTTCAATAAAACATGCAAAGAAAGGGCCTCTTCGACATCTCGGGCAGAAGACGTTTTTCTTATCGGTTATGAAACCGCACCCAGGGGTTTTACAAAGCCATTGTTGCGTTTTGTAACCTTGTGTTTTTTCAGGGAATGTAATTTGTGATTGATCCTTTGAATTATCCTCGACTGAATAGCCGTAATCTTTGAATCGATGAACCGAGCGCACACTCACATTAAGCTGTAAAGCTATCGCTTCTAATGGCATGCCTGTTGTTTGGTAAAGCTCTGCGATCTCCCGTTTCGTTTTTTCCGTTAATGGTGTTTGAAACATGTTTTTCACTAATTCCATATTTTCTTTATTTCCCGAGTCTGCCACGAGGCATATGCCTCGATAATGCCTCGCTGTCTGTCTCGTGACTGCCTCGAGTCTGCACCGAGGCAGCCTCGTAACCTCTTATCGCGATATCGACAGGAGTGATATCGGCCGATAAAGAAAAAAAATGTCTCGAGGCATATTTGTGCCTCGGTCATTGTATCGCCTCGATGAATGGCAATAAGGGGGCCTGTACCTTTGGTTTCTTAACGATAATCGGGTCTACATGATGTTGATTGTGAACGCGGGTAATGTGCCATTTACCATTATGCAGCGCGCCCCGGTGCGAGATCCATTTTAGACCATGCGCACCGCAACCACTGATAGGACAGGCCCACGACCATTTTTTCATTGACTAATGGACCTCGATCTCTTCCACGGAAGAATATCCTTTCTTGGTTTCCCTGATTCGGTAAAATTCTTCCTTCGTTCAGCATCCCAAGATGCTTTCATTTCCGCTTGCCTCTTACAAGCCTCCAAGAAACCCACCCCTTGTTTTGTCGCTAAAAACTCGTAGTCTCCTATCTGGATTATTTTCAGATCACCTGCCTCGATCTTCCCTTGAAGATCTGTTTGCTTTATTATTTCGGCTAATTCGCCCATACGATCACTTCCTCACAATTCATATGAATTAGCATATGAAACAGTGAGCCTGAATAGATATTTTGAAAAGGAAATCATGATAGATTTTACAAAATTATTTATTGGTTGAATTAAAGAAAAAAAGAAAGAGAAGAAACGATGTCCAAAATGAGACAGTGCCTTTTTTCTGCAACAGCTTCCTATTTTCTCTCCTGTTGGCCGGGGTGCGTCCGGACAGGCCCACTTCCCTCTTTATTTTTTCTTCGACTCCACCTGGATATCCTCAGTGATGTGCGCGAGCCGCTTCGCAAGCTCGATATCATGGGAAATATCGGTCGACGCGTTGATCACAAGTTTCGCTCCATCGGGCGAGCCGCCCCCATGCATGCATCCGGGTACGCCACTCCCGATAGTGAGCCATTCGATGAGCCGGGCGATCTTCGCACGCGTCTCACCCGAGCAGTTCGCGGTCAGGTACTTCTTCAGAAGCTTCCCGTACCGTGGGTCGTTGAGGTCACGGCAGGACGGCACGCATCCGGTCTCCGCGATCCCACCCGCGATGTCCTGTGCGAGCCGTTTCGTCTCGTACGGCAGCGTCGCCACATGGACCTTGTTGACGTTTGCAAGCAGCATATTAGGGATCCACACACCGGACGGATGTTTTGTCCCAAGCACGCCTGCGGCGATACCCATGCCAAACGTGGTCTCATTGTTCACGGTCATCTGCGTGAGCTTCTCCCGGAACGTCTTTTCAGAGAGTCCATTGGCGCGTGCCATGAGCGCTGCAGCACCGATTATCACATCACCCTGACCAGCGACACAGCCACCGATCGAGGCACGGTACGGAGCGATGAAATTACTGACTGCCTTAAGAGAATAGGTGTACTCCCCGCACATGAACACACGGTCGTTCGGGATGAACACATCCTCGAACAAGAGGTATGACTGGGTGATGCCGCCGATATCGACCGGACTATCGAATCCTTCCTCCTGCTCTCGGGTGTCACTGGGCCTACGAGCCTCCACCACGGTTAAATGGTCAATGTCGCGTGGAATGACAAAGGAACTGGCATAGTCTTTCTCATCTTGCTTGTATCCAGAGCCAGGCATCACAAAGATTTCGTTGGCAGCGACCACACCACAGATCATGATCTTTGCGCCACGGACGACGATGCCGTCCTTCGTTTTTTCGACGACACGAAGACTCAGGTCAGGGTCGCATTGCTGCGAGGCAGTTTTCGACCGGTCGCCCTTCGGGTCGGTGAGCGCCCCTGCAAGCGTGATGTCTTGTTTTTGGGCCTGTATGAGCCATGTCTTGAGTCGCTCATGGTAGGTCGTACCGAACTCCTTGTCCATATCGTAGGTTGTCGCCCACATCGCGTTGATCGCGTTGAAACCCACGCACCGTCCGCCGGTGCATGTCCCCGTGAGGTTGAACATCAGTCGTTTCATACGAACGTTCGCGATCATATCCTCAGGTCCCTGAATAATGGAGAGGTAGCGAGAGATAGGTTCACCAGTCAAATGTGAGGTCGTGATAAGAATATCTTTGTACTCTGGTTTTTTCGCGGCATCGAAGATTTGTGCATGACCCTCAATCGTGCGCCTCGTCATCGGATGCGTCGTCACATCCTTGATGAGCTCCCCGAACTTGTAGATGTTCGGTCGCATCTTCTGAAGGCTTTCTTTATACTCTTTGGATGTTCTCATAGGTTATTTCTCCTTTAATGTGAACTCCCACTCGCACCAGAGGCTCTCCGGGTGTGCGTCAGGGGGACAAACAACGCATTTCACAACGATCGCGGGATTAAATTCTTTTGCAAACGCCTTAAGAAACCCGTAGCGTACTGGTTTGCAGCCGAACTCC
>Ga0315279_10008645_pt1 | contig 12291 bp, 10 predicted proteins | sample YL17G06_20_MG_FD_203694 | JGI IMG/M metagenome (GOLD analysis project Ga0315279, IMG submission 203694) | Sediment microbial communities from Yellowstone Lake, YNP, Wyoming, USA - YL17G06_20 | ecosystem: Environmental > Aquatic > Freshwater > Lake > Sediment | place: USA: Wyoming | collected... | reverse complement strand
ATGACCATGCTGAATCCGCCCGACCAGGTCGCCGGCACGCCGTCGTCGGCGTACGGGCACGGGGCGGCGCCCCAGTCCAGGTCCGCCCCGTACTTCTGGATCATGCTTAGTTCGCCCACGTCGAGCACGGTCATGGCGACGCGGCCGGTGATGAACGGGTTCTGCGCATCGGCGCCGAACCCGGTCTGGAGGGTCATCAGGTTCTCGATGCCGTAGGCGCGGGAAACGCCGGCCACCCACTGGAGCGCCTCGACGATCCGGGGGTCGTTCAGGGTGACGCGGCGGCCGTCGGCCGACAGGAACTTGCCGCCCTTCTGCCACCCGTAAAGGTAGAGCGTGGTGTTGCCCCAGAAGGGGACGAAGCCGACCTGGTCGAGCCGGCCGTCGGGCCGGCGCTTCGTGAGGCGGGCCGAGGCGCGCTCCACTTCGCTCCAGGTGCGCGGCGGCCTCTCGGGGTCGAGGCCGGCCTCGCGGAAGAGTTTCTTGTTGTAGTACATCACCCGCACGTCGGTGTCGTACGGGACGGCGTACTGCCTGCCGTCGTAGAAGCACTCGTCCCAGGGGGCGTCGAAGAACTGCTCGCGCCTCAAGGCCGCGGCCGCCACGCGGTCATCCAGCGCCATGAACGTGCCGCGAGCCGCGTAACTGGCGACCAGGAACCGGTCGAAGATCGAGACGTCTGGCGGCGTGCGGCCCGCCACCGCGGGCAGCATCTTCGCGTGGATGTGCTGGTAAGGGATGTCGATCTTCTCGACGTAGTAGTCCGGACTGGACCGGTTGAACCGGTCGACCAGTTCCGTGATGACCTTGTGCTGGTCGCCCGCGGTGAAGAGGTTCCAGAAGACGATCTTCTGGCGGGCGTCGGCCTGGCCGGCCCCGGCGGCCGAGGCAAGAAGAGCCAGACACAACACGGACCCAATCCAGGCGGGAAATGCCCGACGATGTCTGTGCTCGCCCATAGGGGGCACCGCCATGGAGGATCGGACCCGCCGAAGCCTTCTGGCGTGCATTATAGGACCGCCGACGGACTTGCCGAGTGTTTTTTGCGAGCGGGCCCAAGACCGGTGCCCCGAGGCCGGTGCGGCCTGGCAGGATCAGCAGAATCGCAAGAACTCATCAACCGTCATCCCGGCCGCGCGGATAAGCGAGCGCAGCGTGCCCGGAGCCACTTCGCGGTGCTGCGGAATCGACAGGCTGGCAATGTGGCCAGTCTTAATACTACAGCGCAACTTGCGGCTGTCCGTGCCCGAACTGAGCTGGCCTGAGAAGAGGCGCAAAGCGGTTGCAGTGTGAGGTCGACGCGCTCTGCCGTGGGTGCAAAGGGGGCGCGGCTGTTTTGCGGAGCAGGCGCCAGCATGTAACTTATTGTGGCTAAAGCACATAGGTGAAGCCCAAACGATTATGTTGCGCTGTAGTCTTAAGCATGACGATGTGGCTGCCGCGCTGACGATCCTGGCGCCAACCGGCGCGCTCAAACGCTTTGACAGCCTGCGCGCCCGAGATCGCGGGCAGTTTGGACATCACACAGAGACCTCGATCTCGCGTGTGGCCACCGTCAGGGGCATACCGTTGGCGGCGCGAGCCTCGATACAGGCCTGGATGGCTTCGCGGATGTTCGCGAGGGCGTCTTGCTCTGTCCTGCCCTGCGAGACGCAGCCGGGGATGGCGGGGCACTCGGCCACGATCATGCCGGTTTCGTCACGCTCTAGAGTTACAATCAGTTTCATCGGTACACCTCCAACGGATTCTAGCCTGCCGGTCGCATGGGGGTCAAGCGTCTTCCTGCCGAAATGCTCTAAAGGCTTGCCAAATGCCGCCCGGCGCGGTAAAAGGTGCCGCTCCAAGTCGACATGAGGGAACTACTCATGGCAAAGAAACAGGCCGCCAGGCAGGCGAAGAAGCCCTACCGCATAGCGGTCATCGGCGGCGACGGCACGGGGCCGGAGGTCGTCCGCGAGGGCCTCAAGGTCCTGGCCGCGGCCGCCGAGGTCGGCAAGTTCCGCTACGAGACCCAGGAGTTCGATTTCTCGGGCGCGCGGTACCTGGCGCGCGGCGGCGACCCCGCCAAGCCCAACATCCCCGTCGTCACCGACGAGGAACTGGCGGCCCTAAAGACGTTCGACGCCATCTACCTGGGCGCGGTCGGGGACCCGAACGTCGCCCCGGGCATCCTCGAGAAGGGGCTCCTGTTGCGCCTCCGGTTCGAACTCGACCAGTACATCAACCTCAGGCCTGTGAAACTGTACCCCGGCGTCAAATGCCCCCTGGCCGACAAGGGTCCCGAGGACATTGACTTCGTCATCGTCCGTGAGAACACCGAGGGGCTGTACACGGGCATGGGCGGATGCCAGTACAAGGGCACGCCGCACGAGACGGCCACGCAGATCATGTGCAACACCCGCCACGGCGTCGAGCGGTGCATCCGCTACGCGTTCGACCTGTGCCGCAAGAGGGGCGACAAGAAACTCCTCACCCTCGTTCACAAGACGAACGTGCTGACCTTCGTGGGCGACCTGTGGTTCCGCACGTTCAACGAAGTGGGCCAGGAGTACTCCGACATTACGCGCGACTACAATCATGTCGACGCGTGCTGCATGTGGATGGTCAAGAACCCCGAGTACTATGACACGATCGTCACGGGGAACATGTTCGGCGACATCATCACGGACCTCGGGGCGATGATCCAGGGCGGCATGGGCATTGCCGCCGGCGGGAACATCAACCCCGACGGCCTCTCGATGTTCGAGCCGATCGGCGGGTCGGCACCCAAGTACACCGGCAAGAACGTCATCAATCCGCTGGCGGCCATCGGGGCGCTGGCCATGCTCCTCAAGGAACTGGGCGAGGAGGCCGCCGGCGACCGCGTCGAGGCCGCCATCGCCTACGTCACCGCCCGGAAACTCAAGAGCCTTGCGGCCGGCAAGATGGGCTACACGACCACGGAGGTCGGCGATCTCGTGGCCGAGGCGGTGCTAAAGGGCCTCAAGGCCTGACGCCGTTCACGCAGGCCGCGGGAGCGCCGCGGCGCTCAAGAGACAATGGGGCCGCGGCGTCGTCGGCCTGCTCGGCGGCCACATCGCAGAGGATCCTCTTGACGAAACCGTGCAGGATAACGCGCTTCTTTGGGTCCTCCAGGCCGAGGTCGTGAAGGCGTCCGCCGAACTCGTATTTGCCGTCGTCGATGCGATTGGAGAACGGGGCCATGATCCAGGCCCGGCCGCCCCGCGCCTGGGCCAGTTCCTCCGGCGTGGCGAAGCCGTCAGTGACGTCAAAGAGTTCGCTGCCCAGGGGGATGTGAAAACCGAGAAGCGTCGCGCCGAGGCGGGCGAAAACCGCCCGCGACCCGCCGCCGGTGTCCTCCAGGATGACCGTTCCGCAAGTTCCGAACATGCCGCGGCTGATCGCGAATCGCGCCATGGCCTGCCCTCCCCGTCTTGGCAACGGGCGCTGGCATACCAGTCGCGGGCGGGTATTTCCACTGCATTTCGGTGCGGACGGGCCGCAATCGCATGTTGCGCTGTGTCGGTGGGTTCCCCGCCCAATTCCTTGCAAGCGCCGAGGAATCATGGCATGATGAGGCCGCACGCATTCCTTCACAAAGGAGACTCGCATGTTCCGCTGCCTGAACCCCGGCGCCATCGGCGTCAGCCTGCCCTGGAACGAGTGCCTGCCTCTGGCCGCCAAGCACGGATTCGAGGGGATCGACATCGCCGTCGACCTGTCGGTGCCCGCGGCCACAGTCACTGGCGCCCTCGCCAAGCACGGCCTCAAGGCCGGCGGCACGGGCTTGCCCGTGAACCTCTACGGCGACGAGAAGGCGTTCGACGCGGCGGCGGCGGGCCTGAGAACCATCGCGGCCCGGGCGGCCGAGGTGGGGGTCACGCGGTTCGCCACGTGGATCCTCCCGTTCTCCGACACGCTTCCGTTTGAAGACAACTTCGCCTGGCACGCGCAGCGGCTGAGCCAGGCGGCCCGGGCCCTCGCCAAGGCCGGGTGCCGGCTGGGCTTGGAGTTCATCGGCCCCAAGACGCTTCGGATGGGCCACAAGTATCCGTTCGTCCGCACGATGGAGCAGATGCTGGACCTGGCCGAGGCGGTGGGCCCCAACGCCGGGCTCCTCCTGGACTCGTGGCACTGGTACACTTCGCTCGGGACGGTCGAGGACATTGAGGCCCTGCGGCCCGAGCAGGTGGTCTACGTGCACATCAACGATGCCCCGACCGGCATCGCCGTCGACGCCCAGCGCGATAACGTGCGGCGGCTGCCCGGCGAGACGGGCGTCATAGACCTTAAAGGGTTCCTCGGAGCCCTGCGAGAGATCGGCTACGACGGGCCGGTGGTGCCCGAGCCGTTCGTGCCGGAGTTGGGCGCGCTCCCGGCCCCGGAGGCGGTCCGCCGCGTGGGCGAGGCCTTGAAACGGATCTGGTAGCCATGCGAATCTACATCCACACCGACCTGGAGGGCATCGCGGGCATCGACCGCATCGAGGCGATCGAGCCGGCGGGCCTGCACTACCGCAGGGCTTGCGAACTCCTGATGGCCGACGTGAACGCCGCCGTAGACGGCGCACTGGCGGGTGGGGCCGACCACATCACCGTTCTCGATAGCCACGGCGGCGGCAACAACTTCATCCTCGAGTTGCTCGATCCTCGCGCCGAAAACGACACGCGGCCCGGCGGCAAATGGTGGGGCTCCCTCGACGCCTCCTACCAGGGCACCTTCTTCATCGGCGCACACGCCATGGCGGGCACCATGAACGCGTTTCTCGACCACACGCAGTCGTCGGCCTCGTGGCACAATTACTCCATCAACGGGCGGCAGATGGGCGAACTGGCCCAGTGGGCCATCGTGGCGGGGAACTGGGGCGTGCCGATGCTCATGGTCAGCGGCGACGAGGCTGCCTGCGTCGAGGCCCGCCAGTTCTTCGACCCGGTCGAGACGGCGGTCGTCAAGCACGGTCTGGGGCGGAACCGGGCGGCACTGGTCGAACCGGTCGAGGCGCGGGCCCGCATCCGCGAGGCGGCCCGGCGGGCCATCGCCCTCGTCGGACGGGCCAGGCCGATGATTGCAGAGAAGCCGATGGAGATCGTCCTGGAGTATAACCGGTCGGACTATTGCGACGAGGTCGCGAGCCGGCCGGGCATCGAACGCCTCGACGCACGGACCATCCGAAAGGTCACGAGCGACCCCCTGGCGATCTTGCCGTAGGCCTGCGCTGGCCACGCGGTCGCCATCGGCTCCCCGCTGAACACTGCGCGCGTGGTCCTCGCCGTTCACTTGGCGGGACATGGCGGGGAATTCCCTCTGGACGCGCCGCGGGTTCTACGCTAAGATTCTGCTGACTTTACGCCCTTTTGAGAGGTCCGACGGATGAGTACGGCCGTATCCGTGGTGGCGCCAGCCCCGAGCGCCCTGGATGCCAGCGTGCTGGTGCTGAACCGGCTGTTCATGGCAGTCCGGGTGGTGCGGGCGCGCCATGCCTTCGTCCTGCTGTGGAAGCACGTTGCCGAGGTCGTCTCGGTCGAGGACGAGACGTTCAACTGCTACGATTTTTCGTCTTGGGCGGAGATCTCGCAGTTGCGGCGGCAGTTCCAGCCGGCCGGCCACGAGTGGGTCCGGACGGTGCGGTTCGACATTGCCGTGCCGCGAGTCATCCGCCTCCTCAGTTACGACCGCATCCCGAGGACGCGCGTGCGGCTGAACCGGCGGAACCTGTTCGCCCGCGACGCGAACCGGTGCCAGTACTGCGGCAGGAAGTTCAGGACCACTGAACTCTCGATCGACCACGTGATCCCGCGGAGCCGCGGCGGCCGGACCGCGTGGCCGAACGTCGTCTGCGCGTGCATGAACTGCAACGTCCGCAAGGGCGGCCGCACACCGGGCGAGGCGCGGATGCGCCTCGTCCGCCCGCCCGTCGAGCCGCGGTTCAGCCCCACAATCTCCATCCACGTCGGCAGCGAGAAGTACCGCTCGTGGAAGCAGTTCCTCGATGCGGCTTACTGGCACGTCGAACTGCGCGACTAACCCCGGCCGTCGCTCGTTCGCGTCGGCAGCACCACGTCGCTGCTTTTGATGCGGGCGAACTCTTCCAGCACCGTCCGCGGGGCGTCGCCCAGGCCGCACCACGCGAAACTGTCAGCGGCGCTGGAGCGCTACCGCGGCACGAGCCACGTGCCGGCCAGCCGATCCTGGAGGCCACGCTCCGGCAGCAGCGTGGAGCAGGTGACCAGGGGGATGTAAAGGGCGAACGTCAGGGCACTCGCGAGTCCGAGCATGACCTCTCCCCTGGTGGACGGTGCGACGACCGTCAGGAGCCAGCCCATCAGGATCGGAATGGCCGGCAGCGGCGCCCAGGCGACCAGGCACCGCCAGAAGACGCGCAGGCGGCCTGCCCTCGACCCATCGCGCGTCACGAGGTCCACTCCCAGCAGGAGCAAGGCCAGTCCCCTGCGGGACACGAGTGCACAAAGCAGGCTCAGGATGGCTATTATGCCCGCCCAGGCGAGCCCCGCGAAGGCCACGAGGATCGGGGGGAACGGGCCTCCCCACAGGCTCATCTCGTCGAGCACGGGCTGAACGATGGCCGTCGCTTCGGCCAGTTCGTCCTGCGACGGGCTCGGGTGCGTGGCGATGATCTGCTCCGCGGTGTGGCGCCAGGGTTCGGGAATCATGGACTTGGCGTACAGGCTGGACCATGACGCCGGATCCGAGATCGTCTTGCGGAAATGGCCGGCGATGTAAATCTCGAACGCCTTGCGCTCTTGCTGGGCCTTGTCGTTCGGGGGCGGGTTACCCAGCATGGCCACTCGAAACAGACAGGTCCTCAGAGGTTCGATGTCCGGCTGCGTCCGGCCCAACTGCCGCATCATGAAGAACCCGAAGAGCATTCCTCCGGCGGCGATGACCGGCAGGGCGGCACAGACGGCCACGAGGCCGAAGCGTCTTAAGCGGCTGACTGAAGCGGTTTTCTGGAGGAGCGACTTCAGGCCGCTCGTCAGCGACTCAAAGTCCTGAAGCGTCGGCAGGGCCCTCAGGAGATCGCGGGCGTGCAGGGGCAAGGGCACAGCGACCGCCTGCTCTCGTGCCGCCTGTGCGTCAAGCATGCGACCTTCGAGTGTGGCGACGGCCACCTGGTTCAGGAAGGCCCGTGCAGCCTGGAAGTCCGCGGCCTCGAGCGCCGGCGGCTCCGAAGCCGCACGCTTCTCGTCGATTCCCGGCGCCGGGAAGTCGAGCAACTTGGCGCGGCCGTCGGCGGTGATCCACACCCGGTCCAACCCAAGCGGCGAGGGAACCGACCCCTCATCCAGGCTCGCCCGGAGTTCCTCGGCCAGGTCGAGCAGCCAGTAGCGGACGGACCGCCATGGCTGGCGCCGGCCGAGGAGTGCCCAAAGCGGCTGTCCGGACGGGGCCTCGTAGGCATCCCAGTTCTCGCCTGCCGCACGCCGCCCGCCCAGCCAGCGAAGGCGCGTCGCCCGGCCCAGGCTGCGAATGCCGGCTGCGACTGCCGGGGCGCCCTCCGGCAGACGCCGGATCCAGACCTTCCGAAGCAGCCGCATGTCGTAACCGAGGAGCAGTTCCTGGGGGCCTGTTTTGGCCAGGGTCTCGAGGACGTAGTAAGGCCCGATCGTCGGCGTGGCCTCGTTGACCGGCGGCACTCGGCCCTCGGGTTGCAGCACTGGCCGCGCTTCGTAGGCGGCTTTCCGGATCACCCGCGTGCCGCTGGCCAGGTCGTGGAGTCCGGCAAATCCGTTGCGGCGCCGCGCGGTGGCGAACATCAGCGCGAGGAACACGCAGTAGGAGTAACTGACCCACATATCCAGGGAGAACGGCCTCTCGCCCACGGTGATCATCCTCGCTGGGTCAAACCCGAAGTAAATCCAGGTGGGAAGCACAGGCAACACCGCATAGATTACCACGCGAAGCAAGGCCCTGGGCACACCGGGGACGCTCCGGCCGGGGCCGACGACCCGAAGGCGGCACACCGCCTTGCCGAGCGAGGCGCCCCAGACGCCTTCCGATATCGCGAAGTACAGGAGCCAGGCCGCGAAGCCGGCGAACATGAACGCAAATACCCCCGGGCGCGCGGCAGGATTGCGGAGCCACGCCATGTCTCCCATGATCGTGAGCGACACGGGCAGCCAAAGCACGGTCCAAATGAGCCCGTCGAAGCATGCGGCCAGAAACCGCAGGCCGAGCGTGGCCGGCGTCGGGGCCGTCGAGGAAAACGGCAGCAGCGCCTGGCGCAACTCGTCGTAGTTTCGGAATCGCTGCGCCGGTTGCTTCTCGAGGCATCGGAGGACCGCGGTGCACAGCCCCTTCGGAATCTCAGGGCGAAACTTCGCGGGCGATTCCGCTGGGCTCTCGAGCGCCGTGGCGATGAACCGCACCAGGTTCTCGGCCCGAAACGGCGTCTTGCCCGTCAGGAGGTAGTACAGGGTGATCCCTACGGCGTAGATATCGGAGCGAACGTCGAGTTCGTCGCCGCGCAACTGCTCGGGGGAGGCGAACGCGGGCGTGCCCATGAAGGTGCCGGTGACCGTCAGGTCCGCTTCGCTGCGGCCCTTGGTGGAGATCGAGAGGCCGAAGTCGCCCACCTTCACCGTGCCGCCGGCCTCCACGAAACAGTTGGAGGGCTTGACGTCGCGGTGGAGGACGCCGACGGCCTGGGCGGCCTGGAGGCCCTCGACGATCTGGAGTATGGCGTCTACGGCCTCGCCGGCGGGCATCGGGCCCTTCTCGCGGACGCGGTCCTCCAGTGTTCCGCCCGCCACCAACTCCATGGAGATGGCCGGCGTGCCCTCGATCTCCTCCGTCCCGTAGATGTAGACGCTGTTGGGGTGATTGATCGAGGCCGCCAGTCGCCCTTCGCGGAGGAACCGGGCCCGCGCTGCCGGCGAGTCCAGCGAGTGGCTGAGCACCTTGAGGGCGACGCGGCGGCCGCTTTCCAGGTGCTCGGCCTCGTAAACCGCGCCCATGCCGCCCTGGCCCAGGTGCCGCACGAGGCGGTATCCGCCGAACTGGCGCCCCGGTTCCGGCAGGGGCTCCCCGCGTTTCAGCGACGGGCCGGAAGGCGGCGACGCCGCCGTCTCGGCGCCTTTGGTTTGCGTTGGAGCGCCCAGGCCGGCCGCGAGCAGGCACTTGGGGCAAACGCCCTGGGCCACGTTGGGAGCGAGTTCGGCGCCGCATTGGAGGCATCGGTGGGTGTCGGGCACGGCGTTCTCCTTGATTCCGATTCCACCTGTTATTGAAGCAAGCGGTGCGAAAGGTCACGCGGAATCCGTTTTCCTGCGGTATCGGCGGCCGGGCGGCGGCAGACGAATGGCCGCCCGTCAGGTCTCGACGGCTGCGAAGAGGTGCCGAATCTCGTCGTCGATCTCCTCGGGCGAACCGACCGTCTGCGCGATCTCGGCCCGCAGCACCCGGCGATACTGGCGCCGCAGGCGATGGAGCGCCATCTTCACGGCCGCTTCGGTCATGCCCAACTCGCCGGCCACCGCTGCGTATGAGGTCTCGGCGGCCGGGCCCCCCAGAAACCCCTTCAGCCGGTCGAAAAGGCGCTGCTTGCCCTCTCGCACAAACTCCTGCCGCAGTTCGGCCAGCACCTGGTCCAGGAGCGCCAGGGCCCATTGCCGCTCGTACAACTTCTCCGCCGTGAGGTTGTCGTCGGGTTCGAGCGAGTAGCGGCTCTCGGCGTCCGGGAGGTCCAGGGAGACCGCCTTGCGTCCGCCGCCGCGCTTCTGCGTGCGCCCCCGATCCCATTCATTGGCCAGAAAATGGTTGAGCGAGGCCAGCAGGAACGACCGGAACCGGCCTCGCCCGGGATCGGCGACACGCAGGTATCCCTTCGCGAGGAGCGTGGCAAAGAACTCCTGCGTCAGGTCCTGGGCCTCCTCGGGCCGATAGCCGCGCCGGCGAACGTAGTAGTAGAGGGGATGCCAGTAGGTCTCGCACAGTTTTGCCAAGGCGGCCCTGGCCGCGGGCCGGTTGTCTCGTGCCGCCGCCAGCACGAGGCTCCAGTGCGTCGTGGCGAACGACCGCGGGCCGTCGGGGCCGGACTCGGAGGATCGGTTGCCGGATGGCATGGGGGTATTGTACCAACCGTTCAGGGAATCTGTAGACCCGGCCTGCCGCTGTACCGCACGTGGAGCGATGGATTGCCTGGCGGCATGGCCAGGCGATTCTGCGCGGCCATGCGACCCGTCAGGTGAACTGCGGCACAGCACTACTTTGCCGCGGGGGCGTCGGGCAACTTGAGGTCGCCCGACAGCATGCGGATCCGCATCCGCCGGAACTCCACGGTGGCGTTATGCGCGCCCAGCCCCAGCACCTTCCGGTCGGGCATGCCCCAGCCGGGGTGAGGCGTGAGGGCCGAGAGCGGCCCCTTCCAGGCGATGAACGGCTTGCCGTCGAGTTCGACGGTGATCTCGCCGTCGGTCGCATGCACGAGGACCTTGATAGTCGCCGTGCATTCCTGTCCGCCGGGCAGGGCCGAGGGCTTCACCGTCGTCTCGTTCTTGTCGGCGTTGTTGCCCTTGACCATCTCAAGCCCGCTCACGGCTCCGGCATAGGCGCCGAAAACGACGTTGCAGGCGGTGGGGCCGGCCGGCAACATCACGGCGACGGCGTCGGGGCCGCCCCTTTGAACGAGCGCGATCTGGAGTTCGTAACTCCCCTGGGGCGCCACCGGCACCGCGATGCGCTCGTACGGCTGCCCCGACGGGGTGATCGTGAGGCGGCCATCCTTCTTCTCCCATTTGCCTTTGGCAGCGCTGGTGGCGGGGTCGACGTATCTCAGGCAATCGACCCAACCGCCGGCGGATTTCGCGCCGGTGGCCGGCAGTTTCGCCAGGGCGTCTTCGATCTTCTTCAGGGTGAGCGCGGCCGCGGTCCTGGCCAGGTCGTCGGTCTTGTGGAGGTCGAGGAACCGCTCGTAGTAGGCCCTGGCCCGCCGGAGCATGGCGGCCTTGCCCGACGTGCCGGAGGCCTGGTCGGCCAGTGTGCGGTACCACGCGCCGAGTTCCGGGCACGCTAATTCCGGCGCCTCGTCGACGCCCTTGGCGGCCGCCGGGGTGTACTTGCGGGTTGCCTCGTCGAGGCCGTCGTCGATGAACCTGGCGGCCTCGGCCGGATTGTCCAGTTCCACGAGGTGCAGGCGGACGAGTTCCTTGCGTGCGGCGGCGTCGTTGGGGTCGGCCTCGAGTTTGGCCTTGAGGGCGGCCAGTTCCTTCTCCACCTGCTTGCGGCCGGCCAGGGCGGCTTGCTGTTCCTTGAGGGCGGCCCGCGAGTCGGACCTGATGGCCGTGGCGATGGCGACCGCCTGCTTGAGCGTGGCGTCGGCCCCTTCGGCGTCTCCCGCGTCAACCTGGGCGGTGGCGACGGCGGCCAGGGCCTCGACCAGCGCCTCGCCCGCCTTGGTCCTGGCGTCGCCGCGCGCCGTCGCGTAGGTGCGCTGGTACAGGGCAACGCATTTCTGGAGCGCCTCGACGTGCTTGTCGCGGACGTTCTCGGCCAAGAGTTGCATGGCCGCAAAGGCGGTCGCGTGTCCGGTGGGGTCCTTCGACCCGAGTTCGTAGGCCTTCTCGCACAGCAGGACCAGCAGGGCGGGCTGGTTGCGGGCCTGGCGGGCGTCTTTGATCATCTGCTTGGCCAGGGCCACGTCATCCGCCGGCGACGCCGTCGCGGCCACACGCTTGAGGTCTTCGCCGTAGATGGCGTTGAAGGCATCGGAGGCGTCTTCGGCGAAGGCGGGCGCCGCAAGGGCCCACGCGGACACGGCCAGCCATGAGATGGCGAAGGTCCGCATGTCATCCTCCATCACGCCGGCGCCGAAATGAGTTGCCGAGATGATTCTAGCCCGGCAGCCGGCGTATTCAAGGGATTCGTGATCTATAGTTGGCAGGAGAAGGACGTGTGGTGCTTCTCCCTTCTTCGCGGCACCAACCGCCTCAAGACCCAAGGGTTGAAATTACGCAGACGTGAATTCCGTTGCGGTCTCCTTTGCTTGACAGCCGCTGCCGGGGTGAGTAGGCTGTGCTCAGCGCTCGGCGCGGGACGCCGGGCGAAACCGGGTCCAACTTGCCTGTCCTTTCGAGGAGGTGTCCGATGAAGTCTGGCACGAATCGTCGCGACTTTCTCAAGACCGCGGCCACGGCCGGCGCGGGGCTGGTGGTTCTGAGGTCCGGCATCCTTCGGGCCGGCGAGTCGCCCAGCGGGAAACTGAACATTGCCGTCATCGGCGTCGCGGGCCGCGGCGGGGGGAACATGAACGATGTGGCGGGCGAGAACATCGTG
>Ga0315279_10008643_pt1 | contig 12294 bp, 7 predicted proteins | sample YL17G06_20_MG_FD_203694 | JGI IMG/M metagenome (GOLD analysis project Ga0315279, IMG submission 203694) | Sediment microbial communities from Yellowstone Lake, YNP, Wyoming, USA - YL17G06_20 | ecosystem: Environmental > Aquatic > Freshwater > Lake > Sediment | place: USA: Wyoming | collected... | reverse complement strand
GGAGAGGCGGATGTAATCGTGAGCGGTGACCATCACCTATTAGATTTGGAGAGCTATCGGGATATCCCCATTATGACCCCACGTCAATTCCTGGATCAGCTGAGGCAAGATTGAGTACTAGATCTATCGTTTAAAGGATGCCAGATATCATAATCCAGATTTCCGTACGATGATCCAAGCACAAAACCACTGAACGTGCTACAATTCATGCATCAAATAACCAATCTCTCCCCGTCAGGTCTGCGAGAACCACTCTTCGTCGGGCTGGGTCAAAAAGACGGGCTTGAAGGTCGGAGGTTGCGGAAACGGGTTTCTCACTCATAACCCGGAGGTCCTTGGTTCGAATCCAAGCCCCGCTACTAGAAAAGGCACATAAAAGTGCTTTTTTTTGTTAAGGAGAGGCGAAATCAGGAGCAAGATCTGGGACCCAGGGATAATGAGCCTTACAAAATGAGGGTCTTCACCATAGGTTCGAATCCCACCCTCGCCGCAGGTTCGTAAATTTAACTAGACCTTCTCCACATGGAAAGAGGTTTTGTTTGTTATTCTATCTATTGCCTTTTAGAAAGATTGTATTTCATCTATTAATAAAAGTCGATGGGCGTATGTCCCATGGCCATGCAGACAAATGTCCCGGATATCCACGGACTTTTATTTATTATATTATTATGCAGCGTAAAAGAAGAACGACACCCCAAGGAGGAAATGTGTCATAGAAGTCTTAAATTAGTAATTGTGAAACTGTGGGATATGTTATCTTATTTGCTCTTCCAGGTTTGTGTCTTGGATTTTCCATAAGCGCTTATAGATTACTTGTAATTGTTGCAATGATAAATTACTGGAAAGATGCTCTATATATTAATTCAATCCAAAATTCAAGAAGCATTTATTTATATGTCTAGTGAGATTGATTTGGAGATCTCACCAATTCGATTTTGATATAAGGGTTATCAAATGAGTACAAGGCTTTTATATCCAAGTAACATATCCATCCAATCCCCCTATATGAGGGTTGGGATGTCCAGGAATTCCATATTTACCCTGCCATCCATTGTCGTATCGCAAGGTTTCAAACAGAGTTAAGAAAGAAATGCAACTCGCGACCACGTCTAGATGGAATAACCATATCTGATAATTAATATAATAATCAAAGCGCGTTGCATGCTAATAACAATGTAGAAATATAAATCTTACGCTTTATTTCGTACACTGCGTAAATTCATTAAAAAATTCTAATCTTATAAAACAATAAAAATCTATTTTTTGTCGATTTTTAGGCTTTTTTTTAATCTTTAATAGACACTTTAGAGGACATATGTTTGCTAATATCTTATTGTGGGGCATATTTTCTTTTAACAAGTATTCATAATAGATAGAAATAGGTTTATTACCGAATGTCGATTATTTCTATTTCCATGCATATTAACAAGGTGGTATCTATCTTATCCACCAAGAGAAAACACGAACTGACCTCACGGCAAGTAAGATATTTTTGGTGGTTATTATTTCCAACGAATAAAAGCCAGAAGTTGTAATGGCTTAGATCTGCCGAGATGTCATCTATGAATCTATCAGAACCATCTCTATGGAAGCAAATCCAATACGAAGGAAAACCAATCATTGATTTGCACGCTCATCCATCGCTGAAGGCTACTCTTTTTAAACGTGTGCTTACCTCTCGTTATGCAGCCTCTCGAACGTTCAATCCATTCAGCGTTCGGACAGATTTTAATAAATTAGAGCAAGGCGGCATAGATGTTCTCCTTTCCACCATATATGCCCCAGAGGAAGAAATTTTAGATGACTGCATCTACCTAAAAATCCTAGGATACCTGATGCCATTCACCTACCATAAACTCTTCTCACACAGCCACTTCGACGTGACGATCGAGATGATGAACATTATGGAAGCTCAGGTTCAACGATCGCCGAAGGTGAAGATGGCAAAATCCATCAGTGAACTGAATGAGATCTTGGCTCAAGTCAATGGAAGGCCCATTGCAATTATCCATTGTATTGAAGGAGGGCATAGCCTGGATGGTAAGCTGGAGAATCTGGAGATGTTGCACAAACGGGGTGTGGCATACCTGATCCTGGCGCATTTTTACCCAAACGAGGTAGTCCATCCTGTCTATCCATATCCAGAGTTTGCTCAAAGTTTTGGATGCTTTGAAGACACAAGGGATCTGACCCTGGGATTGACCGATTTTGGCAAGCTGGTGATTGAAAAAATGATCGACCTGGGAATGATCCCTGACATCTCGCACTGCACCCCGCATGCTCGCCAACAGATCTATGATATCGTTGGAAACCGAATTCCCATAATCGCCTCACACATTGGTGTATACGAGATAAATCCGAGCCCGTACAACCTGAAAGATTGGGAGATCAGACGGATTGCCGAATCTGGCGGGTTGGTGGGCGTGATCTTCATGAACTATTGGCTGATGCCACACGAGACAAGCCAGGGGTTAAATTTTATTGCCCGCACAATCGACCACATTATTAATACCGTTGGCATTGAACATGTTGGCATAGGCACTGATTTTGATGGCTTCACTGATCCACCTGATGATGTCAAGGATGCATCGAAGCTTCCCATAGTAACTCGACGTCTCCTAGCAGAAGGCTATACGCGGGAACAAGTAGAAAAAATATTAGGCTTGAATGCGCTTCGCGTACTCCGAGAAGGGTGGAAATCCTGAAAATTTCTGCAGCAGATAATTGCGTAAATCCGCACTGAAAACGCAATAGAGGTGCAAAATGAATGAACGAGATTACACCAGGGAGCAAGCCGAGACAGCTAAGTTTCTCAAAGGTCTTTTTAGTGAGAAGGCTCCTGGCTGGATAGACCGAAGAACAGCCCTGAGCGCGGAACCGCCCATAGGTAAGAACCAGCCCGAATTTTGGGCTGATATCCCCTGGCGAATCGAGCCAGATCAGGAAGACATCCCACTATTATTCTTAGCGAGAGATACGAACATCACAAGACCGGCTATGGGTCCATGGCGACTTGACTTACTGAAGGTAGAACAAAGAGCGCCGGACGGCTCTTGGGATACCCTATTGACCTTACTGCCAACCGATTTACCCAAAGTGGATAGAAAGGGTTATTTTCAGCTCAGAACCTGGACGTATAGCATCAAGATTCCTTTGTCAGATATTCGAGAAGCGAAACGGGGAAATACCATACACCTGCGGGCTGTTTTCCATGGCAGTTTCTTCCCATACGACAAACCATCTCAGATTGAAATTCACTTAGAGAGCTTCGTTGCAAAGCATGCCCTTCCTCAAAGCCGGGCAGCGAATTTACATCAACCCCGGCGATGGTTCTATGGGGATACGCATTATCATTCTATATACACTAACGATATCAAGGAAATTGGCAACCCAATACTAGAGACCTGTGAGGCTGCCCATGCTATAGGCCTTGATTGGCTGGTAATCACCGACCACTCTTGTGATCTGGATGACGTCGATGCAGATGTCAATCCTTTGAAACGCTGGGAGCGATTGAAAGCTGATATCGCTAACCCGGGGATATCAAACGGGCAGTTCCGTTGTATCCTGGGAGAAGAGATCACTCTTGTATGCAAGGGGGAAAACTATGTACACATGCTGGCATTTGGCGGAATGGAAGAAATGGTAGAGGGCGCCTTTCTTCCTGACGCGGGCGGGTTCATGACAGAGATATTTCAGGAGAGTATAAGGAAATGGCTGGAGAAAGTTGCCAGGATTGGTGGCTACTCTGACAAAGAAATACAACGTCTGTTCGGCAAGGTTCATTCGTTCGAGGATGTTCTCACAAAGCTGCCAAAACGGGCGTTAATATTTGCTGCACACCCTTTCCAGATTGCCCAACCGCCGCCTCCAGGAATATGGTCGACTGAAAATCTACATCACCCGAGATTAACCGGATTCGAGTTCTGGAATGGTCGTTCGAGATGCAGCACGCTGTTAACTCTCAACCCCTTCTCTAGCAGCGATTGGGAAGACCCTGAAAAGCAGGTCAAGAACGATCAAGCGCGTATCAAGAAAATCCTGGATTGGTCAGAGAGCAAATGGGATCTGGCATTACGTAAAGGCTTGGCTAAATGGGCTGAAGTAGACGAGCTACCCGGCTTGCACCCGGTCTTCCTGGCAGGGACGGATGCTCACGGTAGTTTCAATTACAGCGTTGGGCTTAGCTGGGATTATCGTAGCCGGCTGATCGTGGATGATAACGCCCTCGGAAAGGTGCGAACCGTAGTCTATCTACCTGAACCATACACCGATGCAGTGCCCCAGGAAGAAGAGATATTACAAGCAATCGGGAAGGGTTCCTGTGTGGTCACAGATGGACCCATCATCCAATTCTCTCTAGATATTAATGGAAAGACTGCCCATATGGGTGAAGTGCTCAGCGTCGAGAGTGCCAAGGACATAAATTTAAATCTTCAAACCTTCACTACACCTGAATTTGGAACCGTGGAACTGGTGGAAATCTACACTTGCTTTCGTCATTACAGAAAGACGAAAAAAACTACGCTAAAGAAGGGATCTGTGGAACTTATTCCACTGGATGGAACCCAAGGGTATTGTCGCCTGATGGCTCAATCGGCTGGAAGCGACGGTCAGCTATACTGCTGTTTCACTAATCCGATTTGGGTTAGATGTAATGACCAGCAGAATCACAGGTTGAGAGTAAGTTATGGTTAACCCCTAATTTTTATTAATCGCTTGAATGGAGACGCAACATGGAAATAATAAAAACAAACTTCAAGCCCATCCTGCATGGATTTTCATTTCCAAACAGCTTTGATTTTCCCGATTTTTTTCAAATAAAACTGCCTATTTTACCAGCCAATCTGGCTTCTTTGGGTGATCTGGTTTATGGCTTGTGTGGAGGGATGTGTCTCGCAGCGTTGGATTACTATTACGCACAAATTTCACCCCCACAATACACAAACACCGAAGCAATCCCCTGGCCGTACTTCCTCTATTTTTGGCAACGGCAAATGGCCAGCCTAAGAAACCCGGTTATCCCGAAGCTGTTCGAATGGATGCTATCCGATGACCCAACATTAGCACGAAAAACAACTCGCTGGAGTATTCCTCAGATCCAACTACGACTCAAGACGGGAGATCCAGCTGCGATTGTTTTAGTTCGGGTAAAAGGGATCTCCGATCCAACGAAGAATCACCAGGTTGTGGCCATTGGCTACGAATATGAGCCTGCAACCAAAGACCTGAAAATCCTTTTATATGATCCGAATTACCCAAAGGAACAACCTGAACTGACCATGAACCTTAGCAATCCCAACCAAGGAATCTCATTGGCTCATTCAAAAGGAGGTACTGTGCGCGGCTTCTTCCCGATAAATTACAAAAAAGAAGCGCCACCCACCATCAAATAATAGGCCCGAATTGAAATTGGGTAGATAAATCATAAATTTCAGCAATTGAGCCTAATTTGGCTGATGTAATGTGATCAAATACAGCTTTTCTAAAAAATATTGAAACTAAAGGAGACAACTATGGCTAAAGCTTCAGGTATGGTGTATCGCTCTGGGACCAAAGAAGGGGTCACCTATGCAACCATCAAAGCTTCCAAAGGAACACAAGTAAATTACACAACCACTAATAAAGTTGGAGAGTTTGAACTCGAAATCACTGAACCTGGTCCGTGGGAATTTATTGCCCTCGAAAAAAAGAGCTATGCGAGTAACCCCCTACCCTTGGACATGGATCAAGATCAGCTAGATATCAAGCTCGTAATGGAGCGCATCGCAGAAACCGCCGACGATAAAGCTGGTCGCGCTTTCTTTTGGATATTGGTGGGGATCTTCGGAGCGCTGATCATTTTGTACTTACTGGCACACCTTTTCCTCCCTGCTCCAGGTCAAGCTTTTAAAATTTGGTCCGAAGACCCACTGCGGTTTTTGGAAATCATCCTCTGGGGGCTGGCTGGGATCATTATAAGCAAAATAATCACAATCGGATGGTACCTGCGAAGTCATCGCTTTTATCGTGAAGGCGTACTCATGCACATTGCTCACATCATCGCCACTCCTATCCTGGTATTGATCATCGTCCTGCTGCTTAGCCAGGTTGCTTTAAAATTCACTTTAGCCAATACCAACGAAGTCGCCCTAGATCTATCTGTGCCGACCATCATGGTGGCGTTTGCATTTATCATCGGCACCAGCCCATGGCCATTGTGGAATTTCATCTTGAACACAGCCAAGCGATTCACCGGGCAGTTAGAGAAAAGTGATTAGTGGGACATTATCAGATCAATTGTTCGCTGAAAATCTCGTCTATGACTGCATGAGAGGAGAGTTAATAAATGGCCAAGAATTCAAAAAAAACTGCCCAACCAGGGTCACCGGCGGCTCCAGTAGCAAATCAGCCTCACGGCCCTCAAAAACCATGGCGGCATGACGCAGCGCTTAAGCTAACCGATAGCATGCGAGATGGTTTATACCCGGTCTATTTTAAACTGACCAAGGAGACCCGAGAGGATGTTGGCCTTACGATGCAGATCCCGGTATTCATCAAGGATCCGTTGGTAGCTCAGGAAAATCCCACCCTGGGTATACAAGAGATTTCTGTGCGGTTGGAAGAGAACATGGGGGATGGGCCCACCAGCTCAAGGGTGGCGGTGGTAGATTTCAACGCGGATACGCAGACCCTTGGCAAACCGGTGGTTTGGGATCCGACACAGGGTTGGTTTCATACACCTGAGAATGATAATGATTGGCTGCCCGATCCGCCGAAAGTACCCAAAGATATTAATGACGTGACGAAAGTAAAAGACGCTGAAAAATACCGAGCGGTGTATCAAAAATTCATCGAGAAAACCCTTAAAAACCCATATTTTCACCAGGTGAATGTTTGGGCAGTGGTACAGCGCGTCTTGGAGTTCTACCAGGAGCCCTGGGCGCTGGGACGGCCGGTGCCGTGGGGTTTTGACGGCAACCGCTTGCTCATCGTCCCGCATGCGGGGTTCGGAGAAAATGCCTTTTACGACCAACGCAGTAAATCGCTGCAATTTTATTATTTCGGTGACCAGGAGAGTCCCAGCTATACCTGCCTTTCACATGACATCATTGCTCATGAAACCGGCCATGCTATCCTTGATGGCGTGAGGCCGATGTATAACCAGCTCTCTTCGCTGCAAACGGCTGCATTTCACGAGTTTATCGGCGATCTCACCGCCATCTTATTAGCCTTGTTCAATGACGATATCCGCCGTTTTGTTAACAGAACCTCCGAAGGGCTAAAGGGCGCGAAAGTACTGGCAGACCTTGCCAAGCAGTTTGGCATCGAAGTTGAGGGGCGGGATTATCTACGTTCCGCGTTCAATTCGTTGAAAATGGACGATGCTGAGATCAAGAACAGCCTGACGCCTCATACAGTCTCACAAGTCTTGACCGGGGCGATGTGGGATATTCTGACCATTATCGCGGCTAAACACATGGAAAAGAATCGTAAGGGACAAAAAGTGAGCCCAGCACAAGCGCTTTGGTGGGCTGCTGATCGATTCCGCAGAATAGCTTTGCAACCATTGGATTTGTGCCCTCCCTGTGATATTCAGCTGATTGATTACGCCAAGGCTGTCCTTCATAACGATATTCTCACTAACCCTGTTGATGAACAGGGTTACCGCCCTGCCATGTTGGATATATTCCACCAGCGAAAATTGTGCACATGTGCATATAAGCCAGGCAGGGATTTACCCGAAGATTGCGCGTTCAAAGAGGTGAAGCAGAAGGAAAAATTAGATTTTATCTACCATGATATTGAGGGACTGTCTCGCTCACGTACCGCGGCATATTATTTCATAAGCGACAATCGTAAAGTGCTACGTATTCCATTTCATCAAGATGTGCGCGTGGTAGACCTTTATGACACCAATAAATATAATGCCGCTGCTGAGCGCCAACCGCGCGAAATCGTCCTGGAATATGCCTGGCAGGAGGAAATATTACTAGAGAACAATCCAAAAGAAAAATTGGAGTTTGGTAAGTGGAACGGAAAAATCTTTTTCATGGACTGCGGGGGCACCCTGGTGTTCGATCAGAACGGTAATCTGCTTTCGTGGTTCCGAAAACCGGGCACGGAACATTTAACCCCTCAAAAGGAGCAGGCAATCCGCAATAATCCAAAACCCACTAAATTAGAGTCAGGGATGCTTGCAGACCTGGAGATCGGTCGCCAACGCAAGGAGGCGCTATTGAGCTATCTGGCGGCAAGCATTCAGCGTGGCCTGGTTGGCGCAAACCAACCAGATAGTCGTTTTCGCGAAGGTGCCAGACCAATAACCGTATATGAGCAAAGCGGAGTGTTGCGTTTCGAAATGGCACCCCACCTGCGCATGAGCAATCTCGATGAAGAGGAGGACGGATGGATGGTCAACTATTAGTCCGTGTATATAACGTCGGGTTGGGTGATTGCATTTACCTACGGGTGCCCGATACACATCGTAATGTTCACATTTTAATTGATTGTGGCAACAAATTCAGCTCGATTGACACGCTTGGCGAGAGAATCCGTGATTTAAAAAATGATCTCGATAAAACCACGGAGGATAAGAGGCATCTCGATTTGTTGGTGGTGTCCCACCCACATGAGGATCACCATAAAGGATTTGAAGAAGAGTTTTTCGACGACATCAAGATCGACCATATCTGGCTGAGCCCAGCTTTCTCCAGGGAGAATCCGCAAGCGAAGGGTTTCTATGCCTTAAAGGAGGCAGCTTCGCGGGCTATTAGCGCTCTGAACGACCTGTCAGAATCTGCGCTGGATGAAATGAGATCTGAATTCCGGGAGCTCTTGCAACTCACAAAGAGCCAGGCGCTGGATATGCTCAACAACACCCTTCCAAAGAAAAATGGCATCCATCCATTATATGTCACAGCCGATACCCCACAACAGGAACTTAAAATCTTTGAGGACCAGGATATAAAACTAAAGGTGCTCGGCCCGATGTCCGACATTGACAATTTTTACCTGGGTGGGAATGGATTGATGAGTACAACTGATGAGCTGACCCCCAATTCGTTGGTTGAAGGATATCAAGCGATTTATCCTGACCCTGGTGCTGTAAAAGTTGACCAACCCAGGAACATCAGCAAACAGGATTTCGAATTATTACGCTCCAGCCTTCATGCCAACTCCCTGGCAGCCGCAGCATTGGTTGGGCACGTGGAAAATAACTTGAGCGTGGTTTTACTGCTTGAATGGCACAAGAAACGCCTGCTTTTCTGTGGTGATGCTGAATGGAGTGCTGCACATAAAGGAGCTGTCCAAAAAGCAAGCAGTAATGGCAGCTGGAACGTGATGTGGCAGGAACGTAAAGCTGATCTATCACAGCCTGTGAATTTCTTCAAAATAGGGCATCATGGAAGTGAAAATGCCACGCCATGGTCACCAAAAGACCATCCAATCAACCAGATCATGGATAAGCTGCTTCCCAAACCTGCGGTTGGCGAAGCATCAAAGGCTTATGCAGTGGTATCCACTGAACGTACGGCGCGTTGGCCCTCAATACCGAGTGCGGCTCTGATGGAAGAATTAGGTAAGCGCGTAATAAATGCACGGTCAAAGTACATGGAACAATCCTCGTCGAAAAAGGCGGTACCGCCCCACATTCCTCAACCTCAGCGAACTGATTTGGAGGACCAAGTAACCCATAAATCAACACCTTTCATCCAAATTGAGATTGATCCAGCGAAGTAGGAAAGGCTAAGTGAAAATCTAAGGGTATCGAAGCTACTGTTGATTCAATTCTATTAACTGAGAGATAGTCAATACCTATAAATTGAGAGTGAGGTATATCGAATGCGTATGGCGATATGGAGACACTTATCTCATCACCGATATCGACTATCTCTGAGTGGTCATATTTACCTGTATCTTAATAGGTACAGGAAATAACACTGCCAGAGGAGGATTCATAATGCCTGAACCTGGAGGTTCTACAGCTCAATCAGGATTTTATTTTCAAAATTCAATTGCTGCGCTCAAATTGGCAAAGATGATCGGCATGCCTGATGATCGCGATAGTCATTCGATAATTGAAGTTACAAATGAAGCCAGCGGTAAAAAAATCAACGTAGATGACATCCTGGTCAAATATCTGGATCACCACCGCACTTTTATCCAGGCAAAAGAGAATATCGATATTACTGATGATGCATGGAAAAAAATGTGGCGCTATGTCTTATGGCAGCTTTTAGGGGATTTTAAGGATGCAGATAGCATTTTGCTTTATCTAGGTGCTAAGCATCCTGATTTTTATTCCCTGCAAGAATTATGCAGACGCGCTTCAAATAAAGATAGCTCTGATCAGTGGGAAATTAATAATCAGGACCACTTACGCGTATTCAACAATATCAAGAGAATTCTTCAATCTTTAAAGACCGAATTTTTAGAAACGGGGAAAAATGAGCCAGGGAAGGAACAAAAGAATAAAGAATTCAGCTGGAAGCCTGAATGGAATGAAAAATCAGATGGAGACCTGGCAGTAACAATTCTTTCCGGAGTAAAGGTAGAAATAATGACCAGGGATGAAATCTTCTCTGAAGGGCCAGCAAAAATGCCACCCAGCAATGTGGAGCCAGCGTTATTATTCAAAATTCTCAGAGACTATGCCGCCGAATCTGCAATATATAATGAACCAATTGAAGTCCACAATTTCCGGAAAAAACTCAGGGATGAGCTCCATATAACAATTAAGGGAACTGAATCATTTATATTGAAGGAGTTCGAGCCTGTAACGATCCTGATCGATGATGATAAAGACTTTCTAATGGGGGATGACAACTATCCCAATGAATCACCACGGCACACGGTAACGCTGGATGGGTACCGAATTGGTAAATTCCCGGTTACCAAGCGGGAATTCGCGGTATACGTAAATGCTGTCAGCACGTTCAATTCAAGAAATTTGGGCTGGAGGAGTAATCAACTCCCAAACGAAGAACTCGAGCTACCCGTTACAGGTGTAACTTTTCAAGAGGCGCGGATTTATTGCGAGTGGTTGTCTAGAGAAAGTGGCCATAAGTATCGCTTGCCAAACGAGGCGGAATGGGAAAAAGCAGCCAGAGGGAATGATGGTCGAAAATATCCCTCTGGTGATGTATTGGATAAAGAGAATAAGAGCATCTATGGCTGCTGTAATATGATTGGAAATATTTTTGAATGGACCTCTAGTATGTGGGGGATTGACTGGAGAAGGCCTGATGATGCTTATAAATATCCGTGGAAGCCAGATAAACGTAATGATCCCGATGCCTACAATGACCTACGGCGGATCATCAGAGGAGGTCCATCGGGGAAAAAAGATGAAGACCTACGATGCAGCAGGCGAACACAGGATACGATCAATTCCAGGGGAACGGAGTTAGGTAATTATGGTTTTCGGGTGGTGATGGAGGTTGATTAACACACTTCCATAATCATTGGACTCGATAGTGATATTGGAGGTAAGCGATGGAACAAGATAATGAGTTTTGGAATGCTTTTAGAGATAAATTTAATTCTGGAAAAGTGCTTCCAATATTTAGTAATTCTTTTTTCATTAATCGATTATTTTCGCCGGTCGGAAATTCTTCTTCCTCCGTCCATTATGATGAAAATATTGCCGATTTGTGGGCCAAAGAAACCAAATATCCGTTCAGCGATCGTTATGATTTAGCCGAGGTCGCTCAATATGATCTTTTTCAGAAATGTTCTCATGATAAGTTCGCTGATGAAGCGAAGGTAATCATCGAAGGGTACCTCCGCATCTTAAAAGAACAATTATTGGAGAACCTCAGAACGACGGATAAAGACACTTATGATTATGCGGCGAAATATAATTTTTGGCCAGATTCAACATTCTCACTATTTTGTGCGCGGGCAAATTTACCGAAAATTGCCGGTACCGGAATTGAAGACAGCAATGCATTTGATTGTATTTCAAAATTAATCGAACACCGCAAAGTCACAGGTTACCTGACGACTTGTTATTTTGATTTTTTAGAGCAGACTTTTCGATTATTGAAGCAGCCTTATTACACAAATTATTACGGTAATCAGAATGGATTTAGCTACGCGAACGAAAAAGGTGAAACTATCCCCACGGAAGCACTTTATCAGCCTATGAAACCAGGGATACCCTATATTTACCATATTTTAGGGCATGAAGATCATCCCGATTCGATGGTCATGAGCGTAGACGATCATATTAATTTCCTGATAAGAACAAAACAGCCTCAAGAGGTTTATAAAGATAAAAAAGCAGCCATACCGGAATTGATCGATTCG
>Ga0315279_10008641_pt1 | contig 12297 bp, 8 predicted proteins | sample YL17G06_20_MG_FD_203694 | JGI IMG/M metagenome (GOLD analysis project Ga0315279, IMG submission 203694) | Sediment microbial communities from Yellowstone Lake, YNP, Wyoming, USA - YL17G06_20 | ecosystem: Environmental > Aquatic > Freshwater > Lake > Sediment | place: USA: Wyoming | collected... | reverse complement strand
CCTTTGTAGGTAGTGACCTCGTTCGATAGCAGCTGGTCCACGATCTCAACATATTCTTTGAAGCGTGCCACTCTCTCCTTATTGCTCCAATTTGGGATACCCATAATCTCGCATGCAGGATCGGTGACAATTCCTGTACCCAAGCCTAACTCTAATCGGCCATTTGAGATGTGATCGACATTTAATGCTTGACGAGCAAGGAGAGCAGGATTTCGAAAGGGGATTTGCGTTACATATGTTCCCAGTCTTATGCGGGTTGTCTCCACAGCTATTGCAGCTAGGAGGGTCCACAGCTCAAACCATGGTTCATTTAGCCTAGAATAATCTACAAAATGATCTCCAGTCCCTGTGACGTCGAAGCCCAGTTCTTCAATGTATTTGAAACGCCTGATTAACTCTATCCAAGATGCATTTGGCAATAACCCAACGCCGAATCTTAGCTTATGATTCAACTTCATATCTTTCTCGACGCTTCTACTGCAGGCATCTTAGGATAAGAGTTTAGTGATGGCCCAACGAGCTCTTAGAGTTCACAACTGCCTATCTCTCTGAAGCCTCTTAATTCTCTCAAGCCTCTCTGTTTCGATATCACAATTCAACCATTATACTCATTCTTCAAATCAAGATAGCGCGCGCTATCATTGGTATGGTAGGAGGATGACGATTAGAATGCAAACGGCTCTGCCATGTTGAAAACCCACTGACAAGTAGTGCGCGCTGAAATTGCCCCCTCAAACAGAAAATGGAAAGACATAAGCCGATTTCATATACATAGGTTGTTGTTTAGTGTTGAGAGTGCGTTAATGATGGCAACAGACTATTCGTCTGCGGTCGAAATCAAGAGAATCGTCAAACGCTATGGCGAAATCTTGGCCCTCGACAACGTTGACTTGAGCATCAGATCGGGTGAAATCTTCGGTCTATTGGGGCCAAACGGCTCAGGCAAATCAACCACCATGAAGATGCTTCTCGGTTTGGTTCAGCCTGACTCGGGCACGCTTAGTGTCCTGGGGATAGATGTGAAGAAGGACCCAGTTGCGGTGAAAAGGCTCGTCGGTTACGTTCCAGAATCTCCACGTCTCTATGAGTTCCTGACTGGAATCGAATACTTGGATTTCATAGGCGATGTATATGGCATGCAGACAGAAGCAAAGAAAGCTAGAATCAACGAATATCTGAAGGCCCTTGAGCTAGAGGGCAGGGAAGGCGACATGATAAGCAGCTACTCCGAGGGAATGAAACAGAAGGTCGCATTGATCTCGGCGTTTATGTACAAACCAAAACTGTTGATTCTTGATGAACCATTGAGCGGTCTAGACCCTAGGTCAGCTCGAATTGTCAAAGACTTTCTGCATGAGCTGAAAGCGCAGGGAGTGACCACGATGATGTCTACACACGTATTAGAAATAGCCCAAGCGATCTGCGACCGCATAGGCATAATGTACCACGGAAAGCTCTTGGCACTAGGTACGATGGATGAGTTGAGGGAAATGGCGAAACTGCCTGATTCCGCTTTGGAGGATATCTTCCTTAAGCTGACTGGCACTGGCGACATAAGACCAGTCGTTGAGGAACTGTTGAAATGAACTGGAAGAACGTACTTCACCTTATACGTGTTGAAATGAACTGGAAGAACGTACTTCACCTTATACGAATAGACATGAAGTCTGGTCGATTTCTCAGAGGGAAGAGACTGACACGATTTCGCGAGAGCAAAGTCTTCACTTACGTGCTCTATGGCGGGGCCTTGGTTCTAGGTCTGGTGGTCGGCGCACTTGCGGGGATGTTTTACGTTTCAGCCTCGGCGACCGATCCGAATTTTGCTGCTCTGGCTAACCAAGGGATGTTGAGCCTTTTTCTTGGCCTACCAACTCTGGTGCTGATTTATAGTTTAGTTTTGACTATGATGCAGCAGATTCAACGTAGCGGAGCCAAGTTTTCCTCTCAGGCGCCTTATTGGTTGCCCATCACTTGGGGGGAGCACACTCTTGCATCCATTCTGGCCAATCTTTTTGGTTTTCCGCTTGTCTCAATAGTGTTCATCGCACCGGCCATAATCCTGTTTTCTACGTTCACTGGCCAAGTCGTCGCTGCCGCAGCAACGGTCCTCGCGGTATGTGCCGCTGCTTTCATGGCTAGTGCAGTGACTGAGGTTTTCAGGATCCTGCAGGTCAGATTCATAGGCGCAATCTACAAGTCCACTGGTCGAGCCGCGATTTGGGTGAGATTTGTGGGTTCTCTGTTGTTTTTCCTGGTGTTCTATATCGTATATTTCTACGTGGTTTCGGGCACAGGAGGAATTTACCTGGTACAGACGATTGCATCAGCGCAGAGCACGATTTGGTTTATACCTTTTGTGTGGTTGGGTATGACGCTGTACTCTTTCCTGAATGGGTTGATATTGCAGGGCATCGCATTCGTGATCCTTTCACTAGGATTCATAGCTGCATTGTTCTACGTTGCCACTTCGCTCAACGGAAGGTACGGACTTTACGAGCCTCCTGCTATCACGGTATCACGAGGCGTTTACGCACCCAAAACCGGTCTACTCGGCAGACTAGGTTTTTCTACGACAGAAGGGGCGCTGATCAGAAAGGATCTGAAGGCGTTTTCACGTCGTCGAGAGTTGATGGTTGTTTTCATACTACCAATAGTCATCATCCTGGCGCCAATCATGCAGGGTCTAGGCCAAATGGGGAGACCAGTTCCGCCCGAAGCATCATCGTTTTTAGTTGCCCTAGTTTTCCTCCTTCCGAGCGCTGCCATGGCGACCATGCTGGGTACGTTCATGATAGGTGAAGAAGGAATGACAATCTGGCGGATCTACTCATCTCCGATTTCCCCCAACAGTCTTGTGAAGAGCAAGTACTTTTTCATAGTCTTCTTCTCACTCGCAATCTTGGTTGTCACAGGCACAGTCGGATTCGTAGCTTTTCACCCTTCCCTAAGAACCGTGTTTGTGGCGCTGCTTGAATCGGTCTTTTTGGTTTTCACATTGGGATCTATTTCATTGTCGAACGGCATAAAGGGAGCCGATTTCACTGAAGTTCCTCGACCGAGGATGATCCGAACTTTGCAGAGCTTCATCAACCTGATTTTATGTTTCCTCGTGGCATCGGCAATACTGTTTCCTTTCGCGCCGTATCTGCTTTCATCTTTTGTCCCAGGTCTGGCTCAACCTCTTATGGACCTGTATGTAGCTGTTGTGTTGAGCTCAATAATCGCTGCGTTCACAACCCTGATCTTCTACCGTATCTCAATCAAGAACGCTGACGAACTATTGAGAAAAGCAGAAACCTAGTCCTGCGCGCGCTTATGATAGAATCTTGATGTTGGCTTTCTCATAGATCTCTTCAAGCTTTTGTGGTGAGAAATCGATATAGTGTCTCGCCAACACTGATTTTGGTACTCTTCCGCAGAACACGTCAACATAGGTTTCAGAAACACCTAGTCTTAGCATTTCTGAACAGAACCATTGACGCAACTTCTGCGGAGTAATGTCAATCTCGGTAGCGCGCGCTCTGATAGCTTCAACGATATCACTCGCGCAGTAGCGCAAACACACTATCGACGAACAACCAACTACACACGCACGATCAGCAAACAGCAAAACATCAAACAACGAAACTTCGATGAAAGCATTCCAGCGCACGCTGGCCGCTATACAGCTGGCAGAAAATATTAGAAAACCCAACAACGTAAAGTGTAATAGCGAGCTTATATATTCTTCTTGTAAGGGAAGGGATTGAACAGAAGACACAGATTCTTGTTTGGATTTGTCCTTGTGACTTCACTGTTTGCTCTCCCAATACTCATAGCTGCATCTGTCAACGCACTTCAGTGGCTAGCGATCTTTCTCATCTGCTATTCTTTAGGCGTCTACCAAGTCTACCGCATGACCATAAGAAACATCAAACCAAAATATCCTCTCACAAATCCCGAAGGCCGCCCAGATGTCTATTCGGGACGAATGCCCAGACCAATATACGAAGACATGCAACGATATCCATGGTTCTTCAATAAGAAACACAAGACAATGAGGAAAGAAGAGAAAGCCAGGAAAAAAGACTGAAGTATACAACGACAGAAAATACGTCACAAACATTCTAGGGAGTCCTTGGAAAGTGATGGTGTTTTGTTGGTTTGATGTTGGTTCGTTTTTGTTGTGGGTGTTCGGTGCTAGTTTTTGTTTTAGCGCGCGCTATGTGCGATAAAGCTTGGTTTGCTCATCTGCTCTTCGCATGAAATCCATAATCATGGGTTGCATGGCCTCGGGGTATCGTTCGATATATGCGTCCCGTTCACTTGGCCTTAGGTAGCAATCCATTAGCTTCTTTTCCAGGATTTCCTGTTGGACTTGCCTTCTAACCTTCCAGCGGAGCTTCATGTCTTCGACAGCTTTCGCATCGAGCAGTTTAATCTTTTTTTGCTTCTTCATACTCAGGACATCCTGTACGCCCACAGTTTTATATCGTAAATCTCAATAAAGCAGTTCTTTCAAATTTCGGCATATATCGAGAATCGGAATATAGCACACCAACACAGTTACTTCGATGAAACCATTCTAGGGACTCGCTGGAAAACTATGGAGTGTTTTCGAGCTTTCGAACAGTTTTATTATTGTGAAGGTCTAGTGTCATTTGGCGATCTGCGTGAAGAAGACGGTTGGTTTTGAGTTTATTATTGATGATTTGAAGGCGATAAAGATCGCTGGCAGATTGTACAACCAGTTCTATAATCGTCAAGGCTTTTTTGCTGATTATTCTATGCCTGAATACGTTCTGCCAAGAAACCTGAAGCAAGGCTCGCGAGAACATGCTCTTTTCCTGACTTATGTTATCTCTATTGATTACATGACTGATGCTGTGAAGCTGTGGACAAGGTCAAGGGGAGCTTATGAACTACATCCTGAATATTTTACGCCTGAAAAGATCCTGAAGGTAAGTCCGAAGACTGTCGAGAATTTCGTAAAGAAGCTTGGCGCCAGATACTATACAAATGCAGCAAAGACATGGACTAAGATCTCAGAAGTCCTTGCAGAAAATTACGATGAAGATCCCAGAAACTTGACAAAAGAACCGCTGGAAATCGCTGAAGTAAAGCAAAAGCTGAAAGACTTTCCGTATTTAAGAGGCAACAAGCTCGCTAATTTCTACATAAGGGCAATGGGAGAAACAGAATTGCTGAAAGTGAAGGACTTCGAAGACCTTGACATTCCCGTTGACAAACAAGTTGCCAGATTCACAATTTACACAGGTGTTCTGAAGCTGCTGAGTGAGCAGTTTGTGGGTTGTGTTCAAGAGCAGCCTTTGAGAGGTTTGATTGAAGAAGCATGGAGGCATGCAGCGAAAACTTTGGGAACAGCTCCATGGAAGCTTGATGAACCAATATGGACTGTAGGCTCAAAACTATGCAGTGAAAGAAAATGTGGACAATGCCCAATTGAAGATCTTTGCAACAAGACAAAAGGAATAGTCTTCAAAGAAAATACTGTTGTTTGGAGCAAGAAAAATCTGTCCTCTGAGGTCCCTGTGCTGATGCCTAGACGTGTCATACGAAGACTCGCAAAGAAAAAAACGGATACTGACAGATTTGTTGTTTTTCAGGACTTGGCAGACGCTACTGGTCCCAAAGTGCATACCACAAGCTGCGGCTATTACAAAAGATGGCTCGTAACTCGCACTACGACGACAGAATGGCATGGACCATATGGTACCTTAGAAGAAGCATGGGAAATCTGCAAAACTCTGGGCTTAGAAAGTAGATTTAAACCTTCAAAACACAAATGTGTTGAACACTTGTAACGAGAGCATAACTATCGAGGCGATAGAGTTGAAGAGTTTAGGTCTAGTCTCTTGCACAAAGACAAAGAAAGACTATCGCTGCAAAGCTTCTGAAATGTACTCAGCTTCAGATTTGTTCAGAAAAGCATACGCTTACTGTATGAAGAAGTATCACAACGTGGCTATTCTCAGCGCGAAGTATGGTTTGCTTCTTCCAATCGAGGAGATTGAACCTTACGATGTGACGCTCAACAACATGAGCATAGATCAGGTCAAGAAGTGGTCAGACCAAGTGTTTCAACAGTTCCTGGTGAAAATCGAGTTGAATGGTCTTGGCAAAGTGTATCTTCACGCAGGAAAGAGATACAGGCAATACTTGATTCCGATGTTGGAGAAAATGGACATCAAGTGCGAAGTACCATTGAAAAACCTGAAGATCGGCAAACAGCTGGAGTGGTACAATACGCACTTAGACTGCTTAGAGAATACTTGCTGAAGGAGGCGGAAACATGCCGAAGCCTTCTTTTGTAGAACTGTGAAAGAGAATAGTCACCTTTGAAGGTGAAGAGTTCAAGACTATTACCAACTTGCCTTTTACCTATAAAATAAGAGGAAATTCATTGTGCCCAAGCCGGACAAAATATAACATTTCGAAATCGGATTTTGCCAAGGCATATCAGCTGGTTCCGATTTTTGGTCCTGGAAAGATAAGCGACATCGTGAGAGGACCGACTTACATTTGGGCAATACTTCATGATCAACGAATTTCTGATAATGAATGGTAGCCACACACAAAATAACCGAGCGGACGCTCTTTCCAATTTCTATTTTCTGAATCAATGAAAGTCTTAGAATTTCCATTTCTTTATCCGCTTGGAATTTTAGAAATTCAGAAAAACCAATTGGCGAAGCGTCTCTCTTCAGCCTCTCTGATAGCTTCAACGATATCACTCGCACAGTAGCACAAATACACTATCGACAAGCAACCAATTACACAAACATCAAACACACGAACAACGAAACTTCGAGGAAAACATTCTAAAGGGTTCATGGAAAGTGATGGTGTGTTTTCGGTTTTGGTTCGAATGGTGCGCCAATAAATGTGGCTTGTGTCAAATGTGTTTTCGGTCGACTGCTTATTTTCTGTCTCTTTTTTGTGGTTCGTGGACTAGGAAGATTGTTGTGATGAATGTGGGGATGGTTATTGCAATTGCCGTGTAGAATGGTAATTGTGGGATGAAGGTTATGTACAGGTAGTTGCCTAGGAGCATGCCGAGTCCCATGGCGACGTAGCTCATGAAGTTGATGAAGCCATTCAGTTTGCCTCGGTATTCTTGTTCTACGAGGTCTGCTGAGAGGGCCATTAATGCTGCCATGAATAGTAGCTGACCTAGCCCAAAAAAAATCATTGCAATCGTTACAATTAGGAGGTTGCCCGCGATGAAGAGTATGAGACCGGCGTCAAACGCTAACAACCCGAGGACTAGCGGGATCTTCCTTCCGATCTTGTCTATTGCTTTTCCCACTGGAATTGATGCGATAATCATTGTAATTGTGAGGGGTATAAAGACAAGCCACCATTGAGACTTTGGTATGCCAAGCACGTCTCTTGCGTAAATCGCGTTGATGACGCTAAAGAGTGAGAATCCAAACATGACGAGAATTTGAGAGACCATGAGCCAAAGCATCGATCGTGGCAATGTATTCCATATGCCGAAGCTCTCTTTGATGGCTTTTGGATAAGACGAGAAGAAGTACCTGAAGCGGATAGGCTCCCTGTTCTGCATCGTCTCCTTCAGCCGGAGACGCCAAACTGCTGCCGCAAGATAAAGGCTCGTCATAATCAGATAAATGGTCCGCATGCTCCATTCCAACCCAAACTGCAGCAGAAGAAGACCAGCAATCATTGGGCCCGGCGTGTTGAAGGTACTGTGAATAAGCTGAATGATAGACGAACCCATCCCTCTGCGTTCACGGGGAAGGGAATCTTGGACCATAGCGAAAAGTGCGGGTTGATAGATCAGGCAGAGACTGTTGATTGCCGTTCCCAGAAGTATGAAATGCCATGTAGGAGCAAACGCGAAGAAAAGAAACGATAATGCCAACCCAAAAGTCATCGTTGATATGAGCCAGCGCCTTCCATACTTGTCAGCCAAGTAACCTCCCGGAAAAGCCACTGCAGCCATTCCGAGGAAATTTACAAGCCCTATCAGCCCCAGAGCCAAGCCCCCTCCCCCGAGAACCTCTTGAACGTAATACTGAAAATTTGGCGCAGGCATTTCACTTGCAAGATCCATCATTATCCAACTGATGATGAGAATCCTGTAGTTACCCGTCATAAACGAAAATTCTCGTCTGATAAAGTCTGCAAATCCCAAGTGAACTCCTTCACAAAACTCCAGAATCTTCAATATAAGGATTAATCTTGTAGGCTTCTGAAATGTATTCAGCTTCAGACTTATTCATTCTGGGCAGTTGTGGTTGATAGTTGATTCAGATGTTCTTCCACAAGCAATAAGAACGCAGAATCCAATAATGTTCTATTGATATGTTGATGTGAGAGGTCTCCTTGTCGTCTCTTGAGCGTGATCGTGTTCCGAGTGCTCGTCCTATCGCTGCGAAAGAGGTTCCGCTTGTCGATAGAGTTGAAGAGATGAACGTGTTGAAGGAGGCTGTTTACCGGGCAGTTCACGGTGAGGGCGGTCTCGTTTTCATTCATGGTGAGGCTGGAATTGGAAAAACAAGATTGGTAAGAGAGCTTGGTGCCTATTCACGTTCCCGTGGCGTGCAGGTTCTGTACGGCAGATGCCCTGCACTGTTTAGGATGGATGGTGTTCCTCCTTACATTATCTGGAAAGAAGTAATCAAAGATTATCTGGAGACATGCGCTCCCGAGCAGTTATCCAGAGTTATCGGCTATTATCCCGCTGAAGTGGCCAAGCTAGTGCCAGAGATTAGCCAGAAGCTCAGATCAATTCCACAGTCTCTTCCCATAAGTCCTGAGCAGGAGCAGAACAGGCTTTTCGAAGCAGTTTCACAGTTTGTGACCAATATTTCCAGAGAGACTCCTTTGCTGGTGGTTCTTGACGATCTACAATGGACCGACCCATCTTCACTCTTGCTTCTACATTACCTGGCTCGTGATGTGCAGAAGACGCCTTTGCTTCTCTTGGGGGCTTATCGGAGCACTGACATTGACGCTAAACATCCTTTGACTCCTGTCTTGGCGGAATTGAAGAGGGAACGGTTGCCGCAGTCTGTTTCTTTGAAGCGAATGTCACCTGAAGATACTTCAGAGATGATCAGGCTGATCTTGGAGCAAGACGACATTGCACCAGAGTTTTGCGGGTTGGTCTACGATAAAACAAGGGGCAACCCGTTCTTTGTAGAGGAAGTGATAGAATCTCTGAAGGAAGAAGGCGTAATCCACAGAGAGGGTAATAAATGGGAGATTAAGGAAGTTTCAGAGATCGAGTTTCCTGAAACCATCAAGAATGTTGTCAAAGCGAGAATCGGCCGTTTGGACGAGGACTGCCAGAATGTCTTGACGATGGCCTCCTTCGTTGGAAACGACTTCACCTTGGAGGCCTTGCAAGGAGTCACTGGTTCAAACGAAGACAAACTACGCAAGATAGTAGATGGACTACTCAAAACAGGATTGCTCAAGCACAGAAATGTGCGTGGAGAAGACGTGTGTTCCTTCGCTGATATAATCGTTAGAGACGTGGTGAACGAGGAAGTTGGAACCTACGAACGCAAGAAACTCCACGGAGTAGTCGGAACGACTCTAGAGAAGGTCTATGCGAAGAAGATTGATGAACACCTAGGCGAACTGGCCTCACACTTTCTTGAAGAAGGAGACAAAGACAAGGCGCTCGTCTATTTCTTGAAAGCAGGAGACAAGGCGACAAATATCTATGCAAACAAGGAAGCTGTGTCCTACTTCCAGTCTGCTCTCAAGCTTCTTGAAGAGAAAGAAGGCGAAACCCGGGAAAAAGCGCGTGTTCTTGAGAAGCTGGGAGAAATCAAAAGAATTGTCGGAGAATATGACCTTTGCTTGAAGCGTTGGAACGAAGCATTATTGCTTTGGAAGCAACTTGATGAGAAAGAAAAGGTTGGAGAACTGCACCGCAAGATGGCGGCCATTCTTTGGCAGGATGTCGGCAAAGCGGAGCAGGCTCGGGAGCATTTTGATGACGCTTTGAGGATTTTGGAGACCGAGCCTGAAAGCGTCGAGTTGGCAGGCCTTTATGCTGCAAGAGCCAGGATGTCATTTTTTGCTGAAGATGTAGCGAAGGCTCGTTCGTGGGCTGAGAAAGGTCTTGAACTCGCGAAAAAGCTGAATGCTTTTGAAGCTATGGCAATCTCTTATGACACCTTGGGAGGCGTGTTAGGCGCTACAGGAGAAATAAAGGAATCCGTTGAATGCCATGAAAAGGCCTTGAAAGTATCCCTCGACAACGGCTATGTGGGCATAGCGCTTCGTGTTTACAACAACCTTGCAAATGACCTTCCAGCAGAACAAAATGAACGCAGACTAGATTGTTATGAGAAAGGGCTGGAACTTGCAAAAAAAGCAGGGCATATTGAGAATATAGCTTGGTTTGAAGGCATGTTGGCAGGAATGTATTTTGGCATGGGAAATATGGACAAGACGGTTACTTTGGCGGATGAATATGACGCATTGAGCAGGAAGATAGGTAATTTATTCAATCTCAGCAATTCAACGCTTTTACTCGGAGCCACCTATCATGTGTTAGGCGATTGGGACAAAGGCGAACAGTACCTAGAAGAATCGCTAAGCATATCCCAAAAAACAAACCTCACTCAATCAATCTCGAATAGCTACGGATATCTCGGATGGTCCTACTATGACAGGGGCGAATATGCCAAAGCCAAGGAATATTTTGACAGACAGTCCGAAATCTATGAGAAGACCGGACAAAAGGCTTGGCAGATGAACTATTCTCATTGGATTGCTATGAATTACGTAGAGCTTGGCGAGATTAAGAAAGCAAGAGACCTACTCGACGAAATGCACAAGTTTGCCCACGAAAAACAAGACAAGCAACTCATCGCCAATGAAGACGCAACAAGGGCATTTCTGCTTCGCGCAGAAAAGAAATGGAATGAATCCGTCGAGCTTTTTGAAAAAAGCCTCCAAGAATACGAAGCGTTACACGCAAGACAATGGAACGTTTACGGACTAGCCAAATACCTCTATGAATATGCTCGCGTGTATCTGGAAAGAGACCAGCCTGCCGACAGAGAAAAAGCAGACAAACTCCTCAACCAAGCACTAGAAATCTTTCAAAAAATCGGCGCCAGAAAAGACGTTGAAAGAGTAGAAGCAAAATTTGCTTTCATAGAAACAGGAAGAGAAGTCCCAAAACCCGAACCACTAGCTCATGTATCCACGGGATACGCAGATCTTGACAAGTTACTGTATGGTGGGATACCTTCAAACTGTGCAGTAGCATTAACATCACCTGCCTGCAATGAAAGAGATGAATTAATCAAGGACTTTCTTGAAACAGGAGCAAAGAAGGGCGAAGTTACATTCTACATTACCATTGATGCTAGTGGAGCAAGAGCTCTCGCAGAAAAATCCATGTCAAACTTCCAACTTTTCGTTTGCAACCCTGAGGCAGAAGCAATCATCAAAAGCTCGCCCAACGTGCACACTCTGAAGGGAGTAGAAAATCTCACGGACATCAGTATCGCCTTGACCTCAGCAATTCGCAAGCTAGATCCTCAGCTCAGGGGCCCTAGAAGAATATGCATTGACCTAATTTCTGATGTTCTGCTGCAGCATCACGCAGTTGAAACTAGAAGGTGGCTGACTGCACTCATGACAAAACTGAAATCCGAAGGATTCACAACATTGGCAGTAATGGATCCTGAGATGCACTCTCCACAGGAAGTCCGTGCAATCTTGGATCTTTTCGGAGGAGAGATCAGCATCTACGATAAACAAACGGAGAAAGGTTCAAGCAAATTCCTGAGGATCAAAAGAATGAGCGATCAGAAATACATGGACGACGAAGTAGCTTTCACAAGAACAAGCGGACTCAGCTGAGCACTTTGGGCCTTGCTTTCCAGTAGATTTCTTTCAGCTTCTCTGGTGAGTAGTCAGTGTAGTGTCTTGAGTCCGGTCCGGCCCACCAAGAATAACGGTTTCCATTGTTTCCAATGTTATTTGAAGGATTAACTTGTGAGGACTGTGTCAAAAGGTGTTTCAAGTGGTTTTCGAACGTTTTTGAAAGATTGAAGCCTAATTCATGCGATTTGTCAATTAATTCTTGATCAACATACAACGCAAAGATTATGTTTGTTTGACATTTGCTTTGCATCCGAGGGCATGCGAGGGGGAGTTCTGTGTTATATGTTTGGTGCTTGATGAATAATGATGCTATTAGGAATAGTGGCGTGATGAGGAACGATGGGAACTCGGACAGTTGGATAGGCACACACTATTTCGCATCTGCAAGATATTTCAGGTGAAATGGTTTTC
>Ga0315279_10008639_pt1 | contig 12297 bp, 7 predicted proteins | sample YL17G06_20_MG_FD_203694 | JGI IMG/M metagenome (GOLD analysis project Ga0315279, IMG submission 203694) | Sediment microbial communities from Yellowstone Lake, YNP, Wyoming, USA - YL17G06_20 | ecosystem: Environmental > Aquatic > Freshwater > Lake > Sediment | place: USA: Wyoming | collected... | reverse complement strand
CAATTGTAGTAGTCTCCGTCCCAAGCGCCAACGCAGCTATCCGCATATTCCGCGAGCCAAACGCCCCTCAATATGATGATTCGATTGGAGGAATCTTTGATGTATCTGGCTTCGGTATGCAAGGGCGACATGCCCTGTACAGTGCCAAAGTTCGTGATGATGGCGCTGTTTGTTAAAGCTGAGAAGACAGACGGTATAGTCAAAACTGCGATAAGTATGACTGCGATTGGGATCACGTAGTTTTGAATGTTGGCCAGTCCTCCCTCACCGCTATAGTCTTGTCGCGATTTACGGATTAAAGGATTGTGCTTTCCTGCACTATTGTTCATATGCTGTTCACAGATACATATGGAAAGGTATGTAATAAATATTACGTCTTAAGATACACGCCTGCCTAGGGTCTTGTATCGACTTGTTTTTGATATCAAGCATTGTTATAGTTTCTGTCTCTTTGCGACTCTCGGTCTTGCAGTTATGAAATACTCCAGCAGATTTTGGAATCGTTGAGTTCTTGTTCTTAAAGATGAGGTCTGGCAATTGAGCGCCAAGTCAGTTAGAAGCGATCCGAGGTTCTTTGTGAGCCTCATTGTTTTCCTTCAATTGGCATTGTGCCTTGTGATCTTTTTCGACATTCCTATAGCTAGACAAGTTGTCGGCTTTGCGTATCTAACCTTCATTCCGGGTTATATCTTGGTCAAGCTTCTGAAGGTTGATAGTCTTGGCAAATTAGGGACGGTTCTTTTCTCAGTGGGATTCAGTATAGCGTTCCTGATGCTGACCGGGCTGGCAGTAAATGAACTTGGCTCAATGATGAATCTCTCTGGGCCGCTGTCTATCTTGCCTTTGTTCGTAGCCTTGAACGGTCTCATACTTTTTTTCACAGCTCTCGTATACCTAAGGAGAGTAAACATCGGTGGGTGGAAAATAGCTGTGAAAAACTTTCCCCCTTCAGCGTTGTCCTTGGCGCTTCTTCCAATTTTAAGCATTGTCGGCACTTACTTCGTCAATAGCGGCAATAGCAACTCACTCTTGATGCTCGCGTTGGTTGGAATTTCGATGTTGTTTGCATTTTGTATTCTTAGAAAACAGTTGCGGCCAGAACTGCACCCATTTGCTTTGTCCATGATTGCTCTCGCGCTTCTCTTCCAGTCTTCACTCGTGTCAAACTACATAGTGGGTTTCGGCTCAGACGTCCCAGTTGAATATTTTGTATTCAGAACTACGCAGATAAACACTCACTGGAGCCCTATATTCGCTCCGGACGTAGGGTACGGTCGAATTAATGCCATGTTGAGCGTCACGATTCTGCCCACGACCTACTCGACAATTCTAAACTTGAGCGCCACGTGGGTTTTCAAAATACTGTTTCCATTGATCTTCTCGCTTGTACCCTTAGGACTTTATTCTCTGCTACGAGGCTACGTGGGAAAAAAATACGCTTTCATCTCCTCTTTCTTGCTGATGGCGCAATCAACGTTCTATACAGAAATGCTTGGTCTGAACAGACAGATGATAGCAGAACTGTTCTTCATTCTGCTGTTTTTCGTTGTTCTGAACAAGAAAATACAGACAGCACAAAAAATGACAAGCTTTATTATTTTCAGCATAGCGCTGATAGTATCACATTATGCTCTAGCAGAGATATTTCTGATCTTTCTATCTTTCACTTTGATTTTCTTGATGATCTACAAGCATCCAGGCAGAAACGTGACTATTGGAATGGTTCTTCTGTTCTTTGTGATGATGTTCTCATGGTACATATACACCTCAGGTTCGTCAGTCTTCAACAGTTTCGTGTCATTTGGTGAGCAAGTTACAAGCCAGTTAGGTGACTTTTTAAATCCTGCATCGAGAGGTCAAGAGGTCTTAACAGGAATAGGAATACAGAGTTCACCCTCAATCTGGAATACTATCAGCCGGGCATTTGCCTATTTGACTCAAGGACTCATAATCATAGGCTTCTTGGCCCTGATTTTGAAACGAACAAGAATCCGATTCGACAGGGAATATTATGTGCTAAGCATAGCTGCGATGTCCCTTCTTGCTATGCTTCTAGTGGTGCCAGGCCTTGCGAACACTCTAAACATGACAAGGTTTTATCATATATTGCTGTTCTTTATTGCTCCATTCTGTGCGATGGGAGCCGCTTTTCTAGTCAAGTTAGTAACCAAGCAAGAAAAGGAATTGCTAGTTTCTATTATGCTGCTGGTCGTGATCATCCCATATTTCCTGTTTCAAACCGGATTCATGTACGAAATCACAAAAAGCGACAGCTGGTCTCTTCCCTTAAGCGAGCATAGGATGGGCATTCTCAGATTATACGGTTCTGTAGGATACATTGATGAGTACAGTGTCATCGGAACCAAATGGCTGTCACGCGAGATCAACTTCGCGGATTCCAAACTATACGCAGATGGCGCGTCTGCGACCAATGTCCTGAGCATTTACGGCGACATCTACCGAGGCTACATCAATGGATTAAACAACCAGACACAAGTCGAAGGCCACGGCATAGTCTATCTCAGTACTCTGAACGTAGAATACGGCATAATCACATATGGAGGCAACATCTGGAACTCCACCGAGCTTTCTTTTCTTGGCGAAATGAACGAACTGTATACCAATGGCAGATGTGAAATCCGGCAGTTACCAAGCTGATCAAAGTTAAGCACTAAACTTGAACTTGTGAAGCGGGAATCAACATGAAGATATGTATCGTCTCCCAGTTTTTTCCCCCTAGGGTGATCGGGGGAGGTGAATATGCAGCGTACATTACTGCGAAAGCTTTGGCCTTTCAAGGCAACGATGTTGAGGTCCTGACATCGCATCAGCGGGTGTTGCTCCCATCTGCCCCTGTTCAACATCCTCCGATCCACGAAGTAATAGATAAGATAGCAATTCACAGAGTCTTAGGGCTGAAAACTCTAAAGTCGAAATTAATAGACCTCACAGGATTGAGCACACACATACTGTTCTTTCTTCACTCCTTCTTGGTAATATCACTTTTCGCAAAAACTCGCAAACCAGACATTATTCATGCCTTGAATATTGAATCCATTCCCGCTGCGGTGATGGCCGCGAAACTCTGCGGAATTCCTGTTGTCGTGACAGTCAATTCAAATGTAGCGGTGTGCCCAAAAGGAGACTTAATTGACAGTCGAGCAGACACGTGCAAGAATGAATGCGATTTTCTTTCGGCGAAAGAGTGCATCTTCTCTAATCTTCAAAACAGGCCTTGGCGAGGATTTCTCTTTCTCGAGACATTTTGCTGGTATTCTTTCGTAAGAATTTTCATTCGGCATGCTGACAAGGTAATCGGAGTCAGCAACTACATCAAGAACCTTCTTGTAAGAAATGCAGTTTCAAGCGAGAAAATTGAAGTTATCCCGGAAATGATGAACCTAGACTTCCTGAAACCAATGAGTGATGCACCCTCTCGGAAAAGAAAATTCCTATCTTCTGCTGGAAACAGGATCGTTCTTTATGCCGGAGCGATTTTCGACTATAGAAAAGGTTCAAAAATCCTGATAGAAGCAATGCCCATGGTTCTAAGAGAACTCCCGAACACGGTGTTTGTCATAACTGGAGCAGTTCCAGAAAAAGAGATCGAAACGATAAAAAAAGGAAACCTTATGAGGAGCGTAATCTTCACCAATCTCATTCCGAGAGACAGAATGCCAACATACTATCAGATAGCAGATGTCGTGGTTTTCCCAAACGTTGCTCCCGAGCCCTTTGGTCTCGTCTTAACAGAGGCGATGGGGCGCAAAAGACCAGTCATAGCCTCGAGTACCGGAGGCATACCTGAGATAATAGAAAATGGCATTAATGGCATTTTGGTGAAGCCTGGCGATCCGGTCGAACTGTCCAAGGCAATAATCAATGTCTTAAAGGACGATTCGCTTGCTAAGAGGCTCTCCGAGGAGGGGCGTTCCGTTGTGGTGCGCAGATTCTCGGAGCAGACCATTCTAAACAGCCTTACAATAGTCTATCAGAGTCTGTTAGAGAAGGCAGGTGTTGTCCATTGAATATCGTAATTTTTTCTTCTGTGTCCTGGTGGTTCCTGTGGCAACGACACCAACAAATAGCATCCCGACTTGCAAAGAAGGGATTTGACATACTCTACTTCCAAGATCCAGTTTACCTCGATTTCTTTGAATTCATAAAGAAATGCCGAGAAAGAAATATTTTCGTAATAAGAAGCGTCTCAGAGAACCTACACGTCGTAAATGTGTACCTCCCTCCATTCACAGGGAAACTGAGACGAATTACTGAAAAAATCGGTCTATTATTCTTCAAAACATACCTCAAATATCTTGATTTCAAGCCTGAAACAGCCATCTTTTATTCTCTTCAGTACACCTTTCTTTTGAACACTCTTAAATCAATGAATGTTAAGATACTCTACGATTGTGTTGACGAGCACCCGAATCCCTCGGATCTTTCAGTCGCCAAAGAAGAAGAAAATTTGATTACAAGCTCCTCATTGGTCGTTGCTACCTCTAGAAGACTACTTAAGAAGATTTCAAAAATCAGCGATAATTGCATCCATATTCCTAATGGCGTGGACTTTGAGCATTTTAATAAGGCATTAAAGATCAAAGAAAAACCCAAGGATATACAACATCTTCAACATCCGATCGTAGGTTTTATAGGCGGAGTCTATGACTGGATAGACATTGACTTGCTCTGCAAATTGGCTGACTCACACCCAGATTACTCAATCCTGCTAGTTGGGCCAGTGGATTACGGCCGAGACAAGATGAAGAGACGTCATAACATCACGATGATTGGAACAAAGAAATATGATATCGTACCTTACTACTTGGCTTCTATTGATGTATGTATGATTCCCTTCAAAATAAACAATGTGACTTTGGCTTCAAATCCAATCAAGCTGTATGAGTATCTAGCCGCTGGAAAACCTGTTGTTTCAACTGCGCTGCCTGAAATATGTGATAGCGCGTCTGAAGTAGTTTCGATAGGAAGGGATCATGATGATTTCATTAGAAAGGTGGAAAGGGCTATCGAAGATTCCGAAAAACCTGAAGAGAAGTTTGCTGTGGCAAGAAGGATCGATTTTGCAAGGGGCAACTCTTGGGATAAACGAGTCCAAGCGATTAAGGAGTTGCTGGAGAATCTCAGAGCTGTGTGATTTTCGAGACCAAAGCTGAGGCTCCTGGCACATTTTCAAATCATGCTTCGAACGTTCTAGAACAGAAATCCATACACAAATATAAGGCACAAGCGCATTTCGAGTTAGAAATGAGAAACGAAGCGATGACTATGATAGAGAAAAAGGCGAAGAGTTTACTATTGTGCATTACTCTTTCCCTATTGATTTTGAGCGTTCTAAACGCATATAATTCACCGTTCGCCCCGCTTAGCGCAGCGAAGGCGGAATCTAGCGGGTGGTTCTATAACGGATGGCAATACCGAAAAGAACACAACATTACACAAAAACAGGTGGCCGGTGCACTTCGCTTTTACGATTTATCAGATCCTTGGACAACAATCTCGGGAAATCCCGCCGCAAGGCACGCTTTCCAGCCGGTTCACAACACGGCCATGGTGGGAGTTAACGAAGTGGTAGATGGAGAAACCCGGAAATATCTCGCGTACGACTCTGACCCTGTTGGCTCAGAAATAAGGCTTTACTACACGAATGACACTGCAGGCGTCTGGACACGTTACTCAGGAAACCCAATCCTCGGACCGCGGCCGAACCACTACAGGTGGCCCAGCACGGCTTACGTCAACGGCACATTCCACATGTTCCTAACTGACAGAACCGACGGAAACTTGGAAAGATGGACAAGCACTGATGGCATCCATTATACCCTCAACGAAAACGTCAAAACAGGCGGCAACGAATACAAGAACCCATACATATGGTACAATCCCAATGACAACAAATGGTACTTGTACAGTCATGACGCTTTCGGCACAACCGAATACTTCGAAGTTAGGAACGCCGCGGGCATTGAAGACTTGGACGTGGCAAGCGACACAATAGCAGTGAGCAAAACCATTCCCTTCGGCTCTCCGACAGTAATGTTTTACGGAGGCAAATACTGGTTGCTTGGAGAAGTCTTGGAAAGCGGGACATGGAAAGTAGCAGCATACTCTTCAACTACGTCGCCTTCTTCAGGGTTTGAGGAATGTTTCAACTCGCCCATTCTAGGCGATGATGAATGTTGTCCAACCCTTCTCTTGAACCCAGATCAGACCCACGCTTACTTGTTCACAGGCAAAGACAGCTCTGCGTGGTTCGAAGAAACTCGCGAAGTCTATTTGAACAGTACAATCATTTCAGAAGCACCTGATCTTGCCAACTATCAGATTAAGATCAAAGCCTTTTATGGAAACGGGTCGGACAACGGTGAAAATGTTTATCTCAATGGACATTCAAAGGCAGACTTCGGCGACATCCGTTTCTCTTGGCTTAATTCTTCATCCCAGTCGGAACTATCGTGTTCCTACTGGATTGAAGAACTGAGACCGAATGACAGCGCAGTCTTTTGGGTCAAAATCCCAGAAATACCAAGTAAGGTTAATACTACGATTTACATCTATTATAGCGAAGATGACGCGCTAACAACGAGCAATGGCGATGCCACCTTCGACTTCTTCGACGATTTCAACGAAACCTTAAGCAAATGGATAGTAATAGGCGGAACATGGAAAACAGAAAATGGAGAACTCAGCGGCGAAACAAACGCCTTTGGACAACGCATAAGAGCCAACAACTTCAACTTCGGAAACCAAAGCGTACACGTCAAATCGAAATGGATGTCAGGAACATATTTTGAGCATGGACCATACGTGAAAGGCCAATCGCCAAATGAACCGAACAACGGATACATAACAATTCTGAGCACGTGGGCCTACGATAGCCGCCACAGAATATCAAAAATGTCGGGCAGTTCAGAAACGACACTCGCTGGACAAGGAACCACAAGCCCCTCGAAAAACGTCTGGTACGGCTTCACGTTTGGACTCTATCAGAACTTGCTCAAGAGCAGCGTTTCACCCATCTACCCAACTGAAATCAGCGGAACAGACAGTTCCTTCGCAAACGGCACACTATGCCTCTTTAGCTGGTCTGGAGCTTCCGAACATGTACATTACGATGATCTCTTCGTTACGAAATACGTGTCACCAGAACCGAATCACGGCTGGTGGGGAAGCGAAGAAACCGGACAATACGTCTTAATCGATCAGACGTTCGTCGGAGACGCGAGAGCAAACACAGGCACCGTTCAAACGGTTGGGTTCCATGCCAAGTGGAACGACAATGGTTCTAACATAGCGGCTGGTACTATCTACATCAACTGCACTGAACACTCGACAGACAACGCGGGATGGGCAACCTTCAATGCGAGCTCAGCTACCGTTGGAAATGACAAGTGGATCGTCACAGGGGTCAACTGTAGCGGCGCAACCTCTTTCATGCAGACGGCACAAACTCCAAGCATCACATGGGATCAGATTAAAATTGTCAGCGGAAGACTCACAGAAGAATCACTCACACTGGGTGAAACCACAACGATGTGGTGCAAAGCATCATATGAATATGACGGCGCAGTCTTCGACGCCACAAAAGGAGTACTATACGTAAATGAATCCGCAATGACATGGTCAACAACCAACGACAGATGGGAATACAACTATTCACCGAACACGACGGGAACGGTAGAACTCAAAATCTCAGGAGTCCTCGACAACTTGTACAACTTGACAGTTATAAGCGACGCGATAGGCACTCAAATCGTAACCACTGTGTCGACGCCATTCTCGGTGATCTCCAACTCGACAGTCTCAGAGCTTGTCTTCAACTCAACAAACAAAACACTGGAATTTACCGTCAGTGGTTCTTCTGGCACGACGGGCTTCACAAACGTAACGATCGCAAAAACACTCATCAATGATACAAACGAATTGACAGTCTACCTTGATGGGACTCCAATAAACTATACGATTACCTCCGCAGAATACTCATGGATAATACATTTCAACTACAACCACAGCACGCACAAAGTTGTTCTAGCCTTAGCCTCAACAAGCCTCGAACTGCCCCTCGCGTCCGAGCCTGCTGGAACAAGGTGGATGCTGTTCATAATAGCAGGCGGAATAGCTATCGCATCAGCTATTGCACTGTTGTCTATCGCAAAGAGAAAACCAATTAGCTCCACTCGCCTAATGCGGAGAAAAATCTGAAGCGAGCTTCCTCCACAATTGTTTTTCGCGAAATGCTGAGAAGGCAGGCTAGAAATTTCGACGTTCAAAGCGAAGGTAGTCGCATAAAATGCTTTAGGGTGTTTCAGTTGCGTGTTGGAGTCTTTTATCCTACATTAAACGTGTACGGCGGAGCAGAATTTGTAACCTCTGTTATCGTTAACGCGTTAGCCGAAGCAAACTACGATGTATTGCTTTTCACTAATGAAACTGTAGACCAAAACAAAGCCCGAAAATATTTTGGGAATCGTATTCACAACTCTGCAAAGATCATAGTCAAAAAGTCAACTTTTCAACCCAGAGGATTGCTAGATTTTTATCAAACCATGGTGCGAACCTATGCTCTGAAATCGAAATGTCGAACCTGGATAGACGTATATTCCAACTGCATATTTCCATGGACGAACGTTTGCTACGTCCATTTTCCTTTTCTGAACCACTTTCTCTTCAGGGAGAACTTCCCCTATCTTAAAGACAGACACATCATTCCAGTTGGCACCATACCATACGTGTTCTTCGAAAAGAATCTCGTCGATTATGACAAGAAGCTCATACTTGCCAACAGCCACTACACTGCAAACGAGATTGAAAGATTCTCTGGAAGAAATGCGAAGGTTCTCTACCCTCCGGTTCCATCTGCATTCTACGAAGATAATGAGGAGTCTCTTCTGAGGAACCCGCGGGAAGACTTGGTAGTCACAATATCCCGTTTCGGCTATAATAAAGATCTTGAAAAGATTCCTAGAATCGCTTTGCTTACAGACAGTCACATCCGATTTGCTATAGTAGGTCGTGTTCACTATCAAAATGCCCTACTATCACTTCAGAAAACAGTAAGAGAGCTTGGTCTGTCAGAAAGAGTGAAATTCTATCCCGACATTTCAAGGCAAGACATGAAAGCCATCTTGAAAAAGGCAAAAATCTATCTCCATGCGATGGTCGGAGAGCATTTTGGCATCTCAATAGTAGAAGCAATGGCGATGGGATGCATCCCCCTTGTTCATGATTCAGGAGGGGCAAAGGAATTTGTGCCAGAATGCTATAGATATAAAGACATCAGAGACGCTGCAGAAAAAGTGGAGAAGAATACACGCCGCTGGAATACCGCGGAAGCTTCAAGGATGATCCATATTGCCTATAGATTTAGAGAAGGGAATTTTGCTTCACAATTCCTCAGAGTTTTTGAAAAATATCTGGAAGCAGGATAATGAAGCCTTCTTGTCAATTTATCGCAACTCTAACGTTTTGAATCAAGTCAGAGACACAGTTTCAAATGAATCAAGCCCCCTATCGTAAGGTGATTACAGTGAGTCTAGTAGGCCTGAGCAAGATTCAGTATAGAAATAAAGGTCAGATTAGCCGGGCAGTTGAACGTTCTCTAGAGCTCATTCACTATGACTTCCCCGAGGACATTACAAGAGTTGTAATCAAACCTAACATGTGTTACTATTGGGATTATTCAACAGGTCAGACTACAGATCCTTTGTTCGTTGCTGCACTAATAGAATCGCTTCGTCAGAGAATCTCATTTGATATCGATATCTCGGTCGTGGAAGCCGATGCATCTGCTATGAAATGCAAGTATGCCTTCCGAATATTAGGTTACGAGAAAATGGCCGAAGATCATGGCGTGAAGCTGATTAACCTTTCCGAAGACAAAACCACACGCACAACTGTAACCGCAGGAAACCAGACCTTCCACCTAGCCATCCCACAAACCATTCAAAACGCCGACCTAAGAATCAACGTTCCCAAAATCAAATACACAGTCCCAGGAACTGAACTCACCTGCGCGTTGAAAAACATCTTCGGCTGCAACCCCTACCCTAAGAAGTTCAGACTACACCAGAAACTTGGGGAAGCTATAGTCGCACTCAACAAAGCCATGAAATTTGACACACACATAATAGACGCTAACATCGTAGCAGGCATGCAAACCCGCAAACTAGGCTTGGTAATGGCAAGCACTGACCCAGTAGCCATAGACGCCGCAGCCGCAAGAATCGCAGGACTAAACCCAAACCGAATAGCCTACCTCAAACTCGCTCAAAAAGAAGGACTAGGCACACTAGACTTCACCCCAAAAGGCGAACCACTCAACTACTTCCGAGACCTATACCCAAAGAAAACAATCAAAAACAAACTAATCAGCAAGGCCTACACCCTAGCCATCAAAACAGGACTAGGCAAAAGACTGGGACTAGAATAAATAAATGGAGGGGGTGCGCGACGAGAACAGTAAGACTCGGAATAATCGGACTAGGCTACATTGGCAGCATTCACCTCCAACACGCCACCAGACTCGTAAACGCAGAACTTGCCGCAGCCGCGGACATATCAAAACGAGCACTCAAGAGCGCGCAAGCGGCCGGAGCCAAGAAAACCTACACCGACTACAATCAACTACTGAAAGACCCAGAAATCGATGCCGTAGTAATCTCACTTCCAACGCATCTCCACCTCGACTGCGCGAAACAAGCAGCTGAGGCGCAAAAACACATTTTCCTCGAAAAACCCATAGCCAAAAGCCCTCAAGAAGCAAAAGAAATCATCACGGCTACCCAAAAGAATGGCGTGAAGCTCATGATCGGCTACGCACTCAGATTCAACACAACCTTCAGCACCCTCAAAAACGAAATCGCCAACGGATCACTTGGCGACATAGAAACCGCACACGCCATAAATATAGGCACAGGCCCATTCTTCCACAGAGCCCAAGGCTACGCCCCAGTACCAGTCCCCGAATGGTGGTTCAACAAAAACCTAACCGGAGGCGGCGCCCTCATAGATCTGGGCAGCCACATGATCAACCTCCTCAGATGGTACCTCGGCGAAATCACCGACATCAAAAGCCATCTTAAACACCGATTCAACATGGACTTCGAAGACTCAGCCACTTGCATAGCCAAATTCCAAACAGGCACAACCGCCACAATCACCGTAGGATGGTTCTCACAACAGTACCAGGTCAAAGTCGAACTCCACGGAACCGCCAAGAACGCCACTGCAGAACCTCCAAAAACCAACCTCCTACTAACAGCCGCACAGATGCTCATAACAGGCAAATCAAGCTTCTACCAACCCTACCTAGCCGAACTCCAACATTTCACAAACTGCATAATCAACGACACATTACCTTCACCAACAGGGCAGGATGGACTAAGAGATTTGGAAGCAATCTTCCTAGCCTATCAGAATCAACTATCACTAACCTAATTCCTATCATACAGTTTCGCCAATCACGTTCTCGGCAACGTATCTGCAGTCTGTCAAGAGGAACAACTAGGCAGACCCTAAATAATCAAGTCGAACCGGATTTTGCAATGAATATGCATTTCAAAATCTCCTTAGCAAACTTCATAGCTTCTGATTGCCGTGTCGTTCATAGTCCAGGCCTCCAGAGAACTTGTCTTTGATGCAAACCCATTGGAGAAGCTGCAAATCAGATCTAAAGAAGATCTGCAATGGCTCCCAGAAGAAGCGATGATGAATATCACATCAAGCTACAATGGGCGAACCTCGCTCAAAGCCTTCATAGATCTGCTAGCGTCTCACAAGCTTACTCCCAGTCTGGATCGTGCTTGCTTATTCCTAAGTGCGAATCACGCATGGAAACTTGCATGACAACACAAAGCAAGAGACATCAGAAGAGATGCAAAAAGAACATGGACAAAGCTTTGAAGATGGGCAAGGTTTCTGCGGCTGGAAGCTTTCAATTGCTCATAGGCGTGGCAGCATCCACAGTAATAATGGCAGTTGGAACGGTTGTTCTGACAAGGCTCATGTCCCCTGCAGAATATGGGCTGTATGCTGTCGCACTGATTCCGTCATTGATGATGAACCTGTTTCGAGACTGGGGCGTGAATTCTGCGATGGCAAAATACATAGCCAACTGCAGAGCTTCAGGAAAAGACGCAGACACACGTAATATTATTGTTGCTGGACTAATCTTTGAGGTCGCAACGGGCCTAATCCTTTCATTTCTCTCACTGTTCCTTGCAAGTTTCATAGCCTCCACAATCTTCCACAGGCCCGAGTCAGTGCCCTTCATATCCATAG
>Ga0315279_10008638_pt1 | contig 12297 bp, 8 predicted proteins | sample YL17G06_20_MG_FD_203694 | JGI IMG/M metagenome (GOLD analysis project Ga0315279, IMG submission 203694) | Sediment microbial communities from Yellowstone Lake, YNP, Wyoming, USA - YL17G06_20 | ecosystem: Environmental > Aquatic > Freshwater > Lake > Sediment | place: USA: Wyoming | collected... | reverse complement strand
AGGTATCGGCGGCAAGCATCTTCTGTCGAAAAACGTGCCTCGAATTCTGTAAGCGTCCGGGGATAATCTTCCATGACCCCGTACACTACATCTTGTGCTTACTTGAGTCAAGTGAATACCCCCTTAACCGTTATTCGTCGGTTCGAATCCGACCGCCGCCTGTTATCTTTACCGCTAGCTTGCTAGTCGTCCCGATTGTCGCCATTATACCTTGCCAGTGTCTGTTTCGGAAATAGTGAATTTGGCCGGAAAAAGGTCAAAAATTCCTCAAAATTACGTAGTTTCCACAATAGGCGCGCAGCAGGACTACGGCGATAATTATAAGAGGTAGTCTCTCTCCGGCCGTGGTAGTAGGAGGTTGATAAGCAGAGCAGATATTGATAAGATGTAAATTCGTGATGACCAAGCCCGTTCATAAGGCGGACTATATCAAGCAAGCTTCAGTAGGTTGAGCAAGAAGTACCGAACGGAGGTTTAGCTATGCATGCTACTCGTCTTTCAAAGTGCGGCAAATCAATTGCCCGTCATTGGGTCACGGTTCTATTGACTTTCGTCTTAGTGAGTGTAGCGGGCATCTTGTTGGCGTGGTGGAAAGGCAGACCAGTGTACAATGTTGCTGGTGCAATAAGGGTCGCTCCCATCATACCGAACATTTTGACCGGCGAAGCGGAAAAGGGTGTAATATCAAACTATGAGAACTTTGTATATACACAGGCACGACTTATCACCAGTAACCAGGTAGTTCAATGGGTAGCCGATGCCCTGGCGGACAAGAATTTGTCTTTCTTCCAGAAAGGACCGGCCGGCTTTGTCGCGAAACTCAAACGCCAAGTTGAGGGTGGCGAAGCAGATCGCGAACCAGCCAACGTATTGAAAGACGCAATACAAGGTGGAATTATTACCGCCGCTCCCGCTCGAAAGACTGAGCTAATAGAAGTGACCGTGAAAAGCACAAACGCTAACGAAGCGAAGCAAATCGTAGACGCCTTTATAAATGCCTACATGGTTCTCGAAGGTAATAGAGGCACGCAAGATGAAAACCAGAAGCTGGCCATCCTGGAAAGCGAGCGAAAAACGCTTATCCAAAGGCTGGACGATCACCGCGCAAAGCTCCGGGATTTAGCGCAACAGTATGGCACCCCAACCTTGGGCGGCCGACAGGACATGGCGATGCAGCAGGTTAATGCCTTACTGGCAGAACTAACTCGAATAGAGGCACGCAGAATCAACCTGGAAGCTCAGGTACAATTCCTTCACCAGGCTCAGCCGCAAACTATAACGCCAGATGTAGTTATAGAAAGGCGCACTGCATACGTTAACTCCGATCCCTCGATTCAGGCTCTGACCCAGCGTATTGTCGATTTTGAGATAGACTATGTAGTGGCACAGGCGAGCAAATCGGCTGAGGAGATCGCCCTTGAGCACAAGGCAGAGGTATTAGATGTGCTGAAGACACATTTGGCCAAACGCAGAGACGAGGTGGAAAAGGCCTTCGACCAGATGGCAGCAGGCAGACAGACAGAAGCGCATCGGCGGGACTTGCTTGTGGCGCAGGCCGAATTGGAGCAAGCCAAAGCCCACGAAAAACACCTTCGGGACGTTCTTAGCGCCGAAGATACGCAAACCATCCGGCTTGGTCGGACGCAGCTAAACATCGAGGAACTGCAGTTTCAATTAAACTTCGATCAGCAGCAGTACGAAGCGGTCTGCCGACGCATACGTGAACTGGAGATGGAACGGAAGAGTCCTGCAAGGGTGTCAATAGCTTATGAAGCCGAGATCGTTTCGGTCGAAGATAAGCGAGGCAGGCTTATGATCGTCGCAGTGCTATGTGGACTTGGCGCTAGCATACTGTTGGGCATTGCAAGAGGCCGACTGGCCGACAAGTCTGCTTAAGTATCATGCGCGTGGGCTCACCAGGTTTGAGTTCCACCCGCAAGTGTGCTGATTCCAACAGGTTTTGTGATTTCTCTATTCCTGCCGCCGGCGCTGTTGTTCTTGCTGGTATCGGCGTAGGTTGTGTCCATCGGCTACGCAGACGCAGGACGATTTGACTCGTATATCCTAGATCGTAGGTCGTATTTCGTAATCGACGAATGGGTGTTGTACGCAAGGGCATGGGGGTGTGAGTCCGCAAAGAAGAATGCCGGACTTGCAGCCCTTCTATTTGTGTGCTTTTAGCTTCTCTTCTATTGCTGCTATCCGCTTTTCCAGGTCTTCGACCTCTTTGTGTTTGGGAAATGCGTTGTGATATTCCTCTTCGCCAGGCGTCCCGATATCTCGTAGTTTTTCGTTTTCCCATATAAGGTTGACGCCCATACGGCTCTTTGATAGAATCCGGCACGCTTTGCATCGCAGGCACAAAGGCACAGAGGCACACAGGCACAGAGGGCACAGTCAGATAGCTACTTTGTACCTTGGCTGCCTGTGAGCAATGTCGTACGTTGGAGCAGATATGCGATTGATTTTGGTTGACAGGTCAGATGAAATCAGGCGGAACTTTTTTCCTCTGGCTCTCAGCCGGCCGGTCTGGGAGCTGCGATGCGGCATAACTACGCTCGAGGAAAAGTTAGCTGCCAAACTCGGAATAAAAATAGCCACAGAGGACACAGAGGCCACCGAGTTAAAAAAAAGTGCAAATAAATTCTCTGAGTGCTCTGAGGTCTCTGTGGCAAAAAATGGGGCGGATGATATCGCGTATTTTGTGCCTGACTACATGGCTGACCCCTATCGGGCACGAGCAAAGTACCCAGTAAACGATATGTCTGTGCTGGCTGGCGATGACCTGATTCTTGTAGACCCGCTGGTCAAGGCAGAAGACATATCTATCCGGGCAGAAGGTAAAAGTGAAGTAGGCTTAGACGAGCAAGGGCGGGTTCTTTATGCCCACATCGTCAAAAACGATCTGGCGAAACTTGTTGCCGACAGTATCGAGGGCTTTGTCGCTTCAGCCAAACAGCGCCTGCCAAATGTCACGTGCAAGTTTCGCACGTGGGAATATCTTTGGGACATTGTGCTGGCTAACGCCGACCAGATAACGTCGGACTTTGCAGCGGCGGGAAAATGCGGAATCGAAGGAAAAGTAGAAAAGCCTGGCGAAATTCTTGGCAGCAAGACAGACATCTTCGTGGGGCCGAAGGCGCGAGTGCACCCGATGGTCGTTATAGATGCTGAAAACGGTCCCGTTTACATCGACGAGGGCGCGGAAATACAGCCTTTCAGTCGAATTGAAGGCCCCTGCTACATCGGCAAAGAATCAATCCTGCTGGGAGCCAAATGCCGCAGCGGTAATACATTCGGACCGTGCTGCCGAATCGGCGGGGAGGTGGAAGAGTCCATTATCCACGGATACTCGAACAAATACCACGATGGGTTCATCGGGCACAGCTACATTGGCGAGTGGGTCAATCTCGGTGCGCTGACGACCAATAGCGACCTGAAGAACGACTATTCAAACGTCTCTGTTACGCTGGAAGGGCAGGGGTCCATCAACACCGGGTCGACGAAGGTCGGGGCGTTTATTGGAGACCATACAAAGACCTCGATTGGAACGCTGCTCAATACGGGCTGTTATATTGGGGCAATGGCAGTAATAATGGCGACGGGCAAGCCGCTGCCGAAGTTCATCCCCTCATTTGCGTGGCTTGTTGATGGCGTGGTAACTAAGGGGTTCGGCAGGGCCGCGTTATACGAAACGGCCAAAGTAGCGATGAGCCGGCGAGGGCGTGAATGGACCCCGGCTGAGCAGGCGATGTGGGACGCCGTTTTCCAGATGACGGCGCCCGCCCGAGATGAGGCTATAAAAAGAGGCCGCAAAGCAATGTTCAGGTAACGGGAAAGAGGCAGGAGACAAGTTAATGGCAACGGTGGAAGAACGTGTCAAAACAATAGCCGCCCGAGTCCTGGGGCTGGAGCCGGACGAGATTAAATCAGAGCACAGCTTCACGCAGGATTTGGGAGCCGAGAGCGTGCAATCGATCGAGCTGGTCGCAATGTTTGAAGAGGAATTCGGCATCGAAATGGATGAGGATGCTGCGCTGGCCGTGGAGACAGTTGGTAGTGCGGTCGAATTCATTACACAGATGTGCCGGCAGCAGGGCGTTAAACTGGAAGAGTAGGTCGCAATCCGCAGACGAAAGGATTTTTGATGGGCAGGGCAAAGAAGTTGCATCCTCTCGTGGATTCGGAAGTGCCGAATTTGCTGGAGCAGATTTTTCCATACAGTTTGCCGCCGCTGATTCGCTTCGATAGTCCGGTAGTCGAGTATATTGACGGTGAGCCGGTGGAATTTGATTTCAGCTCTGTAAGGGATAGAGAGCTGTTGATAACCGACACGACTTTTCGGGATGGACAGCAGGCCCGTCCGCCGTACACGGTTGACCAAATGGTGCGGATTTTCGACCTGCTCTCGCGCCTTGGCGGGCCTAACGGAGTGATAAGGCAGACGGAATTCTTTCTCTATACGAAAAACGACCGTGAGACGCTGGACAAGTGCCGGGCACTCGGCCACAAATATCCTGAGTGCACTGGATGGATACGCGCGGTAAAGGGCGATTTTCGCCTGGTCCAGGAAGCCGGCCTGAAAGAGACGGGTATGCTGACAAGCTGCTCGGACTATCACATATTTCACAAGTCAAAATTCCGCAGCAGGAAAGAGTGCATAGATAAATACTGCGAGGTGGTGGACGCGGCTTTTGAAGCCGGCGTTCGTCCTCGGTGCCATCTGGAGGACCTTACGCGCGCTGATATCGACGGATTTGTCTTGCCGTTTGTTGACCGCCTGATGGAAATGAGCCGGCAGGTGCCCCAGGAGCAGTCTGTCAAGATCAGGCTGTGCGATACTATGGGTTTTGGAATCAGCTATCCTGGCGCTGAACTGCCGAGGAGCATCCCGAAACTTATTTACAAACTTAATAGAGAATGCGGCGTGCCGAGCGACCGGCTGGAATGGCACGGCCATAATGACTTCCACAAAGTCCACGTCAACGCGGCGACAGCCTGGCTGTATGGGTGCGACGTGGTAAACACGACGATTTTTGGCTTCGGTGAGCGTACCGGCAATCCGCCGCTGGAAGGGGCAATCTTTGAATACATAGCGCTCAAGGGCGACCCTTCGACTTCGCTCGGGGCAGGCCTCTCGACTTCGCTCGGGGCAGGCTTGTGCGGGATCGATACGATGGCCGTCACCGAATTGGCTGGTTATATGCGCTCCATCGGGCTGCCTATTCCGGACAACTATCCGTTCGCAGGCCGTGCCTTCAACACCACCAGTGCTGGAATCCACGCCGGTGGGCTCCGACAGGATGAGCGGATATACAATATTTTTGACACCGAAAGACTGCTCGGCAGGCCGCCGCGCATTGCCATAACCGACAAAAGTGGCGCCGATGGCGTCGCGCACTGGCTGAATGAGTTCTTTGGCTTGAAGGGCGACGAGCGCATCAGCAAGATAAAGGTGCACAAATTGGCTCGCTGGGTTATGGACCAGTATGAGCAGCAAGGTCGGCTGACCGCTATTAGCGACCCGGAGCTTGAGGCTAAAGCAAAAGAATTTTATCCCGACTATTGGCAGAAGTACGGCACAATATCCTCGCCATTTTATTTGAAGCCCCAAAATCACTAACGACGGGTCACGAGGGAAATGCTTGAATTAGTCTTTTGCGGTGACCGTTCAGCCAGTCGGCTTTGCGAAGGATCATTTGCAGAAAGTCCAGGCCTGATAGATTCCCGAAAAAGCCCGTCGCGGCGACAGGCAAGACGGCCTCGGCGATCATAGTCTCTACCATAAGATCGACCAGCGAATGTAGCTTATTTTTGTCCAGTTTCGCTGCTTCGCGGTAGCCATTTAGGAACTGAAAGAGCTTGGCCTGGTCGAAATAATCGGGCCAATCGGCTGGGTTCGGGCGGCCTCCCACGATGGAAAACTGCAGCATCCCGTTGGCTAAATCCGTAATTGGCGGCGCAATCTTGACCGAGTCAAAGTCTAGAACCGCGGCAACTTTACGTTTGGCAAAAAGCATGTTGCCCGGATGCCAATCGCCGTGCACGACCTGCATGTCCCACGAATCAAAGCCAAGTTTGTCTACGCGGATGCTCGATTCATTATAAAGAGCCAAGAGTGTGTCAGCAGTAGCGTGGAGTACTTTAACCGGCCTTATTCTTTTATCCGCTGCGACCGTCCGGAGATGCCTTCGCACAGTAGCTGAATCGTGAAAGCTGCCTTTTTGCGGCTGCCACTGCCAGGCGAAATCTTTCAAATAGCTGTGAAATTTTGCCAGCTCTCGACCGGCGTCAATAGTAGCTTCGGCTGAACCATCGTAGCGAACGCCCGCGACGAATCTGAAAAACTCGTATGTGTGATTGTCCAATTGGAGAACAGTGCTATTCCCATCACGAGTCGCCACAAGAGGTGCTATCGGAAAAGACTCACCGGCCAGATGACTTTGCACGGCGTGCGCAAAAGAAACGCGAAAGGTATCATCTTTGCTTCTTGGCCGGCGCTTCAATAAGAACTTGCCCTGCTGCGAAGTGATCACCACTTTCGGCACCCGGCGGTTGCCAACCACCAGGGCCTTTACCTTATGAATGACGCCAACATCATAATGGCTCAGAACTCGCGCAAGCTCTTGCGAGGAAAAATTTGTGCCGCCTCTGAGCATAATAATTGACCATTGACAATTGACTATTTAACGCAAGCAGAGACGATGGTCAGAGCTGGCCGCTGTCAGAATAGCAAAATGAGCAGATTAATTAAGATAGATATTGCTGCCACCGTAACCAAAATCAGGATCGCAATCTTGTAGCGGGCAACGACTTCCTCCGCGGATTCGTGCTCCTCAGGCTCGACGGCATCGCCTTTTTCAAGTTGCCTGAGCATAGAAACGTCAAATCTTTTGTGCGCCTGGAGCGGGGGCTGTCCATTGCGCAGAGCCTCCAGATCCATCAGCAGCTCCTTAACGTTATTGTAGCGGTCCTCTCTGCGCTTGGCCATCATAATCTCGATGACCTCGGAAGCTCCTGCGGACAGCGATGTGTTTATATGGTCCGGCGGAACCAGTTCCTCCCTCAAATGCTTTCGCATCACCTCCGCGGAGTCGTCCGCCATAAACGGCACCCTGCCGGTCAACATATGGTACCAGGTCGCCCCGAGGCCGTAGATGTCGGCACGGCCGTCGATGTCGATTTTGCCTCGAATCTGCTCAGGAGCAATATAATAGGGCGTGCCATAAGCCTTGCCCGCCTCGGTTTGCGCCAGCTTGATGTCTGTTACTTCGCGGGCCAGACCCATATCCGCAAGTTTCACCATACCATCGTTGCCTATCATTATGTTCTTGGGCTTGACGTCGCGGTGGATAAGACCCTGGGCATGGGCGTGCTCCAGTGCGTGGGCGACCTGAATGATTATGTCCAGCGCCTCCTGTTCGCTGAAAACCTTGCCTGCCGCTATATCCTCGGCTACGGTTCGGCCTTCAACGTACTCCATTACAAAGTAGTGGTATCCCCCTGCTTCGCCGACGTCGATGGCCTGGACGATATTGGGATGGTTGAGCTTGCCGGCTGCTTCGCCTTCCTTATAAAACCGCTGCACATAGTCCTGATTTTCGCTGAAACGTTTGGGCAAAACCTTAATGGCAACGATACGGTTAAGGCTCAACTGTTTGGCCTTGTAAACCACCGCCATTGCGCCGGCGCCGATCTTGCCTATTATCTTATAGCCCGGAATCTGATGCGCAACGGTCTTGCTCGCCTTCAGCCTGGACTTCAATCTCTCAACCTGGGCGGGCGTGAGGTAGCCCAGATTAATCATAAGCTCCGGCAGCTCCACCGGGTTGTCTTTGCGCTGGGACTGCAACTGCTCGAGCGAACGGCGCACCTCCGCATCGGTGCACAGACCCTGCTCGACGGCTATTTTGCCGAACAAAGTATCGGAGTTCGTATCGTTCTTCATTGTAGTCCCCCAGAGATAGGGACCGTAGGCTAAGCAGCCCAATCCTGGGCTTGGATTTCCACATCCGATAATAACTTTACTACTATGATTGTCAACTCAGCAAAAATGGTTGTCAAAAAAATTTTGTTGCATAAACTTGCCAAGTCAGCAGTTATCTGAGGGAAAATCGACCTTTTTGCTCGGCGAGTTTAGCGGTTTTTCGGCGCGTCTGCAAAGCACACCGAGTTTATTTTTGAACAACGATTACTCGGCCAACTTCTCCCAAATGCCACGGAATTTATCCGGATTTATACGCCGCAGGCGTATGGTGTCGTCCGTACAAAAGTGCCACCGCATTGAAGGGGCTTTACCTCAATAATGTTTCTATACAACTTCACGGTATTATAATTCTTGTTTTTTCTCCACACTTCAGCCAACCTTTGATCACATTTGTCACCTTCTCCGCGTTTGACACGTCTATCCAGAAGATGTGATGTATGTTTCTTAACCAAGAATTTATGACGTTCATTCCTTGCGGCCTCTTGGAAAGCCGTTCCAATACTCTTATAGTTACTCTTTGGCTCACGTTTTCTAGGTGCGCACTCTGCCAAAGGCCCTTGATAAACATAGCGCCAATACGATCTGTTCCTTCAATCTTGACGTTCGGGTCACCAAACCAATCGAGAGCTTGTAATAGCGGGCCTTTGTCAACATCGCCATGCGTTTTATCGACTGCCTTGAACAAAGATCTTATGTTGGGCCTTGTGTAGTAGTACCTCATATGCAACAGATTCAGAGTCACTTCATCTGCAAAATCTGGCAGAAGGTTGCCCTCAACGCAGAAATAGTCAACCATCCGTTGGGTCCATAGCCTTTTGCATTGAAACTCAAGCAGTGCTATTTCGGCCGTGGCAAGGTCGTCGGTCCAAAGAGAATATCCGGGTTTGGCTGCCAACATCATTGATTCTAGACCCAATTGTCCAAATATTTGCACTAATTGACTGCGACGTGAGACTTCTAATTCTCCAATAATAAGACCTGATTCAACCATGCAGTGTTTTTCTATCGAATCAATAAATTCATGCAACCTATTGCGTACCTCCTCTATCTGTTCAGGAGACCAAGGAATCAATCCATCCTTACTATATGTACCTCCCAGACTCTTAGGATTATCATAGGTTCTTAATAACTGGCGGAAATCATCGATAGTGCCTTGTGAGACAATCAATCTCCGTGGAATTCTGAGGAGCGTTTCGTAAGCTTTCATTAGAAGTATTGTGCCTAAAGCTGTCGCATCGATAACTACGTTTTCTGATTCTCGTAATGCACGGTTTGCTATTTCCATTTCCTCATCGGTTCCGGTGCAACATTTGAGTCGTAGATTCGGAGTGGATATTATATGTTGTATCGCTTCAAGAACATGTCTGCCCTTTAAATTAGCCACAGTGTATATCGGAATAAGTTGCTTACTATATATCTCCTCAATTTTCTGCACAAATTCCGCGTCTTTATCGACTAGTCGATGCAACGGTGAAAAATCTGGTTTGCCGGCTTCTTCTTTTATAATCATTCTTTTTATTACATCTGTCCCCGGAAATCGGTTTTCGAACTCTTCCAAGGAATCGTTGAGTCGATAGACATATTTGCTAACCACGTTCTTTATTGTTGCAGTTCGCTCTTGAATCCCGTCTTTTACCAAATAGAAACGCTCGCCTCTTTTTTTCCCAAGCATTTCTTTAGAGACGGGATGGTCTATGGGGAATTCATTTCGGCTGGATTCCGGCTTAGTTATGACTGAGTTTTCTATTATGTGCCAGCATAACTCATGAGTGTCATCTTCTTGGTATTGAACAGCTATTCCAGGTGCTACTATTTCTTCGGGATGTTTTATATCTACTGCTGGTCCCACATGCGGTAAAATAGACTCTATCATTGCGATATGTGCATCACTCTGGTCCCAATTTAATCTAACGAGTTCGTATGCATAATCTACTCCTCTGATTGGCTCTTGCCCATGTCGGAGAACAAATGCTACCCACCTACCTATTTGCGCATTGACTTCCGTAACCTGAGGTAGTTTCGTTGGGTCTCTTTCTATTAAGTCCTTTTTTCCTGTTCGGATTCCAAGCAAAGATAACCTTAACCGGACGTAAGGAACATATGATTGGTCAGGGGGGTCTGCTAGAAATTCCTCCATGACTTTTCTTGCCCCTTTATCGTCATGATATTTTTCACGGTAACCCAATTCCAGATCAAATAGTTTTCTCTCCCACAATCCATTCGCCCGTAACTTTTCGGCAAACTCGGCGATGAAACCCACGTCTTCACACTGGTGCGCACATTCCATTATCCGGTAGGTATCTTTGCCAATATATTCCGGCTGTACGATGGATTTCCAAATCTCTAACGCCTCCTGATACATGCCTATCGCTTGAAGAAGTGTTGCTATTCGTTTTTTTTCATGCAAGGTTGTATTAGAGTTTATTTTCGTAAGTATATCTTTAGTTATATTGATAGCTAATGGACGATTACCCGAAAGCCTTAATAATTCCCCTTTGAGAACCAAAACTAATTCAACACTGGCTATACCTTCGGGTAAGTTATCAAGAGTTTTAAGGGCAACCTCGATTCCTTGTAATTGCCATTCGAGATCAACCAACATCGTTAAGTATTCTGCCCTAATCTCTGGTTCTTCTTGGCCTAAATTGTTTATCCGACTTCTCAACAAATCTATCGCTCGTTTTTTATCTCCCGCCAAGTTCCTTTTATCGAGGCATTGACTCAAAAATGACTCTATGCCACACCGGAATCCTTTTCCAATCAATGTTTCTGTTATAGCGATTGCTTCATTCCAATCGCTCTTTTCAGCTTTTATAACCGCATAACTAAACGCTGCATCGGGATATTTTGGTGCAAGATGGTAAGCAAATGATATGTCTTCATATCTCCCCTTCTCATCATTTAGTCCCATGCAGACATTTGATCTCTTTAGGCGCACTCGTACTATGTTTGCAGTGAGATCGTTTCTATAGTATTCATTCAGGGATTCTGTGAATAGTTCTTTAGCTTTTACAAGATATCCCCTTTCTTCTTTGGTCGGTCCTCTATCATTAACCGCTTGTTCTGCAATTCTAGCCCGCTGTACTAATAGATCTCCTAAAACCTCTTTTATCTGAGCCTGATTTGGTTCTTCTTCAAGTGCTTTACCGATGTATATTTCTGCAATGTCGAAATGACCTCGATACATCGCGGCTTCACCTATCGCCATTGCTACTTCAGAATCTTCTCGTTGATGTTCCGGCACCATCTTTTCAATTTCGTCAAATTTGAGTTCTTTAGGAGCGCTTCGCACGTAGACTGCTCTGCCTAACTTTTCCTCTGGAAAGTCATTTAGGAGGGCTTTTGCCAATTTGTGTGCTTTCCCCGGATTGCCTAATAGCAAATAGGCCAGAGCTTCTCTTGCTCTCGCTTTTTCGTTTACCTGGTCATATTGTATGGCTTCTAGAAAACAATAAGCCGCTTTTTCATGTTGATCTTGTGCAAGAAATGCATGCCCTATATTTGCACGAGTCCGGTATTTTTGATTACCGGTCAAGACAGTGCTGTGTTGCTCCCATAACCGTTCAAGTAAAACTAGGGCTTCCGTTGACTTACGTTCCTTCAGCAATCGGTTAGCGTTCTCTATGTCTGCCTGTAAATGTACCGTTACTCCGAGGTCTAATCCTATAATTTGCGAGATATCGGTTTCTTCGAATTTTAAGATTTTTTCTGTTATCTTTTTATGTCCCCAGGTTTCGATGATCACCTTGGGGTATTTTGCTTGCAGGTTCTGAACATATGTCTCAATATCCCCTAACAAGGTATCATTCGTGAGAAAAATCCACTTTTTTGCATCTTTGTGTTTTTTCAAGCAACCTTTCAAATCACTTTCGATTTTCTTCTTGATATTCCTAGTGCTTTCTCCCCTTGTTGCGTGTGCCGCAAAATAGATTTTAGATTTGGGACAATAACCATCCATTTTAGTGTCACCATTTGGACCACCTGCCCTTACAGGTGTGTAATCGTCAGAATAGAGTTTCAAACAGAACCGGTCACACATATCCTGAAAATTGTTCCCGTGAAGATTAAAAATCTGATTTTCAATTATCCTTTGTAATGTCGCCTTATCCATTTTTATGCCACTCGGAATCTAAGGCCACCTCATTTCTTAATAAAAAACAACGCTTTTCACCCATATATTGTTCTAAAGGGGGTATTTACTTGACTCAAGTACCCCCTACACATTGTGGTGGGCTTTTCTATGGTCTCGGACATGCTTGACAATTGCCTGGTACGGAACGGGATCCACTTGGACGGCCTGCTGCACCATT
>Ga0315279_10008637_pt1 | contig 12298 bp, 11 predicted proteins | sample YL17G06_20_MG_FD_203694 | JGI IMG/M metagenome (GOLD analysis project Ga0315279, IMG submission 203694) | Sediment microbial communities from Yellowstone Lake, YNP, Wyoming, USA - YL17G06_20 | ecosystem: Environmental > Aquatic > Freshwater > Lake > Sediment | place: USA: Wyoming | collected... | reverse complement strand
TCGCAGAGGTGGGAGGGAGCCGATGGCGCCGTCAAGGGCCGGCTGCTGCTCATACCTGTCGTGCTGGCGCGCGTCTCTGCTGGGACTCGACGAACTCGCAGCTCACGCTTTCGTGTCCTGCCGGCGCTGCTGGTCCGCGTACCGCCGGGCCGCTGCAAGGTCTCTCCGCAGTTCCTCCGCCGTCCGGCGCGGACCGTACCCGGGCGTGTCGCGCTGGATGCGCCAGCCTTCCTTCAGCGGGCCCGCGTCCACCGTGTCGAAGCCGAACTGATCGATCAGGCGGGCCACCGTCGCCTTCGCCTGGGCATCGTCGCCCGCGATCACGAGCGCGCGGCGGTTCTCCGTGCCCGCGGGCTGACCATCCTTCGTGAGATCCGCGGCGTAGATGTGGTTGAACGCCTTCACCACTTTCGACTCTGGCAGGTGCGCCTGCAGGAGTTCAGAGGTCGTTGTCGATTCGTTGTCGAGTTCCGGGATGTGGCCGTCCCGTTGGGGATAGTAGTTGTTCGTGTCGATCACGATCTTGCCGCGCAGCGGTTCGATCGGAACCGATCGGTAGTTCTTCAGCGGAATCGTGACGACGACGATGTCTCCCGCCCTGGCCGCCTCGACCGGCGTCGCGGCGCGCGCTTTCGGCCCGAGTTCGCGCACGAGCCCGGACAATGTCTCCGGCCCGCGTGAATTGCCGATGACGACGTCGTAGCCGTTTGCCAGCGCGAGCCGCGCGATCTGGCTCCCGATGTGCCCCGCACCGATGAGGCCGATGGTTGCCATGTGATCCTCGCTTTCAGGAATTCCGAGCAAAGGCAAAGCAAGTTACAGGGACCGAAGGTGACCGGGAGGCTCTGTCACTTCGCCGAATGCCCGTTATCAGACAGCGTTGGCGCCGCCTGGAGGAGCCGCCCCGCCGCCCAGGCACAGGGCCGATTATCGCCGGTTCCGCCGACGTATCAAGGAAGAAGTCGCCGCGCGGGGCGTGCCGGACGACGGGCGGGAGTACCTCCGGCGAGTCAGCACCCCGGGGCACCGGTCAGGCGTGCAAGCCGTGTATGGACGTGCGAACGACGGGTGGGCTCGAGCGCCCGAACTACATGTTCGAGGGGCGCAAGATCAACATCTCGTTCATCTTCGCGTCGAACGCGCTCCGGCGAATCCAGTTGTGGGTGTACGAGGGCGATTCCGAGAAGGACGCGCGCAAGGCGGTGGACTTCGGCATCGACTTCCTGAAGCGGACCGCGGGCGGTGCGCACATGTACGGCATGGGGCAGAACACCGAGGTCAACGGCGAGGCGATCATCAACGCCCTGAGGAAGGAGCAGGTGCCGGCCGGCCGTGGCGTGATGGCCGAGCTGCAGACGCCTTCGAGTGATTCACCCGAGAAGTGGTTCTCCCGCATCAGCCGCAACCTGATGCCCCAGGGCGACTGGTTCGGCGTGTTCCTGTTCGTGGAGGCACGGCTGCCGGCGCGATGAGCGCTACCGTCGCCGCGTCACGGTCAGTAGCAACGAAGTGTTCTGGTCTCCGAGGAAGTCTTTAAAGTCGACCCAAACGATGCCGTTGCGGACTTCGACGCCCTGCCGTCCGGTCTGGGGCATCGTCGTGCCGCTCGGCATTCCGCAGGAAACGCCGTATGTCGGGAACTGGAAGGCAACCGTCTCACCCGGTTTCACGGTGAACCGCGATGGCGCTTTCAGACCGCCGCCGCCCGCGCCGCCGCCGTGACAGCGCATCCAACGTTCTGCCCGAAGACCGATTTCAATCGAGCCATCCGGGCGCAGCCGCGCAGCGACGGTGCCCGCGACCGTGAGGTCGACGGTCGGCGGAGTGGGACGGCCGGCCAGTGTGGCGAGGCGTTCCTCGAGTTCCTGCAGCTTCAAACGTGCTGCTTCGAAACCGGCCGGCGCGCCCGGCTCCCGGCGCTCGCCGAGCAACCGCGCCAGGTCGGTCAGATCGGCCCGGCTGTCCTGTACCGGGTCCACCGCGCCGTCGAGCGTGAACCCGATCGGCTGAAAGGAAAACGCCTTCTCCTCTCCCTGGCCCGCGGTCACGTCCACGTGGCGCGTGGTCTTGTGTCCGGCGGCGTCTTCGTGGACGAGCCAGACGTCGCAGCCGAAGGAGACATTGGAGTAAGCGGGGTCGAGCATCGAGTCCAGCGAGAGTTCGACGATCACGTTCTCCAGCAGCGAAGATGGAGATGAGGAATGGACGAGATCGACAATGTGGCGTTGCCCGACTCGCAGTGTCAGCGTGGAAGTGCCGCCCGCAACCGGCTCCGAGAGACTGCGGAGGCGATCGTAGCGGCCCCAGTTCAGCTCGCATCGCGCCTCGTCGATCTGCATTGACAGCAGCTTCACTTCGACGCGCCACGCGTATTGACGGACGCGGACCGGCTGCGCTTCCAACTGGAAGGGAAAACCGGCAGGCAGTGGCCACTCGCTCGAGCCGACCCCGTCGAAGCCCTTCTCCGAGAAGCCGAAGACGTAACTCTTTCCGATCAGGATTCTGCCGATTCCAGCAGCCGAGCCCGCGGGAGTTGCGCCCGTCCGCGACGTCCCGTACGCCCGAACGACAAAGGTGGCGGTGCCGCCAGAGGGCGGCTTCACCTGGCCGGCCGCTTCACCCGCGAAAGCGCCGCAGAGTATGAGGCCCACGACAACGGTCGTGGCCGTCGGCGAGCATCTGAAGCGCTGCATTCGCTGCCTCCCTTTCTACGAACCCGAATCAACCTCGACGAGTCGTATCGTGCGTGTGGGGATTGGCGGAGTCTCGGTGAGCACGTTCGAGCGCGGGCGCGATCCGACGGGGGACTGACGTTCCGACCCGCGGGCCTGATCCCCCGCGGACGTCGGCACGGTCTGCTCACTTGCTCCGGCTGGCAGCCCGCGACCGGCAGTGGTGGCTGCAACTGGAGCGGCTCCCGAGGGCGCCGGTACCTGGGAGCGCCAGGCAACACCAAGCCACAACGCGGCCGCGACACCAACGGCGGCGAGCGAGGCGGCAAGACGCGCGGGAACGGCCGGCCCGGCGACGAACCACCAACGCCGCGGCGTGGCGACCGACGCGCGCAGACGGGCGGCAAGGTCGCCCCTCGGCTCGATGTCCTCGGCGGCGGCCGACGCGCGAATGAGCGCGTACGATGCGAGCGCCTGACGCCCTTCTGTCGTCTGCAGGGCCGAGCGCAGCGTGTCCAGGTCGACCGGTTCGCCGTCCCAGGCGGCCGATATCGTCTGTTCGAAATCCAGATCCGTCATGACAGCACCTTGCGCAACGTTGAACGGGTGCGGTGCAACCGCGACCGCACCGCTTCGACCGAACAGTCGCACGCGATTGCCAGTTCTTCGTAGGTGAGACCGCCGACCTCGCGGAGCAGCAGCATCTCGCGATCGAGAGGGGGCAGGCCGCGAAGGGCCTCGCCCAGTTCGATGACCATGGGGTGGCAGACACCGGCGGCCGTTTCGACGTCTCCGGAACGGGCCGGCTCGCGTTTCTCGCTTCGCCTGTCGGCGGCAACCACGCTGCGGGCGATCGAGAAGACCCAGCCGCGCTCGTGAGCGATCTCGTCGCCGTTCCGGCCGGCGCGCGCCACGCGCAGGAACACCTCCTGCGTCAGGTCTTCCGCACGGTCGCGCGAGCCGGTGGTTCGGGCGAGGTATCGGTAGACGTCGCGGTAGTGCCTGGTGACGACCTCCTCGACCGCAATACGTCCCACGCGTCCCCTTTCGCACGTGATGATGCGCGAAAGGGCGAAAAAGTGTCACGGAAAAGTGCGGGCCGCAAAGATGCGGCGGCGCTCGCACGACTCGAGGTCGCGCGCGCCACCGTCGAACGCCGAGGGTCGGAAGTCGGAAGTCGGACGAAGGCCTTGGGCCTTGCGGCTTGTCGGCTCCGGGTTGTAGGTTTCGGGCTTTAGTCCGGGACAGGACGCTTCAAACTGCTCGAGCTTCGCGGGCGGTGACTCGCCTGCCTTGTCAAGTACCTGTCAAGATCGCTTCACGGCGGCGAAGGGAGGGCGATTACGAGGCTCTGCGAGCCTGCCGTTGGATCGCCTCGTGAAGATCCCAATCCGCCTGAAGCCGCATCCAGAACTGCGGCGACATCCTGAACAGACGCGCGAGACGCAGCGCGGTATCGGCGGTGATGCCGCGCTTGCCCAGCACGATTTCGTTCAGGCGGTTGAGCGAAATCCCGAGGCGGCGCGCCGCCTCGACTTGGCCCAGGCCCAAGGGCTTCAGGAATTCCTCGAGCAGCATCTCGCCAGGTGGGATCGCGGGGCCCAACCAGCTCGGATCCCTAGTGATAGTCTTCGACACGGACTTCGTAGGCATGTCCTTGCTCCCAGCGGAATGTCACACGGTACTGATCGTTGATGCGAATGCTGTGGCGTCCCGCTTGGTCGCCCTTCAGTGGCTCCAGCCGGTTGCCGGCGGGGATGGTGAGATCCTCCAACCGCGCGGCCACGTCGAGCGCCTTGAGCTTGCGTTGGACCACCCGCCAGATCTCGCCAGGCACCCGCCGAGCCGCGCGAGTGTTCCGCTCACGAAACAGATCAGCGGTCGTTTCGTCCGCGAATGACTGGATCACAGCATCCCGATTACATATTACACGTTCACCGTGTAATCAGTCAAGGGGCAAAGACGTGCGTCCGTCATTCGGTATTCGCGAATCGCGAACAGACGTTACGCGGCTGTCAGCGCGAGCGGCTACCGCACGCCCATCGCCGGTAGGCTTCAATCCACTCCGCGCCATCGGGCGGCGGATCGGGGAGCGGCAGATCGAGAATCCCGATCCGCTGCCGTGAACGCGATTCGAACCCCGATAACGTGGTCCAGAGAGGCAAGAAGTAGTTTGGGCCTTGTCGGGACGTGTGGGTTTTGTTGGCCTTTTCGCTGATCACCCTCCGGCGGTGTGGGTCCGCCGGGGGTGGTTTCGTGTGCAGAGTTTCAAGAATCTTTCAAGTGTCCGCCGCCCAGAATAGGCCGCGGCTGGCTCCCATTGTCGCGGTGCTGCCCGCGGGCGATGGATGGTTGCCGTGGCGCGATGTCTCAGACGTGCGGCGAGACAGCTGCAGCGAACTCGTCGAACAGTTGCTCCACGGTTGACGGACGCCTTCCAGGATCGACGGCCAGCGCGCGCTCGAAAAACCGGCTGCTTTCGCCGGTCCGCCCGGGCACGTCACGCCAGACCGCCTGTTCCTGCCGTTCGAGGAGCTGAGCCGGCGAGACCCCCGAAAGGCCGAAGGGGTGCGCGCCAGCCACCACCTCGAACGCGATGACAGCAATCGCCCACAGATCCCAGCTCGCAGCGGGCATCCCGCCGCGCAGTTGTTCCGGAGACATGTACGGCAGGGTGCCGATCAGCGCGCCAGCCGCCGTGTGTACGGCGTTCGGCGTGACCGTGGAGAGCAACGGCTTCGCCAGGCCGAAGTCCAGTATCTTCGTGGTATCTCCCGTCTGCAGTCGGGCCAGGAACACGTTCTCGGGTTTGAGGTCCCGGTGCAGAAGGTCACGCTCGTGTGCCACGGCAACCGCCGAGCACACGTTACGCAGGATGCGGAGCGCGTCGACTGCGGGAATGGCACTCCTCGCCACCAGTTCCTCGCGAAGGTTGCGGCCGGCGAGCAGTTCCATCACCAGGTAGGACCGGCCGTCCTCGGCGACACCGAAATCGAACACGGTGACCACGTTCGGGTGCGACAACGCGGCCGCCGCTCTCGCCTCGTTACGGAAGCGCGCGACCGCCTCGGCGCTCGCCAGCCACTCCGGTCGCATCACCTTGACCGCGACTCGCCGCTCGAGCTCGCGGTCGAACCCTTCGTACACGGCCGCCATCCCGCCCTGGCCGAGACGACGTTCGAGCCGGTACCGTTCCGCGAGCATCCTGGGATACGGGCTCTTCACCAGCGTGTCGGCGTCCTTCTCGCACGCCTGCCGACCGGCCTCGTAGCAGTTCCCGCAGGTCGGGCATTCCGCGAACCCGCTCCACTGCCCGCGCGTCTCGGCTCGCTCGAGCAGCAGCGCCAGGTTGCCGGCAATGGCGTCGAGCAGTTCGCGATCCTCGCGCGAGTACGGTTCCTCCGACCGCTTCGGGCCGAGCAGCAGGATCGCTTCCGTCGGACCGCCGAGCGAAACCGGGAAGAGCCACTCGACACGCGCGCGCCGCAGGAAGTCCGCTTCCTCGCGCGGCAGTTCCTCCTGCAACCAGCTCGTGCCGCTCTGCGAGTTCTCGATCGGCTTGTTCAGCAGACGTACGAGGCCGACGAGCTTCGCGCCTGCTGCGATCGGCGGCGGAACCGCACCGATTGCGGCCGCGGACCGGTACGCATCGGCGCCGGGCTCGCGCACCATCAGGGACACCGACTCCGGATGCAGCGCGGCATCGACCCGTTCGATCACCTCGCGCGCGGCAGCGTCGAACCGGCTGGCGCGGCGGATGTTGTCCACGACGGCGCCGAGGATGCGCTGCGCGTCGTAGCGCTCGCGGAAGAACCGTCGATCGAGGCCATCCAGCCACCGCCTCCGCTGCGCGTGCAGCACGAGCGCGGCGGCACCGAGGCCCAGGTACAACACGCCTCGCCGGACAGCGATCTCGGTGAGCGGTCGATCCCCGTGCGTGAACAGGTCCAACGCCAGGACGACGCCAGCCGCGGGGACGATCGACAGCAGCAGCCCGCGCGCGGCGGCGTAGCGAAGGCCCAACCGCAGCATGACCGGGATGTCGAACACGCGGTGGCGCAGGATCGCGTACGCGGCGAAGATGCCGGCAGCGGAGATGAACGGGATCTGCACGACCTGCCAAAGCGGCCCGAACCAGTGCGTCCGGACGAGATCCTGGATCGGACGCCACGGCGCGGCGAGAACCATGTTCAGCGTGACCGCGAAGAACGTGATGCCGGCGCCGACGGCAACGATGCGCACGCGCCGCCGTTCGTTCCGGCTCTCGACCCTGCGGTAGTTCCTGACGAGGAGCCACATCGCCGACGGCACGTACACGCACCCACAGACAATGGGCACGAAGAGAAGCGAGTCGAGCCACGGCGGCCCGGCGCCCCGGTAGTACACCGGCAGCCAGAACCAATCGAGATCGATCACCACCGTCGTCGAAGCCGCCGCCCAGAGCAGCCACCACGTGTGCCGCCTCAGCGGCTGCGGGCGCGGAAACACCGCGCAGAACCCGAAGGCGCCCAGCGGCAGGGTAATCGCGATCGCCATGCCGAACAGGAACACGACGCCGACCGGCAAGGGTAAAAGGCGAACCGCGCGCAGGAACTCGGGCGAGGACCGGATCTGCCAGATCGCGATCGCATTCGCAAGGAGGTAAACGCCCAGCTGACCGAACATGAGCGCCCCCCACCGGGCCGCACGATCGCTCGGCCGTCTGAACAGCAGCAGGCCGGCGAGCGAGAGGTAGAGGGCCGAGCTGACGCAGTACGCGAGCACGCGGCCGGCCTGCGGCTTCGGGCCAGGGGGCGGCACGAGTATGAGATAGCAGAGCACGCCGGCACACACGACGAGAACGGGTGCCCACCACAGCGACCACCAAGGCACACTCGGCGGCCGGTCCGTGACGGCCTCATCGTGAGACGGCGTCGTCGTGGAACGGCTGGCGAGCAGGCGCAGGGCCAGGCCCGCGGCCGGCGTCTCGATGAACGCGCCCGCTTCCCTGCGGCAGGCGAGCAGCGACTCGATCTCCGCGCGCAGCGCGGCGTCCACGCCGCACGCCTCGTCGAGGAACCGCTGCAGCTCCGCCGGCTCGAGGTCCCTGGCCTCGTGATACAGACGCTCGACGTTGCGCCATCGGTCCTCGGTCATGCTCATTGGCTGGCACGGCGCCGGGCCGGACGCCCGTGACCTACGAATGCCGGAGTTCGCGGTACAGCCACGTTTTCGCCAGGTCCCAGTCGCGCCATACGGTGTCGGCGGACACGCCCAGGACGTCTGCGATCTCTTCGTGCGTGAGGCCCGCGAAGAACCGAAGCTCCACGACGCTGGCCTTGCGGGGATCGAGCGCGGCCAGCGCGTTGAGCGCGTCATCGAGCTCGATGAGGTTCGCACTCGGCGTCGCGGCGACGACGGCGGACTGGTCGAGAGAAACGGGGGCGAAGCCTGGCCCTCCTCGCTTCAGCGCGTGGCGGGATCGCGCATCGTGCACGAGGATCTGCCGCATGACCCGGGCGCAGATCGCGAAGAAGTGCGTGCGATCCCGCCACTTCACCCGCTTCACGTCCACGAGCTGCAGGTACGCCTCGTTGACGAGCGCGGTGGTCTGCAGGACGTGATCGACGCGCTCCTGGCGCATGTGTCGGTGGGCAAGCCTGCGCAGTTCCTCGTGGACGAGGGGAACCAGGCTGTCGAGCGCCGCGCGGTTGCCGTCGCACCAGGCCAGCAGCAGCTCCGTGATCGGCTGGGGGGAACCCGCCACAGCCACTCCTTCCAGGCAGTCGTGACCGGGAACCGGCAGGAGGCCGGACGGCTGAAGGAAAACATGGAGGGACGGGCGTGTCAAGCGGGAGGAAGAGCGGAGGAAGAGAGGGGCCGCCGCCCGGGGCGGCCCCAGGCGGGTGAGTTACCGAATCGTGTTTCCCACTCCGAGATCGACGACGCTCAGATCCTTGCAGCCGCGGGCCACGTTGTCGTTTGCGTCAACCGCGAAGTAGACGTGCGACTTCAGTACGGGCGGGAACATCGGGTGCTTGGCCGGCTCGGAGAGCGCGACCTCGATCGCGTTCTGCTGGAACAGGTTGCCTTCAGCGATCCCGAAACCGGCCGGGACCAGCGCGACGACGTTGGGTGCGGAGCCGGTAATCACGTTGTGCCGCCACGTCGAGCCGTCGACGTTGCCGTGGAGCAAGAGCACCGAAAGGGCGCCGGAGACCATGCGCACACGGTTGTTGGCGACGAGAACTTTCGGCGGCTGCGCGGCGTCGGCAAGGAAGCTGCCGTAGCCGATGGCGGCCACCGAGTTCGTCACGTCGACGTCGTTGTTGGCGACCGTGAAACTCGCCATCGCGCGCTGCGCGCTGCGACCCCAGATGCCGACGGCCCAGAGGAACGGGCCGTGGTCACGCTGGCCCTGCAGGATGACGTGGTTCTTCTCGATCGCGTAGTCGCCCGCCGAATCGTTGACGAAGATCCCTGCCGTCTGCGCCGCCTGGATCCGGTTGCCGCGGATCGTCGCCTGCAGTTCGGCGGCCACGCCATTCACCACCACCGCGTTGTTCATCGCGGTCATCGTCCATTGGGCGTCGCCCGCGTCGATCAGGTTGTCTTCGACGACGACGTCGATGGGCGCCGCCGCCGCCGGCACCCGGTCCACGAACAGGCCGACGGTCCCGGCGCCAGCGAGGGGCTGCAGGCCGGTCATGACGCAGTCGCGAATCGTCGTCCCCGACGTCTGCCCGACGTAGATGTAGGAAGCCTGCGACGCGGAAATCGCGATGCCGCTGACCGTCATCCTCACCGGCGCCATCTGCGAGATCGTTCGCGTCCCGCCGACGAGCGTTGCGCCGTCCTTGCTCGCCCTGATCGCCACGTCCTGGCCGTAGCGCCCCACGAGCAGGCTCTGGCCAAAGGGCACGGCGAAGATCCCGTTCACCACGACGTCGCCGCCGGCGTCGATGGCCGACTGCAGCGCGGCGACGGCGCTCGCGTCGTCCGCGTACGCGTCGCGGTCGATCGAGATGGTGCGGGTTGGACCTTGCGGGCTGCTGACAGCTGCGGCGGCGGGTGCCGCCAGGGCTGCCGCGACGATCAGTGCGGCGACGAACACGGTGGACCGGGAGGGGTTTGACATCGGTGGCCTCCATTGGGCGACGGGGATTCCGGCGCCTTCATCTCCTTAATGGGCAATCGGCCGCCGAAGTTCGCACGCTGTGTAGATCGTGCCCCTCCGAAGGCCTCCTCGGCGCGATCGGATCGAGCCCTTGAAATAGAGCTTAAGTCGTTGAAGAAAAAGAGCTTATGGGATTGGCTGGGAGGCAGGGATTCGAACCCCGATAACGTGGTCCAGAGCCACGTGTCCTACCGTTGAACGACCTCCCAACATGGGCACCCCAACGCGGCTGCCGCGTCGGGGACCCCGCCATCGGCGGGCGAACACCGCATTGTATCGAACAGGGATGAGCCGGCGCAAGCGGGTGCGGAGCGGAGGCGGGCGGACCGAAACCCGCAATCCGGTGCCCGGTCATCCATCCAGCGAAGAACGGACGCCGGACACCAGACTACGGAAACGTGCGACGAACGAAACGACGACGAACGAACGACGACGACGAACGACGACGAACGAACGACGACGAGCGACAACGAACGACGACGACGACGAACGATCACGAAGCAGAAGCAATGCCAGCGCGAAAACAAAACCGGGCGCCGCGGTTTTACTGAAAACGCGCCGGTCGTCCTCGATTTGCCTGTCGCCCTGTCTTCTGACGTGGACAGGCGGACCGGACCGGGTCGACGCCTTCGTAAGAGGAATACGCCATGGTCGCGCGAGCGTTTCATTACCTTTTCAACGGATAGATATCCTTCGGGGCGTTCTTGTAGGGGATCGTCGTCACGTCGGCCGGGCCGAGGCCGGGCGCGTCGACGACGACCACCGTCTTCGCGAGGCCGTCTTCCACGAAACCGCGCCAGAAGTGCACGCGCGACTTCAGCATGATGATATCGAGCTTCGCCAGGTCGATCTTCAGCGCGCCGAAGATGCCGGGATCGGTCACCTGCTCGAGCTCCGGCGTCAGGATCACCCGGTTGTTGTCGCCGAACAGCAGGACGGCCACCGTCTTGAACTGCTGGTACGGGCCGAGGAACTCCACCCTGCCGTCGATCCTCACCGGCTTGCCCGCGTACTCCTCCGCCCAGCCGCCGACGTTCACCGCGATCCGATCGCCGACCTTCGCCTTCGACACGATCTCGTTGATCGCCTTCTCGTCGGAGATCGTCGCGATGCAGAAATTCCTGGCGCCCTGGCGGATGAGCTCGTCGAGGATCCACGTCGAGTTGCCGGTGCGATCCGAATGATCGGCGACGACGACCGGCGTCCTGCCGGCGCGCGCGGCCGCGATCGCCTCGGCGACGCCCTCCCTGGTCTTCGGCAGCTTCTTGCCCGCGAACGCCTCGCGCTTCTTCCAGATGAATTGCGACATGTCATCGGCGATGCGCTCGGCCAGCTTCGGGTCGTTGTTGGTGACCACCATGACGGTGGCGCCGACATCCGGCACGTCGGCGTACGCGAACCCGTAGGCCACCGAGACATACGCATCCTTCGTGCGTTCCTCCCAGATTCGCGCGCGCTCCATGATCTCCATCGACGGCGACGTCCCCGTTCCCTGGTACACGCTCGGCGTCAGCACGCCCGGCTTCCTGGTGGCCATGGTCGGCTTGTAGGTGCCCTTGATCGTGCGCAGCATGATGCGCGCGGCGCGCTCGCCCTGCAGCGCCGCGTCGTAGTGCGGGTAGCGCTTGATGATGAACACGGCATCGGCGGCGTCCGAGAGCTCGCGGTCCTCGTTGGCGTGCAGATCGAGCGTCACGAAGATCGGCGCCGTGCCGGCGGCCTTCCGCACGCGGCGCACCAGTTCGGCCTCGGGCTTCGGCACGCCCGTCACCGCCATCGCGCCGTGCAGGGCCAGGAAGACGCCGTCGACGGGACCGGACTTTCTCAGGTCGTTGGCGATGCCGTTCGAGTACTTGTCGAAGGCTTCCTGCGTGATCCAGCTGCCCGACGAGCCGCCCTTCGCGTCCCTGGGCGACAGCAACCCGACGAGCTCCACGTTGTCGTACTCGCGCGCTGTGTCCACGAAGCCGCGGATGTAGCCACCCTGCCGCAGCACCTGGTCGCCGCGGACGGGCGGGCCGTAGAACTCCCACTCGGCGACGCCGGTCGGCTCGGGGCAGAAGGTGCAGGTTTCGTGCGAGAAGGTCGCGACTGCGAGGCGGATCTTCCGCGGACCCTGGGCCGACGCCGGGGTCTGCTGCGTGCCCGCGGCGCACGCGGAAAGCAGGACCGAACAGGCAAGCAGGATGATTGCCGAGAGCACTGATCTGGTTCGCACCCGACCCTCCTTTGACCCGCGCAGCCTACCATATGGCCGAGCCGGCCGCGTAGGATGGTTGATGGGCGACAGTGGGTAGTGGATAGTGGGTAGTGGATAGGGATGGCAGATGGTCGACAGTTAACGGTTGACCGTTGAGCCTGCGCAACGATTATTGAGCTTCACATAATATAGTGACATTAGTCAAAGAGGCCGGCTTGGACCCAGAAGGCCCGGATGAGCGTCGGGCGACGGCGCATGCGGCGCAGCGCG
>Ga0315279_10008636_pt1 | contig 12298 bp, 11 predicted proteins | sample YL17G06_20_MG_FD_203694 | JGI IMG/M metagenome (GOLD analysis project Ga0315279, IMG submission 203694) | Sediment microbial communities from Yellowstone Lake, YNP, Wyoming, USA - YL17G06_20 | ecosystem: Environmental > Aquatic > Freshwater > Lake > Sediment | place: USA: Wyoming | collected... | reverse complement strand
TGTCCTTCCACAGGATCCCCAACCCGCCGTTCTGGATCGTCGAATCGGCCGCCGAAATTCCCGGCGCCATCAAGCTCCCGGCCATCATCAAGCCGCTCTTTGAAGGCTCGAGCAAAGGCATCAAGGACAACTCCGTCGTCCGGACGCTGCGCGAACTTTACGAACGCGTCGACGAAGTCACATCGGTCTACAGGCAGCCGGTCATCATTGAGCGCTTCATCGGCGGCCGCGAATTCACCGTGGGCGTCCTCGGCAATCCCCCCGACATCGAGATCCTGCCGATCGTCGAGATCGACCACTCCCAGCTCCCGCCGGGGGCGACGCCCATCTACTCTTACGAAGCCAAGTGGATCTGGGACAGGCCGGAGAACCCGCTCAAGATCTTCCACTGCCCTGCAGACATCCCCGTCGACCTGAAACTGCGCATCGAGCACCTGGTGGCCCGGACGTATTCCGTCCTGCGCATCAAGGACTGGTGCCGCATCGACGTCCGCCTCGACGAGGCGGGGACGCCCAACATCCTCGAGGTCAATCCCTTGCCGGGAGTCCTGCCGAATCCTGAGGACAATTCCTGCCTGCCCAAGGCGGCCCGCACCGCCGGGTATTCCTATTCCAGCCTCATTCATCGTGTCGTGGACGAGGCCTGCAAACGCTATGGATTGAAGCGGGCGCCCGCCCGTCCGACCGTCGGAGAAGCTTATCACCAGGTCGAATTGAAACAATGATGGATTCCCTGCCCAACGTCGGCATCGTCTTCAACGCCTACGAACCGATTACCGGACGCTCGGAAGAACAGCTCTCGGAGGAGTCCGTCGCCGAGGTCGCCAAGGATGTCGGCGAGGCCGTCAAGAAACTCGGCTATCCCGTGACCATCGTCCCCCTGCAGAAGAGCTTCCTCAATTTCCTCCGCCGGGTCAAGGATCTGAACCTCGACGTCCTGGTCAACCTGTGCGAGGGATTCTTTGGCCGGCCGCAGTGGGAGTCGAACGTGGCCGCCACCCTCGAGCTGATGCACCTGACCTTCACCGGGAACAAGTCCCGGACGCTCGCCGTCTGCCAGGATAAGCACATGGCCAAGGCCATTCTCAGTTCCTACAACCTGCCGACCTCGCCCAGCCAGCTGCTGTCCTCGAAGGACCAGGCCCTCGAGGTCCGCTTCCCCGTCATCATCAAGCCCAACGCCGAGGACGCGAGCCTGGGGATCGGGCCTAATTCGGTCGTCTCGGACCCTGAGCGCCTGGCGGTCCAGGTCAAGCGGATCCTGGACCTTTACAAGCAGCCGGCCCTCGTCGAAGAATATATCGAAGGGCGGGAGTTCAACGTCGCCGTCATGGAGAATAAGAAGGTCGAAGCCCTGCCCGTGTCCGAGATCGATTTCTCGCAGGTTCCGGAGTCCATGCCCCATATCTGCAGCTACGAGGCCAAGTGGCTGAAGGACCACGTCATGTATCAGACGACGCCGCCGGTCTGCCCGGCCCCGATCGACGACGCGTTGAAGCTGAAGCTTCAGCAGCTGGCGATGGACGCGTTCCGAGCGCTGGGCTGCCGGGATTACGCCCGGGTGGACTTCCGCATGGACGGGGCGGGGAACATCTATATCCTGGAGATCAATCCCAATCCCGACATCAGCCTGGACGCCGGCTACGCCCGGGCCTTGAATGCCGCCGGCATCGAATATTCGCGGTTTTGGAAATACATGCTCGACAACGCCCTCCAAAGGAAAAAGTCTCATGGTTCGCCCGATGGCGCCATCCGATAAACCGGCCGTTATGGACCTCATCAAAGCCACGGACATGTTCACCTCCGCCGAGATCGAAGTGGCGGAGGAGCTCATCGACGTTTTCCTCCTGAGGCCCGACCAAAAGGACTATCAGGTCGTCGTCGTGGAAACCCCGGACGGTGGGGTGGGCGGCTACATGACGTGGGGCCCGACGCCGCTCGCCGAAGGCGCCTACGATCTCTATTGGATGGCCGTTTCGCCGAAGGAGCAGGGACGGGGTCTGGGCAAGGAGCTTGTCCTCTGGCTGGAGCGGACCGTGGCCGACCTCGACGGGCGGCTGATCATCATCGAAACAGCCGGCCAGCCCAAGTACCACCCCACGCGGCAGTTTTATTTGGGGCTGGGATACAAGGAAGTCGCGCGAGTCCCCGATTTCTACAAGCCAGGGGACGACCGCATCATTTACACGAAACACATCTGTTAAAGACGCTCCCTGAGAGCCGACGACCGACAATAAGCCGTAGGGACAAACCTACTTGGTCAGGATGGACAGATAAGCGCTGAGGCCGGTCTTCCGCAGGATCTCCAGGGCCTCGTCCGAAGTTAGCCCGCGTTTCTGTTTCAGGGATTCCAGGATCCGGATGATCGACAGGCCGACCTCCGCGGTCTGGCCGGTCATTTCCCGATGGCCTTTGAGATAGGCGATGGAGTCGAAGAGAACGGCGTTGGCCTCGCCGTAGGAAATGGGGTCGCGGCGGCCCAGGGTTCGGACCCACTGCGGCCGGCTCAGGGTGTCGTTAACGTGGGACTGGATGAGGAACGTGGCCCGGCCGATGAGCTTGAGGTTGCTCGGGCTGACGTTGGTCATCGTATTGCCGATGACTTTGCCCATCTTGGCCATGATCGCGGTCGAGTGGGCGTTGAGGAGCATCTTGGCCGCGATTTGCGGCTTCAGGCCGAAGGGATCGTTCACGATGTCGACCCTGACGGGGATGACGTGAAGGGCGGCGGCGTTCCCGGCCATGTTTCCCCGCAAGGTCTTCTCGATCCTCGCGACATCCCTGTCCGGGAGGCCCGTGACGAGGACGAGCGCGACCTGCACCCCGCTCTTCGCGAAGAGGTCGATGAACCTCCGGAAATAGGAATCGGCGCGCTCGAGCTCTCCCTCCTCCGGGCTGAGGCAGACGGCGACGCCGAGGTCGCCCCTCCCCGGGCCCCGGTTCTTCAGGTTGAAGCTCGAAAAAGAGAAATCATAGAGGTCCGCCTGGTCGTTCCCGGCCCGCTTTAAACTCTCCAAGGCGGCTGTTCGCAGATACGGGTCCTCAATCTCCTCCTCGAAGGGCTTCCTGTAAAGCTCCGGGTCGAGGCCGCGGAACGGACGGCCCAGGAAGGCCAGCCAGGCGTCGCTCGGGGTTGGCGCCTCTGTCCAAACCTGGATCCAGCACCGCCTCTTAGGCTCCTCGACCGTATCCAGGGGAAAGAGCCGGAACGTCGGGCTCCGTTCGGTGCCGTCGATAAAGACCGTAATGAGGCCGGCGCCCCCGAAATAGGTCGAAAACCGTCCGGCCTGGTAGACGGCGGTTTCGATGTCCGTGAACGGGACGATGGCCGGGATGGCGGCTTTCACCGATTCCAGCACCCTGGCGAAACCGCGAAAGTTCTCGTCGAGGCGAACCTCGCCTTCGAACCCGATCTTGGCCATCTCCTTGGGCGAAAGCGCCTTGCCGAGCATCCTCCGCGCGGCGGCCTGGAGGATGTTCCCCACGACATATGTTTCGATGGTCGTTGCCTGCATCCGGGTCGAGCCGGTGATCGATTGGGGCCCTGTGGCCAGGTTGATCTTGGTGATCCCGGGCTCCTCGATCACCATGCGGCTGCGGAGGAAGGGGAGGAGCTTGTCGTCGGGATTGTTGTAGATGAAATAAAGATTTTTCCGGCTCAAGGCGGGGTCATAGCCGGGCTCGGCCTTCCATGGATCCAGGGCGCCCAATACGGTCCCGATGACCGACGACGTCTCGCCGCCCTCCGTGACGCAGATGACGACGTCGCCCTTCCTGACACCCCTGTCCCGGAGTTGGAGCCGGCCGATGAGCTGAAGGTCCTCGAAGCCCTCGAGCGACGAGATCAGGGCCCGGTCGGCCCCCGTCATCTCGCCGATGAGCCGCTCCTCGATGTCCCCGGGAACGACGCCCTCGAGCTTCGCCCGGACTTTGTCCTGGCCCTTGACCTTTTTCCAGAACGGCCTCCAGAACGAGCTTTCCATCTGCTTGGCCAGCCGGCCCGTCGCGCCGCAGCCGTAGATATAGATCTTATTTCCGGACAGGATGGCCTCTTCGACCGCTCTTGCGGCCTGCTCGACCTCTTTTGTTTCGGACGCCAGAACGTTCAGGCGCGCGGCGATGTCCTCGTCAACGGAGAAAAGCATCCTGAGCCCGGAGGCCGTGTCCTTCGCGATCTGCTCGCTCAGGTTCCAGGTCTTGGGATGGCGTTGTTCCGTGAGGAGGGTGTGGAGCTGGAACGGTGTCTTATTCTGGACGTAGTCGATGGACTCGGGCGGGGCCTCGAGGCCGAGGAGCTTGAGGAGCCCGACTTTGCCTTCTTTGGGCTGGGGGCCGACGTCCTGGATCGCAGGACGCGTTGTTCGGCGCGAAGCGCCCGACAAAGATAAGACCAGGACCGCGGCCAAAAGAACCGAAAAGACCTTTTTATCGGTATCCATGTCACTTCCCGTATTGTTGCATGTCGTCGATGATGTCCGACTCCTGCCAGTCCTTGGTCCAGCCCTCCACCGTGAAGATCTTCATCGGGCCGTCCTTCGTGGAGCAGATGACGCGGTCGAGGCCGGCGTTGATGATCATCTTCTTGCAGATAAAGCAGGGAAAGGCGTCGACGGCGTTTCCCGGGCCCGGATCGCTGCCGAAGATGTACATGTCCCCTCCGAGGAGGCTGACGCCGGCCCGGGCCGCGTTGATGATGGCGTTCTGCTCGGCATGGACGCTCCGGCAGAGCTCGTAGCGCTGGCCATGGGGGATGCCGAGCTTGTCCCTGAGGCAGAAACCGTGGGTGAGGCAGTCCTTGGTCTTGCGCGGAGCTCCGGCGTATCCCGTCGATATGATCTGTTCGTCGCGGACGATGAGGGCCCCGATGGACCGCCGGTAGCAGGTGCTCCGGCGGGCGACCTCCCGGGCGATCCCGAGATAGTAAGCGTCCTTAGATATGCGGGTGTTCGTCATAAGAGGTCCTCCACTTTCCGGCGCAGTTCCTCGATCGTTCCGTCGTTGACGATGGTCCGGTCAGCCATGGCCATACAGAGGGCGAGCTGCTGGTTCGTCTCGTTCCCGGCCATTTCGAGCTCTTCTTTCCGCCGGAACTCGTCGAGGGTCGCAGCCGACTCGTCTCGGCCCCGGGCCCGGGCCCTCGCGTAGCGGATCTCGATCGGGGCGTCGACGGCCAGGAGCACGAACCCTTTCTGTTTCCTGAAGAATTTCACCTCCCGCGGGTTGCGGATGCTGTCGATGACCGACGGCCCCCGGACCCTGTCCATGGTCCGGCGGGCCAGGACGTCGGGCCCGTGCGCCGCGCGGAGCTCGTTTCCCGTCCGGATGAGGTTGTCCCGGCCGGCTTTGAGGCCCCGGGCGGCCAGCTCCTCCCGGAGGATATCGGATAACGAGAGAGAGGCGAAGCCGCGGCCCTTCAGATAGGCGGCGATCTCCCCCTTGCCGGCGCCGTTTGTCCCGGTCAGACCGATGAGGACGGGCCTGCTCGCGTCTATTTTCATATCAGCCCGCCGGATTCTCTTCTGCGGTCTTTATACGCTTTTCCTTGTTTTTTCGCACGACAAGGGCAATCAAAATGCTGATGCCGTAGAGGCCCATCATCGGGACGGCTACGATGCTCTGGGTGATCATGTCCGGGGTGGGCGTGATGACGGCGGCGATGATGAAAATGATGAGCACAGCATACTTGAAGTTCTTGATCATCCAGCGGGCGGTGATGACGCCGATCTTGGCCAGGAAGTAGATGAGGGTCGGCAGCTCGAAGACAAGGCCGATCCCCAGCAAGATGCGCAGGGCGAAGGTGAAATACTGGTCCACCCTGATGACGGGCTGGAAGTCCGACCCCAGCTGGAGGAAGAACCGGCAGGCCCAGGGGAAGACGAGGTAATAACCGAAGAGAAGGCCCAGGAGGAAGAAGACCGTCGTGAAGAATACGAAGGGAAAGACATATTTCTTTTCTTTTTGATACAGCCCGGGGGCGACGAAATACCAGAGCTGGAGGAGGATGTACGGCGAGGTGAAGACGAGGGCGGCCACGAAGGCGATCTTCATGTAAAGCATAAAGGGCGCCGTCAGTTCGGTGAAGGCGAGCTTCGTTCCGGCGGGCAGATATTGAGTGACGGGTCTGGCGATGATCCCGTAGAGGGGCTTGGCGAAGATCCAGCAGGGGATGACCGCCACGAAGACGGCGATAAAAGAATTGAACAGCCTTTTTCTCAGGTCCTCGAGATGCTCAAGGAAGGTCATCTCGTCAGGAGACTTTTTGCCCTTCCTCAGCGTCATGTTTTTTGAGTTCCTTAGTGAGGTTGTCCTTGATCTCTTTGGCCTCGGTCTCGAGCGTCTTGGCGACGTCCTTCACTTCCGAGGCCTCGATCTCTTCTTCGATCCGGCTCTTGATCTCCTCGGAAGTCTTCTTGAACTCGCGGATAGCCTTCCCCACCGACCTGCCGATCTCGGGGAGTTTCTTGGGCCCGAAGACCAGGAGGGCGACGACGAAGATGAGGATGAGTTCCGCCGGTCCGATGCTTCCGAACATGCATTCAATATAGATGCAAACACCGGATTAGTCAATCGCGGCGATCACAGGCGATCACAGGAATTGCCGGGGTGGACGCAAGGGATCCCTTGCGTCCACCGGCAGCCGCGGCCTGTCTCGGCTCCTCAGGCCCAAGACTCCAGGCTAATCTAATACGAACGCATTAAAACGCATTAATTAGTTTTACATCTGACCTTAAACAGCCTGAAGCCGCCCTCGCTCCCCCGGCCCCCGGGGAACCAGTCCCGTCGGTTCCCCCCGTCGAAAAAACCGACGGGTCCCCCCTCCGCTACGTGGGCTCGAGGACGGCATTCAGTGCCGTTCATGCGTTGTAACTTTTTTTGTGTTCGTATTAACAAGCTCAAGGAAATCCATCCTTGGAGCCTTGGGCCGTCGGAGGCCTGCGGCTGCCCTCGTCGGACCCTCATCTCAGGCTGATCTCCGCATGGTCGCTGCAGCCCTTCTCCATGCCCTCTCATCACGACCATCGGAAAACGCTCCAGGAAGACTAACAGTCCAAGCTCCCGACCCACACCAAACGTTAGAGAACCCGAAATTACCTCCTGTGGACGCAAGGGATCCCTTGCGTCCTTTTGGCAATTCTGGATCGCCGCGATGAGGGACTGGTCCGGTATTTACTTCGGGAGGGGGCTTTGATAAGATGGAAGCTGATTTTTAGGCTGTTATGGACATGAAAAAGAAAGGCGTTCTCCTTATTGTCTTATTGCTGGCATTCGTCCGGCTGTCCGCCCCGGACGAGGACCTCTGGGCCATATCGCTGGACAAGGTTAATTCCATCGTTTCCATCCTGGATAACAGCTATTACAAGGACCTGGATTCGGAGAAACTGGCCTATGCCTCCATCCACGGCCTCCTGGAGACGCTCGACCCGCACTCGTATTTCCTCGAGCCCGAGAATTTTTTGAGGATGCGCGAGGACTACGTCGGCAAATACTACGGACTGGGGATCCAGATCCAGAAGCAGGAAGACCGCCTGGTGGTCATCGCGCCCATCGAAGGCACTCCCGCCTGGCGCCTGGGCGTCCAGCCCGGCGACGTCATCTCGCACATAAACGGCGAGAGCACAAAGCCCATATCGAGCCTCGACGCCATGCAGAAGCTCCGCGGCGAAAAGGGGACGAAGGTCAACATCACCCTCGCCCGCGAGGGGTTCGACAAGCCCATCGAATTGACCGTCATCCGCGAGGAGATCCCGCTCTACAGCGTGCCTTACGCCTTCATGCTGGACAACAACGTCGGCTACATCTTCATCCGAACCTTCGCCGAGTTCACCGACCGGGAGCTCCAGGAGAAGCTCGCCAAGCTCAACGGCCTGGGGATGAAGAGCCTCATCCTGGACCTGCGGGGGAACACGGGCGGTCCCCTGGTCTCGTCGATCGAGGTCTCGGACGAATTCCTGCCCAAGGGCGCCCTTGTCGTTTCCATCCGCGGCAGGAACCGGAACTACAACAAGGATTTCTGGGCCCTCCGGGACGAGCAGTTCGAGAAGCTCCCTCTCGTCGTCCTTATCGACCAAGGGACGGCCAGCGCCTCGGAGATCGTCAGCGGCGCGATCATGGACAATGACCGGGGGCTCGTCGTCGGGCACGACTCTTGGGGAAAAGGTCTCGTCCAGACGGTCTTTCCCCTGTCCTCGAACATGGCCGTAGCTATCACGACGGCCAAATACCTGACGCCGAGCGGCCGGGCCATCCAGCGGGACTACAGCCATATCGAAGATTATCTCATGGGCAAACAGGCCCCGGCCGAGAGCCGCGAGATCAAATTCACTCTCAAAGGGAGGAAGGTCCTCGGGCAGGGCGGCATCGCCCCGGACTACGAGGTCGCCTTTTCCATAAAGCCCCTGACCTTTGAGCTGATGGTCAAGGGGTCCTTCTTTGCTTACGCCAGGAAGCTCATCCAGCACCAGACGGAGCTCGCCGGCCGGTTCGTGTTCCCCCAGGACCGCGGGACGAAGACCGACGCCGCCGGGAAGATCGTCGTCGGAGACCTCTTCGTCGCCGGTCCGGAAGTCCTGGAAGATTTCAAAAGCTATCTCCGCGCGGTCAAGATCCCGTTCGACGAGGTCAAGTTCAAGGAGTCCGCGAACGAGATCCGGAGGGAGCTCGAGCGGGAGATCGCCTCGGCCCTCTGGGGGGTCGAGGAAGGCATCCGAGCCTACCGAAGGTCGGACCCCGTCGTGGCCAAGGCCTTGGAAGTCATGCCGGAGGCCGCCAAGTTCATCGAATGACCAATGAGTCCTCTCAATGGTTCGCGTTTTATATAACATGAAGATCGCGCTGGCCTCGGATCATGCCGGGTTTGACCTGAAGAAAGCAGTCGCGGAATACCTGGCCGGAAGGGGGATCGCATACGTCGACTTCGGTTGCGGTCCCGGGGAAAAGGTGGACTACGTGGACTTCGGCGCCAAAGCCGCCCAAAGCATCGTTTCCGGGGAATGCGACAGCGGCATCCTTGTCTGCGGAACGGGGATCGGGATGGGCATCGTGGCCAACAAGTTCAAGGGCATTCGGGCGGCACCCTGCTGGAACGCGTATACGGCCGAGATGAGCCGGCTCCACAACGACTCCAACTGCTTGACAATGGGCGGCCGGGTGCTCAGCCCGGAAGAGGCGCTCCGCATCGTTCGTGTCTTTCTGGAGACGGCGTTCGAAGGCGGCCGGCACGCCCGGCGCGTCGACAAGATCCGGCGGATCGAGGACGATCACTTCAAATAGGAGTATTCATAATGTCTTCATTCATCGATAAGGTACGGGGCCTGGCGGACAGGGTCGAGAGAAACAACGTCTGGCGCCAACGGGAATGCTTCAACCTGATCCCTTCGGAGTCCACCCCCTCGCTCCTGGTCAAGATGTGCGAGATCTCGGACCCCTCCGGCCGCTACGCCGAGCACCGGACCATGAAAGGCGAGGAGGTCTATTTTTACCAGGGGATCGATTTCATCAGGGACATCGAGGTCGAGGCCCAAAAGGAGATGGGAAAATACTTCAACTGCGGCGAGGTCGAGCTGCGGCCGATCAGCGGCCAGATGGCCAACGAGGTCGTTTTCAAGGGCATGGTCAAGTTCATCAACCGCAACCGGCCCCAGGGCCGGCCCTCCCGCCGGATGCGCCTGGTCATGAACAACGACCTCACCAAGGGCGGCCACCTGAGCTCCCAGCCCATGGGCGCCCTGTTCAATTTTGTGGAGGAAGACCCGGCCACGGGGAAAGAGCGCGTCATCAATATTCCGGTCCTTGTGGACAACCCATACAAGCCGGACCTTCCTAAGCTCGCCGAGCTGTTGGACAAGAACCGGCCTGAGCTCATCGTCTTCGGCAAGAGCATGTTCATCTATCAGGAGCCCGTCAAGTTCGTCGCCGACATCGTCAAGGGCTGGCCTGAGAAGCCGGTGATCATGTTCGACATGGCCCACGTCCTCGGCCTCTACGGCGCTTTCCAGGAGCCGCTCGCCGAGGGCGCCGATGTCGTCACCGGCAGCACGCACAAGACGTTCTTCGGCCCCCAGCGCGGCCTCATCGCCGGCAACTTCCCCCAAGGGTCGCTGCTCCGGAACCTGTGGCTCGACATCAAGGCCCGCGCCTTCCCCGGCTCGACCTCGAATCACCACCTCGGGACCCTGCTTGCGCTGCTCATGGCCGCCTACGAGATGAACGAGTTCAAGGAGCCCTTCCAGAAACAGGTCCGGTCCAACGCCAAGGCCTTCGCCCGGGCCCTCAAGGACAAGGGCGTTCCGGTCGAAGGCGACGAGAAGGACGGGTTCACCGAGACCCACCAGGTCCTCATCCGGGTCAAGCCGTTCGGGAACGGGATGGCGATCGCCCGCCGCCTCGAGGAGAACAACATCCTGACCAACTACCAGGCCCTGCCTGATGATGAGACCTTCCTCGTCTCGAGCGGCATCCGCATGGGCGTCCAGGAGATGACCCGGTTCGGCATGAAGGAAAAGGACCTCGACGTTCTGGCCGGCTATATCGCCGACGCTGTCATCCGAAACAAGCCGGTGAAGAACGAGGTCAGGAAATACCGCGAGGGTTTCCTCGAGATGCGCTACTGCCTGCCGGTCAAGGATGCCTTGCCGGCGGCCGTCAAGGTCTTGGCCAGCGTCTTTCCGTATCTGGAGAAGTCGGAGGTCATAAAATGAAGATTCTCGTCGTCGGTTCCGGCGGCAGGGAACACGCTCTGGCCTGGAAGATCAAGCAGAGTCCGCACTGCAAGAAGCTCTATTGCGCGCCGGGGAACCCGGGGACCATGGCCCTCGGGGAGAATGTGGCCATCGAGGATTCCAACATCAAGAGCCTGGCGGATTTCGCCCAAAAAGAGACGATCGGCCTGACGGTCGTTGGCCCCGAAGTCCCCCTCACCCTAGGGATCGTGGACGAGTTCGAGAAAAGGGGCCTGCGCATCTTCGGCCCGAGGAAGAGGGCGGCCGAGCTCGAGGGAAGCAAGATCTTCGCCAAGCAGTTCATGGACAGGCATAGGATCCCGACCGGCCGATTCCGGATCGCCGATACCTTCGACCAGGCCCAGAAGATCCTCAAGGCGGGCGATCTCGGCTTCCCCGTCGTCGTCAAGGCCGACGGCCTGGCCGCCGGCAAGGGGGTGGTCATCTGTCAAAATCCAAAGAAGGCGGAGGAGATGGCCTCCGAGATGATGGTCCAGAAGAAGTTCGGCGCGGCGGGGAAGAGGGTCCTCATCGAGGAATTTCTGCGCGGCCGCGAGGTGTCGTTCATCGTGATCTCCGACGGCGCCCGGGTCCAACCTCTTGTGACGACCATGGACCACAAGGCCGTTTACGACGGCGGCAAGGGTCCGAACACCGGCGGCATGGGCGCGATCTCTCCGTCGCCCTACATGAACGAAAAGCTCTATTCGGAGATCATGGAAACGATCGTCTTCCCGACGGTCACCCGGATGCTCGAGGAGGGGCGGAAGTACAAGGGCGTCCTGTACTGCGGCCTGATGCTGACCGAGGACGGGCCGAAAGTCCTTGAGTACAACTGCCGGTTCGGGGACCCCGAGACCCAACCCCAGATGCTGAGGCTGGAGAGCGACCTCGTCGAGATCATGCTCTCGGCCATTGAGGAGGAGATCCTCCGCCCCGAGGTCCGCTGGAGCCGCAAGCCCTCGGCCTGCGTCGTCCTGGCGTCGGGGGGGTATCCCCGCAAGTATGAAAAGGGGAAAGAGATCACCGGGCTCAGCGAGGTTGAGGCCATCCCCGGCGTCGTTCTCTTTCATGCCGGGACGGAGGGCGCGGACGGAAAATACCTGACGAAGGGCGGGCGCATCCTCGACGTCTGCGCCTCCGAGGCGACGCTCGAAGAGACGATGACGAAGATCTACGACGCCGTCGGGAAGATCTATTTCGAGGCCATGCACTTCCGTCGCGACATCGGCGCGGAAAGGGAGGTTTGACCATGAACGTGACGATATTCCTGGGAAGCGGGTCAGATTTCCACGTCATCAAGGACGGCCTGGAAATCCTAAAGGAGTTCGGCGTGCCGTTCGACCTCGAGGTGACCTCGGCCCACCGTTCGCCGGAGCGGACGCTGAAGCTGGTCAGGGAAGCCGAGGAGAAGGGGACGGAGGTCTTCATCGCGGTCGCCGGCAAAGCCGCCCACCTGGCCGGCGTCGTCGCCGCCCATACGGTCCGTCCGGTCATCGGCGTGCCGGTGGAGAGCGCGGCGCTGGCGGGAATGGACGCCCTGTTGTCCACCGTCCAGATGCCCAAGGGCATCCCAGTGG
>Ga0315279_10008635_pt1 | contig 12299 bp, 14 predicted proteins | sample YL17G06_20_MG_FD_203694 | JGI IMG/M metagenome (GOLD analysis project Ga0315279, IMG submission 203694) | Sediment microbial communities from Yellowstone Lake, YNP, Wyoming, USA - YL17G06_20 | ecosystem: Environmental > Aquatic > Freshwater > Lake > Sediment | place: USA: Wyoming | collected... | reverse complement strand
AAATTAACCACAGATGAACACAGATACACACAGATTTAAGATTGAAAATTGAAGATTAAAGATTAAGAATTGGCTTGATAATCTTTAATCTTCAATCTTTAATTTTGAATTCTGCTTTATCTGTGTTTATCTGTGGTTTCATAATGAATTGTTACTTAAATCCGTTTAGAAAGTGAACCATTCCTTAATCAGTGACTAAATCACTGACTCAATGAAGCCTTTTCGACATGCGAAGAACATGAACTCCATGCCATAATATCCTTTCAACTATCTTTTCGGGATTCATCTCGTATTTCCCGCAGATAATATCATTTCTCAGTTCTGATATAATATCTTCTTGAGTATCGGGTATATTATTCAGAAGACTATCTATTTCGGCAGTTATATTAGTGATTGGCTTTTTTCTCATTGCAAATAGTAAGTTCCATATTTATAATTACTAAAACTGGTAAATTAATCTAAACTGTGATAACATTCTAATATATCGGCAGAAATATCTCTCATCTTGAGTTTTCTCAAGCATGTTTTCATTATTTTTTAAAGATTACAATACTGAAATATAGCTTTTACAGTGTTTTAAAGAGGGCTTTTTGATTGAATAAAGTGGCATTAATTTTATCATTTATCTATTGTGGCTTTGGGCAATTATACAAACGGGAAATAATGAAAGGTATTGATTTTATTGTTATATACACTTTTCTGATAGTGTTTTTCTTTTTCTTCCCTACCTCACCTTTATTACATTTTATTGTTCTCTTTGCCATAATTCTTTTATGGCTTTTAGGTATGGTTGAGGTATATGACATAAACACAGATTCATGGGAAACAAAACTTAATATGCCTTCAGCAAGATGTTTCCTTACTTCCGGTGTTATAAATAATCAAATTTTTGTAATTGGAGGATCAAGTGCTTGGCCTAATGCTTGGCCAAATGACTTTTCACCAGCTAATGAAGTATACACTCCAGACCCTATAGACACCAAAAGCGTTGAACCAAGCGGAAAGCTAATGAAAACATGGGGAATGCTTAAAGCAAAATAGGTGTTGAATGTTGCTTAGTTTTAATGTATTATATTGTCAAACAAGTTTGAACCTATGGAAACTTACGTTGTAGATACACATAGTCTGGTTTGGTTTATTACAAACAATTGAGGATAACATTGCAACTTAAAGAAATCGTATGGTATAGGGAATTTGTCAATAAAATCAGGAAGAAACATAACGTAAGCGTAGCGGAAGTAGAAGAAGCTTTATTCAACAAACCTGTTTTTCGCAAGGTACAACGTGGTAAAGTAAAGGAAGAAGATGCTTATATAGCATATAACAGAACTTTTGCGGGACGATACCTTTTTGTAGTTTTCATTTACAAAATGAACAATACTGGAATTGTTATTTCAGCAAGAGATATGTCACCTCAAGAGAGAAGGTACTATAATGCCAAAAAGAAAAATTGAAGAAATTCCAAAGGAATTTGCAACTTACGAAGAAGCTGGCGAATTTTGGGATTCACATGACAGCATGGATTATAAAGATTTTCTTGAAGATGCAGAGATAGAAGTTAATCTTCGGAAAAGACATTACTTAATAGAAATAAAAGAAGAAACTGCGGAGATACTTCAGAAAATCACTAAAGAAAAAGGAATTTCTGCTAGTGAATTTGTAGAAGAGCTTCTTCAAAAGCAATTAGTTGGCTAAAAATAAGCTTTTTTTATTTTACCTTTACTGTCTGATGTTTATCAGGAATAAGAGAGATCAAAGAACGTAAGGCATTATTAACAGATTCTGAGTCAGGAAAATATTCTTTTACGTCTGGCTCTAACATAACTGCGCCATCTTCAAGGGTAAAATAATGAATCTCAACATTCCCGTCATCTTTGTGAATCTTAACGGTATGTCCTTCACGATAAGCCTTGTGATATTTGCCTCGAACAGCACCCGACATTTTTGCAAAATCATATTCAGGTAGCATTTCATTATAATGCTCTGTTTTGTTTTGATTAGATGCCTTCTTCATAAACTTTTTGCTCCGATCTGGTTGCTTTTCGACAACTAATGATACGGATATTCTCTCCTCGCTCTGTGTGAATAACAATCAAAAATCATCTTCTTGATGAAATACCAATATTTATGTATCGTTGTTCGTAATTAGAATGCTCTGAATCAGGAAATGTCATTAAAAATGGGTCATAGAAAACAGTTTTTGCTTCCTCAAAGCTAACTTTGTGTTTATTAAAATTCAATTTAGCTTTGTTTTCATCCCATTCAAAAGTAAGACCCATATCTTCATTTTTTCCTAATATAATGTTTTTTATTTACCTCACTCAATTAATATTATAACACAATTTATATATAGGTCAAGAGGCAAAAAAGCAGTAAATGAGCTATTGATCCAGCGGAAAGCTAATGAAAACATGGGGAATGCTTAAAGCAAAATAGGTGTTGAACGTCACTCAGTTTTAATGTATTATATCGTCAAACGATTAATTTTCAAAATAACCCAAACTTCCATCTTGGTTTTTGTAGTGGATAATTATGAGACATAAAATACATAAAGTTGATTTTTGCGTTGTCGGTAGCGATTTAGCTGGAATGTTTACTGCGATAGCGTCGGCAAGACACGGTGCAAAGGTTTTATTAATGCACGACAGACCCGTACCTGGGGGAAATGCGTCATCGGAAATATGTATGTGGGTTGGCGGCGCACACGGCAAAAATAATCGTGAAACCGGCATACTTGAAGAAATAATGCTGGAAAACCTTTATCGCAACTCCGAACGAATTTATTCTATATGGGATAGTATATTATACGAAAAGGTGATTAACGCACCCCCGGATCCCTCTCAAGAAGGGGAGTTTTGAAGGAGACGCATGGTCAATAACCCCACGCATAAATGCGGAGGCTTGCGGTGAAATTTAGACATAAGCCTTTGTTGACTAGCCTAAGTCTCATCTGAGGCTACGTTGTTTTGGTCACAACACCTTCTGTTCTTCCGTTGCACGGCGGAACGTGAACGAATATTCAGTCTAGTTTGTAGCTCTGTTATCTAGTATTAAAAGTCCTGAGAGGTAGGGGCGGTGTGCTAGATGTAAAAAGCCATTACAACATTGGCGAAGACTGCTAACTGGTTTGGTAGTTCCGGGCAAGCTTTATTTTAACTTGCGTAAAAACTACCACTTACTTTTAATAGGAGAAATTATTATGAAAAATGATCCGATACCTGAACTGATTAATAATGTTGATAAAGATGAATTATCCAGAAACCTGTTTTATCTGTCGAAGGAACCTATTACTTATCGAAAGATTAATTATACTTATCCCGGACACATAAGGAACTCTTTATATGAGGCTGATAAATATATCACTTCTAAGCTGGAATCTTATGGCTACTCAGTAGAAAAGGAAGGATGTCAGGCGCAGGCGTTCCGACGTGATACGTCTAAACCTCTAAGTAGTCAGTATTCTCCACCAACGTCAGAGGATCCATGGTATACTTTGTATAACCTCTATGCTAAAAAGAAAGGCACTACTCATCCAGATAAGATCATAATTTTTATATCTCATAAGGATTCGCAAAGCTGGATTGACTCCCCTGGCGCTTATGATAACTGCGTTGGTACTGTGGCTAATATGGAGATCGCAAGGGTTCTGAAGGATTATCAATCAAAATGCTCTATCTGGTTCGTATTCTGTAATGAAGAGCATGCTCCATGGACAAGCGTTATCGCGGCTAAAAATGCTAAGGAAAGGGGAGATAATATCATCGCTGTGATCAATATGGACGGATTTGGCGGAAAATCGCTGGAAGATAGTGATAATAAAAGGAAAACTAACGTGACGCTTTACACTACTCCCGAAGGCGAACGAATCGCTGACGTGATGGTTGAGGTCAATAAGAAATATAAGATCGGGTTGACTCAAAGCAAAGCTAAACGTCAATCACCGGGTGATGATGACGGCTCTTTTGTGAACGCTGGATTTACTTCGGCTGTGGCAAATATCGGGTCTTTTCCATATATGGAACCCAATTATCATGCGGAAACTGATATACCTGAATTCGTGGATATTGAGAACGTTTTTATGTCAACGAAGTTGAGTCTTACGGGTGGTGTATCTCTGGATATTTTGGGGTAGTATATTCTTGTCTCAGAAATCTGAGAATCCTGTCAGATTTCTGAGACATGATTAAAAGCCATAGTCTATGGAAAGGATGAATACGTTTTTTGTGTATGTTCCAAAGTCTTTTCCTGATCTGCTCTGATGCATATCGTACTGCGCTCCTAATGCGCATCGTTCGGTAAGGTCTTTCGATACTTTCGCCATGATCATGCCCTTTTCCTCATCCTCAATAGCCATCTGCTCGGAAACGGATTCAGCGGAAGATATACTGCTGTTTCTCGTCCTAAAAAGTCCATATATTTCAACTAAAATATTATAAGGCAAACTCTTTGCCAGCATGGCTGATAACGTGAATCCACTATATGAATAACTATCAACGCTCGATCTGTTATCCTCGTAAGATAGATTGACATTGAGAAGAAGGTCATCGTACGTTTCAATACCTGCGGTTATAATATCTGTCGTGTCATTACGAGACGTTTTTCCTTTATCCCATTTGTTGAAATTCATCATCTCATGAGAATATTGTAGGATTATCAGGGAATTAGGAAGTAACCTTACGTCTGTTTTGACGCCAAGCTCGTGTCCTCGCCTGTCAAATGGGTCGAAATCATCAAAATTCGATACCCGATAGTTATAAAATAGCCTCCCAGATAGATCGCTAAAGATAATAGTTTTTAAGGCTAATCCTGTATATCCTCGCAGATAGGATACTTCACTCGAAGGCGCTTCACTTTTGCCTAGTATGGATTTTCTGCTCCTGACTTCGCCGGATAACTCAGGGACAAATCGGCTTATACTGCGGGATAGATTAAGGTTCAGGTTATTTATGAGTATGCTTTCGTGAAGTGATTCTGCATCATTGTATTTCAACCCGTCCTGTAGTTTCAGGGAGAATAGCGTACGTTTGGCAGGAATTGCGCTTATGCTGGAGTTAAGGTAAAGCTGGAGGAATCGGCTTTTTATTACGTCTTTGACCCGATCAGACACGTTATCATCATATCCGATGGTCAATTTTGCTTTTGCGTTGAGTTTTGTATTTTCGAGGGCTTGAAGGTGATGGGTCAGAAGGAACAGAGCGCAGAATGAGAGTAGAAGGATGTTAAGACTTTTTCTGTAAATCCTCCTGGCTTTGCTTTTTAGGTTTTGCGCCTTGAGTTTCACCCATTTTCCTCGATTTTTCTAACTCATCAGCCTTTTTACGGAAAGTGCTGGCTTTTTCGTTTAAGGTTGCCAGTTCCTTTTTCAATTCCTGCTTCTGTTTTTCAAGTGCTTTTAGCTCTTCTGCAATACTGTTCTGTGGTAATTCGGAAATATCTGCGGATACGCCGTTACTTTTCATGACTTTTTTGATTGACGTTGCTGTTTGAACTTGTGGTGGTAATGTCTCAGATTTGGCTCTTTCTGCTGACTTATCATCTGTAACACTCTTTGTGAGTGTAGTAGCATCAGTTGTAGTAACAGTATTGGCATTATTTGTATCTTTGCCCGTAGCTAATGTAGAACCAGCTTTGCTAACCACTTCATCTCTGGCGATACGCTCACTGAAGAACGATATTTCATCGGCAAACTCGTCCAGTTTCTTTCTGGTTTTTAACTCGTATTTCAGCTTTGATATTCTTGTATCCAGCATGGAAATCCTTGTGTTTGTCTTATTGGCAACGTCATTGATAAGGTCTGCTTTTTCTTTTATCTCCTTTGGGCTATCGTAGTCTTTGATCTCAATACTGGCAATATCAATTCGTCCCTGTTTTTGCTGTCCTCCTTTATTCATCTGATCTCTGGCAGATTGGTATTCCTTTATCTTAGCAAGGAGAGGTTTTCTTTCTTCGGCGTTGCTGACAGTGTTGAGCTTTTGAACCAGAGAGTTGATCTGTGATTCGTATTCTTTATTTAGCAAAATTTTCTTTTCTTTGATCCGGGTCTCTAGTTCGTATATCTTTTTATCTAGTATTTGTATATTTTGGGATAGAGCCTGAGCTTTTCGCAGGTTCTGGGACAGTCTGTATTTTCCGATGATACCCAGACCGATATTTGATTGTGCTTTTTGCTCCTCTATTTTATACGATAGTTCCTCTCCCTGGTTTACAAAAGACTGTCTTTCGGTGTCTAGTTGTGATTTCTGTTTTTCCAGAGCAGATATTTGATCTTTCAGAATAGCGATCTTATCCTCTGCAGAAATTGCCGAGATACAAACTAGCGATAATGAGATAATGATGTACGAAATTAAAAATTTTCTCATTTTAGCCTTTGAGAATAGATTATACTATTTTTACAAGTTAAATGCCATAGCTAATGAATAGAATTCTTTTGAATTATTTGCATTTTTCATGCCATGATTACATTTTTTTATATAAACATTTAGATCATGTTATACTTTTCTAGTTTATAATATAAAGCGCTGGTTTTCAAGCCTAATATTCTTGCGGTTTCGGTTTTTACGCCTTTGGATTTTTCTAATGCCCTTCCGATTAATTGGCGCTCAAGGTCTTCTAATGCTTGATCTAACGGCAAATCCTCTCTTGGCAGGTTCAGGGTCATTCTGCTTGGATCACCTAATAATATTGGCAGGTCAATCAATCCGATATCTTCGCCTTCACATAAGACTACTGCACGCTCTATCACGTTCTCAAGCTCACGGACGTTGCCGGGCCAACAGTATTTCAACAATTCTTTTATTGCATTTTCGTTCATAATGGGTCGTTTTTTGTTGAGTTGTGCGGCTTTTTTTTCGAGGAAATGCTCAACTAACATGGGTATGTCATCAGTTCTGTCCCGTAAAGGTGGAAGATCAATGGGTATGACCTGTAATCTGTAAAATAAATCTTCCCTGAATTTGCCTTCTTCTACCATTTTCATGAGGTTTCTGTTGGTTGCTGTGATAACACGTACGTCTACTGTGACTGTCTCTTCCCCGCCAACTCGCTCAAACTCTCTCTCTTGCAAAACTCGGAGGAGTTTTACCTGCGTACTGAGTGGAACATCACCGATCTCGTCGAGGAATATGGTTCCTTTGTTTGCTAATTCAAATCTACCGAGTTTTCGCTTTATTGCGCCGGTGAAAGAGCCTTTTTCGTGACCGAACAGTTCGCTTTCCAGAACACCTTCTGCCAATGCGCCGCAGTTCACTTTTACAAAAGAAGCGTCTTTTCGATTGCTGTGAAAATGGATAGCTCTCGCCACAAGCTCTTTACCTGTCCCGCTTTCGCCATATAAGATAACGGAGGAATCGCTTCTGGCTATCTTTTTAATTTTCTCAAATACGCTTTTCATCTTATCTGAAGCACCGACGATCTCACCGAAGTTGTATTGTACGTCTATCTCCTGCCGAAGATATTTGTTTTCTTCGCCAAGACGTATTTCTGCTTTTCGTGCTTCTCCGAATTTGAGGACTTTCTCTACTCTTATGGTAAACTCGCCGGGGGTAAAGGGTTTGGTCACGTAGTCAGCGACGCCTTTTCTCATGGCTTCGACTGCTAAATCTATGGTTCCGTAGGCTGTTACTATAAGCACCTCTGCGCTTTCGTCTATGGATTTCACTTTTTCGAGTACTTCTACACCGTTCATTTCCTCCATCTTGTAGTCTGTGATTACCAGATCAAACTTCTCTTTTTGGCATAATTCTATACCTGCAGGACCATTTGATACGCTAATCACTTCATGTCCTGCACGTTTTAGGACTTGAGACATGCCTTCACGCATTGTATCATTGTCTTCTATCAGTAAGATTTTGCTCATGCAATCCCCCTATTGAAATAAAATGGAATTAAACACGGAGACACTGAGGCACGGAGAAAACATCAAGGATAAAGAATGAGTGATGAAAGATGAAACTGTAATACTCGTTTCTTCTTTTTCATCCATAATCCTTCCGCCTTCATCTTTTTTCTCTGTGCCTCAGTGTCTCCATGTTTTTTCATGAATTATGACTATTCATCAACTAACTGAAAAAGTCGTATAGTTTATAACCTATTAGTCAAAAACCACTAGCCCTTTAGGGTAGTGGTAGTTCACAAATCTTTGCTATGGGGAAAGGATACTGTGAAAGTGGTATATTTTCCTAACTCACTTTCGACAGTGACTTTCCCGCTATTATCTTCAATAAGTTTTTTTACTATGGATAATCCTAATCCCGCACCTTTCTCTTTTGTTGTGAAGAATGGGTCAAAGATTTTTTCCAGATTTTCTGATGGAATACCATGTCCATTGTCGCTCATCATTATACTTACCATATTATCGTTAATTTCGATTTTTAGTTTTATCTCACCGCCTTCAGGTATGACTTGAAGCGAGTTTTTGAGTATATTTATTAATACTCTTTTTATCTGTTTTGGGTCAACAAAAATTTTTGTATCTTCTGGATTAAGCTCTGATATAAATTTTGCGCTTTTTTTTTGAAACTCAGGCGCAAGGAGAAAATATACGTCATCAATCAAAGCACTTAGCTGAACGCTCTCCCTGACAGGCTGAGATGGTCGTGCATATTCGAGGAATTGCGTGATAATATCATTCAGGTTTCTGACTTCTTTTATGATTTTACCTGCGTAATCTTTTGACGTTCCCTGTAAGTCCTCTGCAAGCAGACCGGCAAATATCTCTATTCCTCCGAGTGGATTCCTTATTTCGTGGGCAACGTTGGCAAGCATCATCTTCAGCCTGTTGTCTCTCTCTATTATGCCATTCCTCATACTTTCCATAGCGTTTCCAAGATAGCCGAGTTCGTCATTTGAATCTATATGTATCTCGTTTTCAAAGTTGCCTGTGCCTATCTCCTCGACGGATTTAACGAGTTTTCCGATAGGTCGGGTTATGGTTCTGGCAAAAAGGAAGCCTATCGCTATTGTCATTAATATGCTAACGATGGCAAATATCACAACGTTCCGTCCAAAAGCCCTGATAGCTTCCATGATGGTTGCGCTTGTGTCAACACCAACTGCGGAAACTACTGCTCCATCTACAAAGATAGGTGCGTACCCGGATTTGTAGTAAGAGTTGTCATCACCCTTGAAAAGCACGGTATGAACGGAGTTGCCGTTCCATAGGCTTTCGAGTTCTGACTTGTCGAATCTAAGCTTGATGTATTCCGTACCTATTGGAACGGTTTCGTCTGTGTCTACAAGGCTTCGGTTGTTTTTGTCGAAAATGTATAAGCGCTTGACCCCGGTAGCTTGTTTGACGTTGTTTAGCTTTTTCAGGACGTTGGCGTAGGTCAGTGTTGTCTCGTCTCCGGGTAATAGTTGTGTGACAAAAATGCCTTCGATCTGCGTCGTAACTGCTTGAGCGATTGCAACTAGCCTATCGCCAAGCTCATTGTCTAAGCTGTTCTTTGCTGACCTGTAAAGAAACCAACCTGTTGATCCTACGAATATCGTAACGAATAGGACAAAAGTTACGATAAGCTTGTTTCCGATTCTGCCTTTGTATGGACTGATTTTGCTCATAATATTTGCAATATTTATATCATTAATTAGTGATGAGTAATGGGTGATCTGTTTATAGTAAACTGATTGCTCATTTCTTCAGAGATAGTTTATAACCTCTGGTCTGAGTTGTCAAGAGAGCATGACTATTTTTTGTGTTTGACAGATGGAGCTTTAGAATGATACAATCTTCTCAGTGACAGAAACCAAGATAGAATATTGGGCTACATTTAAATCTAACATTGGAGAAATGCAAATGTATAAGCGTATTTTTGTGACTTTTTTTGTGGCAATACTGGTTTTTGTGAATATCGCTTTTTCTGAGGAGTCTTTTCTCGAAAAAGGTAATATTCCATCGCTTAAGCGTGTGTTTTCAGCCGATTCTGATAAGTTCACTTTTGCCATAATAGGCGATAAAACTGGTGGCGGGGAACAGAATTGGCCAATATTCGATAGGGCTGTCGAGGAGATTAATCTGCTCGATCCTGACTTTGCTATGACTGTCGGTGATCATATTCAGGGATACTCAAGTGACGTGAATGCTATGGAAAAAATGTGGAAAGAATATATGGAGCATCTATCTGTATTGAAAATGCCCGTAATATTCGTTCCGGGAAACCACGACATTAGCAATACTATCATGTATAAGTTCTGGCAGGAAAAACTTGGAAAAACACATTTTTCTTTTGATTATAAGGGATGCCACTTTGTTGGAATCAACACAGAGGAACATCAGGCTCCAGAAAGTGCAACAGCAATCAAAGAGTTTTCGGATTTTCTCGTCAGCGACATTAATAAAAACAAATCCGCAAAACACATATTCATATTTATGCACAGACCTCTGTGGCTTGAGGATAAAGGTATGTGGAAGAACATTGATTCTGCTCTGGAAGGGTCTAATTATACAGTATTCGCCGGGCATTATCATAACCTTTCGTCAAGTATAATCAATAACCATAAGTACATCGTCCTGAGTGCCACAGGAGCAGGATTAGATGAATTTCCTGCACCAGAGATCGGTAGTTTTCATCACTATACAGTTGTGACGGTAGATGGTAAAAACGCTACTATTGCCATAGTCCGTCCGGGGAACATCATGCCCGAAACAATATCACCCACAGAACTCCATAAAAAGCTGGAGTCATCAGTCAGCATGAAGTTTGAAATGCCAGTTCCGATCGTCAAAGAAATGGCTACAGGAAAGTTTACTCTAATATTGAATAATGAAATTGCAAAACCACTCAAAATAAAGCTCAATGTGTCTGGAATTAATGAAAATCTCTGGAAAGTAACACCTCCAGAAACGATATTAGAAACCGCTTCCGGAGAAAAAAAGCAGGCGGTTATTGAGTTTTCGTATAATGCCGATTCGCTTTCAGCACTACCAAAAATCAATATAGAATTCTATTATGATGGTAAATTACTATACAAGCAGGAACAGAAGATCGAGTTTGCAGATACAAACTCCATACGCAAGATAGACAAATGGGCAATGGGGGTCGTGTTTGATGTACCAGACGTAAAAGATAAGACGTCTGCTGAGGCTGAGACTATCGTTTATAACTACTTCCCGACAAAACTTGGTCCTGAGGTGGGTTCAAAAATTTATTTCGGCACAACAGCGGAAGCAAAAAATGGAATGCTTGATCTGGATGCCTTCTATGAAAAGGCAGATTATGCGGTTGCTTATTCACAAGCTTACATCTACAGCTCTGCGGATACAACGGTCTGGGGTGCAATAAAGGTTGATGACGTAGCAAGTGTATTTGTTAATGGCAATCAGTCATCTCGTGTTTTTAAGCTGAAGGATTCAGGCGGGCAGTTTGATTTCTTTCCTATGTCGTTGAAGGCTGGCTGGAATCAGGTTATGGTAAAATGTGCGGATTTAACAGGTGGCTGGAATTTTACTTTCGGACTGGATGATCCGCAATCAAAACTCAAGTTTTCGGATAAAAGCCAGTAATGTTCAATACAGGGCATATACCTGATTCTAACGAGAAATGCTTGGAGGGGAATATATGAACTAATGAACTCGTGAACTACCCTGAACAGGAAGCTCAGAAGGGGCTTCTTGGTTCAACGATCCAACATGCCCTGTCATGGACGACAAAGTAGAGGTCGAATTACCCCTAGCGTCAATTCGGGAAGTTCCTTCCCTACTACGTGACGTTTTAGTTTCTTTAGGTCAATTTTCCAAACGGTGGTAAGCTTAGGAGTTCCTTGAGCTATTACCACAAAACGTCTACCAAAATTCATCCCCCTGCCCCCTTGCAAGCTGACAAGGGTAGGTTTTTTCATATACTAACTCCTGAAACCCTTTTTTTATAAGGGTTTATATCATCCCAATGTTATAGTGTATAAGTTATCAAGTTGCTTCTGGAAGTAACGTTTATTTTGTGATATATTGCTTTTGCTAGGCATTTGATGTTTCTTTTTGAGTATTAATTTTGTTGACAATTTAATAATACTCGAAAGGAGTCATTTATATCAATACCTAGCTTTTATCTTAGTAAAATAAAGGTTTTAAATAAAAAACCTACCCTTGTCAGCTTTAGCAAAGGGGGTTAGGGGGATTTGAGATGGATGTAAGGTTCATTTCCACACTGAATACCAAAGAACCATAAAAGTTTCTATCATACCTTTGATGTGAAATGATTATGAAATTGTGACAATCTGAAAATTAAGAACATCAATGCCATAGAACCTTAATAAATAATGACGGAATGTGTATGATGTAACCTTAGCTATCACTCGTGTTGATA
>Ga0315279_10008633_pt1 | contig 12301 bp, 11 predicted proteins | sample YL17G06_20_MG_FD_203694 | JGI IMG/M metagenome (GOLD analysis project Ga0315279, IMG submission 203694) | Sediment microbial communities from Yellowstone Lake, YNP, Wyoming, USA - YL17G06_20 | ecosystem: Environmental > Aquatic > Freshwater > Lake > Sediment | place: USA: Wyoming | collected... | reverse complement strand
CGAACGTAAGCATGGCTCCAGCAAAGCCATCGTCGCCGTCGCCCGCAAGATGCTATCCATCATACACGTGATGCTCACAAGAAACGAACCATACCGCGGAGAGAACAGAGAACTCACACAGCAAAAACATAAACGGCTCGAGAACCTAGCCAATACCACTTGAACGCCACGCAGAAGAGCCAACCCCAGAGAAACATCCACGGGGCTACAGGCTTTTCATAGGTGGGTAGTTAGAACATCTGACTCTGGTAGTACAGAGTGTGCGGCGGAACAGAACACAAGTTTCCTACAGCTTGGGTTCTCTCCTCCCGCGAATTGCCCCCACAGAAAGGAATGCCTCAACCGTTTTGGATGTTCATACATCATAGTACAGATAGTACTCGTACGGATGCACGCACGTTTCAACTGGTACTACCTCCATCTGAGTCTTGTAGTTAATCCATCTTTTTATGAAATCTTCGTCGAATACCCCTCCCCTAGTCAAGAACTCGTGTTCGGCTTCTAGACATTGTAACGCTTCTCTCAAGGAGCACGGCAGCGACTTGATGCTGGTCCTCTCTTCCTGGCTGAGCTTGTCGATGTCCACATCAAAAGGACCGAAGCCTTCAGTTATCGGGTCAATCTTGTCTTGAATCCCATCCAAACCCGCCATCAGAATGGCTGCAAGCGCCAGATAGATGTTACAACTTGCGTCTTGGGCTCTGTATTCAATGCGTTTGGCTCTGGGGCTAGCGCCAGAGGAAGGGATGCGAATGCATGCCGTCCTGTTAGCACTTGAGAAGCTGAGTGTAGTCGGTTCTTCGTATCCGGGCAACAAGCGTTTATATGAATTGGTGCTCGAAGCTGTAAGGGCCAAAAGAGCAGAGGCGTGTCTCAGGACTCCGCCGATGTAGTACATAGCAGTCTTGCTGAGTTGTGCGTACCCCTGTGAATCGTAGAAGATCGGTTCGCCCGCTTGAACCAGGCTTTGGTGAACATGCAATGCGTTGGTCGCTTCGTGATTGACCGGTTTAGGCATGAAGGTCGCTGTCTTGCCATGCCTTACAGCCACGTTCTTAATGACGTATTTCGCCAACATCGCCGTGTCTGCCGCTTTCATCAGTGGCTCATGGGCGACAGCGAACTCCATCTGGCCTAGCCCACCCCCTTCATGGTGGTGAGAGATTGCAGCGACACCGCATTCCTCCAGTGCCTCCATCATTTCCATCCGAAGATCATAGAGCGTATCCGAGGGCGGAATGGCGTAGTAGCCCCCTCTAGGTGGAAGGTTGTATCCTAGGCTGGGTTCTTTCCCGTCTTGATCATCCGAAGAGCCCTCTCGGGACTTGATGTAGTAGTATCCAAACATCCTATCTTGCCTGTACCTAATGCTGTCGAAAACGTAGAGTTCTAGTTCCAGACCCCAATAGCTCTGGTCAGCGATCCCACTTCTGACTAGGTACCCCTCAGCCTTTTTCGCGATGTGCCGTGGATCTCCCGAGAATGGCTTCTTGGAATCAGATTCGACAACGTTGCAGATCATGCTCAGTGTTGGTACGTGGGAAAACGGATCCAACGCAATCGTTCCAGGGTCAGGGAGAATACTCAGATCGCTTGCCTCAACGCTCTTGAAGCCTGGAACACTCGATCCATCAAATGCTGCACCTTCGGTGAAGAGCTGTCCGTCCAGCTTCCGGATCGGAAGGGTCACGTGTCTCCATCTTCCGATTAGATCTGTGAACTTCAAATCAATCATTCTGACGTTTCTTTCACGGGCGAACTTTGAAACTCTACCTACTGACACAGCAACGCATTCCTCACTAGATCGTTGCGAAGCCGGTACGTAGTTCTCCGAGCTTAAGCGCTTCGGTCTAGTCTCGGTCTCATGGTTTAGTTCTATCCTCATCACATGAATCGGCAGAAACATCCTCCTGAAGCCAGAGCGCGGAGTGCACACAAATTGCAGCTCGCTTTCGGCCAAACCCTTTCCTATCATATCACCCAAACGATTTACATGAGGATAGACCTTGTCCTTTTCCAGCTCGGTCACCGTGGCGAGTCCAGCGGTCATTGTTAGGGGATTGCCGCTGAAGGTTCCGGAGGAGAACACCTTGGCCGTGATATCTAATAGCTTGTCTCCTGTTTGGGAAACAACTTCGTCCATAATGTCTCTTGTTCCCCGGTCCAATCCCATGGGCAAGCCCGCACACCCCGTAAAGCCAGTAGGCCCGGACTGGACACTGTCCGAAATCTGGGACGAGCTTTGGCACAATCGACCACTTTTGAGAAGTCTTAAATACAGAGCGCCGCTAGTGTTGCTCCGTGACTAGAAGTTATGAGCGAGAGTAGAATTTCACGACGCAAGTATCTGAAATATGTCGGAGGGCTTGCCGCTGCTGCGGTGGCGGCAGGCGCCGGTTATAGCATATATCAGACGAGCCAACCTGCACCTGGTCCTACTCTGACGACTACTCAAAAATCAACCGCGCCCGGGAAGCCTATCAGGATCGGAGTCACTTCTGGATTAACAGGTCTTGATTCTCAGGTAATACACACCGCGACAATTCCTCAGGATATGTGGGCTGAGCAAGTGAACAGTCATGGAGGGCTACTGGGAAGACCGGTTGAATGGGTGAGGTACGATGACAAGGCAGACACGTCTTTTTGCGCCGTGCTGTACGAGAAACTGATCATGGAAGACAAGGTGGACCTCCTTTTCTCGCCTTTCGGCACCGGAGTAACACATGCAGCAGTGCCTATTGCTGACAAGCATGGCATGGTCATAATCTCAACGGTCACGCTGTCCGAGGAACTCAACAAGGCGGGATTCAAGCACCATTTCTGCGTCTGGCCAACGGGGACTGACGTATACAGGAATTACCTTCAGGAGATCTTCAACGTTTTGGAAACCGTGCCAGCCGATGAGAGACCAAAAACGATGGGCATTGTCACTTTTGACTACGAAGCTAACCAGGGAATGCGCAGGAGTATGAAAGAGTACTGGGCGCCAAAGTATGGAATAGATGTTGTCTTGGACGAGGTGTACCCTGACCCTACGATTGATTTCACTCCCACTCTTAGCAAGGTCAAGGCTGCTAATCCTGATTTCTTCTTCGCCAATACCATGATACCCGACTGCTTCGGAGTATTTAGGGCTGCAAAGCAAGTTGACTTTAATCCGAAGCTTGCATTCAACGGCGTGGGTATGCAATATCCCGGAATTCGCAAGGACTTGGGCGATGCAGCCCAACACGTGTTCTTTCCAGGAATTTGGATGCCTGTCGCTCCGTGGACTAAGGCCCCCGGCTGCACGGAATTCATGGACGAGTATGCAAAACGAGCTGGAGAAGAAGCAACCTATGCCGCCGCTGCAACTTGGGTTGGTCTCCAAATCCTCCAAAAAGCGGTTGAAGACACTCAATCTTTGGATCAAGAGAAGCTTCGCGAGTACCTGAGCACTACCCGTTTTGACACACTTATGGGAAGCCAGAAGTTCGACGCAAACGGGATCGCTGAATACAACTGCAAGCTGCTGCAGGTGTTTGAAGGAAACGCCGTCTGCGTAGGCCCGGCCAACGACAAGACGCAGGATCCGGTCTATCCTAGACCGAAGCCATGGGGTTAGAGGCCCCGCTTAGGTGCAGTTGAGCTCGTACTCCAGAGCATAGTCTCTGGTCTCCTTATGGGGGTAGAGGGTCACGTTTCGGTGCAGTTGAGCTCGTACTCCAGAGCATAGTCTCTGGTCTCCTTATGGGAGGCCTTTACGCATTGCTGGCCTCAGGGCTGAGCTTGGCCTGGGGGGTAATGAACGAAATCAACATAGCACACGGCTCCATAGCAATCCTTGGTAGTTATGTAGCATACTGGGCCCTCCAGCTCTGGGGAATTGATCCGGTAGTCTCCATCGCGATATCGGTTCCTTTTTGCTTGGTCCTTGGCGCCGCCCTGCAACAATTCGTCAATATGACATCAACTCGAATACCACAAGCGAAGATTGAATTCTACTCGTATCTGATCTTCTTTGGAATGCTTTTCATCTCGGAGGGGTTGATGGTTGCGATATGGGGAGGACGCTTCAGAGCGATCAGGACTGCCTATAACCAGACGTCGGTTTTTCTGGGACCTATCGCTCTCCCCTTGCCGACGCTCATAGGCTTTGTTTTTGGGACGGCCCTGACTTTGGCAGTCTACTATTCTCTCAAGAAGACGTATACCGGGATGGCTGTCAGGGCTACGGCAGATGACAGGGAAATTGCCATGGCAATGGGCATAAACACGCATCGAATTTACGTGTATACGTTTGCCATCGGCTCTGGTCTTGCCGCGATCGGAGGTATGTGCCTGGGTCTCCTTAGTATTTTCTACCCAGACATTCAATTCTATTGGATAACAAGGTTGTTTGCTATCGTGGTACTGGGGGGTATGGGAAACCTACTGGGGACGTATCTTGGATCACTGATTCTAGGCGTCGCCGTCTCATTGACTACCGTTTTCACAACGGCTTCATGGGCAGACGTCGTTGCATACGTGATGCTGATCATTGTATTGACTGTCAGGCCAAAAGGTCTCTTTGGTGCACGCTGACATGAGACTTGCTATGTGGATTCCAATTGCGGCACTCTTTGCTTCGCTACCTTTCTTGGGACTTCCGAAAGAAATGTTGCCTCTATTGATCTTGATACTTATGTTCTGCGCGCTGGCCACGAGCTGGAATATCTTGGCTGGATATGCCGGCTACATCAGCTTTGGGCAAGCGGGTTTCTTTGGCATAGGAGCCTATGTCACTGCTATGCCCCTTTACTATCAAGGAGTGAACCCCTTTCTAATGGTTCCACTTGCAGGCGTTGCGTCAGCTAGTTTGGCCTTCGTTGTCGGATACCCCTGTCTGAAGTTGAGAGGTGCATATTTTGCGATAGTAACGATGGCTTTGGCATTTATCCTGCAACTCATCGTTTGGAATGTTCCTTGGACAGGTGGAGGCGTGGGATTGCCTTTGCCTATACTTACTGCCTCTGAAACCTTCATCGAGCCAATCGTCGCCTATTACTTGGCTATGTTGGGTGTAACACTTGCAGCCCTCATAGTCTCGCAAGCAGTCGAAAACTCGAAATTCGGGTACGGTCTGATCGCCATAAGAGAGAGCGAGGAGGTTGCCGAATCCGCCGGTGTTCCCACCCTCAAGTTCAAAATATTGGCCTTCATGTTGAGTACGTTCTTTGCCGGAATGGTCGGCGGAATCTGGGCGCCCTGGGTAGCATACGTGCAGCCGATAGGAGCCTTTCCGATATTCGTCTCCATATACAGCGTTGTAATGTCCGTGTTTGGCGGCATAGGCACTTGGATAGGGCCAATGTTAGGCGCAATCATAATGACCTGGCTCCAACAGTATCTCCTGACTAATGTGCGAATAGCCGGAATCGACAACATAATCTTCGGTGCTATCCTAATTTTGGTCGTGATAACAATGCCCAATGGCGTCATAGCCCCCGTGCGAAAACTCGTCAGTTCTTTCGGAGCAATAGTACGTCGAGTTGGGTCCAGAAAGGGATCAAGCGATTGACCGACCTCTTGGTTGGCAAAGAAGTAACGAAGATCTTTGGTGGCGTCAAGGCGCTAGACGGAGTCGATTTCGTAGCGCGGGAGAAGGAGATGCTCGGCCTAATTGGACCCAACGGAGCCGGGAAAACGACTCTCTTCAACGTGATAAATGGTTTCTATCCGCCTGAGAAGGGGGAGATAGTGCTCGACGGACTGGACATCACTGGTCTACGACCCCATAGAATATGCAACCTCGGAATTGCCAGAACGTATCAAATAGTGCAACCCTTCTCCAGCATGAGCGCTCTTCAGAATGTCCAGATTGGAGTTCTGTTCGGAAGGGCCCGCATCAGCAATATGGGCCAGGCAAAGAAGAAGGCGTTGGACTGGTTGAGGTTTGTCGGTTTGGAGAATCAGAAGAGCGCCTTGGCGGAGAACCTTGGTCTGCTAAGTCGAAAGCGACTTGAAATAGCACGTGCGTTGTCTTCTGAGCCCCGTGTAATACTACTGGATGAGGTAATAGCCGGCCTGAATCCGAAGGAAACGGAAGAAGCCCTTGGATTGATCAGAGGAATATCTCGGGAACTTGGGATATCAGTATTATGGGTGGAGCACGTCATGAAGGCAGTTATGGCCCTCTCCGATCGGCTAATTGTTCTCAACTACGGAAAGAAGATAGCTGAGGGCACGCCTCGAGACATAGCTACGAATGGGGATGTAATTGAGGCATATCTAGGTAAGTCCTATGCTTGACGTAGACTCCGTGGATGTATACTACGGCCAATTGCAGGCTTTGTGGCGTGTCTCGATTGAAGTCGACAAAGGGGAGATCGTAGCCCTAGTGGGAGCCAACGGGGCCGGGAAATCAACGCTCCTCAAGACAATACTTGGGTTCCTTCGTCCAAGGACCGGAGCTGTCCGATACAATGGCGAGAGGCTGGACACAGTGCATGTGAACGAGATCTGCACGAAGGGCATAAGCTACGTGCCCGAAGGAAGACGGCTATTCTACAGTATGAATGTCTTAGAGAACCTGCTCATAGGCGCGTACAACAAGTCGTCCCGTGAAAAGGCGAAGGAGACCTTGGACTGGGTCTGCCAACTGTTTCCAATTCTGAAGGAGCGCGAGCATCAAATGGCAAGAACCTTGAGCGGCGGAGAGCAACAGATGCTGGCCATAGGTAGGGCGCTAATGTCTAGACCAGAACTACTGTTGTTGGACGAAGCATCACTGGGATTGGCGCCGATCATGTGCGATAGGATCTACGATGCAATAGATGTCTTACATGGACAACACATCGCCATCCTATTGGTAGAACAGAATGTACGTAGGGTTCTTCAGGCGGCGGATCGTGGCTACGTGCTTGAGACAGGTCACGTAAGACTGTCAGGTAAGAGCGAAGAGCTGCTGGAGAACGAATTCGTAAAGAAAGCCTACATCGGATTGTGATAGTGCTTCATCGTCGTCTAGCAATTTCAAGGTTTTGGTACGCGTCAAGCGATGTGTTATCCCAGGACATTTGGCACATCATGGTCTTGGGATGTGTTCTGCGAGAAAAGAGAGGCATCGGGCATTCTCTGAAGCAGGATTCTGCCGGAGTTTCTTCATACAAGTATCCCTAGTTGCTCAGTTCGATAGTGTGCCGTATGTTGTGGGATAGTGCAGTACGCGTCAAGCGAGGAGGGCCTATTGGCTTGAATAAAGCCTTTATACGAAGGTCGGCTTGTGTGGATCGTCACTGGCGGGTCTACAGATGGTTTCGCAATATACCTGCATAGCTCTTCAAAGTACTCTGTGGGGCATTGAGAAAAGAGCCGACGCAAAGAGAAACATACAAAGGCTGGCAGGTTTCATAGGGGCAGCGATATCTTCTGCGGAACTCGAAGCGCCAACGAAGTTGGTGGCGCTCACCGAAGGAGCCCTCACTGGATTCACCGATGAGGTGTTTGATTGGGATCATGTAAAAACTGCGAAGGAGCTATGCATAGATATTCCAGGTGAGGAGACCGATATGCTTGGCGAGATATGTAAGAGCCATCGGACGTACCTTATAGCACAATGTAAGGCTAGGGACCTTGAGCTCTGGCCTGAAGGAGACCGTTTTTTCAACATGGTGTTCATCATAGACCCAAGAGGGAGAGTAATCCATAAACATCGCAAGACGAGCGTCTTCCCAAGAGAGCATTCAACTTGTCCTCATGACATCTGGGATAGATTCATCGAGAAATATGGAAAGGATCCCGAGAAGATAATTGAGGCACTATTTCCAGTGGCCCGCACAGAGATCGGGAATATAGGAACCCTGGTATGCATGGAGGGGAGCTATCCCGAGGCACCAAGAGCACTCGCGCTGAATGGCGCAGAGATAATCTATAGGGCAGCCTACCCTGAACCGTGGGTTGACATCTGGGTAATACAGAACCAATCTCATGCTATATTCAACACCTGCTACGTAGTCGCGCCCAATTATACCAATTATTACGCAGCCCCATGGACGGTGAAGGACTGGAACTACACTACGCCAATGAATCCCTCTGGTCCCGGCAGAACTATGATAATCGACTATCATGGAAGGATCCTCCATGAGCTGAATTCTGCAGGTGACGGCTTCGCTGCGGCCATTATCGACATAGAAGCCTTGCGCGAGTTCAGGATCATATCGAAGTTCCAAAACTACTTGAAGGATCTCAGGGTAGAGCAGTATAAGCTCATCTATGAGGCGGCTGAAGCCAAGGGCGGAATATTCCCGAAGAACCTCTGCATGAAGGAGCCGCCCAAGAAGCACGATGAAACCGATGAGATATTCGTGGGAGTTAAGAAGAAGCTTCTAGAGAAGGCAATCTGGATGATGCCAGAAAAGCTTATGGGCAAAGAGAAGGAGCTCGAACAAAGACTAAGGTCGCACTAGTCCCTCTAATAACGAATGGCAGTGAAGGTTTGAAAAGAGAAGCACAAGGCAAGTCCATCTTACCCTGGTTCTCGCCTCTTCTTTGGATATTGCTGATTATCCTCTCAACAATCCAGCACGTCTGTAGAAATCAAGGTCAGGAGGGCACGGTCCGCCCACGTCCACGTAGTTCTCAGGTCCGAGCGATTTCACTTGGTGGATGGTTCCTGGTTCTACGAACACAGCGCATCCCTCCTCTACGAGGTATTCAGCACCCGTATCCACGTCGATCACTTTACCGTGCCCTCTGAGCACATACCAGATATCCTCTGACTTCTCATGCCTATGAGCGCTACATGACTCTCCGGGTTTTAGAAGGAAGTATTGAAGTGAACAATATTTAGCCCCAATGCCAGGCCAGATGATGGCCCTACAATCTGATGCATATGGCAACTTTGAAAAGTCTCTGTCAACCCTAAACACTCTCACTCCCATGACTATCACCAATTCCCATTAATCGTGATTTCTCTCCCTACCTATAACCCTCAAGTCCCCCCGGACGCGACCTTGCCGAGCCGTCTTTTCCATTCTGCCACCAATTCTTTAGACTCCACGACAACGCCAAGATAGAGCGAGACTATCTTGGCCGCTGCTTCTTCCATTTCCTCCGAATATCCGCGTTGCAGATCCTTCGGTACGACTACTTTGAAGTCCCTGTTTGCCGCTTCAAACGCGGTGCACAGATCGCAGCAGTCACTAAAGAGCCCCGTAATGACTACGACTTCTCTCCACAGTTGTCTCAACAGGAACTCAAGATCGGTAGCAGGATAGAAACAGCTTAGCCGTTTCTTGCTATTCACTACGTAATCTTCAGGCATTACGTCCACCGAAAACTCGCTCCATCTCGTACCTTCAATCCCATGATTCTTTGTCTGCTCTGGACTTCTCTTCCAATCAGGATTTAGCAGCATCATGCGACGCCACGAGGACCTACCATCATCGTCTACGTAATTTTTTCTCATCGTCGTCTTACAATGTATCACCGGGATCTTCAGCTGTCTTGCCCTCGCGTTGAACTCATTGATTGAGTCGATGAGGCCAGCGCATCTATACGATGGACATGTTGCGTCCGGGTCTAGGTGGCCCCCGTGCATGTCCACTTCCACTATCGCCGTGTGTGTCGGGTCAAAGTAATCTTCGAATCCTGCCGGTATCTCGACCTGCCTACCGTACACATTGGCCTTCACTTTTCCTAACACCGCTTTCCCAGGACCAACTTGACCTACTTATTGGTTCGATTAGTTAATATTGCTTACTCGACTCCATGCCTCATCTCGAAAGCCACGGGCCATTAGGGAAGTCGGCGCTTTTCATGGATTCTGTAGACGTGGAGGGGTGATTGATGGCTCAAACGCAAGAGTGTGGTAGCTAGCCTGGGTCTTGTTTCTGGTGCAAGAAAGCAATGTAACTAGCTCTTCAAGTACTTTGCATAGTCCGGGTTGAAGACGAGATTAGTCTTTTTCTTATCCGCGATATGGCCTATGCCTTCTGCCAGAGTCCTGCTGCATGCTTCATTGGCCTCAGAAGTGTTATATGCTGTGTGAGGGGTGCAGAGGAAAAGTTCGTCGCTGAACGTTAGAAGATGATGAGGGTCTTCTTCTGGTTTGGGTGTGGGCTCGCTATAGTAGGCGTCGAAAGCAGCGCCGGCAATCCATCTTTCGGATAGAGCTTTGTGTAGCGCTGCAGGATCCACCAAATAGGCCCTTGCGGAATTTATCAGGTAGGCAGTTCTTTTCATGGTCTTGAGTTGTTGCTCGCCGATCAGATGGCGTGTCTCATGAAGCAGGGGGGTGTGAAGCGTGACGATGTCGGATCTTGCGAGCAGGGGCTCAAGGTCTGTAAACTCCGCGCCAAGGTCTTTCTCCAGGTTCGGGCGTCTGATAACGTCGTAGTACATGACCTTCATGTCAAATCCTTCGTGAAGCATGCGCGCAACTTTCTGTCCTATGTTCCCTGCGCCTACGATTCCCAAAGTCTTCCCGGATAATTCCCAGACCGTATAGTGTGCCCAGGAACCCTTCTTCACAACGCCATTGAGATACGTGGTCTTCTTCAGGATGTCAAAAATGAGCGCGACCGCTAACTCCGCAACAGCTCCAGCATTGGCCCCGGGCGTGTATACGATCGGGATCCCCATCTTGGTCAGCATCTCGAGCGAGCCCCCTTTGAAGTAGTCGGCATCTACACCTACTCCAAAGTAACCCACGATTTTCAACTTCTTGGCAGAATCTAAGACCTTCGGGGTTATGCGCTCGTCACCAGCCATTATGAAGATGTCTGCGTCTGCTATTCTCTCGCAAAGCAACTTTTCGTCCATGACGGGGACCGGCGACTTAACAACCTCGTATCGCTGTTTCAGTTCCTCAAGCACTTTTGGGTGATAGTTTTCGGCGCCCCCGAGAAGAATCTTGAGCAATTTTGACACCTGTTTTTCTCTGAAGGTTCAGAGACTTGCTCTTATTATTATTATCAGTTTTGGTCGTCGGTGGGATATGTTCTGAGTCCTATGATGAGCTTTATGTGAAGTCATGTGAAACCGGACGGTATGAGTGCTAGAACGCTGTATATTGGGGTTGACGTGCACGAGGAATCTCAGGTTGCCGTGTACGGAAAGGAAGGTGAATTACTTCAGGAGAAGAGGCTACCTACAAGGAGACTTCCAAGCTTCGTCTCCTCTCTTCAGGGAGGGGAGAAGCATGTTGGCATTGAATCGGTCGGCTTCATCTACCCAGTCTACGATGCCCTACTGAAGGCTGGATGCGACGTTGCTGTAGCTAACCCGAACAACATTCAGCTCATAGCTAGAACGAAGATAAAGCATGACAAGGTTGATGCTAGGGTCCTGGGTGAGCTTCTCAGAACGAACTTCTTTCCGAGATCTCACATTCCAGATGCGGAGACCAGAGAGAAGCGTCTTCTAACAAGGGATAGGGTGAGGTATGCGGTAAAGCGAGCTGAGCTTAAGAATTCGATCAAATGGTTCTTGAAGAGAAGAGGGGTCACGGTCAAGAAGCCTCTGAGTATAGAGGGAAGAATGGAGATCAAGTCACTGGCTTTACCGGAATTGGATTACAGGCTGAAAGGGCTTGAACTTGTAGAATCTATTGTAAATGAGCTTGACAGAAGGATCTCTGCTGCGGCTTCGAAGGATAGAGGTGCAAGACTGATTGATACAATACCAGGCGTCGGAGCATACACAGCCCTCTTCTTATCCTCAGCGCTAGACGATGTGAACAGGTTTCCCGATTCAAAGCATGCATGCGCATACCTAGGCCTAGTGCCTTCCCTCCATCAATCTGGAGACATCTCTTACTCGGGCCACATAACTAGGCAGGGAAACAAATGGTTGAGGAGGAATCTGGTTGAATGCGCACGTTGGTCTGTTAGGAAAGACCCTCACATGCAACGATTCTTCTTAAGAATCGCTCATAAGAGGGGAAGGAAGAAGGCTCATGTGGCAGTCGCAAGAAAGATCGTCTCTTACGCCTATTGGATGCTCAAGAGGAATCTAACCTACGAGGAGCTTGATCCCTGGACAGTGGATAGTGGTTCATCCACGAGTTTTGAGTAGGGTGTGCGCTTCGTAGGAGCGAATTCTTGGAAGATGGGGGTAGATCCCCCGAATGGTTGTATGCCAGCCTCTTGAGAAGCAAAGGTGACTGGATTGAATTAGACGGACAGCCAAAAAGATCATTATGGTTATCCACTATGATCGGTCCCGGAGATCTCTGAAGTATACGTCTGCTGGGTATAGATAGCCCATTCCTTGATGTGGTCGCTCGTAGTTCCAGTAGTTCACGAATTCTTTGTGAGTTGGATAGATTGAGGCTTCAATG
>Ga0315279_10008632_pt1 | contig 12302 bp, 7 predicted proteins | sample YL17G06_20_MG_FD_203694 | JGI IMG/M metagenome (GOLD analysis project Ga0315279, IMG submission 203694) | Sediment microbial communities from Yellowstone Lake, YNP, Wyoming, USA - YL17G06_20 | ecosystem: Environmental > Aquatic > Freshwater > Lake > Sediment | place: USA: Wyoming | collected... | reverse complement strand
CCGCGGGTGCAGATGACGCGGCCGAGTTGCTGAGAATTCTCGAGCAGGCGCACGGGGCTCTCGTTGAAGCGGAAGTTCATCACCGGGGTAGTGAGCTTGCCGTTCTCGATGAGGAACAAGCCGTCGCGGGTGAGGCCGGTGAGTTGCATGGTTCTGGGGTTCACCACGCGGATGTACCAGAAGTGGGTGACCAGCAGCCCGCGCTCGACCGAGGCGATGAGCTGCTCGAGGGTGGCCTGGCCGCCTTCCAGCAGGAGTGAGGAGGGCATGGGCGTGGGCGCCTTGCCGGCTTTGCGGGCCCAGTAGCGGTCGTACCAGAGGTTGCGCACGACGCCTTTGTCGACCCAGGTGATGCGGCGATTGGGCAACCAGTCCATCGACCAGGGCGCGGCCGGCATGCGCCGGTCGAAGGGGTCGCTGCGCAGAGTGATGGCGGCGGGGAAGAGTTTCTCGCCCAGCAGCGTTCCGCCGCCCTGCTTGCTGAGGAAGGTGCGGCCCTCCTCGGCGCCGCGGGCGCTCATCGAAAGACCCGCCATCCGCAGCAGGTCGCCTACTGCGTTGGCTTCCAGCACGACCGTGAATTTGCCGGGTTCGAGGCGCACGGGCTTGCGCCAGCTCAGGCACTTCTCGAGGGCGCGCGCGGCCAGGGCGGCGCCGTTGATCTCGCGCAGGCTTACCCCCGGGAGCATGGCCCATCCCGAAGAGGTCCCGTCGGGAGTGCGGATGGTGGTGCTGAGGCGCGAGTCGGTGGAGCGGTGGAACCCGAACAGCCCGTTCTTGTTGGCAATGGCGGAGGCGGAAGCGGAGCGCTCGAAGAATCCCGCGGCCACCAGCTTCTGTTTGGCGGCCGCCTGGATGATGGCGCGAATCTGAGGAATGACCACCGGCGAGCGGGCCCGGGCGGTCTCCTGGTCGTAGCTCTCGATGGCCGGATATTGCTGCGGGCCCAACGGCGGCATGTGCTCCGGATCGGCCGGAGCGATGGAGGCCAGTTCCTCGGAGCGCTTGACGGCCGCCCGCAGCGCGTCGTCATCGGTCGAGTCCGTGCGCGTGAAGCCGGTTTTCTGGTCGCGGGTCGAGGAGATCGAGACCGAGCGCTCGATGGTGAAGCCCGAAGTGGTGATGCCGTTTCCGGCGAAGCGAATGTTCAGGTCTTCGGAACTGGAAAGCGCGACCGAGCACTCGGGAAAAGTCGAGTAAGAGAGAATCTTCTTGGCCAGCGTTTCGGCCTGATCTCGCGTAAACATGGCTAGTCAGGTTGCACGTCGAACCGGCCGGGTTTTTCACCGCGGAGGCGCAGAGACGCTGAGAAAAACCCTGATCTTCTCTGCGTCTCTGCGTCTCTGCGGTGAATCATTTCTCAATCCGTCTGAATCACGTTGATCCGGCGGAAGCGCGCCGGCGAGCAGCCGTGGCTGACGGCGTTGACTTGCATGGGCTCGCCCTTGCCGTCATTGGGGGCGCCGTACTGCTGCCAGAGGCTGGGGCCGGCGATGGCGTCGCAGGCCTGCCAGAAGTCGGGGGTGCGCGCCTGGTAGGCCACCCGCGCGAGCATGCCCCTCTTCTTGCCGCCCTTGATCTGGTAAAAGGCGTCTCCGCCGAACTGAAAGTTGTAGCGCTGCTGATCGATCGAGAAGCTGCCGTTGCCGTCGATCAAGACGCCGTCGTCCACCCCGGCGATCAGATCCTCCAGGGTGGTTCCCGGCTTGCCGGGGTCCAGCCAGATGTTGGGCATGCGCTGGAAAGGAATGCTGGACCAGGATTGGGCGTAGCAGCAGCCGTTGGATTGTTTCTCGCCGGCCAGCGGGGCCATTTCGCGGGTGGTCTGATAGTGGACGAAAACACCTTTGTCGATGATCGGGAAGCGCACGGTTTTGACGCCGTCGTCATCATAGCCCGCGGTGGCCAGGCCCTGCTCGTAGATGCGGTCGCCGTAGAAAGTGACGATCTCACTGGCGATGCGCTCCTTGCCCATTTTGTCCGGGGTCAGGAAGCTGGTACCCGCAAAATTGGCCTCGTAGCCCAGGGCGCGGTCCAGCTCGGTGGGATGGCCGATGCTCTCATGAATGGTGAGCCAGAGATGGCTTGGCAGAAGCACCAGGTCCTTCTTGCCCGGCTGGACAGGTGGCGCGGCCAGGTGTTCGAGCACTTCCTCGCGGATGCGCCGCGCATTTTCCTGGAAATTCATGATGGGGACGTACTCGAAGCCGGCCTCCAGGGGCGCGGGCGAATAGTTGCGGGTGCGCGTGATGCCCTTGGCGAAGTCTACGCCGGTAGCCGACAGGATGGCGTAGGTGTGAATGACCAATTGCTGGATGGAGGAGCCCTCCGAGGAAGCGAAGTACTTGTCTTCGGAGCGGAACCGCAGCATGGCGCCGGCCGCGAAAACGCGCTTCTCCTTCTTGATCTCGGCCGCGGCGGCGCGCAGCAACTCGAGTTTCTCGCCCACCGGCACTTCGAAGGGGCTGCGCTGGAACGGGGACCTCCAGCGGTCCCGGTAGGCCTTGACGGGGGCCAGCACCACCGGCCGGCTTTTGAGGGTGGCGTTGGTGCGGGCCACCGTGACGGCCTCGCCGGTGATGCGGGCGATCTCGGAGGGAGTGACCTCGGGAGAGGCCGCAAAGCCCCAGGCGCCGTCTGCAATCACCCGCACGCCGAAACCGAAGCTGTCACGATCGGAGACGCCGGGAACCGCCAGCGTTTTGCCGGTGCCGCGCTCGGGGGTGAGCCGCAAAGCCACGCTCTGGTTGCGGTATCGAGTGATCCGGATGTCGCAGTAGGTGGCCTTGAGCCGCTTGGCCTCGCGCAGCGCTGCGGCGCCCAGTTTTTCCAGTTCCGGGGAGGGCGTTTTTAAATCCGCCGGACCGGCGAACAGCTCCCTGGCCAGCAGGGCGGAAGAACCCAGAAACGTTCGTCGCGTAATCATGTGGTCTTGTCTCGGGCGTAGCAGATCTTCTGGAGCGGGCACTCCAGGCAGCGGGGCTTGCGGGCGCTGCACAGACGGCGTCCGTGGTGAATCAACTGGTGCGACAGGAGGATCCATTTTTCCTGGGGGATGATCTTCAGGAGATCCCGCTCGATCTTGGCGGGATCGGCCTGCCTGGTGAGATCCAGGCGCCGGGAGACACGCTGGACGTGGGTATCCACCACCATGCCACTGGCAATCCCGTAGGCCGTGCCCAGCACCACGTTGGCGGTCTTGCGGGCGGCGCCCGGGATGATGAGCATCTCTTCCATGGTACGGGGGACTTGGCCGCCGAAATCGCAGAGAATCCTGCCGGCCGCGCCAATCAGGGACTTGGCCTTGTTGTTGAAGAACCCGGTCGAGCGGATGTCCTGGGCCAGCTCGGCCTGGCTGGCATGCGCGAAGTCTGTGAGGGTCGGGTATTTCCGGAATAATCCGGGAGTGACTTCATTGACCCGCTTGTCGGTACACTGCGCCGAGAGAATGGTGGCCACCAGCAACTGCCAGGGGTCCCGATGCGCCAGCGCGCAAGTGGCCCCGGGGTAGGTTTCATCGAGTACCTGGAGGATTCTGCGGACGCGTTGTTTGCGCTCGGCCGCAGTCTTGGGTTTTTTCAGTGGGGTGCGGCGGACCGGCATTTTCGGTCCATGCTATCACAGGTAGACACCGGCACGAATGCCTGTACTACTAAGAACTCATTTCTTTGCGGCTCGCGAAGATCCTGCGGCTCTGGCGGGTGGGGTGGGCAGTCCTGCCTGCTGCCGACAGTCATGCCGGCATTGGTTTCCGGCTGGGCCACAGGCCGGCTGGACAGCCGGCCGCAAGCCGGAGGCTCACCCCACCCGGCGTCGAACACGGGCCGGAGACAGAAGCACTGGGTTGCGGCTGGCCGCGCTGTGCCACCCTACGGCGAGGTGATCTGGAAGTCCGCCCGCAGGAACTGCCAGTCCGGCAATTCATAGACTCGAAGTTTGGTGCTGACGGTACCCTTCAACTCTTTCGACTCGTAGGGTCCCAGCAAGGGAATCTTTAAGGAGAATGTTCCGACCGGCTCCTGTTCGCCCTTGGCGGTGACCGCTTTGAGGCTGACATTGGCGGCCAGGTCAACGATCTCGGCCCCGGAATGGTTCACGACCACGAACCGCACGAAGGCTCTCTGCTTGGCGTCTTCGGTCAGGCGGAGCCCGGTGATCTCGATGTGCTGGGTGATGGGGTGAGCCTTGACGGCCGCGTTCGAGGGGAGCGTGGGCGTTTCCAGAAGCGGCGCGGCGGGGCGCGGAGCTTCTTTCTTCCGGGAGAGGCTCTGATAGGCGAAATAGCCGCCACTGAGCAAGACGGCAAAGCCCAGCGCGAACAGGACGGTGAGCGCCCAGCCCGGCATACCGGTCTGCCGGGCCGCCGGACCGGGTCTGGGCGCGCGGGGTTGAGGCGGGGCCGGGGCAGCAACCGCCGCGGGCGGCGGGCTTTCCTTTTCGTCCGGGGCTTTCCCGGTGGCGGCGCAATTGGGGCACTCGGAGTAGGCCGGCGGAACCTCGCTCTTGCACTTTGGACAGATCCAGGTGAACATTAATTCCAGTTTAGCGCGATCCACTGCTGTGTCCGAGCGGAGCGCTCCACGGCGTCGAGCACCTGCTGGACGCGCTGCGCGTCCTGGAAATCGGGATGGAAGGGCTGGCCCTGTGCCAGCGCCGCGAGGAAGTCGCCGAGTGCGGCGATGAAGGTGTGCTCGTAGCCGATGATGTGGCCCGGCTTCCAGAAGTTGTTCGAGTAAGGCTGGTCGGGGCCGGTGACCAGCAGGTTGCGGCCGCCCTGAAGGTTGCGGGCTTCGGTGGCGTCGAAAAACTCCAGGCGATTCATGTCTTCCAGGTTGAAGGCCAGCATGCCGCGGGCGCCATGGATCCGGAAGGCGTTGCAGTTGCGGCAGCCGACCGCGTAGCGGGTGGCTTCGAAGCTGCCCAGAGAGCTGTTTTCAAAGCGCGCCAGCACAAGGGTGGCGTCATCGACGTCGCGGCCCTGGGCGAAGGTGTGGGTCAGCGCGGTCAACTCGCGGATCGGGCCGTTCAGATAGAGCGCCAAGTCGAGCAGATGCGAGAGCAGGTCACCGAGCACGCCGGAGCCGGCCTGGGCCTTCCGGGTTTTCCAACTGGGGGGGCGGGTAGGATCGTTACCCCACTCCTGGAGGTAGGTGGCGCGGTAGTGGAAGACCTGGCCGATGCGCTGTTCCTCGATCAGGCGCCGGGCGAAGGCCACCGCCGGCACGCGCCGGTAATTGAACCACACCATGTTGGGCACGTTGCGGGCGGCTTCCGCCATCTGCGCGCCCTGTTCTGCGGAGAGCGCCATCGGCTTCTCGCAAAGGACCATCTTGCCGGCGCGGGCGGCGGCGATGGCGATGGGCGCATGCAGCGCGTTCGGGGCGGCGATGTCGACCAGGTCGATGTCGCTGCGTTCGATGACCGCGCGCCAGTCAGTGGCGATCTCGGCCCAGCCCCAGGTGGCGGCCATGGACTCCAGGCGCGCGCGGTTGCGGGCGCACAGCACCTGGCAGCGGAGATCGAACGGAACATCGAAGAAATGTTTGACCTGGCGAAAGGCGTTGGAGTGGGCCCGGCCCATGAAGCCCTGGCCGATCAGGGCCACCCGGAGGGTTCGGTTGGACATAGGATCATTGTGACGCGACTGCACTACTGAGGTCCCATTTCTTTGCGCCCCGCGAAGATTCCGCGGCTCTGGCGGGTGGGGTGGGCAGTCCTGCCTGCTGCCGACAGTCATGCCGGCATTGGTTCCCGGCTGGGCCACAGGCCGGCTGGACAGCCGGCCGCAAGCCGGAGGCTCACCCCACCCGGCGTCGAACACGGGCCGGAGACCGAAGCACTGAGTTGCGGCTGGCCGGGCTGTGCTACGCATAAGATAGATCCATGGAGTTCTTCCGGCGGGCGGCAGGGGTCCCGCCAAAGCTCGGCATTCTGGCGGGGACGTTCAACCCGCCGACGCGGGCGCACCTGGCGCTGGCGGGCACGGCGCTGGGAGTGGTCCAGGAAGTCCTGTTCGTGCTGCCGCGCATTTTTCCCCACAAGAGCTATGAAGGCGCGAGCTTCCGGGACCGCCTGAGGATGCTGGAGTCGGTGGTGGAAGGGGAACCGCGATATTCCATCGGCTCAACCGAGCGAGGGCTGTTCATCGAGATCGCCCGGGAATGCCGCGCGGCCTACGGGCCGGACGCCGAGCTGTTCTTCCTTTGCGGGCGGGACGCGGCCGAACGGATCGTGCAGTGGGATTACGGCCAGCCGGACGCGATCCAGGAGCAGCTTCGGGAGTTTCAACTGCTGGTCGCGCCGCGAGCAGGCCGGTACGAGCCGCCGACCGCCCTGCGCGGCCGCATCCATGGGCTGGCCATGACGCCGGATTACGATGAGGTATCGGCGACTGAAGCGCGGGAGAGGATCCGGCGCGGGGAGCCATGGGAGCACCTGGTTCCGGAGCGGATCGTCCCGCTGGTGCGGCAGGTCTACTGCTCAGCTCCCTTCGTGGAGGGCGTTCTCTAAGAAGGTGCGCAGGCGGTGGCTGCGGCTGGGATGACGCAGCTTGCGCAGGGCCTTGGCCTCGATCTGGCGGATGCGCTCGCGGGTGACCGCGAAATGCTGTCCGACTTCTTCCAAGGTGTGCTCGCTGCCGTCCATCAGTCCGAAACGCATCTTGATGATCTTCTCCTCGCGCGGGCTGAGGGTCTTGAGAACCTCGGCGGTCTGCTCGCGGAGGTTCAGGTTGATAACCGCTTCGGAGGGCGAGACCACGCGGCGGTCGATGATGAAATCGCCGAGATGGGATTCCTCCTCCTCACCCACCGGGGTCTCCAGCGAGATGGGCTCCTGGGCGATGCGCAGCACCTTGCGGATCTTGGGCAGGGGCAGCTCCATGCGCTTGGCCAGCTCGTCGGTGGTGGGCTCGCGGCCCAGTTCCTGCTGGAGCCGGCGCTGGGTGCGCACCAGCTTGTTGATGGTCTCGATCATATGCACCGGGATGCGGATGGTGCGGGCCTGATCGGCGATGGCGCGGGTGATGGCCTGGCGCACCCACCAGGTGGCGTAGGTGGAGAACTTGTAGCCGCGCAGGTAGTTGAACTTATCGACCGCTTTCATCAGCCCGATGTTGCCCTCCTGGATCAGGTCCAGGAACTGAAGGCCCCGGTTGGTGTAGCGCTTGGCGATGGAGACCACCAGGCGGAGGTTGGCTTCGATCAACTGCTTCTTGGCGGTCTCGGCCTCCAGTTCGCCGCGCTCGACGATTTGCAGGGTGCGGCGGAGTTCGGTGGCGCTGGCGCCGCATTCCTCTTCGAGCTGCTGGATGCGGAGGGTGTACTGGCGGAGTTCGCGGCGCAATTCGCGGGCGGGGGGCTGCTGGACGCCGGCCGGCTCTTCGAACTTGCGCTGGATGCGCGCGATCTCGCGTTCCAGGGGCTTGAACTTGTCCACGGCCTGGTGCACCTTATCGATCAGCCGGCGCTGGATCAGGAAGCTGAACGGGATGCTGCGGATCAGGCGGGAGATCCGGACGGTAGTGCGTGCCAGGGAGTGGCGCAGGGCCCGGTATTGCTTGGGCTTCATGGCGCGTGGAATGGCCAGGGATTTTTGGCGGAATTGCTGCGCTTTCTTGTAGTGCCTGGAGATTTCTTCGATAGTCTTGAGCACTTCCCGCCGGTGGTCTTCCAGGCATTCCTCGTTGACCCCCAGGTCCGGCAGGACCAGGACATCCCGAATGGAAATGGCGTGGCGGGCCAGGTCGTCTCCCAGGTTGAGGATTTCCCGGGTGATCAGAGCAGAGCGCGACAGGGACTTGCGCACCGCGCGCTGGCCGCGCTCGACGCGCTTGGCCAGTTCGATCTCGCCCTCGCGGGTGAGCAGGGGCACGGTGCCCATCTCGCGCAGGTACGTGCGCACCGGGTCGTTGGTTTTGTCGCCCACATCCTGAGCGAGATCGAGTTCCGCGAGGTCCTCGCCTTCGGCCAGTTTGTCGAGCTTGGGTTCTTCCAGGATCTCGACCCCGGCGCCGTCGAGGTTGACCAGGATGTCATCCAGCTCCGGCCCGCTGGAGAGATCATCCGGAAGCAGCTCGCTGACTTCGTCGTACAGGACGTAGCCCTTCTCCTTGCCCGCGTCCATGAGCTGCTTCAGCCGGTCGTATTTGTCATCAAGCGCCACGCCACCCCTTCACCCGGCAAAGCTAAGACAACCTTCGCTATTTTACAACACCCTCAGGAGCGATGAAAAAACTCAGGCCCGGTCCAGGCGGTTGAGTTCTTCGGTCCATTTCAAGGCTTCGGCCAGATTGCCGGCGCGCTCGGCCTCTCTGACGTGCGCGCGCAGCGCGGCCCGCTGCGATTGAAGATCGCCCTGCTCGAGGCTGCGCAGGCAGGCCAGGGCCTGTTCAAGCGAATTCTTCTCCTCATTGCCCTCATCGGCAAAGACCAGCGAAGCCAGCACCTCTTTGTCGTTATCATCCAGGCGCCCCTCCAGCTCGGCGAAGGTGAATCGGGACTGAGTTTCCGATACCGCCAACAGAGCCTGGAAGATCCGGCGGGTGGAGAACTGCTGGAGGGCAGGCATGGACTTCAGTTTGGGCAAGACCTCGAGGCGGGCTTCCTCGCTGGCCAGCAGCGCGTTCAGCAAAAACCCCTCCAGCGGCCTGACGGCCTGCCTGGCGGGTGCGGGCCCAGCGTCGCGGCGCTCGGCAGCGGCCTTGCGGAAGTGGTCAAGAACGGCGCCTTGCGGAACCCCCAGGTAGCCGCCGATGTCGTTGGCAATCGACATGCGCTCGAGTTTGTCAGAGACCCGCTGGATGGCGGGGAGCAGGAACTTGAGGCTGGCGATGCGGCCTTCGGCGGTGCGCGCGTCAAAGCGGACCCGGGCGCGGTCGGCCAGCCAGTGGAAATAGCCCGGCGCATTCTCCAGGCGGTGGCGATAGGCTTCCGCTCCATGCTCCTGGACGTACTCGTCCGGGTCGAGGCCGCCCTCCAGTTCGAGCACCCGGACTTGCATGCCCTCCTCGAGCAGCATCTGAATGGAGCGCTCGGCGGCGCCCACACCCGCGGCATCGGCGTCGAAATTGACCACCATCCTTTCGGAGTGCCGCTTGAGCATGCGGACCTGCTGGGAAGTAAGCGCCGTGCCGCAGGAAGCCACCGGCTCGCGCACTCCGGCCCCCCACACCCCGATCACATCCATGTAGCCCTCCACCAGCACGGCCCGGTCCTGCTTGCGGATTTCGGTCTTGGCGCGGTGCAGGTTGTAGAGCACGTAACTCTTCCGGTAGATCGAGGTTTCCGGAGAGTTCAGGTACTTGGGTTCGTCTTCGGCCGATAACGCGCGCCCGCCGAAGCCGATGATCTTTGCGGATTCGCTGTGAATGGGGAACATCAGGCGGTTGCGGAAGCGATCGAAGAAGCCGCTCGAATCCTGGCGCTTAAGCACCAGCCCGGAAGCCTCCATCTGCCCGGCGTCAAAGCCCTCCTTTTCGAAGGCCCGGACCAGGGCCTGGCCGGATCTTTCCGAATAGCCCAGGCCGAACTCCTCGACCAGCGCGGGCGCCACGCGGCGCTTGAGCAGATAGGCCCGCGCCTCGGCGCCGGCGGGGCCGTCCAGCGCGGCGCGAAACATCTGGAAGGCGATTTCGTGCAGGCGGTAGACGGCCGCGCGCAGCTTGGTCTCGGGGTCGGAATACTCGGTGCGCCGTGGCATGGGGATGCCGTGGCGCTCGGCCAGCAGCTTGAGCGCTTCATAGAAGCTGAGCCGGTCGATTTCCATGACGAACTTGATGACGTCGCCGCCCAGGCCGCATCCGAAGCACTTGTAGAACTGGTGAGCGCCGTGCACGGAGAAGGAAGGCGTCTTCTCGGCGTGGAAGGGGCACAGCCCCATGTAGCGCGGCCCGGCGCCGACCCGCTTCAGGCGCACATACTGGCCGATGACGGCCACGATGTCCACGGAAGATTTCAGTTGCTCGACGAAGTCCATGCAGGCGGCTAAGCCCAACACTGTTCAGTTAGGCAAAACCGGGACTGACACCAATTTCCTGCTTTTGGAAATTGGCTGTCTGTCCCAGCGTTTTGCCGCCTTAACTGAACAGTGTCGGGGCTAAGGTCTATTGTCGTACACCCGGCTATGGACGTGGGCGGTGTGCTTTACTGAACTTGAGCAGTGTGATGAACGTCACGGCCGGGAACCAGTATCCTCTCTCCCCGATGCAACTGGGGATGCTCTTCCAAAGCCTCTATGCCCCGCAGTCGGGGGTGGATATCGAGCAACTGGTCATGGGGCTTCCGGAAGAACTGGAGGTGTCAAGTCTCCAGCAGGCCTGGCAGGCGCTGGCGGCGCGGCATGCGCTGCTGCGTACGAGCTTTTCGTGGGCGGATCCGGAACAGCCGCTCCAAGAGGTCCGCAGCGCGGTGGTGGCGCCGTTCGAAGAACAGGACCTGTGCGCGCTGGGGGAAAGCCAACAGCAGGCGCGTCTGGAAGCCTGGCTTCGGGAGGACCGGCGGCGAGGGTTCGATCTGGGAGCGGCTCCGTTGACGCGGGTGGCGGTGTTCCGTTTGGGGCCGGCTGACTACCGGGTGGTCTGGACCTTTCATCACATCCTGCTGGACGGGCGCTCGATCACCGCGGTAGTGCGCGAGCTGTTTGCGCTGTACGAGGGGCTGCGCCAAGCAGTGGAGCCAGAACTCGAACCACTGCCTCCCTACCGGGCCTTCATCGACTGGCTCAGCGAGCGGGACGTGGCCTCCTCGAAACCGTATTGGCAGGCGCTGCTGGAAGGCTTCGCGGCCCCCACCCCCGTAGCGGGCGACAAGAGCGCGCCGAATCGGTTGTTTCAGGAACCGGACGTTGGCCGCCAGGAGATGCGGCTGACGGAGCCACTGGCGTGTTCTCTGCGATCCTTCGCCCAACGTCACGATCTCACGCTGAATACGCTTATCCAGGGCGCTTGGGCGATTCTGTTGAGCCGGTACAGCCGGGAAGAGGATGTGGTGTTCGGAGCAACTAGGGCGTGCCGCCGGGCGACCGTGGAAGGCAGCCAGGGGATGGTGGGGCTGTTGATGAACACTCTTCCGGTGCGGACCCGGCTGACGCCCGGCACGGAATTGCTGCCGTTCCTCAAGGAGCTCCGGTCGCAATCCCTGTCGGTGCGGCCGCACGAGCACACCCCGCTGGTCAGGATCAAAGAGTGGAGCGAACTGGCGGCCGGGAAGCCTCTGTTCGAGAGCATCGTGGTGTTTGAGAGTCGCCAGATGGACTCGGTGCTGCGCGCGCAGGGCGGGGCCTGGTCGCGCCGCAAGTTCCAGTTGCTCGAGCAAACCGGTTATCCGCTGACTCTGGCGGTTTATGACGATCGCGAGCCGCTCGTTCTGCTAGAGTACGACCGGCATCGCTTGGATGACGGCGCCATCACTCGAATGCTGGGCCATTTCAGGACCTTGCTGGAGGGGATGGCCTCCGGGCGCGCCACGCGGGTGGCCGAACTGCCGATGCTCGACGAGGCCGAGCGGCGGCAGGTGCTCGAGGAGTGGAACGACACGCGACGGGAGTACCCGCAGGCCTGCGTGCATGACTTGTTCGAGCAGCAGGCGGCGCGGCAGCCGCAGGTGGCGGCGGTGGTGATGGAGGGCCGCCAGATCACCTACGGCGAGCTCGACCGGCGGGCCAACCAGGTGGCGCACCAGTTGCTCAGCCTGGGAGTGGAGCCGGAGGTCCGGGTGGGCATCGCGACCCAGCGGTCGCTGGAGATGATCGTGGGCCTGCTGGGAATCCTCAAGGCCGGCGGCGCCTACCTCCCCTTGGATCCGGCCTACCCCAGAGAGCGGCTTCGCTTCATGCTCGAGGACGCGCAAGTCCGGGCGCTGCTGGTCGAACAGAAACTGGCACACAGTTTCTCTGCCGAGGCCGTGCCGGTGATCGCGCTGGAGTCCGCCGGGCGGGATTTCCCGGAGGAGAAGCCGCCGGGCGGGCCGGCGCCCTCCAGCCTGGCCTACGTGATGTACACCTCGGGGTCCACGGGGAGGCCCAAGGGCGTACCGATCGAGCATCGCAACGTAGTGGGGTTGCTGCATTCATTCCGGCCGCTCGCGTTGGAGGGCGAGCGGCGCATCGGCACTTCTGTGGCTCCGTTCAGCTTCGACACCTCGGTCGAGGAGATCTTCGGGAACCTGTGCTTTGGGGGAACGCTGCATATCGTCCCTCCGGAGCGCAGCACGGACGCCCGGTACTTCGCGCAGTACCTGGTGGAGCACGGCGTGAACTTCAGCTACGTGGTGCCTGACATGCTGGAACGGGTGGCCGGCGAACTG
>Ga0315279_10008630_pt1 | contig 12304 bp, 11 predicted proteins | sample YL17G06_20_MG_FD_203694 | JGI IMG/M metagenome (GOLD analysis project Ga0315279, IMG submission 203694) | Sediment microbial communities from Yellowstone Lake, YNP, Wyoming, USA - YL17G06_20 | ecosystem: Environmental > Aquatic > Freshwater > Lake > Sediment | place: USA: Wyoming | collected... | reverse complement strand
CCGCGAGTAGCCATCCCCGTCCTGCGGGGCTACTTTGAGGCGGAGCGAGTTCAGGTCATGGAGGTGGTGCGGGGCATTGCCTCCTACATCGAATAGCGACGAGGAGTGGTTCGGCGAGCGAGAGCGCGTCGGCCTGGAGCAGCGCATCCAGGTGCGGGGCGTGCTATACGAGGGCCGCTCGGACTATCAGGGCATCCGCGTGCTGGATACCGTCCCCTTCGGCAGAGCGCTGATCCTCGATCGTGCCCTCCAGACCACGGAGACGGACGAGTTCATTTACCACGAGATGATGGTGCACCCTGCCCTCATCTCCCTGGCCCAACCAGAGCGGGTGCTCATCGTCGGCGGCGGCGACGGCGGCTGCCTGCGCCGCGCCCTGGAGCACCCCTTGAGAGAGGTGGTCCAGGTGGAGCTGGACCGAGCGGTGGTCGAGACCTGCCGCCGCTATCTCCCCCAGGTGTCGAGAGGCGCGTTCGACGATCCTCGCGTTCGCCTGCTGTTCGCCGACGGTTATGAATTCGTGGAGAAAGCCCAGGAGCCCTTCGACGCTATCATCGTCGATCTGACCGATCCCATTCCCTCCAGCCCTAGCCTGCGCTTGTTCACCGTCGATTTCTACCAGGCCATCCGCCGCATACTGAAGGAGGAGGGGCTAATGGTAACCCAGAGCAGCTCTCCCCTCCTCCTCACGAGCGACCTATTAATGATCTATGCCAACCTGAAGGCCGTGTTCCCGTTGGTGCGTGTCTGCCTTGCCCCTGTGCCCTCTTATCCTGGCGTGCTGTGGAGCTTCACCCTGGCCTCTGGTGGCAACGACCCCCTGGCTCTGGATGAGGCCGCCGTCCGCCAGAGGCTAGAGGCCAGGGGCATCTCTACCCGCTACTACAGCCCCCAGATGCATTTCGCCAGCTTTGCCCTGCCCCCGTTTCTGGCCGGCCTGCTGGCAGAGCCCGAGCGCTTCCAGGACCTCAAGGCCACTCACCCCGTCGCTCAGTGACACCTGCCGGCCACCGCTGGAGCAACGATGGCTGGCTGCTCGTCCGGAAGACCTGAGCCTAGCCCTTCCTGGGAGCGTAGACGCCGGCCGTGCGGGGGTACTTGGAGAAATCGGGCTCTCGCCTCTCGGCGAAGGCATTCTTGCCCTCGTCAGCCTCGCCGCTACGGAAGAAATCGGGGGCGAAGTCGGCCGCCCACTCGCGGCGGGAGGCGTCTCGCAAAGGCTCGTAGAGAGTGCGGAAAGAGGCCTTGAGGATCTTCAGGCAGCTCGGACTCTTGGTCATCAGCTCCTGGCACCACTTGTCCACTTCCTCATTCAGCTTGTCCAGAGGCACCACTACGTTCACCAGGCCCATCTGGAGGGCCTCCTGAGCGCTGTAGCGACGACAGAGCATCCAGATCTCCTTGGCCTTCTTGGCTCCTACCACCCAGGTCAGGTAGGCCACGTAGTGGCCGGCGGCGGGGCTGCCCACCCGCGGTCCCACCTGCTGGAAGCTGGCGTTCTCGGAGGCGATGGTGAAGTCGCAGAAGTAGGCCAGGTGGTTGCCACCGCCGATAGTGTATCCGTTCACGCGGGCGATGATCGGCTTGAGGCAGTCCTCGATGCCCGCGTGGGGGTCTGGCATTTTCGATTCCCAGGCCGGGTCCTTCTGTACCTCTTGCAGCCACTTGACGTCGCCGCCAGCGCAGAAGGCACGGTCGCCCGCTCCGGTGATGACAATGACGCCGACGCTATCGTCGGCGTTGGCATCCTCCACCGCTTGCTTTATCTCCAGGAGCGTCTGGCCGGTGAAGGAGTTCATCACCTGGGGCCGGTTGATGGTGATCCAGGCGGCGCCCTGCACGCGATGGTGCTTCTCATAGAGGATGTCTCGAAACTCTGAGGGGGCCATGGCATACTACCTCCTTCTCCTCATCGGCCCTCGTCCTCCTTGCGCAGGCTCATTGCGTGCCAAGCGGCTGTATGGAGAGCCGGAAGAGGATTGGTGCCCCCGAGGGGATTCGAACCCCTGATTTCGGCCTTGAAAGGGCCGCGTCCTAGGCCTCTAGACGACGGGGGCGCCCACCGCCCTATTGTAGGGCATGGAGTATCGGCCAGCAATCGTGTGGGAGATCGCGGGGAATGGACCCCGGGCGTCTAAGGGGCGATTAGCGATCGGGTGTCGAGAACGTCAACCTGGATGACGTCGAGGGAGCCGTCCTCTCTGGGCAGGCCCCAGACTACCGCTCGGACTCCGGGGATGAGCTGGCCGCTGACCCTGGTGACAGCGGTAGTGCGAAAGAGCGCCGGCCCTATCTGCCACTGGTTGTCATCCACCTGGCTGATCACGCCCTCCAGCTTGACAAGGCCCAACTCCTCGGATGGGCGGATGGATTCCGCCGTGGTCACGACGATGGCCTGGCCCTGTTGGCTGCCAGTCACCTTCACCATTGTGCCTGCCGGCGGCGTGACCAGGGCTGGGCTCTCGAGGGCGAAGTCGATGGGGATGCCGCCGATGATCCAGGCTCCGTCATCCTGCCCCTGGAAGATCCCTTCGACAGTCACCGCCTCCGGCTGACCTTCAGAGGCGAGAAGGACGATCCGCTTGGCCGCCAGCTCGCTTCCTCGGCACACGCCGTCCACCAGCATCTCCTCGGGGCACTCGCTCTCCACACTGGCGCGCACGCCAGAGTCCATCACCAAGCTCCCAGCATCGATGACGGTAGAAGCGTCAAGCTTGAACGTGCGGCCACCCAGTTGGATCTTGTTTCCGTCAACTTTGCCGATGATGCCCGCGATGGTAGCTGTCCTGGCCACGTCCTCGCTGCTGAGAAGGGAAATACCGATCGCCTGGGGGGCACCCGGCCCGCTGATGATGGTAACCTGGGCGACCTGCCCGATGACCTCGCCCGTATCGCCCTCCACAATCGTTGCTTCGTCCACCAGTATCTTGGTGCCGCCGATGATCCAGGCGTCATCCTGGCGCTGCTCCACCAGGCCGGTGAAGCTGCTAATGCCTTGCGCTAGCATCTCTGGGTCCAACCGAGTCGCCGGTTCGGATAGGCCCTGCAGTTCGATGCGCACCTCGTGCACTACCACCAGGACCTTCCCGTACTCGTCTCTATCGCCCGCCGACACGTTCTCGCCGATGGCGATCAGCATCTCCTCCTGGCTAGCGGAGAGCTCGTTGGCCCGCACCACTAGCACCTGGGGAGCGTCCCTGTTGTCGATAATGTTCGTTGCTCGCGCCATCCGTCCTCGCATGGCAGAAAGGACGTTGCCCTCCACCGGCTTGCCCTGCTGCACCAGCTTGCGAATCTCGGTCATGCGGGTTTCCGACTGATCGAGAAGGGTGCCCGCCCGATCGTCCTCGTCGAACACGAACCAGAGGCGGGCCTCCTCGGCAGCCAGCTTGATGGGATAGAGGGGGCTGTCGGGCAGACTGCGCGAGGCAGCATAGACAGTGGCGCCGCCACTCAGGGACAGAATCACAAGTGCGAGTGACGCAGCGGCAGCCAGCGGCTGCCAGAGGCCGAAGGCCGGCCGCCGCTCGCGAGCCCGCCGCAGGGCTATGGCCTCGCCCTGAAAGCGCTGCCAGCCCGCCTGCTGAACGTGCGAGCGGGGGCGGGCAATGGGCACCGCTTTCAGGTTCTGAGCCGTCAGAAGGAGGGGGCGTAGCTCGTCCGCCTCCTTGGGATAGCGGGCGAGAACGGCGTCCAAAGACTGGCCTGCCGCCAGTTCCTTCAGGCACTCATCCAGGATGGTTTGAAAGTTCCGGCCCATCCTAATCTACCTCCTGCGATGAAAGGACCTTCCTCAGCGAGGCCAGGGCGCGATGCTGAAGCGACTTCACTGCTCCCTGGCTTCGGCCCAGGACGCGGGCCACGCTGGCGTTGTCCATGCCCTGCACAAATTTCAGGATGATCACCTGGCGCTGCTCCTCGGTGAGCTTGGTCAGGGCCACGCGTAGCTCGCCCTGAGCGATGGATCGCTCGGCGGCGGCATGAGGACTGTCATCCTCATCAGGTATGCCCTCGTATAGGCTGACCTGGGGCCGCCGCTGGCGACGACGGTGGAGGTCGATGAGATAATTGCGGGCGATGCGAAACACCCAAGCGGACACCGGCGCCCCTCGGAAGCGGTAGTCCTTAAGCGACTCCACCACCCGCAGGAGCACCTCCGAGGCCAGGTCCTCAGCCTGGTGAACGTCGCCCATCTGGAGATAGGCGTAGTTATACAGCTTCGGGTAGAAGAGCTGATACAGCCAACCCAGGGCCTCCTGATCGAACTCCTGGGCCCTGCGGATCAACTCTTCCTCCCGCCGGACCTCAGCGCTCTGGCGGATGCGCTCTTGGGCCGTCGTCCTTATGCTCCCCTCCCGGGCCAACAGCGACAACGTTTGCACACTCATACCCGTGCTGACCACTATTCACAACGCACGGGTCGAGGGTGGGATACGCCGCCGGGGCTAGCCCTCCGGGGGGGCCGAGCCCAGCAGGCGCCGTTATCCCTCACTTGTCCTTCGCCGTAGCCCGAGTTCTTCGATGCTAGGGCTGTCTATACCCTAAGTATAAGACGCGCGAGAGGCGACGACAAAGACACGGCCAATACGCGTCTCTGGCTCGCCGTTGGTGGTTTAGTTCTCGACCCCCGCCTGAAGGCGGGGGCATCGGATTCGCCTCCCCATGCCCCAGCCTTGAGGCTGGGGTTGTGTGCGAACCTAGGAGTTCAGAACCCATCAATCATGAACCAATTAGCCGGCGCGCGCCTCCAGCGCAAACAAAAAGCCCGACCAACTCACGCTGGCCGGGCCCCACTTTCGTTGGTAGCGCATGGGGGATTCGAACCCCCGATCTCCGCCTTGAGAGGGCGGTGTCCTAGGCCGCTAGACGAATGCGCCGTGCCGCTAATTATAGCAGACTGTTCGCTGGCTGGGGGAGGAGGATTCGAACCCCCGCATGCAGATCCAGAGTCTGCTGTCCTACCGCTAGACGATCCCCCAAGCCTAGGCTGATCCTAGCAGAAGGGCGGTGGCAAGGCAATTCTAAGAGGCAGAGACGCCTCGCAGCCGCGCGATGGCTGCCGCCATGCGTTCCAGGCAGCGTTCGCGCTCCAGGACGGCCATCGTCTCGAACAGCGGCGGCGCCGCCATCCGGCCGGTCACCGCCACCCGAATGGCCCCGAACAGCTCGCCCGTCTTCAGGCCTAGCTCCTCGGCCAGCGGACGGATGGCGCCCTCCAGGGCCTCCTCATCCCAGCGGTCGAGGGCGGCGATGCGCTCGTGGGCGGCCGCCAGGGCGTCGGCGGCCTGCTGGGGCTGGTCGGCGAAGCGCTTGCCCAGCAGGTCCTCGATGGGGTACGTGAGCTCGCCCTCACGGAAGAAGAAGTCGGTCAGCTCGACGACCTCATCCAGCCGCTTGATGCGCTCCTGGACGAGGGGGACGACGCGCCGGAGATAAGGCCGGTCGATGGGCCGGGGGATATCGGCAGGCAGATGCTCCTCGAGGAAGGGGAGCAGGTGATCCGGCAGCTCCTCCAGCCCCAGCTCGCGGATGTAGACGCCGTTCATCCAGGTGAGCTTGTCCATGTTGAAGATGGCCGGGCTCTTGACGATTCGATCCAGGCTGAAGTGGCGGAAGAAATCCTGACGCGAGATGATCTCCGTCTTGTCATCCAGGGACCAGCCCAGAAGGCCCAGGAAGTTGAACAGGGCGGAGGGAAGGAAGCCCTTGTCGCGGTACTGGAGGATTGAGGTGTCGCCGTGGCGCTTGCTGAGCTTGGCCCGGTCGGGCCCCAGGATCATCGGCAAGTGGGCGAACACGGGCGGCTGCCAGCCGAAGGCCCGGTACATGAGCACGTGGCGGGGGGTGCTGGAGACCCACTCGTCGCCGCGCAGGACGTGGGTGATGCCCATCAGGTGATCGTCCACCACGTTGGCCAGGTGGTAGGTGGGGAAGCCATCCGATTTCAGGAGGACGAAGTCATCCAGCGTGTCGTTCTCGAAGGTCACATTGCCCCGCACCAGGTCGTGGAAGGTCGTGCGGCCGGAGGGTGGCGTCTTGAAGCGCACCACCGGCGGGATGCTCTGCGCCTCCAGCTCTCGCCGCTCTCCCGCCGATAGGTTGCGGCAGCGGCGGTCGTATTTGGGCGGCACTTTGTAGCGCATCTGCTCCGCCCGCATCTCCTCCAGGCGCTGGGGCGAGCAGTAGCAGCGGTAGGCGTTGTCGGCGGCGATGAGCTGCTCGCTGGCCCGATGGTAGTGCTCCAGCCGCTGCGACTGGAAATAGGGGGCGTGGGGGCCGCCAACCTCTGGCCCCTCGTCCCAGTCCAGCCCCAGCCAGCGCAGGCTCTCGAAGATCGCCTCCAGGGCGCCGGGGACGATGCGGGCCTGGTCGGTGTCCTCGATGCGCAGGATGAAGGTGCCGCCCTCGTGGCGGGCCAGCAGCCAGTTGAAGAGGGCAGTGCGGATATTGCCCACGTGGGGCTCACCGGTGGGGCTGGGGGCATAGCGAACGCGCACGCTCATCGCAGGGTCATTCTAGCATGGGCTTAGGGAAGCGGGTAGCTTGGGCCGGCGGCAGGAGACTGGTGGTGGCGCGGTTCGGTGAGAGAGGCGTCTTGCGGCACCACCTTGCCAACCCTCGCGGCTGCGCGCGCGACGGGGCCTCCCTTGAGCATCACCGGCCATTGACAGACACGCCCCTCGCAGATACGCTGCGCGGCCGCATTGGCCTCCAGACGCCATCGTGCCAGGGATCTATTTGTCGCCCCCCGGGCCCTTCGGCCGCTTGAAGAAGAACATGTAGCTGGAGACCCTAGAGCCTCCGGGCCCGCCCGCCCACAACTCGCCGGTGAAGGTGCTCTGAAAGGGCTGTACCGACACCAGCTCCCACCCCTGCCGGCCCAGATAGGCTACTAAGTTCATCTCCACATCCAAGAGCACGGCGCACCACTTGTACTCCCACTGCTGCATCTTGACCTCCTAACGCCGCAGGCGACGAAGGGCTAGGGCGAGGCGGCCGCGAGCTTCAGAAAGCGGCCCAGGGTTAGCTGGTTGATCGTGGGATCCCCGACGTACTGACTGTTCCACAGGCCCGACGCACGAACCTTCTCGCTGTAGGCGTGCTGGCCAAGCCATGACGAAGACGGCTGGCACAGCGCACAAGTCGCCAGCGTAGCCACCAGAAGAGCCTCTAGTTCGTTCCGCTCGTTCTTGTCCGGTATCCACACACACCGAAAGGCGAAGCGCTGCCGAAGCAGGTCGGAGACCCTCGCCTCGGTCGGTCCACAGCAAGAGCAGGTCTTGGCGTCCTGCTTCTCCCAGTGGCCTTTCCCTGCAGCGGGCAAAAGGCAGGGATCATTCGGGTTGGCCTTCCTGAGAAGCGCCCCGCCCAGAAACTTGCGGAACACGCTGGAGTTCTTGTTACCGGAGTAGTGCATTCTGAGACGGTTCAGCAGCCCACCTTGGCTTCGCGGGTGGTTGCCCACCCGGACGATCCGCCCGTTGGGCCCGTGGTTGCTGAGCTCCCCCTGCTCGTAGAAGAAGTACAGCCCGTCCGCGAACGGCACCTGGCTCGGAGAGGTCCGGAGCGACTTTGCGAGTAGAGCCTGGTGGATTTCTTTGCATGCCTTTTCGGGCGTGACTGCAGACATCATGGCAGCCGCTCCAAGTACCAGCGCTTTCGTTGGCCGCTGGCGAGGCCCCGAAGCGGTTCGCCGAGGGCAACGCCCGCCTCGATAAGAGGTCGAACATAGTCAGCGCCAGCGTGTGCCTCCAGAGCCACGTCACCCAGCTGCTGCAGCTGTTGGGCGACCTGCGCGCCCCAGCGCCTGCGCTCGAGGCTAGACATCGTCTTGAGGGTGACATCGTACGGCTCGAGTTCGCGCTCGGGTTCGACTAGTCCATATTTCGCGCTCAGCACGAACCACCCGTCGAGGTGGGTATCGCAGTACGCTGCCGCTTTCCTAAACAAGTCCGACGCGCTGTAGAGTTCCCGAGCGGGTGCCGGCCAGCTGAGCTTCGCCTTGGTGCAGGAGATGAGCCCAATCCGACGTCTCGGTCCGCTGGTTGTTGGCTGAGAAGGAGGAGCAATCGTCTTGGGGGCGGCGTTGGCCAGCCTGCGCCCGTGGTCAGTAGAGCCCGTGCGCACGAAGGCCACGCGCCCTGAGCGCATGTCCACGTCGCGGGTTTCCCACCCCGCCTTGAGCCAGACGGCCTGAGTATGCCGTGACTGCGGCGAGGCCTCATTGGCCCACCAAGCTGAGTGCGTGCGGGCGCTGGCGCCCAGCGGGAATCCCAGGATCCCCTCGATCTACCTGAAGGTGAGCGTCACCAATGATGTCGTCGCTGGCAGGTTTTGGAGATATCGCACTAGAGGGTCGTACTTGGACACGTTTGACCACCTCCTTCCGGGCATTGCCGTTGTCACTCCATAAGATGGCTTGTTTCCCCCGTAAATCTTCTCTTCCATTTGTCGCTCCTTTCCGCGAATCTACGAACCGTCGTAAGTAGCCAGCCCCTTTCGCCGCCTGACCGGCCGGTACGTGTCAGACTGCCAGTCCCAGGCCATCACGACTACCTCAACCCCAGCCTCCTCAAAGCCGTCGACTGCTCCGATGGTTGCTTCACTCATGCCGTTGGAGTAGAGAGCTACCTTCTCGATTCGCGTCCTCCTACTCAGGTCGCAGGCCGCACCAAAGAGGGTGTCGTATGCCGCCTGGGCGGGCTTGCCAAGCTGGGGTGCTTCAACAAGGAAGACGTCCGCCTCTGCAAGATATCTCTTGCCTGGCCGCCGGATCGTCGCCACTCGCAGCACGTTTGATGCGAGGAAAGCTCCCTGAGATTCCCCACGCGCCGCCGTTGCCTGGCAATGGCTCCGCCGAAAGCTCATCCCTACCTCCTGAACTCTTGTGACCTGGCGCCGGGGCCCGCCTCGGCTTTGGAGAGCCCGGGCACCGGCCGCGCGCCTCAAAACCCACTATCCCTCAAGCGCCGCAGGTCAATTGAACCACATTATTGCATCGTTGTCAATAGGTCTGGGGCCGTTTTTTTCTTGACGCTCTAAAGTGATTACACTAAGTATTGTTGCACCATGTATTGTTACACCACTATTGTTACACGAGTATTGTTACATCATGTGTTGTTCCGCCAACACGTGTGTCGTTTCGTTAGCATGCGTTCAGTTGTGTCAGGTTCCATCCACCGCTGCCGACAGCCGTTTGCTATACTATAGCTGTCGTGGCGAGCGAGATGAACCTCTATCAGGCGCGACAGCGGGTGGAGGATCTGCGAGCGCAGATCCACTACCACGACTACCGCTACTACGTGCTGGACAGCCCCGAGATCAGCGACGCCGAATACGACGGGCTGATGCACGAGCTGCGGGAGCTGGAGGCACGATTCCCTCAGCTCATCACCCCCGACTCACCCACCCAACGGGTGAGTGGCCAGCCGGTGGAGGCCTTCGGGGTGGTGGAGCATCGAACGCCCCTCCTCTCTCTGGCCAACGCCTTCAATTACGAAGAGCTCAAGGCCTGGTATCGCCGCGTCTTGACCATACTGCAGATAGAGGGCTTCCCCCTGGTGTGCGAACCCAAGATCGACGGGCTGGCGGTGGCCCTGGTATACGAGGACGGACGCTTCGTCCAGGGCGCCACCCGCGGCGACGGCTTCCGCGGGGAGAACGTCACCGAGAACCTGAGAACGATCCGCAGCATCCCCATGCGCCTTCTGGCCAAGGACGCGCCGCCGCGCTTCGAGGTGCGAGGGGAGGTCTACATGCCCAAGGCTGCCTTCGAGCGGCTGAACGAGGAGCGGACGAACCAAGGCCAGCCCGGTTTCGCCAACCCCCGCAACGCTGCCGCCGGCTCGGTGCGCCAGCTCGACTCACGCATCACCGCCCAGCGCTCGCTGGACATCTGGGTCTACCAGCTCGGCTGGGCCGATGGCCCTTACCCGCCTACCCACTGGGAGACGCTGCACTGGCTCCAGGATATGGGCTTCCGCGTCAACCCCGAGATAGGCCGCTATGAGAGCCTGGAGGACGTGGAGCAGCACTACCATCGGTGGGCGGACCGCCGCCACGACCTGGAGTACGAGATCGATGGCCTGGTGGTGAAGACCGACCCCTTCCAGTACTACGAGCGGCTGGGGGTGGTGGGCCGCGAGCCCCGCTGGGCCATCGCCTACAAGTTTCCGCCCATCCAGGCCACCACCAGGCTTTTGGCCATCGAGATCAATATTGGGCGCACGGGAAGCCTCAACCCGTACGCTGTCCTGGAGCCGGTGCGGGTGGGCGGGGTGACCGTCAGCAAGGCCACTCTCCACAACGAGGAGGACATCCGGCGCAAGGACGTCCGCGTGGGCGACACGGTGATCGTCCAGCGGGCGGGCGATGTCATCCCCCAGGTGGTGGGGCCGGTGGTGAGCAAGCGCACCGGTCGGGAGAAGGTCTTCGCCATGCCCGATCGTTGCCCCGTCTGCGGCACGCCGGTGGTGCGGTCGGAGGGCGAGGTAATGCGCTACTGCCCCAACCCGGCCTGCCCAGCCCAGGCCTTCCGCTGGCTGACCCACTTTGTCTCGCGGGGCGCCATGGACATCGAAGGGCTAGGCGAGTCCTGGTGCTACGTCCTCCTGGAGCAAGGCCTGGTCAAGGACCCCGCCGATGTCTACTCCCTGACCAAGGAGCAACTGGTGGGGCTGGAGCGCATGGGGGAGAAGAGCACCGAGAACCTGCTATCGGCCATTGAGGCCAGCAAGGACCGCCCCCTGGGTCGCCTCATCTTCGCCCTGGGCATCCGCCACGTGGGCAGCGAGATGGCGACGCTCCTGGCCAACCACTTCGGGAGCATTGACGCCCTGGCCCGGGCCAGCGTGGAGGAACTGACAGCCATCCCCACTGTTGGGCCCAGGATCGGCGAGAGCGTCCACCAGTACTTCCGCGATGCCAGCAACCTGCGGGTGATCGAGAAGCTGCGGCGGGCAGGCGTGCGCATGGCCGAAGAAGTAGCGCCCGCCCCAGCCGAAGGGCCACTGGCCGGTCTGACGTTCGTTATCACCGGCACGCTGGCATCCATGCCCCGCAGCAATGCCGAGGAGCTCATCGAGAAGCTTGGCGGCAGCGCCAGCGACAGCGTCACCAAGAAGACGGACTACCTGGTGGCGGGCGAATCGCCCGGCTCCAAGCTGCAGAAGGCGCAGCGGTACGGCACCAAGCTCCTGAGCGAGCAGGATCTCCTCGAACTCTTGCGCCAGCACGGGGCCGTGTGAGAGCTTATTATCACCCCCTAGTGACCAATCGATCGCTTTGGCCCAAGGCAAGGAGGAAAGCATGACCTACGCTAACATCAAGGTGGAAAAGAAGGACGGTATCGCCCTCCTAACCATCAACCGGCCTGGTAAGCTCAACGCCCTCACCTGGGATTGCTGGCGGGAGATCAGCCAGGCCGTGGAACAACTTGGAGAAGATGACGAGGCCAGGGTGCTGGTAATTACCGGCAGCGGGCGCGGCTTCTGCTCCGGCACCGATCTCACCGCCGTCGCCGCGGGTGCTCGCGAGGCACCAGCGGAGGGCGGGCGTAGCGAGCGGCTTCGCTCACGCTACCTGGCAGCCACTACCATCATCGCTTGCCCCAAGCCGTCCATAGCAGCCATCAACGGCGTCGCTGTAGGAGGCGGCCTGGCGCTCTGCCTGGCCTGCGATATCCGCATCGCCAGCCAAGAGGCCCACTTCTCGGCCATGTGGTCGCGGCGGGCGCTGGTGCCCGACTTTGGCGCCTCCTATCTCCTGCCCCGCATCGTCGGGATGAGCAAGGCGCTGGAGCTGATGTACACGGCCCAAACGATCGATGCCCAGGAGGCCCTGGCCATCGACCTAGTGAGCCAGGTGGTGGCAGCGAAGGAGCTCATGCCCGCGGCCATGGCACTGGCCGAGCGCATTGCCAAGGGGCCGGCCATTGCTATCGAGCTGACCAAGCGCCTGGCCTATCAAGGCTGGCGGCAAGAGCTGGAAGGCCAGACTGAATACGAGGAGTATCTCCAGCGACTGTGCATCGAGTCCGAGGATGTCCAGGAGGGCATTCGCAGCTTCCTGGAGAAGCGGGATCCCATCTTCAAGGGCCGCTAGAGGTAGAGCAATCCTTTCCCTACCGCCAGTTTCCTGGGAGGGCGACCAGATTTTACGGTTAGTCTAGCTCTCCTTGCCCCCTCCTTAATCTCTCACAACTTATGGTACAGGCCGATGGCCTCCTTTGGGGTAAGCATGTTAAGGCCCATGTGGGGCCGTATGGTGTTGTAGGTTTCCAGATACTCCTGAACCCAGGCGTTCA
>Ga0315279_10008629_pt1 | contig 12304 bp, 14 predicted proteins | sample YL17G06_20_MG_FD_203694 | JGI IMG/M metagenome (GOLD analysis project Ga0315279, IMG submission 203694) | Sediment microbial communities from Yellowstone Lake, YNP, Wyoming, USA - YL17G06_20 | ecosystem: Environmental > Aquatic > Freshwater > Lake > Sediment | place: USA: Wyoming | collected... | reverse complement strand
CAGGCCTGGCGCATAGCCATGATGATGCGCGCCAAGCGGATACCATCGCTCAAGGCTCTTTTGAATACCAAGCCAGCCAAGCCACTGCATGGTAAAGAACTAGAGAAGAGACGGCGTGAGTTCAAGGAGATGACGGCCAATGTGGATGTAAATAAGCTGGTAAATCAACAAAAAAAGGTAAAACATGGCCAGTGAATCACAGCTCGGCGAAGCATTTGTACCTATACGCGCTACGCTGGATAAATTAGACGGCGACCTGGCACAGGCACGCAACAAGGTCGGGGGCGCCGTAAAGATCATGGAGAATGCATCGGGGAAGGCAGGGGGTGTATTCAAGGCTTTAAACATGCAATTTGATAATCTCAAAAAACAAGTTCCAGCATTGGGTTCTGCATTTAACTTACTGACCAACCCGATTACCCTGGTTACAGCCGGAGTAGGAGCATTTGGATTAGAAGCGAAGAAATCAATAACAGAGTTAGTCGCATATAACAAAACGGTACGTGAGATGATGCAGGTTACGGGTTTATCGGCAGATGAGACAAGTAGGATTATCCAGGTTTCCGATGATTGGGGCATTGAACTTGGAACCGTCACAAATGCCTTGGATTTAATGAATAGAAAAGGTATTACTCCATCCATCGATAAGTTATCCCAAATAGCCGATGAATATGTTAATGCCACAGATAAATCAGCCTTCATGGAAGAAGCCACTAAGAAATATGGAAGATCCTTTGGCGATCTTATTCCAATTTTAGCCAAGGGTGGGGATGCTCTTAGAGAACAGGCCGCTTCAATTTCTGACAATATGATTGCTACCGATGAAAGCATTGAGGCTTCCCGTGAATTTGAAGTGGCGATGGATGACCTAGGAGACGCGGTTCAAGGATTGGAATATACGCTTGGAAATGACCTAATACCAATTCTGGTAGATATAATGCAAACTTTGATGGGCACTTATGATGCGTCCAAGCATGCTGAAGATGGAATCTCTGGTTTGGATAAGGCTTTCGGCGGTTTGAATGCTGGGATTTCAGGGTTGAAACAGGCCACAAATATACTTGTCTTTATGGGCGCACTCATTAAAGCGATGTATAGCAAAGGGGGTTTATCGCCAGAGAAAATTGCAGAATTACGGCAGGAATTTTTCGGCATGAAGGATGCTATTGACGCAACAGCAGGTGCAACTAAGGAAGCAACAACTGCCACCGATGAGGCCACCAAGGCCGCTATTAATTATCAGAATGTAATTGGTGGTCCATATCGTGAAGCATTAGAGCGTTCACGCGACAGATTAGGAGAGGTAAAAAATGCGGCTAATAATGTCGCTTTAGCCATTGAAGCCCAAACAAGGCAAATGAGTCGATTGAATGAATATATCAATGGCACTCTCGGACCGAATGAGGAAAAATTTACCGAGACCCAAGGCGATCTGAATACCAAAATGGGTGAAATTCAAGGGGAAATCAATAAGGCGATCAATGATGGTTATGATCCCCTGGGTGAAAAAGTTTTAGAGTTAAAGGGTACATATGCAGAGATAAAGAAACAATACGATGAGAATGCCTCAGCTCATGAAGAAGATACAAAGCGTATCATCCTGGGGATTTTGGCGCAGCAAATGGCAGCAATGGGTTTTAGTGATTCGACAGCCTTTGCAAAAATTGCTATGAAGTGGGGTTTGATCGATGAAACGACCATGAATGCGATGATGTCGACAGATAAAGCAATCAATTGGCTAAGAAATCATCCAGGCGATTATGCCGGTTTTGAAGCCATGATGAATGGAGTTGTGACAGATGTGGGGGGTGTTACAACTGCAGCGGATACGGCTGCCGGCGCGCTCGATAAAATCACAGGACAGCATGAAGTGGGTATTAACGTGACCGTGACGGGTGATGCGATCCCCAATATTCCCAGTGGAGTTTGGAATAAAGGTGTACCCTATGAAAAGGAAGCAACGGGTTTCGAAGGGATAGTGAGAAAACCGACTCTATTTATGGCCGGGGAGGCCGGGGCTGAATATGTCAATATATCGCCAGGCATTGCAGATGCGATGTCTGATTTATCCAATTACAAACTGCCAATGATGGAATTAAAAGGGGTCGATACTTTTGGAGGGGCGGGGATGGCAATGTTTGATCATAAGAATCAGCTGCCGCCAACTGCGATACCGCTAACAATCAATCTATATGCTGTGCCCGAGAAAGAAAAGGATATGCGCCGCCAGGCACGCTATATAGCGGAAGAGTTTGAGAGGCGCAGCACATGACCATGCAGCTGTATATTATTTATGGTGGGATCACCCTGGATTTTCAAGCCGGTGGATATGAAGTGGTGGGCGGCTTTTATCCTGAGACGGCCGATGAAGGCATGGAGAGCATCACAGATCAGTTCCAGATCCGGATTACAGGATTGTCCAGCGCCGATCTACACTCGAAGATCAATGCCATCCGGCTGGCTTTCGAGCATGCTAAAAGGCATAAAGACGATGCCCAGGCGGCTTGGTTTTATTATGAAGTGGATAATTCCAGCGATGCCTGGATGTCGAAGCTCCTGGATGGAGAGGTAATCTATGATAGCAGACTTGAGTCAACCTGGCGGCATTATATTGTAGTAGCCACGATCACCATCGAACGTAAGCCATATTGGGATGCGACGGATGAGGTCCAGGTGCCGCTGAGCAATGGGAATGGGACGAATAACACGGCCGGACTGACGGTCTTCAATCATGATGATGGAGGAGGCGCCAGCCCAAACCATCACGATAATTGGGTCGAGATTGCGGCGGCAGACGTGCTGGGGGATCTGCCTGGACCGACCCGGCTGGAAATACTTAATACTTATGCATCCTCGAGGCTTTTTGTTTTATGGATTGGGCAAAATTGGACCGATCCGGCTAATTTCGATCATATTATCGAGGGAGAAGATTCAAGCACAGGTACACCACATGCCGGTGATTCCAGCAGCTCTGGTGGAGCCTATATCGAATCATCGTTATCTTCAGGTGCAGAAGCCACCATGTTCACCTGGGCTTTAACTGACAGCTTCTTGAATACCTGTTGGGGTCAATATTATAAGATCATAGTCCGTTTCAAAGATTCAGCTCCATTATTTCCGATCAAATATCGGATCAAGTTGGTATATTCAGGGACAATCATTTGGCAATCCGGCCAGGTGTTATTGGATACAACCCGTGGTTATTCTGTCCGAGACTTGTTCACATTACGATTACCGCCCTGGTTACTTGGGCAGGCCAACCTGACTGCACTGACCATGATCATGACCGGACAGCAAAATACCGGATCACCCATCAGTGTCAATTTAGATTTCCAGCAAATTACGCCATTGGATGGTTATCGAATGCTGGAGTGCGCCGGTTATGGTGTGGTCCAGAATGGAAGAATGATCGATGATGGGTTGAATGAGGTTGCATATATCGATAATGGCGCCGGAAATAATAAAGCAGGAATCTTGATTGGTTATGGCAATCCCATCGCGCTTTACCCAGGCAAAAAACAACGTCTATATTTCCTGATGCATAGCTCCACATCTCAATTAGCCGAGATAGCCCGGACGATCTCCGTAAAACTTTTCTATCATCCAAGACGGCGGACCTTATGAAAGGTACTGCAATAATTTGGAAGCGTGATTTTTCAGCAATTTTGATCACCTTGCAAGTCAATTATAAGGTTGGACCGTATTCACATTCCGTGATCGGAGGCCCGAAACTAGCGGAGATCTATGTAACCGGAACTGAACTGGATCTATGGGAGCTGGCTGAATATATGCGCTGTCCGGTGCAGATATTTTCCGATAAAGGGGATGCGGCCTGGTGGGGTTATTTGGCCGAACTAAATATCAATGTTGGTCTATGGTCGGTGGGAATCAATATTGATACGATGGCTAATTATGTGGGTGTAATCTATGAGGATAGCGCAAATCAGGGGAAACCAACGATGACATCCTGGGCAGAGGATATTGTTTCAACACTCGAATATGGACGGCGTGAGCTCCTATTTACCTCCAGTGGAACCAATGCCATGCATGCCCTGGCAGCTCGGGATAAATATTTGGCTGAAAAGAAATATCCAACGCCGGTGATTGCACCACGAGAAAAAGGACCGGACTCGGCCACCCTCTATTGCCGGGGTTGGTTCGATACCCTGGCCTGGCGATATTATGCCAATGCCGGTGTAAATTTGGTGGATACGGCAACCCAGATCTCAGCCATGATAACCAGCTGTGGCGAGTTCATTTCAAGCATCAGTCTCGAGACAACCAGCGGAATATCAACGGCTGAGACGCGAGATGGTAAAGCCAATGCTTATTTTGAGATCACCGAACTCTTGAATATGGGAACCAGCAATTATCGGCGATTGCTCTGTGAGGTGACACTCGGAAGAATGCTAAGGGTCTATGAAGAACCCATTGTTCCGACTTATACCAACATGATCTTAAAAGGTGGCTCTTTGCGAGATCCATATGATACGGTGATCCGCAAGGAAACCTGCCCGGTGGGGATCTGGACACGTTTAAAAGATATCGTGCCGGCATCGGTGGATACCACCAAACTGGCAGATCCAACCATCATGTTCATCGATGAGGCAGAATATATCCCGGATGAGGACCGCTTGAATCTGACACCCAGAGGCTTTATCGATCCATTCCAGATAGGGAGGCCCAAAGATGGCTGACGAAAACAATCTGACCACGCTGGCGAAACGGCTACGACCACTTTTGGGTAATTTCGTCCAGGGATTGGTAAAGTCGGTCATTGGTGAAGGACCTGGGATCGACCTGACTGTTGCTGGGGATATAACTTCAGTCGGACTAGGAGGGGATTCATTCCTGCTTTATGATAATGGCGGTAATCCGGTGGCTGAATTTGCCACCCTGACCCTGGCATTGACAGCCGCCAGTGCGGGGCAGGTGGTTATAACTCCAGCCGGGATATTTACCGAAGATGTGACTGTGCCAGCAGGAGTGGGAGTGAAGAGCACAGGCAATAATACGATTCTGGCCGGCATAATTTCTCTGGGGGGAAATAACAGTTTTCTTAAAAGCATTACCCTTGCCTTGACTGTCAATTCGGCTGGAGATGTAGCCGGAATCATTGGCCCGCCCTCAGGTGAGGCGATCATCAATGATTGCACGATTGTAGTAACCAATAATGGGACTGGTAATGCCTATGTAGTTCAGGTTGGGAACGGAGATTTGATCATAACCCAATCTATCGGTAAATGTTATGCCAATGGCGGTGGAGATGCTTTAGCAGTTTATGGAGCACCGGATTCAGAAGGAAAATGTCAAACTCAAGATTTTATGATTGACGCTTTTGCGGTGGGAGGCGGTGTTGGGCATGGAGCTGCAACAGACGGGATCACGGATTTCTCGATTCGGGGTGGGAAGATCGAATCTACCACCTCTCCGATAAGGATGTAATATGGCTTGGCCTAGTAAAATTTTCGTAGCAACAACAATTCTCGGAGTCTATTATACCGATGATTTTTCAGACCCCGACGTTCAACCTACCTGGACAGCGGTTAATGCAGGACTTCCGGCATTAGATTGCCAAGAATTTGATTTAGACCCATTTGACCAATTGGGTAGACAGTATGTTTTACTTGCTGCAAATGAAACTTTATACCGACGTGAGAACGGTGGTAACTGGACAAGTATCCTGACACCTTCTCAAGCCAGAACTATCTGCGGTCAAACTGGCGGCACTATGGGATTGAAAAGTTTCTGCGCCGACCTGAGCGTGCCGGGCAGACTTTGGGCATTGTTCAGATGGAATACTAATGCTTATGCGATAAGATCAGATGATTACGGGGACAATTGGACTGGTATCCTCATATGCGATGTCAACGTAGAAGATGTTTGGCATATCCGTTCTAGCGGAAATTACGTATGGACTGTTATTTACGCTGGAACTCTTTTTCTCCATGCCGATTGGGTTTTTTATAGTTCTAATTTAGGAATTTCATGGGGTCAATATAACGACTGGGATGGGCATTATTTCGACTACAATCCCCTAACTCCAGGTCAAATATATGAAGTGACTGGTATAGGGGCAAGTCATGACCTAACCAGAATAACTTCGGGAGGAGTTGGCACTAATTTACAAACAAACATCGCCGTTCCTGGTCGTCAAGATTGTATGTGGTTCGATTATGTTGATCCTGACCATCATAGAGAATTTGCAGATTTCAAACTGCATGTCACGACTGATGAATGGGATACAATAGATTCGTCCCTTGATATAGACCATGACCCGATTTCATTTGCTCCGTGGGCGGGAGTTGATGTTGACCAGATGATTGTTGGTTTTTATACAGATTCGCCTGGTGGAACTCATCATGTTATTGGTACGCTTTATGGAGAAGCAGATACGACTCCACACCATATCGCAGGGACTAATGTAGATACTCCTCCATATACCGATTCTATCCCTTATTCTGCGGGCAATAAACCCTGTCAACGTGGCATCCGAGCACTTCAACCGACTGTCGGAAAGATAAATACCCATGCGGTAGCGATGCCAGGATATTCTGACGTTGGACAAGATAGAGGCATTCCAATTCCAGGAGACCGTGGTGCCTGGGATGCCAAAAACTACCCACTAAGACATACCAATGATATCAATAATGGTATCCATCACACATTAGGAGCAGACCCAGGACAGGCTGCCCCAGGCGACCATTCCCATTACCTTGATGGTTTGTTAGATGTAAATGCACCAGCACCAGACCCAGACGATGTACTCATGTGGGATGATGTAGCTGGAGAGTGGATATCTACTCCTGCTCCAGGTGGGGTAACATCAGACCATGACCATTCAGGCGACCCTGGAGACGGTGGGCAATTCGATGCTGACCATTTACTGAGCACGGGCGCAGATGATGGAGACGTACTAACCTCTGATGGTGTGGGAGGTGCGGCATTCGAGCCTCCCCCTGCTTTGCCTGCGATAGCATTAGATGACCTGAGCGATGTAAATGCTCCTGCACCGGACGACGAAGATGTTCTGACTTGGGATGATGGTGCAGGGGAATGGATACCCGCTCCTCCGACTGGTGGAGGCGGTGTAGTTACCGACCCGATTTGGGATGCCAAAGGAGACCTGGCTGTTGGAACAGGCGCAGATACAGCCTCAAAGTTAATAGTTGGTGCGAATGGGACGTCTTTGGTAGCCGATTCTGGTGAAGCAACTGGATTAAAATGGTCTGTTCCTGCCGGTGGTGGAGATGTGGTTGGACCTGCGGGTGCCACAGATGGACATTTAGCAGTCTTTGATGGTGCAACCGGGAAAGTGATCAAAGACGGTGGCGCTGTTCCAGGTGGTGGGGCAGCCGATATCATCATGATTCAGGTATTTTCATGAGGTGAAATATGGCTACTTATTCTAAATTATTACTCAGCGGTTCTACACAAGGCAAGGGAATAAAGGTGGTTCAGACCGCCACGGCAGGAACAACGATTCATACTGCGGTAGCTGGAACAAGTGATGTGGATGAAATCTGGATATATGCGGTAAATTCTCAGGCTAGCTCCGTTAAATTGACTCTCGAGTGGGGCGAGGCAACTGCTCCAGAGGGCAATATCGAGGTTGCCATACCAGGAGAATCTGGATTGATTCTTATAACGCCAGGGTTGCTTCTGCAAAATAGCTTGGTTGTAAAGGCATTCGCTTCTGTGGCCAACGTCATCCTCATTCATGGATTTGTAAACAGGATAACCGCATGACATTTCCGAATGCCATAGAACATAGACGCTCTAGAATTGCCGGAAAAATAGATACACGCGCCGGAGGTGCAGCATGGTGGCTGGCGAGTGGTGCTATTCCAGTTTTTGCTTTTCAACCTCGAGGAGCCTTTGATTATGCAATTAGTAAGATAAATCTAGTTAATCCTGGAACCTATGATGCCACAGATGGTGCCAATTATCCTACCTGGGCAACAGACACGGGATGGTATTTCGCAACCAACAAATATTTAGATGTCGCTTATGCATCACAAACAAAGCCATTTTCAGTAATAGCGAAACTTACTCCTGGCGGGAGTGGTAATCGGGCGTTTATAGGTTCAAGTGGAGATGCTTCTTTGGAAATTAGAATCAGTGCTGCTGGTAAATTAGAGGCACTAAAAGCATTAGTTGCTGTAATCGGAACAAGTAATTCGGTCATTGGTTCAAATAGTATCGTGAGTTTCACTTACAGTAATGTTGGAGCCTTTATAATTTATCTAAATGGCGCTTCAGATGGAAGTGGAACAAACAACCAGACATTCAATGCTGGTAATACACGTATTGGATTCAATTGTCCGTCAAGTAATGAGTATTATAGTGGATATATTTTGGCCATAGCCAAATATGATTTTGTATTAACGGCTGCTCAGGTTTTAGATATTTCTACGATTTTAGCAGCCATATAACGAGAAGAAATAGAAATATTTGCACAGTTGTAGTGCGTTCTGTTAGAAAGTTTGTGCTATACTGTGGGGAAAAAGCAGGCATTCATGTCAAAACGGCGTACAGCGGGAGAAGGAACTATCGGCCAGTTACCCAGTGGGAGCTGGAGGGCACAGGTCAGTTTGAAAGGTCGACGCTTATCTCATACCTCCAAAAATCAGCAAGCTGCCAGGGATTGGATCCGCAAGATCAGGGATCAGATCGACCAGGGTTTGACCTACGATGATGAGCGAACTACACTGGGAAAATTCATGGAGGGTTGGCTGGCGACCAAGAAAAGCCAATTGCGAAATGCATCAAACGAACAATACTGTATGATGTCTCGATTATATATAGAGCCCGAATTAGGTTCTATTCGGTTAAAAGATTTGGGCTCGGGACGGATCCAAGAGCTTTATGATGAATTATCAAAATCTGGCAAGAGAGCACGGACCATAAGAATAGTGCACGTCATTTTGCATATGTGCCTCGAGCATGCCAAACAATTAGGATTGATAGCCCGTAATCCGACAGAATTTTGTAATGTGCCCAAATCTCCAAAGATAGAAATATCAATCTGGGATGAAGATCAGATCAATAAATTCTTGGTCTTTATTCATGGCCATCGGAATGAAAACTTATATTACCTGGCGCTGGCAACAGGTATGCGGCGAGGTGAGCTGCTGGGTTTAAAGTGGCAGGATGTTGATTGGGTCAACCATAGGCTGTTAATCCGCCGGCAATGTTGTAACCCCGAAGGAGGAGGTTTTGTGTTTCAGGAACCTAAAACCAATCTTGGTATTCGGTCGATCCAATTGGGATTAGGTCTTATCGAGCGTTTACGAGTTCAGTTGGCCAATATCAATATTATGCGCCAGATTAGCCGGGATAAATGGCAGGATTACGATCTCGTTTTTCCTGGGATGAATGGAAAGCCTCAATTTGGCAATAATGTCAGCGTTGAATTTAATAAACTGGTTGATCAGTCGAGTTTACCTCATATTCGTTTTCATGATTGCCGTCATACCGCCGCTTCGATCATGCTGAGTCACGGGATCCCAGCGGTGATCGTGGCAGGTATGCTGGGCCATACGATATCCACTTTGATGTCCAATTACACTCATTTCATCCCGGATATGCAGGATGAAGCGGCCCGGCTGATGGATGAGATCACCTCACCGATACAGGTCAAATTTAATCAATCAGGTTAGTTCTGGTTGCACACGAATTGCACACGAAATTGGATTTGCAAGGGCAGATATGGCGTTTGTCTGTAAGTTTAGTCAATGGAATTTCTATATATGGGGGATAAAAATGGGGAAAAAGTCGAATATAACATAACCCTTTGTTATAAAACCCCCTTTGACATGCCTGACTTACATGTATTTTAGTGCTGTTTTCTACCGATTTACTCGATGAAAAATCGCCTCCGTGACAGATATTTCCCACATTTCAAGCATGTCATAGATGTCAATTAATCCTGGTTGCACACGCGGTGCACACGAGTTTGTTTTAAGGTTTATTTTTTAACTAATGGGATTGATCTAATATTACATCCCTGAAATCATTTTCGTGAACAAGAAGAATTCTATAGCCTTGTTTGCGTAAATTCACAGCAGATTCGACCTTTCTTCCATAACATGCATATGCCCAGCAGGGATTACCAGCGGCGCCAATAATTAAATAATTTAAATTTTTACTGACATTATTAACTACTCGACCACCTAGATCTGTAACGATCTCTATAAATTGATCCCGCGTATAAAAAGATGATGCACCGGTGAAGCAAAATAATGATTGTGATATTTTAATTTCTGGGCAGACTGCACATAGACCTATAATCGTTTGTTGTTCAATAATCAGAGGTTTCGAGATCGTCTTTTTGTCAGATATAGTTACGAATTCTTTGAATGCAGCCAATAGCATTTGATGTTCCTGTGGGTCAATTTTCTTATCAGCCAAAACAGCCGTAATTAAACTATCTAATTCATCATAGGGATAACAGGTCCGAAGATATTCATGATCATTCATCCAGAATGATAAATTATGTAGTTCTTCTTCGGTGATAATATTATCAGCTGCAATTCCCCCAGTGATGGCATGAAGACGTTGAATATCTGCGGTAACTTGATTGTAATATTCCGTGGAAATCATTCTTTCACAAAGCCACTGCAGATCTAAACGCTCTTCTTCTGAAATAATACCATCCTCAAGAGCCTTGGCGACAACCGGTAGGAGTTCATTCATAGGATGGCGATTTTGTAGATTTTCATTTTCTTTGATCCATGCAACCAAAAAAGAAACTTCTTGTTGATTGATTTTGCCATCGATCGATATACCATTAATAATACCTATAAATGAATTAATTGCTTTATCCAATCTAGATTTTCGAGTAAATTCATAATAAGAATCCATGTTGATATTCCTATCACCTTTCAATTTTGTAAGTAACTTGTTTTATATGCTATTCGACCTATAATCATAATAATGATCATCATAGAGTTCGAAGATCCGGATTATTTCTTAATCGTCCGCGTGTATTTGAACCCGTATTTCTCGAAAATCTCAATAACGATATCTTCTGATTCAGGGGAATCACCGGATAAGCCGCGGGAGCCCAGCTCCGAATTGACCTCATAAACTGCAGTGGTCAGACGGTCCCGTACTGCACGGGGAAGCTGGTCGAGGGGGATCGTATTCATCCGCGCCAAACCGAGAATATCATAAATCTCATTGCCTAATTTTGCTGCAAGTTTATCGACATTTTTCCCCTCTGGTTTATTGCGGCCATTCATATAATGACTTAATAATGGGCGTGGGATATCAAGCCATTTGGCAAAAGCAGTAATTGTGCTCCTCTTTCCCTGAGAATCTTGCCATTTCCGAAAATTTTTATCGAGCCATTCCCCAACTGATAGTTTTTCCATCTCAAAATAATCATACATGAAGATTAATGTTTCGTCAAACTATTGACACGATTGGATAATTATGCTATATTATTGGTAGTTTAATATCAAAAAGATAAGAGACTATCAATGATCACTCCAAATATGAATAATGTCAATTTAGTAAATCAATCTATATCATTAATCGTCGCTCGCCATCGTGGTGAAAAAAGCTTGCGAGATTTTGCAGCCGATCTAAGCGCTAAGATGGATGAACCTATCTCCCACCAGACGATCAAAAATTGGGAGGATGGAACCAGGAAGCCAAAATATAACATCGTATTGGCGATTGCGCTCCAAAATGACGACTGGCGCCGAAGGTTTGCACTCGAGATCCTGGCGGTATTGAAACCTGAGTTATATCAACCTGATCAATCAAATGTAAGTTCCCAAAATTCATAAAGAGGAGGTGATCTATGATCGTCATCGATAATAAACTTGGCGCTCGGATCAGAGACCTGGCAGAAAAGAACCATAAGACTTTCATGGACCAATTGGAGCTGATGGTGGAGACATTCGAGCTCATGCCGATCCAGAAGATATCCTACCTGCCCGGTCCAGCTGAAAATCACGCACAGATCCCGGTGATCGAAGTCTCCGAGCCGGTGATCCAGAGGGGGTGAGACGATGCATGAGCTCATGATTTGCGGTTTGATCGGCGAAAAGGGATTCACGGAATTATTGGTCGGGATGCCGGATGATTTTTTTGGGCTGCACAAACCAACCCAGGAGGCGTTATGGGGGGCGGTGCTGGCCAAGATCAACGAAGGAACTAGAGATATACAAGAATTGATCATCTTTGCCCGCCAATGGATCAATTTATATTCGACCGTTAAATCATCCATACATCGCGCCATATCAAAAATCTAAATCCATTTTATAAGAAAAAGCATTCATTGTCATAACTG
>Ga0315279_10008628_pt1 | contig 12306 bp, 8 predicted proteins | sample YL17G06_20_MG_FD_203694 | JGI IMG/M metagenome (GOLD analysis project Ga0315279, IMG submission 203694) | Sediment microbial communities from Yellowstone Lake, YNP, Wyoming, USA - YL17G06_20 | ecosystem: Environmental > Aquatic > Freshwater > Lake > Sediment | place: USA: Wyoming | collected... | reverse complement strand
AATATGCAACTCCTTCACTATGTCTACTACCAATACTCGCCGTAGTGCACCTTACCTACTGAGTCTCAAAATTCCACCCAATAGGATTTTCGTAAAGTTGGTAAGATTGTCATTCTTTGCCGCTGGCGCTCTTCCAGCGGCAAAGAATCTCTCTCCAAAGTCTATAGGGATGCCGACCGCACGTAGACAACCGCTGGTTTCGATACGGGCGACGTGCGGTGAAGGCGGGCAAAGACCGCCTGTTCACCGCCGAGCGTCGCCCTACTCAACTGGCCACGCCGATCGAGGTATGGGATAAGACAGCCATCTGCGACTAGTCAGCTAAATAACGGTCGACACGAATACCAGAATTCGTGTATTCGGGTTCATTCGTGGACGGTTCTTTACTCTATTTCTCCCGGTTCAGCAAGGTCTGTGCCAGCCCACGCAGTGCATCGCCGCCTTCTTTCTGGGGGTTGGCGTCCTCCAGAGCCTGCATGGCCTGGCGAGTCAGGCGGGCGGCGGCCTGCTCGGTGTAGAGGCGGGCGCCTTCGTCCTCCAGCAGGGCTGCCAGGGCAGGCGCCTCTTCCGGCGAGACCGGCCCGCGCTGCCAGCGTTCGGCAAAGGCTGCCCCTTTTTCCAGACCATACAGCACCGGCAGCGATTTTTTGCCCTCTACCAGGTCGCTTTCAGTTGATTTTCCGATCAGGAACGCATCCCCCCAGATACCAAGCAGGTCGTCCTGCACCTGGAAGGCCAGCCCGAGCAGGCGCCCGAATTCACCGAAGGCCTGTAGCTCTGCCTCGTCCGCGCCAGCCGCTAATGCACCCAGGCCGGTGCAGGCCTTCAGCAGGGCGGCGGTTTTCCCGCCGATCATCGGCCAGTAGTCTTCCACGCGCAGGTGGGAGCGGGATTGGTAGACCAGGTCGAGGTACTGGCCCTGGGTCAGGTGCAGGCAGGTCTGGTGGAACAGGCGGGCGGCTTGCAGGGCGATGCCCGATGAGGCGGTTTCGGCCAGGCCGCTCAGGGTCAGGTGGGATAAAGCGTACAGCGCGTCGCCGGTGTTAATGGCCTGGGCAATGCCCCACTTGCGCCACACCGTCGGGCGGCCGCGGCGCAGCGGGCTGTTGTCCTCGATATCGTCGTGGATCAGGGAGAAGTTGTGCAGCAGCTCGACGGAGGCCGCGGCGGGCAGGGCGGTCTGCCAATTGCCCCCGGCGGCGGTGGCGGAAAGCAGCACCAGCAGTGGACGGATGCGCTTGCCCTGGGCGGCCGCGCCCGCCCCCTCGCCTTCCCAGCCCATGTGGTAGGCGATCATACGGCGCAACTCATCCAGACCTGGACCGCCTGTTTTTTGGACGGATTTTTTTAACTCATCTTCGATGGCAAGGAGGAGGAGGGAAGTGTCCATCATTTCATCGCTTTTATTCGGCGATTTCAGGTTGATGGGCGATTACATCGCCCATCAACCTGAAATCGCATTTTCCCGAAAACAGGTAGAATGAGCTGGCATTCGCCAGCTCATTCTACCTGTTTTCGGATTATAAAATAGTAGCCACTTGCTCCAACCGCTCTGGGGAGATGTGCCACAAATCCCAGGAGAGCACGATTCCGTCAGCGGCAGCCGTGCGGCAGGCGGTGAGATCAGCGGTATGCTGCTCTGCACTGACGGCGTTGATGCCGGGCAGATCCACCAGCGCAGCGCCTACGAATAATCGGCTGACGCCCAGGGAGCGCCCGAGTTGGATTTCTGCTGAGATGGCTTCTGGCGGCAGGCCGGTGCTACGCAGTACAGACAGGCTGGCGGGCAGGGGCAGGCCGCTGGCTTTAGCCATGCAGTGCAGGATCTGGAGGCGGCTGATGTGGAAACGGCTGGTCAGCCAGCTGGCTAACCCCAGCAGCTCAAAGGGCATGCCGGCAGGCGCCAGCGTGTGGGTGTAAGTCATGATTTTGATCCATTCGCAGGTGGCGTTTAGTGCGGTAAGGTCCTGCCCCACCATGCGCACCAGGCGGGGCGTGAAGCAGTCCAGGCCTACCGCCATGCCCTGGGAAGTAACAATGGCAGCGGCTTCGTGGACGATACGGCTGATGGAGCGCTGGCGAAAATCGAGGAAGGAGGCGAGCAGGTCAGCTTCGGAGAGGGCATGGCGGGGAGTGAGCAGGCTTTCCGCCAGCGACCGGTATCCACCGGGCTGGACCAGCCGGCCGGTCAGGAACAATTGGACGGCATCCAGATCGAGACCTTCCTCCATGGCGGCCTGGCGGCAGGCCTCGCAGAAGCAGGTCAGCTGGGTATCCGGGGCGGCGGCTGGCGAGGGAAAGCGGATGCGGTCCAGGAAAACGCCCTGGAAGGGGCTGCCGCGCAGCACAGTAGAAAGGCGCTGGAGGGCCACCTCGCGCACTGCCGGACGGTTGGGGCAGACGAAGGTGAAATCTGGCTCGCTGTGGAAGCCGGCAACGATCTCGCCGTTCAGGCCGATGGTGCGCCATTCCGGCAGCGGGAAGAATACGCCGTCGCTGGTCAGCAGGGGATGCCACAGGAACAGGCGCGCCTGGCGCTGTGCAGTGATCTCTGCGCAGACATCCACCAAGGGGCGGGGCGTGTTCCAACCGAGCAGCACCAGGGAGATTGGCAGCCGGTCGAAAGCGGCCTGCAGGCGCTGGCGTACCGCCTCGGGGGTGTGCTGCTTGGGAGAATAATATTCCAGGTACTGGACGGCGATGGTTGGCGTCATCTTAAGCAGGCAAAAAAAGTTATGGGACGCTGAGGGCGATACAGATCATCGCCCTACGCTGAAAATGCTGATAAAAAAACTCTAATAATATTCAGCGTTCATCAGCGTTATCAGCGTCCTAATGAGGTGGGAAAACATCCAGGACGGTAAAATCGACCCAATACAGGCCCTGGAGGTTGGGGATGTCCATCAAGCGTTGGCCGATCTCGCTCGCAGGATCAGCGAGCTGGCCCCACCATTTGCGGTCATCCGGATAGCCGTACTGGAAACCCACCGGAGCGGGCGTAAAGGCCTGCCCCCACTGCACAAATTCGGCGATCATCTGATCGAGCGACTCGAACTGCTGGCTGTCGTCAATGAAGAACAGCCCATCCCGCTCGGTGGGCGGCATCATTTCGACGAGCCAGTGTTTGAGGAACAGGCGGTATTGGGAGCCGTGCGAGCGGGCGGCAGCGACCCAGGTGGCGGCTTCGGCATCCGTGACGGCCTGCCCGATGGGCTCTTCGGTGGAGTGATACCATTCCACATCCAGCCCAACCCCGATGACGCACGGGTGGCGGCTGTAGTGGTTCAATACCAGATGGATGAGCTCTTCCACCGAGGCCTCGCCCGGCTCAAACTGCAGCCACACGGTCAGCCCGGCCTGGTCGAACAGGGTGAGGGTTTCTTCGTTTTCATCGCTGGCCGCGAACTGGATGTATTGGTCTGCACTGGAGCCCGGGAAGCTGAGTCGCGTGCCCTGGCCTGCCAGACTGCCCACGATCCAGATGGCCTGCGGGCTGGCGGAAGGGAACTTGCCAGCCATGCGCTGCCCGACGCTGACCCAGTACTGCGGGCCGGGGTTGTAAGGGGGGCCATAAGTTGAATAGCGGAAGCCAGCGTACAGGGTTGAGGCGGGAGTGGCAGCGGGGGTACGGGCAGGGGTCATCTGGGTAGTACTCCGGCAGGCGGTGAAGGACAGCAGGATGAGGATAAGTTGCAAGGGGCAGGAACGAGACGGCTGATAGGGCCTGTTTGGTTTGTGTTTTCGCATGGGATCTCAGGCCCAGGAATGATGATGATTCGATTATAGCACTGATTGCTGGCTCACTCACTCCTGGCCCCTATCCCGTTGGGTTCAAGGGTGTACATCCCCATCCCCTGCCCCTTCCCCCTCAAGGGGGAAGGGGAAAATACCGTAAATTGGGGTGTTTGGGGCAGCTTTGCTGCCCCAAACACCCCAATTTACGGCTTCTATCCCCTTCTCGCCCGGTCTCAGGGGGAGAGAAGGGGAGCAGGGGGAACACGGGGGTCATTTTTGAATTATATGCTAGACTTTTAATATGACTGCCCAACCTGTTCCCCCTTCGAATGAGAAGCTACCGAGCGCGGCGCTTGCGCCGGCCGTTATCCTGCCGGCAGAGCTGCCGGCGGGTGCTCTCAGCCGCCCGTGCGACCCGGCGTCCTTTCAGTTCGAGACTACCAACGAGCTGCCCGACCTGCAGGATGTGATCGGCCAGCCGCGCGCCCTGCGCGCCCTGGAGCTGGGCAGCGAGGTGCCTGGCCCGGGCTACAACATCTTCGTTCTCGGCCAGCCCGGCTCGGGACGCACCACTCTCAGCCAGGAGTACCTGCAGCGCAAAGCCGAAAGCGAGCCGGTGCCGGATGACTGGTGTTACGTTGACAATTTCGAGGAGCTGCACCGACCGCGCGCCCTGCGGCTGCCTGCCGGGCGGGGGGTCGAATTCCGTAAAGAAATGGACGGTTTGATCCAGCACTGCCAGCAGGACATCCCGCGCACCCTGGAGAGCGAGGAGTATACGCGCGACAGCGACCGGATCATGGTTGAAGTGAAGAAGCAGCAGGAGGCCGAGTTCCTCCGACTGCAGAAGCACGTGGAAAAATACAATTTCGTAATTGCGCGCACTTCGTTTGGTTATATGCTGGCCCCAGCACTGGAAGGCAAACCCCTCAAGCCGGAAGAAGTTCTGGCCCTGACTGACAAACAGCGCAAGAAACTGGATGGGCTGCAGAAAAAGCTGACGGTGGAGGTCGAAAAATCGCTCAAGCTGCTGCGGGAGCTGGAACGCCAGGCGCAGGAGCAGATCCATGAGCTGAATACCCGCACCGTGAATTTCTTGATCCAGCCGGTGATGGAGGCGTTGAAAGGCAAATATACCGGGCTGGAAGGAGTGCTGACCCACCTGGAGGCCGTGCAGGCCGATATCGTGGAGCATGCCAGCCAATTCCGTCCGGGGGATGGGGATTCGCCCGGAGGGCCGGCTTCTGCCGGCTGGGCGCTGCGCTACAGCGTGAATGTGCTGGTGGATAATTCGGCCTGCAAGGGCGCACCGGTGATCGTGGAAAGCCACCCCTCGTATCACAACCTGTTGGGGAGCATCGAGCACGAGGTGATCATGGGAGCCACGCACACCGATTTCACCATGATCCGCCCGGGCGCGCTGCACCGCGCCAACGGTGGCTACCTGGTGGTGTCGGCGCGGGATGTGCTGCTCAACCCGTACGCCTGGGAGGGGCTGAAGCGCGCCCTGCGGGACGGGGAAGCGCGCATTATCGAGCTGGGCAACCAGCTCAGCCTGCTGAGCACCGCCACGCTCGAACCGGAACCCCTGCCGCTGCAGGTGAAGGTGGTGCTGGTGGGGACGCCGGTGCTGTATTACATGCTACGTTATTATGACGAGGATTTTGCCAAGCTGTTCAAGGTGCGGGCTGAGTTCGCCAGCCTGATGAAGCGCGATCCCCAGACCGAGCAAGAGTACGGGCTGTTTGTTAAGTCGGTGGTGATGGAACACGACCTGCCGCCTTTCGACCGTTCAGCGGTGGCGAAGATCGTGGAGTACAGCTCACGCCTGGCGGACGATCAGGATAAGCTTTCGACCCGCTTTGGCAAGATTTCGGACCTGGTGCGGGAGGCGGCCTATTGGGCCAGGAAGACGGATGGCAAGGCGACTGAATGTCCGCCACAGGCGGACGGTCGCCCAGTGACCGCCAGTGAGGTGCAGCGGGCCATCCAGGAGAGCGTGTATCGCTCCAACCTGGTGGAGGAGCGCATCCAGGAATTGATCGCCGAGGGCACCCTGATGGTGGATGTAAGCGGGCAGGCTGTGGGGCAGGTGAACGCGCTGTCGGTGCTGATGCTGGGTGATTACGAGTTTGGCCGCCCCAACCGCGTGACTGCCGCGGCATACGCCGGTAAGGGCGGGGTGGTGGACATCGAGCGGCAGGCCAAGCTGGGCGGGGCGGTGCACACCAAGGGTGTGCTGATCCTGACCGGCCTTTTGGGCAGGCTGTACGGGCGCACTCAGCCGATCAACTTAAGCGCCAGCCTGACCTTCGAGCAGTCCTATGAGGAGGTGGAGGGTGACAGCGCTTCGACGGCTGAATTTGCGGCCCTGCTTTCAGCGATCGCTGATATCCCCCTGCGGCAGGACATTGCCTTGACCGGCTCGATCAACCATCATGGCGTGCTCCAGCCGATCGGTGGGGCGAACGAGAAGATCGAAGGGTTCTTCGCAGCCTGTAAGAGGAGCGGCCTCACCGGCGAGCAGGGGGTGATCCTGCCGGTGGGCAACCTGCGTCACCTGATGCTGCAAGACGAGGTGATCGAGGCGGTGCGGGAGCGGCGCTTCCACCTGTGGGCCGTGGCATCCCTGGACGAGGTCCTGGCACTGCTGACCGGCGTCGAGCCGGGGGTGCGGCAGCCTGACGGCAGTTACCCGCCCGGCAGCTTCCACGCCGCGGTGATGGGCAGGCTGGCGGCGTTCTCGAAGGCGCTGGAGGGAGGGGTGAAGGCCGCGCCCGCGGTAGGGAACGCGGCGATAACCGCGGCGGCGGCTGCGCCGAGCGCTGAGGGAGGAGAGGTCTCGCCCACTCAGCCGGAGGATGGATGATTATTCCTACCATTGCCCCCCACCCCTGCCCCTCCCCCAAACTCGGGGGAGGGGAAATGTCGAAAAAACTGGGTGCGATTGGGCTTTGCCCAATCGCACCCAGTTTTTTCGAATTAAATCCCCTCTTGAGGCATTTCGTTATTCTTCTTTTTCTCCTATCAGCTCCTGCAGGTATGTCCATAACGCTTGCAGGGTGGGGAAGCCCAGGCGTTCGCCGGTTTTGGGATCGTCCAGCGATGCGTGCCAGGCGACATCCCCCTCGTCGCCTGGCAGCCACAAGCGCAGCAGGTAGGAGTAGTAATGGGATCTGGTTTGATCTCCTGAGGTGGGGTCACGGTCCAATCTAATGAAAAACTCCCTGGAATTGGCAGGTCAGGTGCCATTCACCACTTCGGTTGGCTACAAACAGGTTATCGAAAGTCACATCCCCGTAGGTATTCTGACACCAAAACATACCATGAGGCACTATCAGGGTGCCATTGCTGTTGCAAAAAAATGAATAAGGTGATTCGGGGGTGCACAGCTGTTCAATGGAGGCAAATTCCCATAAATCATAGTCCATGCGTCCATGGGCGGTAATGGTCATGGTTCCACTATGGGGTTGATAGACCGTTTTTGTCTCACCATAAATCCAGGTTGGGTTATTGAGGTCGAGGTCATCGTTTAACCAGTCGGTAATAGCAATATTATCGGCTCTTATTATTGTTGCTGGCCAGGGGGGACCCGCCTGGACGCGGGTGGTGGTCAGCCCGAGGCTGAGCCCAAAAACGATCAGAACGAAAATTATGCGTGCTTTCATCATATTCTCCTTTATTGGTGAGTTGTCATTGCGAGACGCCGAAGGCGGCGAAGCAATCTCCCCTGGGATGGCTTTGGGCTTCGGACCGGAAAGAGCATCCGGTTCCTGCAATGACGTTTAACCTTTTCGCGGCCCCCACCTCTGGTGGAGCGCCCACAACAACTTGAGCAGCTTTTACTTTGGGCCTCACGGTTGATGATCGGATCATCAACCCCAGTGTACAACTTGCGCGCATCGAAAACGCATTTTACATGGTTGAAATGTCCATGAAAATCCTATATAATTTTCATAAGCCATTGGATCGATCGAAATAAGGGAAGGAGAGGTGTGGCGCGCCTGAGGCTTGCGTTGCTGGGAGCATTCCAGGCTTCCCTGGATGGGAGGCCCTTGACACATTTCGCCTCCGACAAGGTGCGCGCTTTGCTGGCTTATTTAGCCGTGGAGGCAAACCGCCCGCACAGCCGCGAGGCGCTGGCGACGCTGCTGTGGCCGGGTTGGCCTCAGCAGAAGGCCCTGTATTACCTGCGTAACGCTTTGTCCGGTTTACGTAAGCTGCTCGAAGAGCGCCAGGCTAATACGCCCTTCCTGTGGATCACCCATGATACACTCCAATTCAACGCCAGCAGCGATTATTGGCTGGACGTGACTGAATTTCAACGCCTGGTTGCACTGCCGAGACCGCAGGCATTGGATGTTCCTGCGGAAGCAGACTGGATGGCAGGCTATGCCCAGGCGGTTGATCTGTATACAGGGGACTTTTTGGAAAGCCTGTCAATAGACAGCCTGCCCTTTGAAGAGTGGGTTATGCTCAAGCGGGAGGGGTTTCATCAGAGTGTATTGGAGATATTGCAACGCCTGGGAGAGTTTTACCTGGCTACAGGCGATTATGAAAAAGCTCAACAGTACGCCCGTCGACAAGCAGGGCTGGAACCCTGGCGGGAAGAAGCGTACCAACAATGGATGCGCGCCCTGGCCCTGGCAGGCCAGCGCAGCAAGGCCCTGGCCCAATACGAAACCTGCCGCCGCCAGCTGGCAGGTGAATTGGGCGTCGCTCCCGGGACAGAAACCATTCTCCTGTACGAAAGTATCCGCGACGGTAAACTAAGCCCAGCTGCCTCACAAAAATACAAAATTCACAATCTGCCCGCAGCCGTGACCAGTTTTATCGGTCGTGAGCAGGAAATCGCGGCAATCCTGCGCCTGCTGCAAGGGGAACCAGATGGTCGAGGCTGCCGTTTGGTCACCTTAATAGGAGCTGGAGGGGTTGGGAAGACTCGCCTGGCAATACAAACCGCAGCTCAGTTGGTGAACCAGTTCGCGGATGGGGTCTGGCTGGTTGAGCTGGCTCCGGTAGCTGATCCTGGCTTGGTGCCGGCGATCGCGGCGCGATCGCTCGGTTTGCGTGAACAAATTGGACCCCAGGTGATCTCCCAGTTGCAGGATTACCTGGAGCCTAGGCATTTGCTGCTGCTCCTCGACAATTGCGAGCACCTGGTGGAGGCCACCGCCCGACTGGCGGATACCTTGCTGAATGCCTGCCCAAACCTGTCGCTGCTGGCAACCAGCCGTGAAGCGTTGGGGATCTCGGGTGAAACGGTATTTTATGTACCTTCATTATCTCTGCCAGACATCGTCTTAGCTGACCAGGAGGTCACATCCTCTCCCTTCGAAGCATTGGGGAAATACGAAGCCATCCGCCTGTTCCTCGATCGGGCGGGTGCTGCTACTACGGGCTTTACGTTCACTCCCGCAAACGCCCCGGCTATTGCCCAGATCTGTGTGCGCCTGGATGGCATCCCGCTGGCGATCGAGCTGGCCGCGGCCTGCACGCGGGTGCTGCAGGTAGAGGAGATCGTGCAGCGATTGGATGACCGCTTCCAGCTGCTGACCGGAGGCAGCCGCACTGCGCTGCCGCGTTACCAGACGCTGCGCGCCTCGATCGATTGGAGCTACGGGCTGCTATCGCCGGCCGAACGCATGCTGCTGCAGGGCTTGTCGGTCTTCGCCGGCGGGTGGGAGCTTGTAGCTGCCGAAGCAGTTTGTTCTCTCCCTTCGACTGATCTATCATCGGCAGCTTCCGCAGCCGAGTCGGTCAGCTGCGGGGAGGAGATCGAAGCCTGTCAGGTGCTGCAGTTGTTAGGGCAATTGGTTAATAAATCCCTGGTTGTCGTAGAGGAAAAACCAGGACGCCCAACCCGTTATCACATGCTGGAGATTATCCGGCAGTATGCCTTGGAAAAATTGGCTGAGTCGGGGCAGGCGGATGCGGCGCATCACCGGCACCTGCATTACTATCTCGAGCTGGCCGAAAAGGTGGACGAGAAGATCCGCGGGCCAGATATCGCCCGCATCCTGGAGAGGTTAGAGGCTGAGTTGGACAACCTGCGCCTGGCATTGGCCTGGTCTTTGGAAGGGAAAGGCAGACCGGGTTGGAACCCCGAGCCCGGCCTGCGGCTTGCAGCGGCACTGAAGTGGTTCTGGCACTGCCGCGGCCGGTATGATGAAGGTATTCACTGGCTGGAGCTGCTGGCGGGGGAGCTGGAGGAGCGCGGCGACCGGTCTCTCACCCCCGAGCGTATCCAGTGCCGCGCAAAGGCGCTGTATGTAACTGCATGGTTAGCTTTAATGATTGATGAAATTACCAAAGCCAGCAAGTTGTCCGCGGAGAGCCGCGCCCTGTACCAGTCCCTGGGGGTGGACGGAAGGGTTGGCTACGCTTACGCACTTCTTTTTTTTAGCGTTGACCAGAAAGCAAAACCCAGCGAGTCGAACAGGTTGATGGATGAGTGCCAGACAATTTTCCAGAAAGCGGGGGACCGGTTCGGATTGGGCGAATGTTACATGGTCCGAGGGCATATTGCCGTGAATAATAACGATTTCGAAAACGCGAAAACATATTATGAGGGAAGCCTGGCTTTACGAAAAGAGATCGGTGATCTGGATGGTATTGCAGGCGCGTATATGTTCCTGGGGCACTTGACTTATCGGCAGGGAAATACTGATCAGGCGCGTGGTTTGGTGGAGCAAAGCCTGGGGTTATTCTCCAAGATCCACAATGATTCATACCTGGGTTTCCAATATATTCATCTTGGTATGTTCGATATGATGGAAGGAAACTACGCCCAGGCTGCGTCCCATGCCAGTGAAGCCCTGTCCATCGGGCGCCGACAAGGGGATGGTTCCCTGATCGAACTTGGACTTCTCACCCTCGGCGAGTTAGGCCTCCTCCAGGGGCATACCCAGGAAGCCACGGAAAGGTTCGAGGAGAGCCTGGCTTTTTTCCGCAAAAAAGATCATAAGGTTTTAACCGCAGATACTCTATATTATTTGGGCCTGTTGGCCTGGACGGTAGGGGAGCTTGAGCAGGCCTGGCAGATGTACATGGACGCACTGGCCAACTACCGGTTAGACGGTACAATCTATCATGAGGCGCGTGTTCTTTGTGAGTTGGGTAAAGTCGCTTTGGCGCGAGGTGAGACCAACCAGGCTCAGGCGCTATTCGAGCAGGTTTTCAAGATTAATATTCTCATCCATTACTTCTTTTGGGAATATCGAGAGCCCGCGATGTTAATTCTAGAAGCCACAGCGGCCCTCGCCGCCGAGCAGGGGAAAATGGAAGGCACTGCTCGCAATTCGAGTATTGTGGCGCGCCTGCTGGGGGCGACGGAAGCCTGGCACATAAGGTATTATCATTGCCGCACCCCCCGTGAGCGCCAGGAGCGGGAGGCGTGCATTGCCGCCGTCTACGCGGCAATGGGCGAGCAGGCTTTCACCGCAGCCTTCGCGGAGGGGCAAGCCATGACCGAGGAGCAGGCAGTGGAATATGCGAAAGGGGTTACCCCCTCCCTGGCTTGAGCCCCCTCCCCGGCCCTCCCCCAAATGAAGCCGATACAGATCATCGGGCACATATGGGGGAGGAGGCGCATTCGCGCAATAAGGCGCGCGGCGCAAAGCCAGTGGGATTTCGCACCTGTTCCGGATGGCACTCGTGTGACCGTGAACCATGAGGTGGCGCTGCATGGCTGGATAAAGTCAGCCGAGCCAGTCTTGATGCCCACTGCCCTTGGTAAGGTGGAGGGTGACCTGGCCCGGCTGAAGAAGCTGCCGGAAGCGTAAGGTGAGGGCTATTTCAGCGCTTCATGGTTTTATTATCAATGGTATAAGGATCCCACGCAAGATCTGGAGTCGTAAACGATCCGTTCTATACGACACACCCCATGCTAAACCAGGATCCAACGCAGGCAGGTAGACCAGACTGAACGTGCCGGTGTGATTAGTATAGAGGAGGACGTCAAGGTAGTCACCGAATGCCGGATTATATGCTCCGGCGTGGGTCAAATTCAGTCTGCCATTCAAATTGGAAGTCGTTCCCGTAATCTGGCAAAAATCAGTTCTTGCGACAGTGCCTGCCACAGACATATTGATCACGCCAGACGCCGTTTGAGTAAACTGGTTCGCGATGATGGCACCGCTAGCTGGCAGGTTCAATGTGCCGCCATTGACCAGATTGCCTGTGGAGCCATAAATGAGGTAACTGCCACTGCTAACGGTGTTGAAGGTGGCTCCGTTCAGGTTATTGAACACTGCGCTGTTGGTCATGTTGAGGTAGCCGGTTGAGCTCCAATTCACCGTGCCAGCATTATTGAATGTTCTTCCATTCAAGTTGACGGATCCGGTAGCAGATGTGGCCATGGTGCCCGTGGCAGCCAGGTTCGTCGCACCCGTGCCGGACATGGTGCCTCCACTCCAGTTGAGGCTGGTGGTTACCGTGATCGTGTCTGCGCCGGTGAGTGTGCCAGAGGACATGGTCAGGGAGGGTACGGAGAGGCTCTCGCCGGAGGAGAGATCGAGGCTGCCACCCGAGATGGTGAGAGCGCTACCCAGGCTGGTAAGTGTAACGTCT